>Ga0105240_10015258_pt1 | contig 10453 bp, 11 predicted proteins | sample KBSC54metaG_FD_80426 | JGI IMG/M metagenome (GOLD analysis project Ga0105240, IMG submission 80426) | Corn rhizosphere microbial communities from Kellogg Biological Station, Michigan, USA - KBS C5-4 metaG | ecosystem: Host-associated > Plants > Roots > Rhizosphere > Soil | place: Michigan, USA... | reverse complement strand
TGCCGAATCATCGATACAACGCGAAGTGAATGATCCAGCAGGGTTTCGGGAGCATTCGCCACGCCCGAACTCTTGGCGTAGAGGGTCACTGGGTCAGGTTGTGAAGTATTACAACGTGTTCGTCGGAAGCGCTATCGGAAGGATGGAACAGTAGCAGGTCCGACGAAGCTGACACGCGAGTGTTCTTCCTGACGTATTGGTAACGGGTATAGCGCCCGGCCCGCCGGATGTGACCGAGTTGATCGTTGATATAAAAATCTGCGAGCGGCGGCAGTATGAGGCCGCCGGCCTGGGCATTTGGAAAGCGAACAAGGGTCGATCCCAGGCGACCGGTATCGACTGATGTTAATTGGATCCGATTAACGGTGCAAATCCAGGCAATATCCTGAGAGCGCCCCAGACAGGGGGTGGCGACAGGCGAATAGAACACTGATTCGAGGCTCACGTCGGTGAGGTACAGGTCGAGAGATGGAGAGACGTGAAACTGACGCTTGGCCACTCCGCGCTCGGGATTCTCACTCAGGCGCCCGAACTTTTTGTCTGTTTGGAGTCGGCGAGTTCGTTCCAAATCGACACCAATACCTTGCGCTTCGAACTCCATTCCGATGAGGGTCTCGGCCGGCCCCACGGCACGGCCTGCGCAAGCACTGAGATTCCCCAAGACACTGGAGAAGGGAGGAACCGGCAACGTCAACTGGGTGCCGCTTCTGAGGAAAGGATACGGATAAGTGGCCGTAAATGCAGCCAAGCGAACGTGGAGCGCCTCCATCTTAGAGATAACCGGCTACGGTTTCGGCGGCTTCACGGGGCGTCGAAACCAGGATCTGCACCGTGCCGCGTTTTAATTTGTGTTCACCTTGAAGTGCCCGGATTTCTTCCTGGTTTGCAATATAGTCTGTTCGAACGCCGATACATACAGGCGTGACTATGCGGTCGGCGTAATCGCTCAGGATCTCCAGGAAAAGATCTTTGCGGAAAATTAACCCGGTTGAGTTCTGTTCTTCAAAGAGGTGGTTGAAAATGGGATTACCGCATTTCAAGCCGGCCAGGATCAGCAGTTTTGGAGAAACGTCAGTACCAAACGCAGCCTGCTTCGCACCGCCACGAAGCAGCGCCAAGGCTTTAAGTAATTGGCCGGACCGTTCACGACGTGATGCTGCCGCGTCGGCGATCTCATAAGTGGAACCCTTGCGCGTCAGTTTGGTGTCTGCAAGGTACCTGGCCGCTGCGGTTTCATCCAGTTCGATACGGTCACCGGCATTTTCAAAGACGCCCACGCGATGGTGAGCCAGGCAAAATATTCCCTGAAGATGTGTTGTGTAGAATTCCGTGGTGTACGGAAGCGGCGTCCCTTCCTTGAGGTGGACGAACCCCTCATCGCGCCCTTTCCAGCCGGATTTGCGAAGAGAGACCAGAAGCGAAGCCATGAACGGCGATGTACGCACCAGCGCCTTGGTTTTTGTCGATTTTTTGGGAACGTCTTCCTCGCCGAATTCCTCCTCTTCGACCGCTTCCTCCGTGCTCTTGGGTCGTTTTCCCTGCCCCTCCTGAGCCCGCATATAGCCGAAGAGGTCATCTTCCGGGTACGTGATGGGATCCAGAGCACCAGAAATTTTTGAAGTTGAGCCTTTATCGCTTTGCTTGTCGGCCTTCAACTCGCTTGCGGGCCAGCCTGTCTCCTCGATGAGAGTGGTCCGAAGCCAGCGCTTCCATGACTGAGAGGAGACGTAGGGCACTTCGTTCTTCTGATCTTTGAGAGTCTTTGGGATCGTGACGTTTCGGTTCTCGCCCTCACCGAGTCCCGCGCCGTTTAGGAAGCTGGCGTCGGCATGAATCAAAAATGTACCGGCTATATGTTGGGGAACGCTCACGCGGTGGTCTCCTTGTGCTGTGTTGGTGGTTTGATGGCGATAGATTCGCGGTACTTATTTGCTAAATAGAGGCGAAGCTGGAACAGAAGTTCAAATACAATTGGTTTACCTTCTTCATCACAGGCGAACTCATCCCATGTGCCGAGGTTGAAGTCTTTGTAGTTTTCGTCAGCCGCGAGCAGGCAGAACACATCCTGTAGCCAGCGCACGCCGAGTTTACGTTGCGCCAGGCGATCCAGTGTTGCTTTGATTTTTTTCGTTCCCCTGAGCTGAAAGTATGCGTCCCCAATCTGAATTATTTTCGGATGGGTGGTCTTCATTGAGATGTCCTCCATTGACTGTGGTGTGGTCACCGCATCTTGTCCCAGGTAGAAGCGCAGCAACTCCCAGCCTGACTGCTCTACCCGCACGGGGTGGTGGCTGGATGGAAAAAGCCTGCTGTACTCAGCAAGAGAAAGGTGTTCAGCGATGGTCTTGCGAACTTGGTTTTTTCCCACCGATGAACGGAGATATTCGGGCTTGGCGAGTTCCTGCCGTTCCTTGGCCGTTGATTCACGCATAACCAGGGATGCGAGCTTCGAAGCTACCGGGATGGCGATCGGATCGGTTCCCAGAATACTTATTTGATAAAAGGCGTAAAACTCACATGAGGTACCTGGCCATTTCTTGTTTCGGTAGAGTCCGGGATAATCCCGACCGCTGCGAACACATTCGAACAGCTGAAAGTGCGAGTTCTTAGGATCACCCTTCAGCAGGGTTCGAATTTCGTGTGAATACTCGAGTTGAGCATCGTGTATAAATCGCAGAGCGATTTCAGGAACCCACTCCTGTAAACAGTCGGCGCCGGCGCCCGAGTTGGAAAACAGCCATAACAGGAGTTCGGTGTTCTCGGGCAGTGATTCGTCTATTCGATGCTCATGAAGTCTTTCAAAATGCCGGAGAAGAAATTCCAGAACTATCCGACTGCCGGTCCCCTTACCGAGAATCCCGACTTGCAGCGGATCACGGTTACGTTCGACAATTTCGGAAACAAGGCTTTGAGGCAATCCCGACGCGGTGGATTGGTAACACGTAAGTTTGCCTTTATGCAGAAAAACTCCGAGTGGCAGATACTGCAGAGCGAACAGGGCCAGTGCGCTGACGTGCAAAGGACGCGACGCGCCCGGCAGAGCCTGGGCATCGTTGCCGAGACTGCCTCCAAGCGGTACCCAATCCCGCCCAATCCACTTTTGCTGTGGTACGGGCAGGTCGGAGGCTGCCAACGCGGCGGAAACGACGGCATGGAAATCGAGATCGGTTATCATGCCGGTCAAGTCACACGGTTGACCCGCATTCCCTTCCGTTTCGGCATAGCTAAGGAGCCCCGCCAGCGTCCCCACGTAGAGCGATTCGTTCTTCTTTACCTTTTTGTACGCCGGCTGAGTGAGGGGCCCGTTGGTACCGAAGACCATCGTGTACGACTTGAGGTGCTGGTTGTGCCGCGCGAGCACTGATCCATCCCCGAAAACTTCGCGGATGTCGGCGAACGTCAAAGAGCTGACGTTCGTCTTCCCGGCCAAGGCTGTGAGGACCATTAGGCCAGTGTCGACGAATGGGTTTCCAGTAAGTTCCATTTCAGCCCCCTTCAAATCGGGGAAGACAACCGCATCATGCAATCGTTTCAGTCCCCTGGATTATGGGGTTAGCAGCCCGTTTCTCAGGGTGCAAAAGCACCGCTTACTGACGTGCGCGGTTCTGTAGATTCAGTGGCTTACAGATCGCCGTTGAGGGACATGCCTTTGCCACGGGCACTAGGGGGGAGAGCTAGCCGCTGTACAGACGTTTGGACCGTCACCGGAGCAGTCCGCTCTCCCATTTGCTCAACCGTAGCAGTGTCGCGATTGAATGTCAATATGCAAAACAACTATATCATTCAATCAGGTAAACGGCATCATTCAATCAGGATCTCGCCTTTTCCCCAGACGGCTTGGCGGCCTACTCCGGTGTAGCGGGCGGCGTTTAGCCAGGGGAGGAATTCGGTTAGCGGGCCTTCGTATTCGGCGGCGCCTATGAAGCCTCCTATGGAGTGGACTTGGCCGGTGCGTGAGCTTCTGCGGTCGGATTCCTGTCTTCTCATTTCACAGTTGGTCGTTTTGATCAGGGCGGCGCGGGCGGCGCTTGCCTGGTAATCGATTTGTATCGGGCCTTCGCCGTACAGGGCGCTGAGGTTACAAACGCGGTCGCGGATTCTGCCGAAGAGAATGGGGAAATCGGGGCGTGCCGCGATTTTGTGTTCGTGCTTCAATTCTGTCGGCGTCAGGAATTCGATCCGGAGCTTGTTGGATACGATCTCGCCCGGTTCGAGGCTGAGAGTTACGGGATCGACATGGCCGGCGATCATCTGACCCGCTGACGAGTAGATCATCTGTTCGGGCACTTCACCCGCAGGCAATCGGCGAACATGCTGGAGTTCGGCTTTGCCGCGGTTGGGTCCAAGGCCTTCGCGGGCTAAAGCGGCGAAGGTGAGGATGAAGTAGGCGAGGGTGTCCGGCTCGAGAGAAAAGACGTTGAGATCGAAGTAGAAGCTTTGGCCTGGGTGAATGGTGTGGCCATCCAGATGGCGGGCGCGGAAGACGAACGGGCGCGGCGAATCGGCCAAACCGCTGGGGCCGAGACCATCGGCAACGGGTTCGAAAATTTTGGCATAAGGGCACGTATGGCGAATGTCGCAGGTGCGGGCGTCGCCGGAGTGCCGGCATTCGGGAACGCACGCGATGCCGCGGAAAATTACACCCAGCGCGCCGCGCAAAATGTTGGACGCTTTGCCCGGCGGGAAAAAGAGCGATTGCTTCGCGGTGAATTCGAAGCGCAGGGGGTAGAACCTAAATGTCACTTATCGCGCTAGTATACAGGGAACACTATGGCGAGTCGCGCATTTCCGCTGAATGACGGGTTCCCGTTTCGAAAGCCGCCTGTATCGGAGCAATTTAACTGGATTACGGGCCGGTATCACGCGGACCCGGAGCAACTGGATTTGGCGCTTCCGCCGCTTGACGACGTTGAATTGCCGGACGACAACACGGTGACGCTGTTGGCGACGGAGAACGGCGCGCAGCTGCTGGTGGCGGGATTCGGGTTGTACATCGGCAAGAAGGGCGAGCGGATCGTCGTTAAAAAAGCGGGGAAGGTTTGCGCGCAGGTTCCTTTCATGAAGGCGCAGGAGGTGATTGTGGCGTCGAAGGGGGTGAGCTTTTCATCCGACTTGCTGGAAGAGTTGTGCGCGCGTGGAATTCGGATGGCGGTGATGACGACGACGGGGAAGCCGGTCGCGCTGATCACGTCGCCGCTGCTGACTGCGACGGTGGAGACGCGGCGTCAGCAGATGGCTGCGTTCGGGACGGCACGCGGGGCGGAGTTCTGCCGTTGGATTGTGGCGGGGAAGCTGCGCAATCAGGAGAAATTGCTGCGGTATTTTGCGAAGAGCCGAGAGGGGGATCGGCGTGACGATCTGGAGCGAACGGCGGTGGTGCTTCGGAAGTTAAGGAAAGATGCGCTGGTAGTGAGGGGCGAGTCGGCGGATGAGGTGCGGCCGACGCTGCTGGGTTTGGAAGGGACCGGCGGACGGATGTACTGGCAGAGGGTGGGCGAGATGCTGCCGGACGGGTCGGGGTTCGATGGCAGGAGGCATCGTGCCGCGGGCAAGGCTGAGGGTCCGGGGGATGCGGTGAATGCGGCGCTGAATTATGGGTACGGGATTTTGTATTCGCATGTTTGGGGGGCGGCGATGAACGCGGGGCTGGAGCCGTTTGCGGGGTTCATGCATGTGGACAGGAGCGGGAAGCCGTCGCTGGTGCTGGATTTGGTGGAGGAATTCCGGCAGCCAGTGGTGGATCGGGCGGTGCTGACGTGGTTGAACAAGGGCGGCCGGGTGAAGCTTGTGAAGGACATGCTGGATGGGGAATCGAAGGAGGAAGTTGCGGCGCGGGTGATGCTTCGGATGAATACGGCGGAGAGGCATCGGGGGAGGAACCATGAGGTGCGGTCCGTGATCCAGATGCAGGCGCGGCTGGCGGCGAGTTCACTGCGGGGGCAGAAGAGCTATCGGCCGTTTGCGTTCCAGTGGTGAGGGGATGGCGAAGAAGAATCGCTATAGCGGGGTGTTGCTGCCGTTGCCGGTGGGTAAGGGGAGCCCGGAGGTTTCGGTGCTGCTGATTTACGATATCGAGAATGACAGGCTGCGGACGCGGGCGTCGGAAATTTGTCTGGATTATGGGCTGCAGCGGATTCAGTTTAGTGCGTTTTTCGGGAAGCTGAATCGGAATCGGCGTCAGGAGTTGGCGCTGAGGCTGAAGAATGAGATGGGGGACGAATCGGCGAGGATTCGAATTATGCCGATTTGCGAGGCGGATTTAAAAGATATGTGGGTGATGGAGCAATATCGGCGGGATGCGGGCGAATTGAAGGCGGTGGCGGCGCCGCGACCGCAATTGAGGGTGCTGAGGCAGGGGGACTGATGGATTTATTGGCGGTGACGGAATTGCGCCAGTGGACGTATTGTCCGCGGGTGGTGTATTTCCATCAGATGATGGCGGGCGCGGGGGTGTCGACGTACAAGATGGGCGAGGGATTGCGGGCGCAGGAGATGATCGAGAGCCTGGAGATGCGGCGGACGTTACGGGAGTATGGGCTGGAGGGGGCGGAACGGGAGTTTGGGGTGTGGCTGAAGGAAGAGGGGCTGGGGCTGTCGGGGAAGCTGGATTTGCTGCTGCGCGGGGAGGGGGTGGCGGCGGTGGTGGATTTTAAGCTGACGTCGGCCGATGTGGCAGAGAATCACCGGATGCAGTTGGCTGGGTATGCGGTGCTGGTGGAGGAGGTGCTGGGGTTGAAGGTTGGGGTGACGTTTGTGTTCCGGATACCGGATAATCGGGTGTTTCCGGTGGAGGTGACGGAGGAAATGCGGGAGCGGGTTCGCGCGATTGTGGGGGCGGTTCGGTTGATGAAGGAGCGGCAGGAGTTGCCGGCGGCGACGGAGGTGAGGGCGCGATGCGTGGAATGCGAATATGCGAATTACTGTGGGGATGTTTGGTGAGGATGATATAGAATTGTCTCAGATTGGGCGGGGTTTGATACGGAATTGGGATCTGCCGGATTTTGGGAGATTTGGTGGATTTAAGTTGTTTGTATTTAGGGATTTGCGGAGCTCCTGTGAAGATAACCCCGACGTGAAGGGGACTGAAACAGCCGAAGTTTCGGCGCATGCAGCTCAACCTCAACACCTGTGAAGATAACCCCGACGTGAAGGGGACTGAAACCTCCACCACGATTCCCAAACGGCGCACGACGGAACCTGTGAAGATAACCCCGACGTGAAGGGGACTGAAACAATAGGACACCCACCACCACGGCCCCCGGAGGAATCCTGTGAAGATAACCCCGACGTGAAGGGGACTGAAACTGCGGCCAGATCAGTCCTTCCAATATCCAAAGCCACCTGTGAAGATAACCCCGACGTGAAGGGGACTGAAACAGTCCCACGTTCTGCGCTGAGTTTCCCATCAGGCGCCTGTGAAGATAACCCCGACGTGAAGGGGACTGAAACGGAATGCGGCGAAGCTGTCCGGATCGTTCGCCACCGCCTGTGAAGATAACCCCGACGTGAAGGGGACTGAAACCGATGTGGGCGCAAAACCTTGTGAGCGGCGAACTGTCCTGTGAAGATAACCCCGACGTGAAGGGGACTGAAACTAAAGCGGTCGTACTCGGCCATCGCCGCGTCGAACCCCTGTGAAGATAACCCCGACGTGAAGGGGACTGAAACTGGGTGTAAGTGAACGTCGCCGTTACCGTGCAAGTCCTGTGAAGATAACCCCGACGTGAAGGGGACTGAAACGCGCGGCGAACGCTTCGGGGCTGGATTCGATCAGATCCTGTGAAGATAACCCCGACGTGAAGGGGACTGAAACAAAGGTAAGCGTTCATGCGGGGCTGCACGCTGAGGCCTGTGAAGATAACCCCGACGTGAAGGGGACTGAAACTCGGGGTTGACGGTGATCGGGTTGTATACCGCTACCCTGTGAAGATAACCCCGACGTGAAGGGGACTGAAACCGGCTTTTCCCCTGGGAATTCATGAGCGCCTGGCTCCTGTGAAGATAACCCCGACGTGAAGGGGACTGAAACTATCCAGCTTGCGGCCAGTGAGGTCGATGAAATTCCCTGTGAAGATAACCCCGACGTGAAGGGGACTGAAACACTCTCGCGGTGGGCACCGGCGGCGTGCAGCCCTCCCTGTGAAGATAACCCCGACGTGAAGGGGACTGAAACCCTTACGCTGTTCTATCGTGGCGTCGAGGTCTTGCACCTGTGAAGATAACCCCGACGTGAAGGGGACTGAAACTATGTCTACCCTTCACTGGCTGCGGCGACCGCTCACCTGTGAAGATAACCCCGACGTGAAGGGGACTGAAACGGCAAATGCTGGCGCCGCGGGCTGTTGTCCGGGCTTCGGCCTGTGAAGATAACCCCGACGTGAAGGGGACTGAAACCCGGAAGTTTCGCGACTTCCTGGGCCAGTCCGCCTCCTGTGAAGATAACCCCGACGTGAAGGGGACTGAAACGAGGGCGTTGCGCAGTGCCAGTGCGGCCACGTCATCCTGTGAAGATAACCCCGACGTGAAGGGGACTGAAACCCGGACGCAAGCGGCTGGTGCGCGAGAAGAAGAAGCCCTGTGAAGATAACCCCGACGTGAAGGGGACTGAAACGATGCTGATCTGCGACGAAGACAACCCGCAGGACGTGCCTGTGAAGATAACCCCGACGTGAAGGGGACTGAAACGGTGCCGAAGATTTCGCGAGGATATTGCGGAACAAGCCCCTGTGAAGATAACCCCGACGTGAAGGGGACTGAAACATCCTCTGGGACGCGCAGCGCGGCGAGTGGACGGAGCCCTGTGAAGATAACCCCGACGTGAAGGGGACTGAAACCTTTTCGTCTCGCCACGGCGAAGCTTGATCTGGCCGCCTGTGAAGATAACCCCGACGTGAAGGGGACTGAAACGGTTAATCGTCGCGTTGGACGCGCCCGCTCTTTGGCCCTGTGAAGATAACCCCGACGTGAAGGGGACTGAAACTAGTGCCTCACAGGATAGTAGCCTTGCCAGTCTTTCACCCTCCTGTGAAGATAACCCCGACGTGAAGGGGACTGAAACTCAGCATCCTTACCTTTGGGCAGGTTGATGCTGATTCCTGTGAAGATAACCCCGACGTGAAGGGGACTGAAACGTTCCAGGGCGTTAAGCTCGCCCTGAAAACCTTCCTTCCTGTGAAGATAACCCCGACGTGAAGGGGACTGAAACTAAAGGAGATGGCGGCGCTGGCGGAGGTCTCGGTCCCCCTGTGAAGATAACCCCGACGTGAAGGGGACTGAAACGGTAACGATGGTTGCCGCTCCTCCGGCTGGCGTGGGCCCTGTGAAGATAACCCCGACGTGAAGGGGACTGAAACGCAGTCCAAGCACCTCGCTGATACGCAGGGTGCAAACCTGTGAAGATAACCCCGACGTGAAGGGGACTGAAACGATCTGACCGGGGGAAAGTTCCATCGGCACCAGTTCCCTGTGAAGATAACCCCGACGTGAAGGGGACTGAAACATAACAAGCCTCAGCCGGAGCACGGCGAGTGAGTGCCCTGTGAAGATAACCCCGACGTGAAGGGGACTGAAACGACACTGCGGCAAGCATTAGCAAAAAGGCATATTCCCTGTGAAGATAACCCCGACGTGAAGGGGACTGAAACTTGGGGTTTCCTTGCCTTAAGACCATCGGGCCGTATTCCTGTGAAGATAACCCCGACGTGAAGGGGACTGAAACTAACACTCGCGCATGGAGGCCATGACGGTCCCGAATCCCTGTGAAGATAACCCCGACGTGAAGGGGACTGAAACATAATTAGATCCTCCGTAGTGTAATTAGTATGGGTTGCCTGTGAAGATAACCCCGACGTGAAGGGGACTGAAACCTGACCATCCGCTCCGCTTCCCGCTTGGTATCGCACCTGTGAAGATAACCCCGACGTGAAGGGGACTGAAACCCATTTCGCCTGTAGAGCAGATGACATCCATAGCATCCCTGTGAAGATAACCCCGACGTGAAGGGGACTGAAACACCGTGATTGCTTCCGCGTTTCAAGAAACTGCGCGTCACCTGTGAAGATAACCCCGACGTGAAGGGGACTGAAACCGAAGCCCCGACGCATCATCTGCATCTGCTCGTCTGCCTGTGAAGATAACCCCGACGTGAAGGGGACTGAAACTGAGTTGGGACCACTCTTTCGCGACATCCTGCGATGCCTGTGAAGATAACCCCGACGTGAAGGGGACTGAAACGCTGAACGTATATTATTCCAGCGTCGCGGAGGCGCAGCCTGTGAAGATAACCCCGACGTGAAGGGGACTGAACGGAATGCCGTAAGCGGCTCCGCGACACCTGCAAACCCTGTGAAGATAACTGCACGTCGGCCACGGGGAAAGCGCTGCGCACAGCGTCCGGCAGTCCGGTCAGACCATCACCGCAGACCACGAGGATGTCTTGCACGCCGCGCGCCTT
>Ga0105240_10015256_pt1 | contig 10454 bp, 14 predicted proteins | sample KBSC54metaG_FD_80426 | JGI IMG/M metagenome (GOLD analysis project Ga0105240, IMG submission 80426) | Corn rhizosphere microbial communities from Kellogg Biological Station, Michigan, USA - KBS C5-4 metaG | ecosystem: Host-associated > Plants > Roots > Rhizosphere > Soil | place: Michigan, USA... | reverse complement strand
GAAGCCCTCGATACTGAGGCAGGAAGGCCGGGATGCTGGAGGCGGAGCTGTTCGCATTCCTGGAGAAGACGGCAGATGCCGCATTTTCGGTGACCAGGGAAGGCCTAATCTGCTCGTGGAACCAGGCCGCGGAGCGGCTGTTTGGATACTCATCGGCGGACGTGCTGAACCGGGCGTGTTATGAAGTTCTGGATGGTCATGACGCCTTGGGAACGAAGGTTTGTATAGGCGATTGCAGCGTCCAGCAATGCGCAGCGCAGAAGGCGGACGTTCCTGATTTTGACCTTGAGGCCAAGACACGCTCCGGCGAGAAGCTCTGGGTGAACGTTTCCACTCTCGTTTTTGAGGAACCTCGCCGCAACCGCCACTTGGTCGTGCATCTGGCTCGAGACATTTCGCAGCGCAAGAAGAGCGAAGAGTTGCTCGCCAAGATGCTGGAGATCTCCAAAGAAATGGTGGCCGTCGCTGACCACAACACTCGAGCGGCGCCCGTCTCGCCACTCTCCGACCAAGAACAGCGAATCCTTCGCCTATTCGCGAAAGCCAAAAACTCTTCCGAGATCGCCCGAGACCTCGGTATCACTCTGCCCACGCTGCGAAATCATCTGCACAGCATCAACGAGAAACTGCGCACACACAATCGCCTGGAAGCCGTGATGCACGCCATGCACCGCGGCCTCATATAAAAACCCTCTTACAGCTTGCGAAACCCCGGATATTCCTGGGTGTGTGAATCAGCCCCAACAAGATGCGGTACTCTTCTGTCGCACGCTATACGCTGCGCTTAAAACACAGACCGACGCCCGTGCGCAGTGGGATAATAGAGGTGTCTGAGCACTCTCGCCCACTCGCAGACGTCCTGAACTAAGTCAGGTTATCTGCTCTCCCCCTCTTAGGCCGCCAAACTGAATAGCAAATCTATGCGTACTCAAATCGTAAAGTGGGTCTCGATTTTCGGACTATTGTCGGCAGCTCTATTCTGGAACTCCGGTGCGACCTTCCAGCCCGCCCTGAACCTGTTCGTATGCATGGCAGCCGCGGTGGTCACCCTGCAAGCGTTCCAAGCCGGAAAGGGTGCCGTGGTCGGCGCTTTTGCCGTAATCGCTTTTCTCTTTGGCGCGTTTGCGGTCGCAGCATTGGTTAATCCGGAGCAGCCGGCAATGCGCTTGGGTCTTTGCTTCGGCATCCTGCTGGTCGTCGCGTCGGTTGCGGCCTTTGCGGTGTCACTGACATCTTTGAAGCCAGTGAAATTACGGTCAATGCCTTCGATCACGGACCGAAACCCGGGAACTCTGGCGGTATGACGATGTCCGCCGCAATCAATAAATGGGAAGACGAGGGGGGCGCGCCGCCGCCGTCGACCACATTGAAGGGAACTGCCGCTCAAGTGCAATGGGCAGAGCGGATCCAGCGCACGGTCGACGCGGAGTTCGATCGTGTCGCGGCGGCGTTCCGATCAGTTGCTCTCAAACAGGACGCCGCGAAGCGCGCCGATACGGAAGCCATTCTTGCCGTTCTCGCAGAGAAGCGCGTTGAGGTTATGAGCATCGACTCGGCCGGGTGCTTCATTCGCGACTGGCAGGATATTGGAGACCAAGTCCGGAAACTGATCTCTAGCGACCCGCGCTTCGATGCAATCAGGAGAAATCGGACGACGCGTCGGCCGCAGGAATCGGTGTTGGGAACTAGGAGAACAGAATGACCTTGTTTATTATGTACGCCGTTGTCGTGCTCGCCGTCCTCAGCGCCGTTGTCGTAGCCGCAATGAAGGACGCCCGTCTCGCGAAAGTCGCAGTCCGGGCCGCGAGTGCCGCGCGTCCGAGTCAATGGGAATGACCACACTTTCGCGCGTCACCGAGCCGCAACCGAGGCGATGGGCAGTCGTCGCGGCCAGGCTTGCTCCCCACGAGGCGCTAATGACCGGAGGAGTGTATGATGCGAAAGTCGTGCTCACCGTCGTCCTGGTGCCGCTGCTAGGCTGAGGTTCGTTGTCATCGAGGGCGGGGCAGCGGTCTTCTGGATGCGAGAGAGACTGCCCAGTTCATCTTCATCTCGAAGCCATACCGGCAGATGGTACGCGAATACTGGCATTGCCACCGACAGCGCGCGCCGCCGAAGCGCCAATCGCTGGGCGCCTTGGCTGGCGAGTCCCTGCTTGCACCTGTTTCGAGCGAAGTCGCGGCCCGAACTCGCCGTTCCGAACGTAATCCGGGGCCCCTTGTTAGACACCAGTGATACTCGCCGGCGCTGTTTGCGTCGCAAACCGCGTATTGTGCCACCTTCCCGGCCCCGTCCATGAAAATCAGCGTTTGCGAGAGATCACGGCGCCATTGGCTCTGAGATGTCGAGCGCGCAAGCGCAGAACGGCGCCGGAATGACGCTAAAGCAGCATGGCGGCCCGGGCTAAGACGGATCGGACGCGATACCAATCCGTCGAGAAGCGGATGCAGCGAAGAGACCCACGCTGGTGACCGTCCGATGTGAGGGAGCGCCGAGGCCGCGCGCCCTGTTCGAGCACACTTCATCGGATTCGGTACCGTGGCTCCTCGGGCGTTTCGCGGTGACGATCAAGGCTCACCAGAGACGGGTGGTGGGTAAGGTGAGGGGCGAACACTTCAGCAAGACGGGAATAGGCGCTGCGCCTCAGCGGAACGTGCGAATCGAAGCAACTCGCTGTCCGCCGCAATCATCCGGGCCGCCGCAAGCGCCTGGGCAATAACTCCGGGATTATCGATGAGCGCGAGCAGAGCTTCCGCGTCCCTGCGGCCCGCCAGCGTTCCGTAGTCCAGCCGTATGCCGCGCTGGGGCGTCAAGTTGTACCCATAGAATGTCTGATCAGGGGCGCTCATCAGGATCTTCTGCGCGTCGCGTAATTGCACCTCGCCGCCGGCGCCGGGACCGAGGGTTGCAAGAATCCGCATGATCTCTGGCTGGCAGATGTCGCGGCCCATGATTGCCATCCGCGAGCCTCGGACCGTTTTCAGGTCGGCCGGCTTCTCGGTGACGTCGATTGCGAATATCGAGCCGTCCACGTCGGCGCGACCCTGAATGATGCCGTAACGCACGATGTCGACTTCGGACACCTCCATGGCGCACATGATATTTCCTGCTTTGCCGTCCTGGTAAGCTTTGACCATCTGCGCGAGGCACCCGGGGTTGCGGCCGGTGAAAAAAACGTCATCAGGCATTATGACTGCAAACGGCCGGTCTCCGACGTGTTCCGCCGCAACGAGCACGGCGTCGCCGGGCCCTCTGGGCTGCTCCTGGACGACATATCGGATGCGAGCGCCCTTGTCCGCGAGATCCTGTAGAATACTCACCGCGCGGAAGTTCCTCTTTTCAGCCATGTGGGTCTCGAGTTGTGCCTTGCGTGCAAACAGTTTGCGATAGAGCGCCTCATCTTCCGATCCGGCAACGATGATCACCTCCTCGATGCCGGCCTCGACGGCTTCGTTTACCGCCGACAACACGAGCGGCGTGCTCTGCGATGGCAAAAGACTCTTGGGTGTGGCCAAGGAAACGGGCCAGAGGCGTGTCGCAAGTCCTCCGGCGAGAATCACGGCGATCTCCAGCGGAGACGGCGCACCGGCGGTCGCTGGCATCCTAGCTGCCGATCGATACTAAGGAGGTTCGGCTTATCTTCGGAACGGCCAGGTCGGGCCTCGGCTTCGCTCGAAACAGGCGCAAGCAGGGGCGCGCCAGCCAACGCGCCCAGCGATTAGCGCTCTGACGGCGCGCGCTGTCCGTGGCAATGCCAGTATTCGCGTACATCTGCCGGTATAGCTTCGAGATGCCGATGAAGGCCAGCCGGTCCCGGAGCTTGGGAGCGCAGCGCGAGCGCTGCCAGATCGCAGAGAAGCTGTAGAACGTGTCCCAGACCGCCTGGGTCCGCCTGCGAACCTCATCAGGGCTCATAGTGGGGTGCGAAATGTATAACTTCGGGCGCCGGTCTCCGGGGATCAGCCAGTAACGGGTGATCGGAACGCCGTCGACCCGCTCGACGGCGGAGCCGAGTTGTCTTTCCCATCGCTCGAAATCTACCGTGCCCGGAAACGGGGTCATGGTCACGAATTGCGCGAAAGTGAGATCGGCTTCCGTTGCGAGCTTGGCGGTCGCCTCAAACGTCTCCTCGCGATCCGTGCTGAGGCCGAAAATGAACGACCCGAGCACGTGAACATCGTGTTCGCGAAACCGCCGCAGCCGATTGGTGAGTTCGTCTCCGGAGGAGTTGAAGTCCTTGTACACGGATTTCAATCCTTCGGGAGTGACGGCCTCAACTCCGACCAATGCCCCCTTGATGTGAGCGCGCCGCATGGCGGCGAGGAAGGTTGGATCTTCCGCAGCCTCCATGGTGATCTGAGTGAAGAAGATCGTGTCTTCGGGGAGCTGCGCGAGCCCGTCCATGAGCGCGAAACGCTCCGCACGCATTGCCTCCAGCGCCTTCACCCGCGTTATATTGTTTTGCCGCCGCGCCAGTTCGATGTCCGTGAGGGTTACAGGATAAAAGTTGTCGTCAGCGAGAGCAATGAACCGATAGCCCAACCGTCTGAGTTCGACGACCTCGTGAATTACCGACTCGGGCGTGCGCTGTCGTGGCTCCTGACCGTCGGTGCGCCACACGGAACAGAACGAACAGTGTTTCGGACATCCGCGCACCGTCTGCACCGAGCCCCACATGTAGCTGCGCGGAGGCGCAAGATCCCAACGCGCCGGCAGGAAACTCCGGCTGCGGACGTGTCCCCCGTCATAAACGCGCTCGGGGGCGCCGCGTTCACAATCGGCGAGCACGGTGGCCCAGATCCCGTCGCCATCCCCTCTGACAACGGCATGCGCGCCGCCCAGTTCAAAAGCTTCGTCCGGGTACAGAGTTGCATGGATTCCGCCGAAGATGACCCAGGCTCCTCGCTGCCGTGCGCTGCGCCCGAGTTCGAGCCCGCGCAGCGCATTGGCTGTATGCACGCCGATACCGATCACGTCGCCGGGCCGGAGCCGGCCCGCATCGAATCGTTCCAGAGTCTCATCGGTGATGATTGGATCCCCATAGGAAGCCGGCGTCGCGGCCGCGATCACGTACAGCCATCGAGGTGTGATCACGCCGATGCCGAAAGAGACATCGCTTGGGTTTACGAGATGGACGTGGATACGCACCTTCGATCAGCGCCCGCCACGATTCGATTTTAAGACCGATATAGCTGTGGGTAAAGTCGGAGGCGTGCCTTTCAACACCGCGGTGGCGCTCCACGGGACCGGTTGAACTCCTACTGCGGATCGAGCACATATTCGAAAGGGTCGACACAACTGAGCAGTCGCTCTCGGCTCGCGGACTACGAGCTTCACCCCAGCAGTGCCACGATGACGAGGGTGAGCAGGACGGCCGCGGCATAAACTCCGCAGGTTATGAGCGCCTTGTGGCGAGCAAACGTCGCAGGGACTATGACCTGTCGCCGCGGCTGCGGCTCGCGAACGCTCGCAAGGACGGTCATTTCCATTTGCTTGTCCGCCCGCACTCATCCGGCCGGCGACTGTCGACAGAGGTCAGCATGGATCGACTGTGCTCTGATGCGGTAGACTTAGCTCGCATTCACGATTTCGTCACTCTGTGATGGCGGCCTGCGTTGGGCAAGCGTGGCAAAGTGCCGTTGTCCCAAAACCGACATTATTATGAGTCGCGGCTGCTCTCACCGCCGCTTCGCCGCTCGCCGGCCCCCCTCACGTCCGCGTGGCCGGCTTCTCTCGCGGCCTTCTCAATCTCGGAGTTCGCCTCACCGCCAATAAAGATAGCTGCGCCTGTGAGATAGAGCCAGAGCAGGAGCGTCGCCACCGCGCTCAATCCCCCATAGATCCTCTGGGAAGAGCTGAAATGTTGCTGATATACCCGAAGCAGCAGTGTAGAGGCAAGCCAGAAGCTAACCCCTATAACTGCGCCGGGGATACTCCATTGCCACCTCCGATCTTTTAAGTTCGGCCCAAAACGATAAAGCACGGCAAATGACAGGACCAGCACGGTCATGATGACCACCCAGGATATGAGGCCCAACAGAAGCCCGAAGTGAGTAGGCGACCCAGGATGCTGGCCGCCGATCATGTTCCCCGCTCGACCGCCATATAGGATGGCTGTGAGCCCTATTAGGCTCAGAACACCAAGAGAAACGGTCAGCCCCAAGACGATAGCCGAAACCCGCCGCCACGACCGTTCTTCCTCGACCTCGTAGGCCTTGTTCAGACCGGACAGGATAGCCCAGGTTCCGTTCATGGCTCCCCAAGCCGCACCGACGCCTGCCAGTATGGCTCCTGCACCGAGGACCGCCGTTACGTTTAGCTGCCGAGTAGTATTCCCTACAAGTGCCGATGCATCTGGTGGAAGGACCTGTTTGGAAGAATCGAGGAGGACGCCGAGCAACTCAGATCCGGCCCCAGTTGACCTGCCGAGTAGAATGACGAGCAACAGCAGAACGGGAAACATCGCAAAGAAAAAATAGAACGCCAGTCTGGCGGATTGTCCGAAAACCTCATCCTCCCAACTCCTGCGCAATGTACGTTTTGCCAACTCCAGCCAGGATAGTCCTCGCAGGCTCCAAAACTCGGCCATGACTCCAGTATTGAACAGTAACGCGCGCCGTGCTTTCGGAATGATTGGGATAGGTGCGTTTGGCGGGCGTGCGGATGTTCACGCGCCCGGTCTTGCCGCACTCGTGGGCCGCTTCGTAAAATTGGGCATGAGGGAATGGTTGAGGCGGATCAGGCTGCTGGCGTTCATTCTGCTTCAGCTCGGCGCCCTGCCAGCCGAACCCATACCCGTGCGCTACCGTGAGGGAACGAACCACGGTTTTCTCGCGGTACGCACGCTGGAGGGCAAGATTCTTGCAGCAGGTGATCTTACCCAGACCGTCCGGAAAAATGTGGTAGTGTCGCGTCTGGTTTTCCGCTTCAGGGACGGCTCGGTCGATGATGAGACCGCGACTTTTTCCCAGGAGCGTGCCTTTCGGCTCATCAGCGACCATCATGTTCAGAAGGGCCCGTCATTCCCTAATCCAACTGATGGTTTCGATTCATGCCTCTACCGGGCAGGTGACGGTCCGATACACGGATAAGGGCAAAGAGAAGGTCGAGACGAAACGGCTGGACCTTCCGCTGGATCTGGCAAATGGCATTATTCTTGACGTTTTGAAAAATATTCGGCCCGATACTTCGGAAACGAAGGTGTCTTACGTGGTGGCTACGCCGGACCCGAGGCTCGTGAAACTCTCAATCGTAGCCCAGGGCGAGGACAGATTTTCCGTCGTGGGCGCCGCTTACAAAGCCACGCTTTTCGTCTTGAAGGTGGAACTGGGCGGGCTCACCGGCGTGATCGCGCCACTAATAGGCAAACAGCCGCCAGATACCAAAGTCTGGGTTGTTGCGAGCGGGACTCCGGCCTTTGTCAAAGCGGAGCAGAGCCTGTATCCTGGCGGTCCGGTTTGGAGGATTGAAATGACAAGTCCGGCCTGGCCAAATGCGCCGAAGTCTCATCGTTAGGTAACGCGCAAACCTGGCGTCTTGCGGCGGATCGATCATGGTCCGAAGACACGCACCGGCTGCGGCGAGTCAGAGTGTCTGCAACCGGATCGTCCAAGAATAGATCAGAAGCCACTTGGCTGCAATGTGCCCGTTGCTGATTGTGCCCGTTGCTGAAACGTGCCAGTGAAGTCCAAGAGCAAATAGGCGAATTACCCTGTGAAATCGCTGCGAGACTCTGCCTTGGTTTATGGCAACTCTGATAGCGAAGCATGCGTTTTGTGAGCCTGCCTGAAGATGGGGAGAGTATGGCTTTGGTATGCAGGAATTCGGCGTTTCGCGGAAGACCCGCCACAAGATCTTCGGGCGTTATGAAGGCGATTTGGAGGGATTCACCAGTTGTGTCTGTCAAGCGGTTCGACCGGCTTGGCCGCTCACACCGAGAAGGAACAGACCCTGAGACCGTGGGCCGCGGTTCTCTATCATTAAAAAGGCCGTTGGCGGCGACAGTATCAAGCCGCCAAATCACTGGAGCGTCATGAGCCCGGTGTCAAGCATGGTTCCAGGTTTCGTGCTCATGCCACTGGTGACGTCGTCGCCGTAAGGCGGCGACGATCCCGATTAGGAGATTACCGTTTTGCACCACCTGGGCCGCCGCCGATGGCACTTCTCTTGAGGTGATCAACATGGCGCAGAAACGGAAACCACAACCTTCCGGAAAGGCTAAGGGACAAGAGGGCATTCCCGTTCTGAATCCGAACACAGCCGGACTCGACATCGGAGCAAATGAAATTTATGCCGCCGTTCCGCTCGATCGAGACCCGGAACCGGTGAAGTGTTTTGGCACCTTTACGGTAGAATTGAACGCGCTCACAGCGTGGCTTCAACAGTGCGGGATCGAAGCTGTCGCTATGGAAGCGACCGGCGTCTATTGGATCCCGGTCTTCCAGGTGCTCGAGGCGTCTGGTCTCCAGGTGTGTCTTGTGAACCCGCGCTATTTTCAGAACGTCCCGGGCCGCCGAACGGATGTATCTGATTGTCAGTGGCTCCAGCGACTCCACTCGGCCGGACTCTTGCGCGGCTCCTTCCGACCGCCGCAGGGTGTGTGCGCGCTCCGTTCGTTAACGAGACACCGGGACAACCTGATCCAGATGGCGTCTAAACACATCCTGCATATGCAGAAATCGCTGGACCAGATGAACGTTCAGTTGCACCACGTGCTCAGCGATATCACGGGCCTCAGCGGCCTGGCGATAATCGACGCGATCCTTGCTGGCGAACGAGATCCAAAAGCGTTGGCGCGACTGCGAGACGGTCGAGTGAAGGCCTGCGAGGAAACGATCGTTCAGGCGCTCACGGGTGACTACAGACCGGAGCACATCTTTACACTGAAGCAATCACTCAGCGCGTACCGGCACTGGCAGAAGCTAATCTCAGACTGCGACCGCGAGATCGAGGAAGGACTCAAGGGCTTTCAAGATCGCCTCGATCAGGACGCGAAGCCGTTGCCGCCGCCGAAAGTCCGCCGCAAGAAGCTGTTCAGCAATGAACCGAGTTTCGATCTACGAAGTCACCTATACCGGATTTTCGGTGTGGACCTCACCGCCGTTCCCGGGATCAGCGTGCTGACGGCGCACGCCATTCTCTCCGAGATTGGACCGGATGTCTCGAAATTCCGGAGTGCTTCGGCATTTGCATCGTGGCTCGGCCTTTGTCCGCATAACGACATCAGCGGCGGCAGAGTTCTGAGCACGAAAACCCGCCGCGTCACGAGCCGGGCAGCACTTGCGTTTCGGATGGCTGCCTACGCGCTGATCAGAAGTCAATCCCCTTTAGGGGACTTCTTCCGCCGGGTGCGAGCGAAACTGGGAGCACCGAAGGCGATCACCGCAGGCGCCCACAAATTAGCGCGGATCGTCTTCCATATGCTTTCAACACGCCAGGCGTATGACGAAACGATCCTTGCCAAGAATGAAGTGCAGATCCGGGCACGTGCTGAAGCGAGACTACGCGCCCAAGCCAAGGCGCTCGGCTATTCCGTTACGGCAATCGTCTAACGTTCAACATCGCGCCCACGTTGAGCGCGGCGAGCGTGTTCCTTAGGAGTTCTGCAATTTCGGGGTGCTGCTAGACCACCGAGTCTCGAGTCATCCCGCCGGAGCCGCCCGTCGCCGACATCCACTCCGCCGGAACGGCGCGCAGCGCGCAAGGGCGCGCCTGCTTTTGGCGCGGCGGAGCGAACCCTTGCGCGCGAGCACCGTTCTGGCATTCCTCTTCAGTTGCGACGGGTGGCCCGGTGGGATGACGACATCCTGCTGGTGAGCTAGGAGTGTTTTATGCGACGCGTTTCATAGCCTCCTTCTGGTGCTCTTTGATCCTCCATGTTCAGGTATCGGATCGCCTCGATCCAGTTCTCATGCATTTCCACGGCGAGTGCCCGGACCAGCCGCAAGCAGGCTTCGACGTTCGGGAAGATGCGCACAACCAGTGTCCGCCGTTTGATTTCTTCGTTCAGCCGCTCCAGCAGATTCGTCGATTTCAGGTTTTTGTGATGCTGCCGCGGTAAACGATAGAACGTAAGCGTCTCCTCGATGTTGCTCTCGACCCAGTCACAAAGTTTGGCGTACCGGCCCGCCCACTTCTTCAGCCAAGCGGCCAGGTCCTGCCGCGCCTCTTCGATGTTCCGCCGATCGTAAATCCAGCGCAGTTCCGTCAGGCAGTCGTTATCCGCCTTTTTCGGCAGGTAGTCCAACGCGTTCCGCAGGAAATGGACGTAGCAGCGCTGCCATGCCGCCTCCGTGAAGATCTCCGCGATCGCCTTTCGTAACCCCGGATGGTCATCGCTGATCACCAGTTGCACACCCTGCAGACCGCGCCCCTTCAGCGCCAGGCAGAAGTCTCGCCAAGTGGTGATCGACTCGCGATTGGCCAATTCCACAGCCAGGATGTTCCGCCGTCCT
>Ga0105240_10015253_pt1 | contig 10454 bp, 8 predicted proteins | sample KBSC54metaG_FD_80426 | JGI IMG/M metagenome (GOLD analysis project Ga0105240, IMG submission 80426) | Corn rhizosphere microbial communities from Kellogg Biological Station, Michigan, USA - KBS C5-4 metaG | ecosystem: Host-associated > Plants > Roots > Rhizosphere > Soil | place: Michigan, USA... | reverse complement strand
TGGCGACCGCATAATGTTCGTGTCGAACCGCGAGCCCGATCCCGATCGTTTTTTCAACTACGACGTGTTTACCGTCGGTGTAGCCGACGGCGCCGTCACGCGGCTGACCCAGACGAAGAACGCGGAGTACCGGCCCGTCTGGTCGCCGGACGGGAAGCAGATTGCGTACCTCGCTACGACGCGTCCGCTCACCTCCTCCGAGACGACGATGGAGGATACGCATGTATGGGTGATGAACGCGGACGGCGGCAATCGACACGAGGTCCGGGAATCGATCGACAACCGCCAGGGCGCGCCGCGCTGGTCGCCAGACGGCAGCGCGCTGTACTTCACGGTTCAGGAACGAGGCGACACTCACCTGTGGATGATTCCGGCGATCGGCGGGAAGCCGTCCCGCGTCATCGCCGAAACCGGATCGGTCGGTTCGTGGTCGATCGCGCCGCGGGCGAGCGCGACGGCGCTCGCCTACGCGCTCGCGACGCCAGCCGCGCCCTCGGAGCTCTTCCTCCGAGTGGGCGCCGATGCCGCCGCTGCGTTGACGACGCTGAACGCGACGCTTCTCGCCAACCGGACGCTCGGCGCCACAGAAGCGTTTACGTTCCGGAGCTTCGACGGCACGCCGATCGAGGCGTTCATCACGAAACCGGCCGGCCTCGAGCCACGATCAAGCGCGAAGCACCCGTTGATCGTCATGATGCACGGCGGCCCCCACGGCCAGCAGGGGCCTGAGTTCAACAGCAAGGCGCAGGTGTACGCCGCGCATGGCTGGGCATCGCTCATGGTGAACTACCGCGGATCGACCGGCTACGGCCAGAAGCTCACGGACGCGATCTTCGGCGACCAGGACGGCGGCGAGGCGAAGGACGTGCTCGCAGGAGTGGATGCGGCGCTCAAAGCGTATCCGTGGTTAGACGGCACGCGTATGGGCCTCGAGGGCGGAAGCTACGGCGGTCAGCTGACGAACTGGCTCATCACGCAGACCGACCGATTCAAGGCGGCGATCCCGTCAGCGGGCATCTCGAATCTCGTGACGCAGAACTACCTCTCGTACTACCACGATTACCTCGCGGTCGAGTACGGCGCGTTTCCGCACGAGAAAGGGATCATCGACAAGTTGTGGGAACGCTCGGCGATCCGCTACGCGAACAAGGTCAAGACGCCGACGATGTTCGTGCACGGCGAGAACGACAACGATGTGCCGATCGCAGAAGCGGAGCAGTTCTATATCGCGCTCAAGGACGTCGGCGTCGAGACGATCATGATCCGTTATCCACGAGAGGGCCACGGCGTGCGGGAGACGGGGCATGTCGTTGACATGATGAATCGCAGCATCGCATGGTACGAGCGTCATTTCGAGCAGGGTGGAGTTAAGAAGACACACTGACGCGCGGATCGGCAACATTCGTGCGGATGAGATTCAAAAACACAAGTCGGCCTCAGAATGGTGGAGGAGGACGCGATGCGTGCGATCCGAAATCTTTTCCTGCTCCTGCTGCTCGCCGCGGTGGGCGTGCTCGCGTACAACTACTGGACCGGGAACGGCTGGACGTTGCGGCCGCCGACTACCTCCGCAACGGGCGTCGACGCGGAGAAGGCGCGCGAGCGGGGCGCAGAGTTCACGCGCAAGGCCGCCGAAACGACGAAGGTGGCGGCGGAACGTACCGGAGAAGTGTTGAGCGAGGCGGCGCTCACCGCCAAGATCAAATCGAAGATGGCGCTCGATGACTACGTGAAGTCCCGCACGATCAGCGTCGACACCAACGGGACGGTCGTCACGCTTGCGGGAACCGTTCACTCGGAACAGGAGCACCAACGCGCCCTCCGCCTGGCTCGCGAAACTGCGGGCGTCACGCAAGTGATCGACAAGCTCAAGGTCGCCAGGTAGACATAAAGAAATCGAAAGATATTGTTGACTTCGGTCGCGTCCGCCCGCATGATTGCTTCCTCGCCTGCCTGCTGAGGTCGGCTCAACCCTTTTTCCGTAGCGAGGTACGTCATGAGAGCCCACCGGGTTTTCGGTGTGTCGGCGGTCGCGGTGTGCGTGGCCGCGATGGTCGGCCTTGTATCTGCCCAGGGAGCAAGCGTCGGAAACCGCCAGGACGGCAAGCGCCTGTTCGAACGCGAAACCTTCGGCGGCAACGGCCGCACGTGCGTCACGTGCCACAGCGCTGAAACGGGGACAGTGTCGCCGGCGGACGCGCAGCGGCGCTTGCAGGCGGACCCGAGCGATCCGCTCTTCGTCCACGACGGCAGCGACGATGGTCTGGGTAACGGCGTGGCGCGCATGCTCGCCGACGCGACGGTGTTGATCAACATTCCGATGGCGGCCAACGTCAGCCTGGCCGGCACGTCAGCCCGCACCGTGACACTGCGGCGCGGCATTCCGACCACGCTCAACACCCCGGCGCTCGATCCGGTCCTGATGCTGGACGGCCGCCAGCCGACGCTCGAGGCCCAGGCGCTCGGGGCGATTCACGATCACGCGCAGAACACCGAGACGCCCACAGCCAAAGACCTGGAACGCATCAAGGACTTTCAGCTGACCGACGCCTTCTTCAGTTCGCCGGCGTTGAGAGATTTCGCGCACGGAGGAGCGGCGCCGACGCTGCCGCAGGGAACCACGGCGTCAGAAAAGCGGGGCCGCCGTTTCTTCGAGGACGTTCCTCCGGATCCAACCGACGGATTTCGTCCCGGCCTCTGCGCGCACTGCCACAGCGGGCCGCTGATGAACCAGACGAACCGCTTCGCGCCGGCCTTCATCGGTCTGCCGATTCCCACCGGCACGCGCTTTCAAAACATTCTGGTGTCGTTCTTCAACCAGGCGAACAATCCGGTCAACGAGTTCGTGTTCAACAAGGGCACCGCGGCGGAAGTCCACGTGCTCAGCCCCGATGCGGGACGCGCCCTCATCACCGGAGTCGTCGACGATGGCACGAATTCCAGCATGGAGGCCTTCAAGATTTCTCAATTGCGCGGCGTTCGGCGCACGGCGCCGTACTTCCACGACAACTCCGCGAAGACCCTCGAGGACGTGGCGAAGCACTACACGCGATTCTTCAACTTCGTCACCGGCGGGCTCATCCAGCTGACGCCGCAGGACGAAGCCGACATCGTGGCGTTCATGAAGCTTCTCGATTAACGCGGCCGTTTACAGATCGGAGCCCGCTAGCGGGGCCACATCTCCGCGAGCGCGGCTTCGATCACGCCGGGCCACGCGAAGCTGTCGAAAAAATCGCGTTCGTTGGGATCGTCCCCGGCGAACTTCTGCCGCCACGCCTTCACGTCCACCTGCTGCTCGACGGCTTTCTTGATCTGCTCGAGCCGCCTCTCGGGCCGATCGCTCGTGCGTCCGATCTCCGCGTTCATCGCGGCGACGACGACCTGGAGAAACGCGATCTCTTGCTGCAGAAAGCTCTTGCCTGTGAGGACATTGCCGTGGCCGGGCACGAGCGTGTCGAAGTCGAGCGCCGCGAGCCGTTTCAACGTGACGATCTGCTCACTGGGAAAACCACTGCCCAGGTAAGGTACCGGCGAATCCACCAGGTCGCCCGCAATCACGATTTTCTCCTTCGGCATATAGGCAATCGCATCGCCGGCCGTGTTGCCGCGGCCAAGAAACATCAGCTGCACCGTGCGGTGTCCCAGGTCGATCTCCATCTCGCGATCGAAAGTCACGTCCGGGACTCTCATCTTCAGGTCCCGAAACTCCAGCGAGATCGCTTCGCTCGCCGCCTTGCCTCCCGCCACCGCATTCTGCAGGTCTTCCCGGTCTTCCGCGGTCAAGGGGTTGCCGCTCGAATCTTTACCCGTATCTAGCTGCCGCTGAAACCGCTCCATGCGATGCGGATACCCAGCGAGGTACGGCGGGACACGGAGGGCCATGAGCCGCGCTGTTTCGGTGTGCGAGACGATCGCGAGCGACTGAAAGGCGTCCGCATAGGCGGCGTTCCCCTGACTGTGATCGCCATGCCAGTGCGTGTTGAGCAGATATCGCACCGGCTTGGTCGTCCACTGGCGGATCTGCGCGATGTCTTCGCGCGCGCTCGACGGCAGATAACACGAATCCACCACGAGGACGCCGTTGTCGCCGACGATGACTACCGTATTGCCCTGCGGAAAATGATCGGGCGCATTGCTGTGCCGGATCGCGTAGATGCCGTCGGCAAGTGTCGTCACGGCGCGCGCATTGGTGTCCGCGACAACTGAGAGAGGCAGCGCGGCGATCAGCCCGATGATCAGAACGGTGAGGTTCAGCATTCTGTTGGTATGGCACGAACGGCCGCCACCCGGTTAACAGAACCTTGCCATGTTCGATGTTGGGATTCGCGCATGTCGGAAGTGGACATATCCGCAGACGACTCGCAGGCAGCGGCCGGACATCGCTGGATTACGCGCGAGCAGGATTCTTGCTGCTCAGCGCCGCCGTGAACACCCGATCGTCTTTCACATGCGTGCTCGTTCTGGTCACCGCGGTTGTTCCGTCGGCGGCGGAGCCGCATCATCCCGTCGCGTTCTGGCGGCAGATCGCCAGCGACAAGTACGCAGTTCCTCCGGGCAGCGATCTGGTGGGCTTGACCAATGAAAACAGAAAGAATCTGCTCGCGAAGCTCGATGTGTTGCTCGACGCGACTGCGCTGAAGGATCTGTTTTGACCGTGACGCCGATCGCAGCGCTGAGCGAATCGCTTCCGCCGTCCGAGCGCGTCGTGTTCCAGGGGGAATCGGTCTTGATCGGCCAGGTTCGGTGTCCACCGACGGCCGCACATTTCCGCAACTGCGGTAAGGCTCGCACGTTCTGCATCGTGTTCCCGCGCGGCGCCGTCATCATAAGGCGTCCGAACCAGCCGCCGCTCATCGAGGACCCGTCGGTCGTGACGTTCTACAACCGGGCGGAGGAGTACGAGCGCTTCGAGCTCAGTCCGGAGGGCGACCGGTGTGACTGGTTCGCCTACGACGTAGATGTCGTGCGCGACGCCATTCGCCAATTCGATCCCGCGGCGGCCGACGATGAAAGAAATCCGTTGAGGCTGGTCAGCTCGAGGAGCTCGTCGGACGTCTTTCGCCGTCAGCGGTTGCTGTTCGAACGCGTCCGGAACGACCGTGCCGCCGATCCGCTTTACGTCGAGGAGATGGCGATCGATCTGCTCGACCGTGTCGTCGGCGACGCGTACGCAGCACGACCTCACAGCGGCATCTCGCCGCGCAGGGCATGCGAGCTCGCGGACGCGGCGCGGCGTCTCGTCGCGCTCGGTTATGCACGCCCGCTCGGCCTGCGGCAAATCGCCGACCGGCTCGACACATCGGTCTTTCATCTGTGCCGGGTGTTTCGCAGCGTTCACGGGACGACGATTCATCGCCACCGAACGCAGCTCCGCATTCGCCACGCGCTCGAATGCCTCGCGAATCCCGCGGCCGATCTCGCGCAGCTCGCCTTCGATCTGGGCTTCAGCACGCACAGCCACTTCACGGCCGCATTCAAACGGGAATTCGGGGCGACGCCTTCACTCGTCCGAGCCGCGGTCGCGGCTCAGCCCCGACGTTAGGGAACGATCCGGACGTTCGTCGGCGGCAACGGAACGAGTCTGCCGAATACGGCCACCCCGGTGCCGGTCCCAACATAGACGCGGCCGTTGACGATCGTCGGCACGACGAACTTGTTGCCGGCGCCAAAGGCGTCGCGGCCGCCTGCCGCCTGCGTGGAGTTGTAGAGCTCGCGCGTGAGGTCGCGCGCATCGTAGGCGTGGAGCACGGCGCTGCCCGCGTTCTCGACGGCCCAGACGATCGCGTTCGATGTTCCCGACGCCGAGATCGCCGGCGTCGCGCCCGGATACGAGAAGGTGCGCGCGCTCCGCGAAGCCGGAGTTCCCGACACGCGGGCTGCGACGATTGGGAACGCCTTCAGCGCGTCGCCGACCGCCGCGTAATAAAGCGTCCCGTCAAAATACGCAGGCGTCGAGAACACGCCGCCCGACAGCGCGCCCGTGAGATCCTGATAGTTCTGATTGCTGTTCGGATTCCACTTGCCCATCGCATCGCGATCGACGACGTAAATATGCGAATCCTTTCCGGCGCCGACGGCGAGGTGGCGCGTGCGGCCGCCGCTGTCGACCATGTCGGGCAGTAAGATCGACCCTCCCGAGCCGAGATCCTGGTCGGCATTCGATTCGGCGACGCTGTTCGACATCTCGAAATAGTCGGCGACGGTCAGGCCGGTCGTGCTGCTGATCTTCAGAAAGCCGTTGCCGTAGTTGCGCTGCGGCGGAAATCCGCTGCCGTCGAGCGCCGCGTCGAAGGTGCCGTTGCCGTCGAGGAGATAGATGTTTCCGCTCGCGTCCGCCGCGGGTCCATCGCCGGCCATCCAGAAGGCGCCGCGCGATCCGTTCGGCGTCACGTTCAAGACGCTCCGCTGCGCGAGCGTGTTCGCGTCGAACGACATGATCCAGCCGGTGTAAGGATCGATATCGCAATGCGAGGTCCACGCCGTGACGACCATGCCGTTCACGAGCAGAAGCGCCGCCCGTTCCTCGTACTGTCGGGGATCAAACGTCAGCACGCCGCCCGCGCTGCCAGCGCCTGAACCGGAGAACGTCGCGTGAACATCTATGGGGCCGCCGAACAGTTCGGCCCCCGACGTCACGTCGAGCGCGTGCAGCCGCTGCACGTACGCGCCGCCCGTCGTCTTCGACATCGCGACCACATAGATGACGCCGTTCGGACCGCGCGTTCGATCGATCACCGGCGTCGCGGTCACGCCAATCTCGGGGATCACCTGCGAGCAGCCGCGGGCGTCGCTCGGCGTTTCGCCGGCTGTGAGCATCGAGACATGCCAGATCGTGGCGCCGCTGTCGGCGTCGATGCCGTAGACGCTGTCGTGCTCCGTGGCCGCGTATAACAGGTTGCGCGTTCCCTGACCGGGCACTGCAACGCTCGACAGATACAAGGGCTGCGCGTCCACCTTGCCGTCGAGCGTCAGCAACGTGATCTTGCCGAATACTGATGCCGTGACCGTGACCGGCGACAGAATCGTCTCGTTCAAGTTCTGTCCGGTGCGTGCGTTGTCGTTATGGAACGTGACGACGTCCACCGTTCCGGCAGAGAAGAGCGGGCTGAGCGTGGCGATGTAGACGAGGGCGATGCCGGTCAGCGCCGCGAGCGTGGGTCGGTGTCGCATGGCAGTGATCCGGAACTCGAGGCAAACGCCGCGCCAGCGGTTCAGCGCGAGCGGCGCGGCGCGAAATCGTTGCGCCGCTCGACACATATTACAGCGGTGGGCGGTGCGCGACAGGACTGTCACTGGCGGCCGCCTGGGCCGGCAGGATGCCGACGTACTTGGCCCGCGGACGAATCAGCTGTCCCGTGGCGTACTGCTCGATGGCGTGACCAATCCAGCCCACGCTGCGCCCGACGGCGAAAAGAATCAGCGGCGCTCCGGCGGGCAGCGCAAGCACACGGGACGCGGCCGCAAGCCCGAAATCGATGTTCGGATGTTCGCCGGTGCTGCTGCCGGCCGCCTGCACGAATTCGGCGACGTACCGATACGTTTTTTTTTTGGTGCGGCGCTCACCGAGAAGCTCCAGAAGCAATTTCACGCGCGGGTCGCCCTCGCGATAGAGCGGGTGTCCGAAGCCGTCGATCGGCTCGCCGCGCCGCATGCGTGCTCCGATCGCCGCGCGCAGCGACCGCGCGCGCCGCATCGACGCGAGCATCGATTCGGCCCGCGCGCTGGCGCCGCCGTGGCGCGGCCCTTCGAGCGCCGCCAGGCCTGCAATGACGACGGCGTAGGGATGGGAGCCGGCGGACGCGACGCACCGCGCCGTGAACGACGATACGTTCAGCTCGTGGTCGGCGCAGAGGACCAGAGCTGCGCGGACGACGTCGACGCCTCGCGCGCCAACTTTCCACTTCCGCGCGAGCGCGAGATCGACGGTCGCATTCCCTGGCTCTGATGCGGTCGCGGCTTTCGACAGCAGCCTCAGGACGTTCCATCCGGTCCCGGCGACGCTCGCCGGTCGAAGGTCCATCGCCAAGGGGTCCCGCGCCGCGGCGGCGGCGAGCATCGATTGTGCCCGTGCGATGAATGGAAGGGGCGGCGCCGGGAGCGCAATCCGCGAAATGCGCGTTGCGGGCGGCAGCGCGTCGAGTCGCCCCGTCCAGATCAATGTGGCGACCTCCTCGAGCGACCGCGAACGCGCCAGCGCCGCCGCGTCGAGACCGCGGTAATACAGCGCGCGCCCGTCGAGCAGCGCGATGGCCGATTCGAGAATCGGCATGCCCCACTGCAGCGCACGCGCGGCGGCCTTGTCCGGCGCACGCCGCTCCTCCGTTCGTCGCCGGAGCGTTTCCACATCCTCACGCGAGTACATCCGCTCGCGCGGGGCGCCCGGCGCCGCCTGGGAGCGGACGAAGCCGCGGCTCACGTAGGCGTAGAGCGTCGCGCGGCTGACGCCGAGGAGGCGGGACGCCTCGACGGCGCCGATCCAAGAATGACGGTCAGCACTCATATTGATTGATCGATCAATATTGACATAGCCATACATGCATGGCTACTTTTGCGGTATGGCGAGCAGCGGATTGGAAGGAGTGGTTGCGGCGACAACCCAATTGAGCCTGGTCGACGGCGAGCGGGGCGAGCTCGTGATTGCAGGTTACCAGGTCGACGACCTTGCCGAGCGGGCGACGTTCGAAGAGACCACGTGGCTGCTGTGGCACGGCGAGCTGCCGACGGAAGCGCAGCTCGACGGATTCCGCCGCGCGCTCGCCGCCGAGCGCGATATTCCAGAGGCCACCCTGCGGCTGCTTCGGGCGTGCGCGGATCGCCGCATCGATGCGATGGACGCGCTGCGGATGGCCGCCGGAACACTCTCGCTCGCATCGGCCGAGGCGACGGGCATTGTCGCGCGCATTCCCACGATCGTCGCGGCGTACCGGCGACTGCGCAACCGAGAGGAGCCGCTCGCGCCGCGCCGCGAGCTTGGCCACGCCGCCAATTTCCTGTACATGCTGACCGGCGACGTTCCCGATCCCGAGCGCGTCAGAGGGCTCGAGACGTATCTCAACACCGTCGTCGATCACGGGTTCAATGCCTCGACGTTCACCGCGCGAGTGATCACGTCCACCGGATCCGATCTCGTGTCGGCGGTGGTGGGCGCGCTTGGTGCGCTCAAGGGACCGCTCCACGGCGGCGCGCCCGGGCCGGCGCTCGATATGGTGTTCGAGATCGGCGAGGCATCACGCGCGGAAGAAATTCTGCGGAAGAAGATTGAAGGCGGCGAGAAGTTGATGGGGTTCGGGCATCGGATCTACAAAGTGCGCGATCCCCGGGCCGACGTCCTTGCCAAGGCCGCGGAACGGCTGTTCACGCGCGCGGGGGACATGTCGCTGTACACGCTCGCGCGTTCGGTCGAGGCTGAAGCGCTGCGTCTCCTTGACATCTACAAGCCGGGTCGCCGGCTTCAAACCAACGTGGAGTTCTACACGGCACTGCTCCTGCACGGCCTCGGGCTCGACGTCGGCCTGTTTACACCGACGTTTGCAATCAGCAGGGTGAGCGGATGGATCGCCCACGCCTTCGAACAGCGCCGCGCGAACCGCATCATCCGGCCGCAGTCGGAGTACGCGGGGCCGCGCCATAGAAAGTGGGTGCCGGCGCCGCAACGAAGAGAATCCCTCATCGAACAGGTCAGCGGTATGACATGATCGGGACCTCTTCTTGCACCGCTGACCTGCATGACGCGCCCGCTCCTTGCCTGCCTCTTCGCCGTCACCGTCGTGGCGGCACAAACACGCATCACCCCTCCGCCCAACACGTTCACGCCGGCGCAGGATGTGGAACTCGGGCGGCAGGCCGCAGCTCAGGTCGAGCGCGAACTTCCGATCATGCACGACGATGAGGTGGAATCGTACGTGGAGGATATCGGCCGCCGGCTGGTCGCCGCGATTCCGCCGGAGGTGCAGCACCCCGAATTCGAGTACAGCTTCCATCCGGTCAACGTGAGCGAGATCAATGCGTTCGCGCTTCCCGGCGGTCCGATGTTCGTCAACCGCGGCATGATCGAGGCGGCGCACACCGAGGGCGAAGTCGCCGGCGTCATGGCCCACGAGTTGAGCCACGTCGTCCTGCGGCACGGTACGGCGCAGCAGGCGAAGGCGCAGAAGTATCAGATCGGGGAGGTTGCCGGCGCGGTGCTCGGCGCGATCATCGGTGGACGCATGGGCAGCGTGATCAGCCAGGGCGCGCAGTTCGGTCTCGGCGCCGCGTACCTGCGGTTCCCGCGTGAGTACGAGCGGCAGGCGGATCTGGAGGGAACGCACATCATGGCGCGCGCCGGCTACGACCCGCGCGACATGGCGAATGTCTTCAAGACGATCGAAGAGACGAGCGGGGCGGGCGGGCCCCAGTGGCTGAGCGACCACCCGAACCCGGGCAACCGCTACGAGTACATCACGCAGGAAGCG
>Ga0105240_10015251_pt1 | contig 10455 bp, 7 predicted proteins | sample KBSC54metaG_FD_80426 | JGI IMG/M metagenome (GOLD analysis project Ga0105240, IMG submission 80426) | Corn rhizosphere microbial communities from Kellogg Biological Station, Michigan, USA - KBS C5-4 metaG | ecosystem: Host-associated > Plants > Roots > Rhizosphere > Soil | place: Michigan, USA... | reverse complement strand
TGGCCGTGCGCGACGAACACCATGTTGCAACCTGCGCCGAGTTCGGCCCGCGCTTCCTGCATTCGACCGGTCAGGCCTACAAGGGCGGCCCCGACAGCGGCGTGTTTCTGCAGATCACCGCCAATGACGCCAGGGATCTGAAAGTGCCGGGCCAGAAGGCAAGTTTCGGCGTCATCAAGGCGGCGCAGGCGCGCGGCGATTTCGACGTGCTCACCGAGCGCGGTCGGCGCGCGCTGCGCGTCCATCTCAAGGGCGAGATCGGGCCGGCATTGGCCGCGCTCGATGCTGCGATTTCCGAAGCGCTCAACTAGGAAAGCAAGCGAATGCAACTCGGCATGATCGGCCTCGGCCGGATGGGCGGCAACATCGTTCGCCGGCTGATGAGGAACGGCCACACTGCCGTGGTCTACGACAAGGACGCCAAGGCGGTCGCCGGCCTCGCCGCCGAAGGCGCCGCCGGTGCTTCGTCGCTGGAGGATTTCGTCGCCAGGCTGGAAACGCCGCGCACCGCCTGGGTGATGCTGCCGGCCGGCAAGATCACCGAGGCGACGATCGCGGAACTGGCCAAGCTGATGCAGGCCGGTGACGTCATCATCGACGGCGGCAATACGTTCTGGCAGGACGACGTCCGCCGCGGCAAGGCGCTGAAGGAAAAGGGCCTGTATTATCTCGACGTCGGCACCAGCGGCGGCGTCTGGGGCATCGAGCGCGGCTATTGCATGATGATCGGCGGCGACAAGCCAGTCGTCGACCGGCTCGATCCGATCTTCAAGACGCTGGCGCCGGGGATCGGCGACATCCCGCTCACCCCCGGCCGCGACAAGCGCGATCCACGCATCGAACAGGGCTACATTCATGCCGGCCCGGTCGGCGCCGGACACTTCGTCAAGATGATCCACAACGGCATCGAATACGGCCTGATGCAGGCCTATGCCGAAGGCTTCGACATTCTGAAGAACGCCAATATCGAGGCGCTGCCGCCGGAGCATCGCTTCGATCTGGATATTGCCGACATCGCCGAAGTGTGGCGGCGCGGCAGCGTGATCCCGTCCTGGCTGCTCGACCTGACGTCGTCCGCGCTCGCCGAAAACCAGGCGCTGGATAATTACTCCGGCTTCGTGGAAGATTCCGGCGAAGGCCGCTGGACCGTCAATGCCGCGATCGACGAAGCCGTCCCGGCCGAAGTGCTGACGGCCGCGCTCTACGCGCGCTTCCGTTCGCGCAAGGATCACACCTTTGCGGAAAAGATCCTCTCGGCGATGCGGGCAGGCTTCGGCGGCCACAAGGAGCCGCCGAATAAACCCGGCTCGAAGGCGTGATGCATGGCGGTCGGTAAGGCGGCACAGACAAAACCCGATCCCTGCTCGTTCGTGATCTTCGGCGTCACCGGAGACCTCGCGCACCGGCTGGTGATTCCTGCGCTCTACAATCTCGCGGCCAACAATCTGCTGCCGGAAAAATTCTGTGTGGTCGGCATCGCGCGCAAGGGCATGTCGAGCGAAGAGTTGCGCGACGGTCTGATGGAAGGCCTGCACAAATACGCAACCCGGGCGGTGGATGATGCCATCGCCCAGCGCCTGCTCGGATGCCTGACCTGCATCGAGGCCGATCCGAAAGACCCCGCCTCGTTCGATGCGATGAGCAAGCGGCTCGACGAACTCGAATGTGCGCAGAACACCGGCGGCAACCGGCTGTTCTATCTGGCGACGCCGCCGAATGCGTTCCTGCCAATCAGCCGCGAGCTCGGCCGCACCGGCTTGCTGGCCGAAAACGGTTCCTGGCGGCGGTTGGTGGTTGAAAAGCCGTTCGGAACTGATCTGGCGTCAGCGAAGGCGCTCAACGACGAACTGCTGAAGCTGGTCGAGGAGCATCAGATCTACCGGATCGACCATTATCTCGGCAAGGAGACCGTCCAGAACATTCTGGTGCTGCGCTTTGCCAACGGCATGTTCGAGCCGATCTGGAATCGCAACCATATCGACCACATTCAGATCACGGTCGACGAGAAGCTCGGCGTCGGCCATCGCGGCAGCTTCTACGACGCCACCGGCGCGCTGCGCGACATGGTGCCGAACCATCTATTTCAACTGCTGTCGCTGGTCGCGATGGAGCCGCCCGCCAAGTTCGATGCCCGCGCGGTGCGTTCGGAGAAGGCCGAGGTGCTGGCGGCGATCCAGACCCAGACCGAAGAAGAGGCCTTGCGCAACTCGGTGCGCGGGCAATACCGCGCCAGCAAGGTCGCCGCCACCGAAATCGACGATTATCGCAAGACCCCCGACGTCAAGCCCGGCAGCAACACGGAGACCTATGCCGCGCTGAAACTGACCATCGACAACTGGCGCTGGGCCGGCGTGCCGTTCTATCTTCGCACCGGCAAGGCGCTCGGCATCAAACGCACCGAAATCGCCATCAAGTTCAAGCAGGCGCCGTTCGCGATGTTTCGCGATACGCCGGTCGACCGGCTGTCGCAGAATTACCTGATCATTTCGACCGAGCCGACCGAAGGCATCGCGCTGCAGTTCAATACCAAGGTGCCAGGGCCGAACATCAATATCGACGGCGTCGAGATGAAGTTCCGCTACAAGGACTACTTCCAGACCGAGCCGTCGACCGGCTACGAGACGCTGATCTATGACTGCATGATCGGCGACAACATCCTGTTCCAGCGCGCCGACAGCGTGGAGGCCGGCTGGCAGGCCGTGCAACCGTTCCTCGATGCCTGGAAGAAAGCCGGCGCCAAGGGACTGAAAATCTACGAGCCCGGCAGCGAAGGCCCCGAGGAGGCCAACGAATTTATCGAGCGCGACGGCCGAACCTGGCGGAAGCTCGGTTAACCGATGGCCGGGAACGACAATCGCCAAATCATTGCGGTTGCCAATCCGGCGGCGCTGGCAACGGCCGCCGCGGAGCGCGTGCTGGCCCGGATTGCCGCCAACAGCGGCCGGGTGGCGGTCTGCCTGACCGGGGGATCGAGCCCGAAACACCTCTATCAGTTGCTTGCCACCGACGTTTATCGAAGCCGAATCCCCTGGGATCGCGTGCACTGGTTCATCGGCGACGAGCGGTTGGTGCCGGCGGGAGATCCGCTCCACAACATGAGCATGGCGCGCGCGGCGTTTCTGGACGCTTGCGCGCCGGCCTCGAACATCCATCCGATCCCGACCGCGACTGCCGACCCGGCCGATCCCGACCGTAGCGCCGCGCTTTACGAAATCGAACTGAAGTCCTTCTACGGCGCGGATGTGCTCGATCCTGCATACCCTCTGTTCGATCTGGTGCTGATGGGCGTCGGCCCCGACGGCCACACTGCATCGCTGTTTCCCGGATATCCCGCGCTTGAAGAGACCGCGCGCTGGGTCGTCGGCGTGCCACGCGCCAATGTCGAGCCGTTCGTTCCCCGCGTCAGCCTCACGCTGCCCACGCTCGCTTCCTGCCGCGAAATGCTGTTCGAGGTCGCGGGTGCCGGCAAGCGCGCGATCTTGACGCGCGTGCTCGCAGGCGAGAACCTGCCGGCCGGCCGCGCCGGTTCGATCGGCGAGACGGTCTGGCTGGTCGATCAGGCGGCGCTTCCGGAGGATTTTCGTGGCCATTGAGCCCCCCTGCGCGCTGGTGGTGATGGGCGTTTCCGGGTCGGGCAAGAGCACGATTGCCGAACAGCTCGCCGCACGCCTCGGCTGGCGCTATGTCGATGGCGACCTGTTTCACCCGCCCGCCAATGTCGCCAAGATGAGTGCCGGCCATCCGCTCACCGATGAAGACCGCTGGCCCTGGCTGCGCGCGATCGCCGCCGAGATCGATCGTCTCGCGGCGGCCGGCGCCCGCGCCGTTGTCGCCTGCTCGGCGCTGAAGCGCGCCTATCGCGACATTCTCGTGCATGGCCGCGACGACATCCGCATCGTCTTTCTCAACGGTACCAAGGACCTGATCGCGAAACGGCTCGCCGCGCGCAAGGGGCATTTCATGCCGCCCGGCCTGCTCGACAGCCAATTCAAGACACTCGAGCCGCCGCAACCAAGCGAGCGGCCGATCACAGTCTCGATCGATGCCCCGGTTGACGGAATCGTCGATGACATTGCCCGCCAACTGGAACAGATTGCCCCATGACCAGGATTTCGCTCGGTGTTTCCGATGTCGACGGCACCCTGCTGCCCAAAGACAAGGTCCTGACGGAGGGCAACAAGCGCGCGGTCCGCAAGCTGCACGAGGCAGGCATTGGTTTCACCATCGTCTCCAGCCGGCCGACCATCGGCATGGGTTTTCTGATCGAACCGCTGGCGATCAGCTTGCCGATCGGCGCCTTCAACGGCAGTTCGATCGTCGATGCGCAACTTAAGCCAATCGAGCAGCATCTGATCGCGCCCGACGTGGCGCAGCGCAGCCTCGACGTGCTCGACGCCTTCGGCGTCGATATCTGGCTGTTCACCAACGACCAATGGCTGACGCGCAACCCGGACGGCGAGTATGTCGGGCACGAGAAGCTCGCAATCAAGCACGATCCGGTCATCGTCAAGGATTTCACGCCCTACCTGAACGCCACCTGCAAGATCGTCGGCGCCACCTCTGACGCACCGCTGTTGCAACGCTGCGAGGCAGCGATGCAGCAGGCGGTCGGCCACGAGGCCACCGCGGTCCGCTCGCAAACCTACTATCTCGACGTCACGCCTCCCGGTCACGACAAGGGCACCTTCGTCGTAGCGATGGCCAAACGTCTGGGCATCTCGACCGATGCGGTTGCCACCATCGGCGACATGCAGAACGACCTGCCGATGTTCGCCAGAAGCGGCGTCTCGTTCGCGATGGGCAACGCCACCGACGACGTCAAGAAGCACGCGACGCATGTCACCGACTCTAACGAGCGCGACGGCGTTGCCGCGGCGGTGGAGGCCGTGCTGAAGTTCACCTGAAGCAAAGGTGACCGTTCCCGATTTCTGCAGCCTTGACTTATCAAGCTTCCGCAAAGGAAAAATCGAGGAAACGACAAAGTCTTTCGGCCCCAAAACCGGCCCTGTAGGTCGGCCGACCCCCACACTTCCATCTGGTGTGAACCGGCAAGCGCGAGCCGGTACCCGTGCCGTGTCCTCCCCTGACAGCAGGCTTTCCCAGCCCAAGCCTGTCGCGGCGAAGACGGTGCCGGCTCGCGTGACTGCTGGAAATATGAAGCTAAATAGTTCCTCCCCGCCGTCATTGCGAGGAGCGCTAGCGACGAAGCAATCCATCCTTGGGGCGCCATGGATTGCTTCGCTTCGCTCGCAATGACGGAGCCGAACGATTATTTCGAGCGCTGCATCGCCGGCTTGTCCGTCGACGGCTTTGCTTCGCTGAGATTGTGCGCGGTGTTGATCAGCGCGATATGCGTCAGCGCCTGCGGAAAATTTCCGGTCTGGCGGCCGGCCGCCGTATCGAACTCCTCGGCCAACAGTCCGAGATCGTTGGCGACCCCCACCACCCGGTCAAACAGCGCCTGCGCCTTTGCGTAGTCGCCCGCCAGCACGAAAGCGTCCGCAAGCCAGAGCGTACAGGCGAGGAATGCGCCTTCAATCGGTTGCGTCTCTGTCGAGATCTCCCGGGGATCGTGCCGCAGCACAAAACCGTCCCGCATCATGTACCGCTCGATTGCTTCCAGCGTGCCACGCACACGCGGATCCGTCGGCGGCAGGAATCCGACCGACGGCAGCAACAGGATACTGGCGTCGAGCAGCTTCGAGCCGTAGGACTCGACGAACGAATTCAGTTCGGGGTCAAAGCCCTTTTCACAGACGTCGTGGTGAATGGCGTCGCGCAGGCCACGCCACTTCTCCAGCGGCGCCTTGAAGCCGAATTTTTCCACGCTCTTGATGCCGCGGTCGAACGCGACCCAGGCCATCATCTTCGAAGAGACGTAATGCCGGCCGTCGCCGCGGCGCTCCCAGATGCCGTGATCGGGCCGGTCCCAGACCTCGGCTAGATGGGCGAGCACCGAACATTCCAGCGCCCAGCTTCCTTCGTCGAGCTCGAGCTTGGCCATCCGCGACTGGTGAAACGCGTCGATCAGCTCGCCATAGACGTCGAGCTGCCGTTGCGCGTGGGCGGCGTTGCCGACTCGTACCGGCAGTGCGCCCTCATAACCCGGCAACCAGCCCGCTTCCCATTCCAACAGGCGCCGCTGGCCCTTGATGCCGTACATGATCTGCATATTCGCCGGCGAACCTGCCACAGCGCGCAGCAACCAGTTGTGCCAGGCGGAAGCCTCGGCGGTATAGCCGGAGTTCATCAGCGCCAGCAGCGTGAAGGTAGCGTCGCGCAGCCAGCAGAACCGGTAGTCCCAGTTTCTGGCGCCGCCGAGCTTTTCCGGCAGCGACGTCGTCGGCGCCGCAACGATGCCACCGGTCGGCGCATAGGTCAGCGCCTTCAGCGCGATCAGCGAGCGCATCACGAGATCGCGGTGCTCGCCCTCGTAGGTACAGTGGCTACACCAATCGGCCCAGAAGGTTTCGGTGTCCCGCAACGCCTGCGCGGGATCGATCGGCACCGGTACCGGGAGATGCGACGGCCCGTAGGTGAGCACGAAGGGCACGATGTCGCCCTCGCCGACTTCGAACTCGGCGACCGTCGTAAAATCCTCGCCGCGGGTCGCGACCGGGGTCCGCAGCACGGCCATGTCCTGGCCGCAAATCGCCAGCAAACTCGAACCATCCTCGTTTTTCTTGACCCAGGGAATGTCACTGCCGAAGCCGAAGCGGATCACCAGTTGCATCCGCATCTTCACCCGGCCGCGCGCGCCGCGCACCAGCCGTACCACATCGGAGGCATTGCCGCGTGGTGGCATGAAATCGACCAACTCGACCGCACCATCTGATGTCTCGAACCGCGTTTCCAGGATCAGGGTGTCGCCCCAGTAGCGGCGCGACGTGCTGACGATGTCGCCCACCGGCGCGATCAGCCAGCGGCCATGCTTGGGGGTGCCGAGCAAGCTTGCGAAACAGGCGTCGGAATCAAACGCCGGCCAGCACAGCCAGTCGATCGATCCGTCGCGTCCGACCAGCGCCGCCGTTTCGCAGTCGCCGATCAGTCCGTAGTCTTCGATACGGCAGGACAATATGCATCACCGTCTTAAATCAATTCCCGGCGCGAGACCGCTCGCTGGTTGCGGCCCTGAGCGCCTCGACGTCGATCGCTGACCCGATCTGCTCCAGCGACACCGGAATACGCTGCCGCCAGTTCGGATGTTCGTGAACGGTGCCTGGAATGTTCGGCTGATCGATGATCCCAAGCAGATCTTCCAGCGAAATCGCCAGCAGCCGCGATGGGGTCCGCGCCAGGAACCGCGCCACCGAATAGAGATCGTGGCCGTCAATCTCGTGATGCCGCAGCACGTCGTCCAGCATTGCCAGCGCATGCCAGCGCGCATCGTCGCTCTCGCCGGGATCGATCCCGAGCGCGCGTTTGACCTTGAGATCATGGAAGCCGCGCCAGCCGGTATAGGTCGAGAGATCGTGGGTGTTGAAGGTGATCAGCGCATTGCTCCAGTAGTGATCGACGCCGCGGAACGCACCGTGGTCGTCGCGTTCGAACATCATCACCAGATACGACCAGATGCCCCAATCGGCCATCTGCGCACGAAAGCCTTCAGGCACGGTGCCGAGATCTTCGCCGATCACCACGCAGCGGTTGGCGACGCTTTCCTGCGCGGTAACGGCCAGCAGCGCCTCGAACGGCATCTGCACGTAGACGCCGTCGGCGGCGCCAAAACCGTGCGGCACCAGATAGAGCCGCTTCAGACCCAGCACGTGGTCGAGCCGGATCGCGCCGGCATGCCGCATCGAGGCACGCAGCATCTCGGCAAAGGGCGCAAACGATTGCTGTTCCAGTCCGGAAGCATTGAAGCCGGCCAGGCCCCAGCTCTGGCCGGCGGTGTTGAGCGGATCCGGCGGCGCGCCGACGCCGAGATGGCGGGAGATCGCGATCTGCTCGTTCCAGGCATCGAAACCGTCGGACTGCACACCGACGGCAACGTCCAGATAGAGCCCGACCTTCATGCCGAGCTTTTTGGCGAGATCGCTTGCCGCACCAAGCTGCCGGTCGGCGATCCACTGCACGAATTCGACGAACTCGATTTCAGGGCCCCGCACGCCCGTGCGCAAATCCGTGCAGGCGGCATCGTCGGGTTGCCGCCATTCCGGCGGCCATTCCCACCATGGCCCCGTGAATTCGTGCCGCAGCGCCTCGAAGCAGGCGAAGCGCGACAACAGCGCACCGCGTTCGCTGCGAAACTTGTCGAGGTCTTGCAACTCGGCCGGTGTCGCATGGGCCTTGAAAGCCGCAAAGCCAGCGCGCAACGCCTGGTCTTTCAACCCGGCTACCGTGACATAGTCGACCACGTCGAACGCACGCACCCGTGCCAGTGCCGCCTTGGTATCGGGGTCGAGCCGAAACCCGGGAAGTTTTTCAACATCGATATAGAGCGCGTTGAGAAACAGTCGGCTATTCGGCGAATACGGGCTGCAATCGCCCGGACGATCGTCGAACAGCGCATGCAGCGGATTGAGGCCGACGCCGTCGGCGCCGAGGCGATGGGCCAGTTCGATCAGGCCCCGGAGGTCGGTAAGGTCACCGATCCCCCAATTGCGCCGGGAGCGGACGCCGTAGAGCTGGACCGCGAGCAGCCAGCAGCGGTCGAAATCGCCAGCGAAGGCGCGGGCAGGCGCCACGATCAACGGCGCGTCTTCCGTCGTCGAAACGGCGTCGGTGACCTCCAGGCGGTAAATGCCCGGCGCCAGTCCCTCAGGCAGCACGATGACCCGGCCTGGGGCGACGTTTTTGGTGATAACCTTCTGGCCCGCCTTGATTTTCCATGTGGTCGGCAGTTTGGCTGATGGCAACAGCGTGGCCCGCGCCGACTTCCCGGCCCGCACCACGACTGGCTGTCCGATCAACGGCCCCGGCCTCTGCGGCGGCAGCGATTCGAGGACGATTTTCAGGGCCGCCTCGTCCGTCACACGGCGGCGACCCTGGCCGTCCAGAAATTCGGTCTGAATTCCCCGGGCTTTAGCTACTGCGAAAAGGTCCATTCGGCACGCGGTTTGCAACGCAATCATCATAGCGATGTCGCGAAATTGTCCAAATACAGGAAGGAGATAGAGGCTGTCTAACGCGCTGGCCCAACAGCGGTTCCAATGGAACCAAAGCGCGTCCAGCGGCTTTCTACTTAGGTCCGGAACGTCTCCCTTTCGACAGCGGAAGCGGGGACGTCATCTCCATGGCCATGGCATCACCGTGAATAAAAAAGCCCAAACCGCCGAAAATTCCAACACCGGCGTCCCCCTTCGTATTGACAGCACCTATCCGCCGAATGACGGCGGCCGTTTTGCCATGAACATGGGTGACGTGAAAGCAAGGGAAGTGCCAGCCACTGGACCCGCGACCGACGAGCTTTGGTACAAGGATGCCATCATCTATCAGCTCCACGTCAAGGCCTTTGCCGACAGTAACAATGACGGCATCGGCGACTTTGCCGGACTAACCGAGAAACTGGGCTACCTGCAGGAGCTCGGCGTCACCACGCTGTGGCTGCTGCCGTTCTATCCCTCACCCGGCCGCGACGACGGTTATGACATCGCCGACTATGGCGACATCAATCCCGACTTCGGGACGATGAAGGATTTCAGGCGCTTCATCCAGGAAGCCAAGAAGCGCGGCCTGCGCGTCATCACCGAACTCGTCATCAACCACACCTCGGACCAGCACGACTGGTTCAAGCGCGCCCGCCGCAGCGACAAGAATTCCAGCGCGCGCAACTGGTATGTCTGGAGCGACACCGACCAGAAATACCAGGACACGCGGATCATCTTCACCGACACCGAGAAGTCGAACTGGACCTGGGATCCCGAGGCCGGGCAATTCTACTGGCATCGTTTCTTTTCGCACCAGCCGGACCTGAACTTCGACAACCCGAGGGTGGTCTCGGCGCTGGTGCAGGTGATGAAGCGCTGGCTCGACACTGGCGTCGACGGTTTTCGCCTCGACGCGATCCCCTATCTCTGCGAGCGCGACGGCACCAACAACGAGAACCTGCCCGAGACTCACGCCATCATCAAGAAGTTCCGCGCCGAACTCGACGCCTATTCGAAGGACAAGGTGTTGCTGGCGGAAGCCAATCAATGGCCGGAGGACGTGCAGGAATATTTCGGCCGCAGCGATGAATGCCACATGGCCTATCACTTCCCGCTGATGCCGCGAATCTACATGGCGATCGCGCAGGAAGACAGATTTCCGATCACCGACATCCTGCGTCAGACGCCGGATATTCCGAACAGTTGCCAATGGGCGCTGTTCCTGCGCAACCACGACGAGCTGACCCTGGAAATGGTCACCGACGTCGAACGCGATTATCTGTGGTCGACCTACGCCAACGACCCCCGCGCCCGCATCAATGTCGGCATCCGCCGCCGGCTGGCGCCGCTGATGGACAACGACCGG
>Ga0105240_10015247_pt1 | contig 10456 bp, 9 predicted proteins | sample KBSC54metaG_FD_80426 | JGI IMG/M metagenome (GOLD analysis project Ga0105240, IMG submission 80426) | Corn rhizosphere microbial communities from Kellogg Biological Station, Michigan, USA - KBS C5-4 metaG | ecosystem: Host-associated > Plants > Roots > Rhizosphere > Soil | place: Michigan, USA... | reverse complement strand
GAAAGCGACGCAAATATCTTCTTGCCGTTGACCAGCCAGCCGCCCTTGACCGGCTTGGCCTCGGTGCCGAACGCGACGCCGCCGGCCGCTGCCGCGCCGCCTTCCGAGAACGGCTGCGAGTAGATCGCGCCGTCCTCGATAATGCGCTTGTAATGGATCGCGCGGCGGCGCTCGTGCTCGGCGCGCATCGCCGATTCCATGTCGAGGTCGTCTGCGAGTGGACCGGACCACAATGTCGAGCAGACATGCATGTTCCAGGTCAGCGCTGTGGCGCCGCAATAGCGGCCGATTTCCGCGGCGGCGAGCGAGTAGGTCTGATAGTCGGCGCCAAGGCCACCGTGCTTCTTCGCAATCGAGACGCCGAGCAGCCCGGCCCGGTGCAGATCCCTGTAGTTCTCGATCGGAAACTTTGCTTCGCGATCGTAAGCCGCGGCGCGGCCCGCAAAAACGCTTTGGCCGAGCTCGCGCGCCCGCGAAATGATGTCGGCCTGCTCGTCGCTCAGACGAAACGCGTGTGGATCGAAGATCGGTGCATCGAGCGCGACCTTTCCGGCAGTAGCTGCGTTCTTGTTGACTGGCGCTGTCATCTAAGCCGTCACCTCTGCCGTTTTCAGGAATTGATCGAGTGCCGCGTCGAACGCTTTAGGACGCTCAAGGTTGACGAGATGCCCGGCACCTTCAAGCTCGACATAGGTCGAGGCGGGGATGTAGGTCGCCATCTTCGCCATCATCGGTGCCGGCGCATTCTTGTCCTTCGATCCCGATAGCACCAACGTTGGAATGCTGATGTTGGCGAGCGCCTTGCGCTGGTCGAAACCGAGCAGCGCCAGCATCATGGCGCGATAGCTTGCTTCGGGAACGCTCGCCATGCAGTCCCGCGCGAGTTCCATGCCGCCGGCATCGGGATCATCCCCCACCAACTCTCTCACCAAGGCCGGCGCCAACGACTTCATTGTCTCGCCGCGATCGAGCGGGCCGAGCCGGGCTTCGATGAATTGCTTCTGCCAGTCGCCGTCAGCCTTGCCGAAAGCCGGGCTGGTCTGTGCGAGGACCACGGCCGCCGCCTCGCGCGGATATTTGGTCAGCCATTGCTGGACGATCATGCCGCCGATCGAATGGCCCACCAGCACGGGCTTTTTGGCGCCGATCTGTTGCAGAAAATTCTGCAAGGCATCGGCCAATGTCGCGATGCTGACGCTTTCGAGCGGCGTCGAGCAGCCATAGCCCGGCATATCCCAAGCGATCGCCCGGCAGCGATCGCTGAAGGCCGTGACCTGACCGCGCCAGGCGCGTGCCGCGCCGCCGATACCGTGCAGGAACACGAGAGGCGTCCGGATGGCATCGCCCCCGGCCTCATAGCCAAAGCGCCCGTCCCCCATTTTCAAGCTCGTCGTCATGGAGGGATGCTAGCAGGCTCGCCGCTTTCTTGCAAAAGCTTCAAGTATAAAATATATCCGGAAGCACCTGTTCAGGCCATTATCATTCAGGGGAGACAGCGCATGTCCGGACTGCCGCGTTCCCCACATGCGCTGGTGACCGGCGGCGGCCGCGGCATAGGCCGGGCCATCGCGGCCGAGCTCGCACGCGCCGGCGCGACTGTCACAGTGCTTGGCCGCCATCGAGCCGCTTTGGACGAAGCGTTGGCCGCAGGCGATGCGCATTTTGCCGAAATTGCTGATGTTGCGGAACAGGCCTCTATCAGCGAGGCAATCGCAAAAGCCGCCGCGCGTCGGCCGATCGATATCCTGGTGGCCAATGCCGGCATCGCGGAATCGGCGCCCTTTGCCAGATCGGACTCGGCGCTATTCAAACGCATGATCGACGTCAATTTGATGGGCGCCGTCTATTCGATTCAGGCCGCGCTGCCCTCGATGAAGGCGCGTCCTTATGGCCGGATCGTTGCGGTTGCCTCGACGGCGGGGCTGAAGGGCTACGCTTACGTCAGCGCCTACTGCGCGGCCAAGCACGCCGTGATCGGCCTTGTGCGCTCGCTGGCCCTGGAGCTGGCGAATACGCGCGTTACCGTCAACGCGGTTTGCCCCGGTTTCACCGATACGGATCTGGTCGCCGGCAGCATCGATAACATCATGAAAAAAACGGGCCGGAGCCGCGATCAGGCGATCGCGGAGCTGTCGAAGCACAATCCGCAAGGGCGCCTGGTGGCGCCGAAAGAAGTCGCCGATACCGTGCTGTGGCTGTGTGGCGAAGGCGCGAGCGCGATCACCGGGCAGGCGATCGCGGTTGCGGGCGGCGAGATTTGAAACACGAAAGTCCGAGGGGAGATCCCATGAGCCGACCCGCCAATCCAGTTACCATTCCCTTGGCCGATTATTCGCCGAAGCACTTTCTGCTGGCAGTCGTGGATGGTGTTGCGACGGTGACCCTCAATCGCCCGGAGCGAAAAAATCCGCTGACGTTTGAAAGCTATCGTGAGTTGACCGACTTCTTCCGCGCTTGCGCCTTCGATGATGGGGTCAAGGTGGTGGTGGTGACCGGCGCCGGCGGCAATTTTTCGTCTGGCGGCGACGTGTTCGAGATCATCGGCCCACTGGTGAAGATGGATACCAAGGGGCTGACCGGCTTCACCCGCATGACAGGCGATCTGGTAAAGGCCATGCGCGCCTGTCCGCAGCCGATTGTCGCTGCCGTCGAGGGCATTTGCGCGGGGGCCGGCGCGATCGTCGCGATGGCGTCCGACATGCGGCTGGCCGCCACCGGTGCCAAGGTCGCATTCCTGTTCAATAAGGTCGGGCTCGCCGGCTGCGACATGGGCGCTTGCGCGATCCTGCCTCGCATCATCGGCCAATCACGCGCTTCCGAGCTGCTCTATACCGGTCGGTTCATGACCGCGGAGGAGGGCGAGTGCTGGGGCTTTTTCAGCCGCATCGTCACGCCCGAGCGGGTGCTGGCTGAGGCGCAATTGCTGGCCCGTCAGGTCGCGGAAGGACCGACCTTCGCCAACACCATGACCAAGCGCATGCTCGCCATGGAGTGGGCGATGTCGGTCGAGGAGGCGATCGAGGCGGAGGCCGTCGCACAGGCGCTCTGCATGACCACGGCCGATTTCGAGCGCGCTTTCGTCGCCTTCTCCAACAAGGTGAAGCCGGTGTTCCAGGGGAATTGAAGCAAAGCCCTTAGTCCGGGCTTGTCAGAAGATATTTTAGGTTTAAAATATCTCGGATTGAGAGCTATCGCGGGAGGCCCTATGAAGATCGCGATCATCGGTGGTGGACCGGCTGGTCTCTATGCCTCGATCCTGCTGAAGAAACAGCGCCCCGAGGCCGAGATCACGGTCTATGAGCGCAACCGTGCAGATGACACGTTTGGCTTTGGTGTCGTGTTTTCCGATGCCACGCTCGACAATTTCGAGAAATACGATCCACCGAGCTACCGCCGCATCACCCAGGAATTCGCCTATTGGGACGACATCGCCGTGCATTTCCGCGGCACGGTGCACCGGGTTGGCGGCAACGGTTTTTGCGGCTGCTCGCGGCGCAAGCTGCTGCTGATCCTGCAAAATCGCGCGTGCGAGCTCGGTGTCAGCCTGCAATTCCAGACCGAGATAGAGGACGAAGCGCGCTTCGCCGGCGCCGATCTGATCATCCTTGCCGATGGCATCAACAGCCGATTTCGCGAGAAGCATGTCCAGCATTTCCAGCCCGAGGCCGACGTTCGCTCCAACTATTTCGCCTGGATGGGCTCGACCAAGCCGCTCGATGCCTTCACCTTCATTTTCCAGGAGACGGAGTGGGGCCCGTTCATTGCGCACGCCTATCAATATGAGGCGGGCCGCTCGACCTGGATTTTTGAGACCGATCCCCAAACCTTTGAACGCGCGGGTCTGAAGGGGCTGGACGAAAAGCAATCCGCCGAGCGGATGTCGGAAATCTTTGGCTGGTTCCTCGGCGGCCATCAATTGCTCACCAACCGCTCGATGTGGCGCAATTTCCCGATGATCCGGAGCGAGCGCTGGGTCAAGGACAACATGGTGCTGCTGGGCGACGCCAAGGCGACGGCGCACTTCTCGATCGGCTCCGGCACCAAGCTTGCGATGGAGGACGCCATTGCATTGGCGGAAGCCATGGAGCGCGCCCCTACGGTGGACGCGGCGCTTGCGCATTACGAGCAGGGGCGGCGCGAAGAGGTAGAGAAGACACAGCACGCCGCCGACGTCTCGCTGGTTTGGTTCGAGCACGTCGATCGCTTCTGGGAATTCGATCCCGTGCAGTTCGCCTTTGGCGTGATGACACGCTCGAAGGCGATCACCTACGACAATCTCAGCCTGCGCGCGCCGGATTTTGTTGCCGAGGTCGACAAGGCGTTCGCAAAACAAGTTCACGCCAAGGGCTTTGACGTCGACGTCGAAAAGCCGTTGGCGCCCATGTTCCAGCCGTTGCGGCTGCGTGAGATGGAGATCAAGAACCGCGCCGTGGTGTCACCGATGTGCATGTATTCGGCGAAGGAAGGCGTGCCGACCGACTTTCACCTCGTGCATTATGGTTCGCGCGCCATCGGTGGTGCAGGGCTCATCTTCACGGAGATGACCTGTGTCGGCCGCGACGCTCGAATCACTCCGGGCTGTGCCGGCCTTTGGAATGACGAGCAGGAGGCGACCTGGAAGCGCATCGTCGATTTCGTCCACGCCAATTCGGCGGCGAAATTCGCACTACAGCTCGGCCATGCCGGGCGCAAGGGCGCGACCAAGCTGATGTGGGAGGGCATCGACCGGCCGCTGGAGCAGGGGGCGTGGGACGTCATTTCGGCGTCGGCCATCCCCTATTTCCCCGACAGCCAGGTGCCGCGCGAGATGGATCGGGCCGCGATGGATGCGGTGAAGAAGGCGTTCGTCAATGCAGCCGAGCGCGGTGAGCGTTGCGGCTTCGATATGCTCGAGCTGCACTGCGCCCACGGCTATCTGCTCGCGAGTTTCATCTCGCCGCTCACCAATACGCGGACTGACGAATATGGCGGCTCGCTGAAGAACCGCCTGCGGTTTCCACTTGAGGTGTTCGAGGCGATGCGCGCCGCGTGGCCGGCGCACAAGCCGATGTCGGTGCGTATTTCCGCAACCGACTGGGCTGAGGGCGGGATCACCGGCGACGATGCAGTCGAGATCGCGCGCGCGTTTGCCGAAGCCGGCGTCGATCTGGTCGACGTCTCGACCGGCCAGACCGTGCGCGACGCGGAGCCGATCTATGGCCGCATGTTCCAGACCCCGTTCTCCGACCAGGTGCGCAACGAGGCGCGGGTTGCGACCATGTGCGTCGGCAACATCACGACATCAGATCAGGTCAATACGATCCTGGCCGCCGGCCGGGCTGATCTCGTGGCGCTGGGGCGGCCGCATCTGGTCGATCCGGCTTTCACGATGAAGGCGGCCGCCTGGTATGGCGCGGAGGTATTTTGTCCGCCGCAATATCTGCCTGGAAAGGAGCAGATTTTCCGCAACAGCGTCCGTGACCGCCAGGATTTTGAGGATCTCAAAATTAAGGCTAAGCCGAAAACCCGGGCCGAGCTCAAGGCGGAGACGACAAAGCCGCTTGCAGCCGAATAACGGACCGTGCGACGTTAACGACAATCTGGTTGCATCCGGGGTTGAGTGGAGTTTGGCCCATGAAAGCGATCATCGTCGGCGGCGGTATCGGTGGCCTCACCACAGCGCTCATGCTGCGGGCGCGTGGCATCGATTGCGAGCTGTTTGAGCAGGCGGATTCCATCCGCGAGCTCGGTGTTGGCATCAATACGCTGCCTCACGCGATCCGTGAGCTGGCAGGCATTGGCCTTCTGGATCGGCTCGACGAGGTCGCGGTTCGCACCTATGAGCTGTTCTATCTGACGCGGCATGGCCAGCAGGTCTGGCATGAGAAGCGCGGCCTCGATGCCGGCCATGAGGTGCCGCAATTTTCCATCCATCGCGGCAGGCTGCAGGGTGTGATCCATCAGGCCGTGGTCGAGCGTTTGGGGCTTGAGGCGATCCACACCGGTTGCCGGCTCGGCTCGTTCACCCAGGACGAGGGCGGCGTCACCGCCTATTTCTTCGATCGCAGTGGCGCGCATACGCACACGACCCGCGGCGATATCCTGATCGGCGCCGACGGCATTCACTCCAAGGTGCGACAGACGCTCTTTCCGGAGGAGGGGCCGCCCTGCTGGAACGGCCTGATGCTGTGGCGCGGCGCTACGGACTGGCCGGTGTTTCTCACCGGACGTTCGATGATCATTGCCGGCGGCCTGAATGCCAAGGCAGTGATCTACCCGATCGCTGAAGGCGCGACGTCAGGGAGCCGCCTGACCAATTGGGCGGTGCTGGTGCGTGTCGGAGACGGTAGTGCGCCGCCGGCGCGCCGCGAGGATTGGTCGCGTCTGGGCAAGGCGGAAGAGCTGATGCCCCATGTCAACGGCTTCTCGATCCCGCAGGTCGATTTTGCCGCACTGGTGCGTGCGACGCCCGAGTTCTGGGAGTATCCGTGCTGCGACCGCAATCCGCTGCCTTATTGGTCCAGCGGCCGCGTCACGCTGCTCGGCGATGCCGCACACCCGATGTATCCGGTGGGATCGAATGGCGCCTCGCAGGCCATCCTGGATGCACGATGCTTGGGCGATGCGCTGGCGCGCTCCGAGCATCCGCGGCAGGCGCTTGCCGCCTATGAGCGTCAGCGGCTGCCGATGACGGCCGACGTCGTGGCCTCCAACCGGCGTGGCGGCCCCGAGGGCGTGATCGACGCGGTCGAGCAGCTGGCGCCGCAGGGGTTCACTGATCTCGATACCATCCTCAGTTACGAGTCGCGCGAGGCGATCGTGCGCGGCTACGCCGCCAAGGCCGGCTTTGCCGCGCGCGTGGTGTCGCGCTGATCCTGCAACGCCAGTCTAGCCGGGAGGCGGCGGCAGGAAGTGGATATTGTGTTCGGCGGCGAGCTTGACGACGTCGTCCGGGTTCTGCTGCTTCATATTGTGTATCGCCCAGAACAGATCGTAGAGCCGGCGCGTAGGCGAGACCCAGAACAGCGTCTTCGCGTTCTGCTGTGACTTGTTGAAGATGCCGTGCGGTTTGCCCATCGGCAGCCGCACCGTGTCGCCTGCGGTCGCATATTCCTCGGCGCCGTCGAGAAAGAAGTCGAGCCGGCCTTCAAGAAGATAGAGATATTCATCCTGGTCGGGATGAATATGCGGCGGCACAAAGGTGCCGGGCGGGAACGTCGCGTGCCAGGAAAAGCTGTGTTCAGTGCGGCTCTTCGGCACATAGGTCTGGCCGAGGATGTTCCAGCTGATTCCCTGAATGCCTTCATTGGCGCGCGTGATGCCGGCGACTTCGGTTTTCATTGATGCACTCCCTCTGATGTCTGACGCGACTTACTTGGCCGGCACGCAATCCTTGGCGTAGCGGTCGCCGTAATTTGCAAACACCTTCTGCACGATCTCGGTCTGGAATTTTCCATCCGGCCGCTTTGCGACCTTGGTGAGGTAGAAGTCCTGGATCGGATAGCCGTTGGTGTTGAATTTGAAGTTACCGCGCAGCGACGTGAAGTCGGCCTTCTTCAACGCCGCGGAGACGGCGTCCTTATTGCTAAGGTCGCCCTTGACGGCCTTGACCGCGCTGTCGATCAGCATCGCCGTATCGTAGCCCTGCATGGCATAGGTACCGGGTACGCCGTGATAGGCGGCCTCATAGCTTGCGACGAATTTCTTGTTCTGCGGATTGTCGAGGTTCGGCGCCCAGTCCGCGCCACCAAACATGCCGATCGCGGCATCCTGCTGTGCAGGCAGCGTCGATTCATCGACTGTGAAGGCCGACAGTACGGGGATGCGGTCGGCAAGCCCGGCCTGCCGGTACTGCTTGACGAGGTTCACGCCCATGCCGCCTGGCATGAAGGTGAACACGGCGTCAGGCTTGAGTGAGGCGATCTTCGTAAGCTCCGGTTGGAAGTCCAGCGTACCCAGCGGCATATAGGATTCCTCGACGATCTCGCCTTTGTAATCGAGCTTGAAGCCGGCGACGGAGTCACGGCCGGCCTGATAATTCGGCACCAGCAGATAAACGCGCTTGTAGCCGCGGTCCTGCGCGACTTTGCCCAGGATCTCATGCACCTGGTCGTTCTGGTAGGACGTCACATAGAAGAACGGGCTGCATTCCTTGCCGGCGTAGCTGGAAGGTCCGGCATTCGGGCTGATCAGGAACGTCTTGTTGTCGGTCACGGGCTTGTGGATCGCCAGCAAGATATTCGAGAAGATCGGGCCGACCACGAAGTCGACATGATCGCGCTCGAGCAGGCCCTTCGCCTTGGTCACGGCCGCGTCGGGCTTCAGCTCGTCATCGGCGACGACGATTTCGACGTCCTTGCCGCCCATCTTGCCGCCAAGATCCTTCACGCCGAGCGCGAAACCATCGCGCACCTGCTGACCCAGCGCCGCCGCCGGTCCCGACAGGGTGACGATCACGCCGATCTTGATCTTGTCCTGTGCGGCGGCAGGATCGATGGTTGCGCTCACTAAAACGGCCAGCCCGGCCAATCCGAAATGTCGTTTCATTGCTGCTCCTCCCCAGTGGCTCGCGCTGAACTAACCCCTCTTACCCCAAGCTTATTCTGATGACCGTCGCCGCCGCAAGCGAAGCTGGCGGTCATCGTAACGATACGTCCGCTGTCTCGAAAATGTCTCATGCCGAAAATGCCTCATGCAAACGGCGCGCCAATTAGTTGAAGCCTAAAGAATTTTGGCGATTGTGTCCCGTTTTGACTTGCGAGGAGGGACGAATTGCTTGAAGGTCAAAACGATCGACGAGGGTTGTAGGGACGGTGTACGGGCTTCGGGCAGTACGATGGCAAGCATGATCCTTGATTCCGAGACCAAGACCGTCGAGAGCGATCACGGCGATGAGCTCCGCTTGTGGCTGCGCCTGTTGACGTGCACGACGCTGATCGAGGGGGCCGTACGCAGCCGCCTGCGCGAGCGGTTCGATGTCACGCTGCCGCGGTTTGATCTGATGGCGCAGCTCGATCGCGCGCCCGACGGCATGACATTGTCGGATGTCTCCAAGCGCATGATGGTCTCGAACGGCAATGTGACCGGGCTGGTCGAGCGCCTCGTCGAATCCGGTCATCTCGACCGGCGTACTTCGGAATCAGACCGGCGCGTCCAGGTGATCCGTCTGACCAAGACCGGCCGCGCCGAGTTTCGCCGCATGGCCGCCGAGCACGAGACCTGGATTGCCGATATTTTCTCTGGTCTGACGCCGAAGGATGTGCGCGAATTGATGCGGCTGCTCGCAAAAGCTAAAGGTTCCGCGCAGAAAAGCGCCAGCCGGCGGACGCCGTGAGCCACTTGGCCGGGATCGACTACGAGGTCGAGTACAACAATCGGGCGCGGGTCCCCGAGAACCCGGCGCTGATGGCGGGTTGGGCCAGAGACGCCGCCGCTTATCGCGAACAACACGCGCCGCGCGCCATGCGCTATGGTCCTGGCACCCGCCATACCATCGATTTCTTCGCCGGCGACGGGCAGGGACCGATCGTCGTCTTCATCCATGGCGGCTATTGGCAGGCACTCGACGGTTCTTCGTCCAGCCATTGTGCGAAAGGCCTCAATACGCATGGCATCGACGTTGCCGTGCCGAGCTATGATCTGTGTCCGCAGGTCAGCGTCGATACCATCATTCAGCAGATGCGTGCCGCCGCGCGCGAATTGGCGCGGCTCGGCAGGCCGCTCGTGATCAGTGGGCATTCGGCCGGCGGACACCTCGCGGCCTGTCTGCTCACGACGGATTGGCAATCGCTGGATGCTTCCTTGCCAGAAGAGCTTGTCATCGCAGCTTATGCGATTTCCGGTCTGTTCGATCTCGTGCCGCTGGTCGAGACATCGATCAACAAGGCGTTGCAGCTTGATCCGGTGGCTGCGAAAGCGGCGAGCCCGTTGTTCTGGAAGCCGCCCACCCATGGCAGTCTTGATGCCGTTGTCGGCGGCGATGAGAGCGCAGAATATCTCCGTCAGAGCCGGACGATCACGGAAACCTGGGGCGCGGCGGGGCTGGCGACGCGCTATGGCACGATCGAAGGTGCGAACCACTTTACCGCGATCGCGCCGCTCGCCGACCCCGCCTCGCCAATGGTCGCGCGGCTCAAGGAATTGGCGCGGCGCTAGGCCGCATTCCTCCGTCTTCTCCCGTGTGTTGCCGTGAATTCCGCTCTTGCGCCAAATTATTTTAAGTATAAAATGTTTAGAGATAAAGCGCCGCCGGGCGCCTTCGAGTTGGTCTTGCAAGCCGTTCGGAAAGCGAGGGGCCAATGTCAGTTAAAACTCCAAAACTTGGCCCGTCGGGTCACGTCGATGATTTCGCGCGGCGCAATCTGCCGCCAGGCGGGCAATGGCCGGAGATGCTGCTCGACCGGCCCGAGTTCCAATATCCTGATTATCTCAATGCCGCCGTAGAGCTGACTGATCGCATCGTCGAGCAGGGAATGGG
>Ga0105240_10015245_pt1 | contig 10456 bp, 8 predicted proteins | sample KBSC54metaG_FD_80426 | JGI IMG/M metagenome (GOLD analysis project Ga0105240, IMG submission 80426) | Corn rhizosphere microbial communities from Kellogg Biological Station, Michigan, USA - KBS C5-4 metaG | ecosystem: Host-associated > Plants > Roots > Rhizosphere > Soil | place: Michigan, USA... | reverse complement strand
TGCACACTTGCGCCTTTTATGATGAGTGCCACTCGGGTGCCCGGAGGCACATTCATCTCCGCCCGGATCGAACGCACGCCTTTTACGAGATCGATAACCCAGTCGAGTTCGGCTCGTGCGTTCTCAAATTCTTGCGGAACTGTCACGGTCGGCCATTCGGCCTCAATTAGCAGGCCGGCGCGGTCCGCACCGACGGCGGTACGGGCCCACAGTTCCTCGGTGATGAAAGGCATGAAGGGATGCAACAGCTTTAGCAAGGTGTCGCGCGCCCACGCCGCCGTGGCACGCGTCTCAAACATGGCCGTCGCATCTCCACCGGCAAAGATCGGTTTAGTGATCTCTAGATACCAATCGCAAAAGACATCGTAGACGAAATGGTAGGCAGAGCTCGCAGCTTCGTTAAAGCGAAGAGCGACGAGAAAGCTCTTAGTTGTTTCGCACGCCTGAGCCACCTCCGCCACGATCCATTGATTGACTGCCTGTTTCACCTGAGCTGGATCAAAACTCTCCTGTGTCCGGCAATCATTCATTTCGCAGAAACGCGCCGCGTTCCATAGTTTGGTGCCGAAGTTTCGGTTCACTTCGACGCGCGACGGCCCGATCCGCATGTCGCGACTCTGTCCTGCAGCGAGTGCAAGTGTGAACCGCAGCGCATCCGCGCCAAACTCGTCGATCAGATCCAGGGGGTCGACGACATTGCCCTTGGTCTTGGACATTTTCGTGCCCTTCTCGTCGAGCACGCGTGTGTGAATGACCACTGTCTTGAATGGTACGTCGTTTCGAAACCAAAGCCCCATCATCATCATGCGGGCAACCCAGAAGAAAATGATGTCGAAACCGGTGACAAGAACCGACGTGGGATAGAAACGTTTCAGCTCAGGCGTCTCGTCCGGCCAGCCCAATGTGGAAAACGGCCACAATGCTGACGAGAACCAGGTATCGAGCACATCCGGATCGCGACGAAGCGGTCTCCCGCCGGCAAGCTTGCGCGCCTCCTCCTCGGATTCGGCGACGTAAATCCGATCTTCCTCGTCGTACCATGCGGGGATCTGGTGACCCCACCACAGTTGGCGTGAAATGCACCACGGGTGGATGTTTCTCATCCAGCTGAAATAGACGCTGGTCCAGTTCTCTGGAACAAACGTCGTGCGCCCAGCTTCGACCGCGTTGATAGCTTTTTCCGCCAGTGGCGCGACGTTCAAATACCATTGTTCGGTCATGAACGGCTCAAGCACGACAGTTTTCGTCTTCTCATCATGCGGCACGGCGTGGGTAATCGACTCAACGCGGTCGATTAACTCGAGCGCGTCGAGATCGGCAACTATTGTCTCGCGCGCCGCCTCGCGATCCAGTCCGCGATAAGCCTGTGGAACATTTTCGTTCAACGTGCCGTCTTTGTTGAGGATGTTGATCAGCGGCAGATTGTGCCGCCGCCCCACTTCGAAATCATCGAAGTCGTGCCCGGGCGTGATCTTCACCGCGCCAGTGCCTTTTTCAGGATCGCAATGCTCATCGGCAACGATGGGGATAAGCCTATGGGCAAGAGGCAACATCACATTCTTGCCGATGAATTGCTTGTGACGCGGGTCATCCGGATGAACGGCGACCGCAGTATCGCCCAGCATGGTTTCCGGACGTGTCGTCGCCACAGTGATGAAACGCCCCGGCTCGTTATCGATGGGATAGTTGACGTGCCAGAGGCGTCCCTTCACCTCGATGCTTTCGACCTCGAGGTCGCTGACCGCGGTCTGTAGTCGTGGGTCCCAATTTACCAGACGTGTGTCCTTGTAGATGAGCCCTTGCCGATGCAATTCGACGAATGTCTTGATGACAGCGCGGGACAACCCCTCGTCCATCGTGAAACGTTCGCGCGACCAGTCCGTAGAAGCTCCAAGCCTGCGAAGCTGCTGAACGATGGCGCCGCCCGATTCGTCCTTCCATTTCCAGACGGCTTCCAGAAACTTCTCTCGACCCAACGCAATGCGGCTCTGTTGCCTTTCGGCAAGCTGACGTTCGACGATCAGCTGCGTCGCGATGCCCGCGTGATCCGTTCCGACCTGCCAGAGGACGTCCTTGCCTCGCATGCGCTCGAACCGCGCGAGAATGTCCTGAAGCGTGTTGTTCAGGGCGTGACCGATATGCAGCCGCCCTGTGATGTTGGGCGGAGGAATGACAATGCAGTAGGGCTCGGCTTGTGGTTTGCGGCCCGCGCGGAACGCACCGGAAGCTTCCCATTGGGCATAAATGCGCCCTTCGACGTCTCTAGGATTGAAAGTCTTGTCGAGCATGAGAAAACCTCTTGAACGCCGGTTTTGATGAGCCAAGAGGGCTCGGTCAAGTCCGGACCGATTCCAGAGGTGGCCCGGCGTGATCCGGACCCACTTTAGGGAGGATCAGCGCTTGTTGCCGCGAGCCTTCACGACGCGCTCAACCTCATTGCGTACAGCGCCCTCGAGCAGCGCAGGAAAGTGCTCGTCCATCCACTCACGGATAAGCGGCTTCACGGCCGTCAGAAGATCGGTCTTGTTCCTGTCCATCCAGTCGTGAAGAAGCGGATCGACCGCGTTCGAAACGGCCCGTTCGAAAACCGCCTCGACAGAGTTTCCCGCGGCGACGGGGCGCGATGTCGTGGGGCGCGGCTCCGCCGGAACTTCAGGAATCTTCTCCGAGATATGCGAGAACGTGTCGTCAAGCGCCTTGCGGGTCTTGTCGGAGAAGATGTCATCATCGGTGGCAGGTGCTGCAGCGGCCACGGGGGGCTCCTCTCTTGGCTGGAAGGAAACGTCGCTTTCCGCCCTGGTGACTCCTGCCGGAGCGCTTGCTCTGGCTGGGGGTGCAAAAGATTCCTCGGGCATTTCCTGCGTCAACTCCAAGACGTCCTCGTCAGGAGTCGCCCCTGAGGCAGCTCCCGCAGATGCTGGCACGGCAGGTGTCGAACCTTCTGGCGAGTCTTCCGAAATGATCTTGCGGATGGAGGCGAGAATCTCCTCCATCGTGGGCTCGTGTTGTGGGCTTGACGCCATGACGTGAGCTCCCGGAAACGCGGCGAAAGATGCCCGATGACCCTAGGACAGTGGCGGCTAGAAGGCAAAAAAGAAGTTAATGCGCTAAGATAATTCTAATCTCCGAGCCCGATCCAGCGCGCGGCATCGTCGTCGTAGTGCTCGATCGGATCGTACAATTTCACCTTGAGGCCAAGGTTCTTGGCGGTGAGGGAACCATTCGCCGCCAAAACGCCGAACGCTGCTACTTCGGCGTTGCGCTTGGCGCTCACGAGCGCAACCGAGGCGTTGAGGAGCTCCTGTTCGGCGTTCAACACGTCCAGAATGGTGCGCCCTCCCACCTGCTGCTCCTTCGTGACACCTTCAAATGCGATTTCGTTGGCACGCTCGGCCGCTTCGTTCGATGCGATCGAGGCCTCGGCGGATTGAAATTCTGCCCAGGCAGACGTGACCGCCTGGCGCACCTGTCGGTCGGAAACATTCACGTTCAACTGCGCTTGAGAGTGAAGTTCCTTAGCCTGGCGAACGGCGGCTTCTTCGACACCTGCTTGGTAGATCGGAATGTTCAACTGGCCCGAGAGTATTAGAGCATGGCTGGTGTTTCCGCCGATGGCCGTCCCGCCAGTCGGCGTGACCAGCGAGCCCTGCGAATAGCCATATTGTCCCTGGACGGATAAAGTCGGCAGCATGGCGCCAAAGGCATCGTCGACGGAATAGTTGGCCGCCAACTCATTTTCACGCGCTGAGACGATCGACGGATTTTGCTGCAACGCAAGCATGATTGAATCGTCGACGCTGCTCGGCATGGCTGGCGGCAACGCGGGGTCGGTCTCGAGAGTCTCAGGAACGCGACCAATTGCCTGCATGAAATTCGCTCGACTGATTTGCAGTTGGCTTTGTGCGGCGGTCAGATCGGATTGAGCGCCGGCAAGCCGAGCTTGCGACTGAGCGACGTCGGTACGGGTCAGCGATCCCGCATTGAATTGCGCTTGCGTCGCCTCGGCTTGCTTTTTCAGAAGTTCGACGTTGTGCTCGCGCAAATCGACGATCGCGCTATCCCGGACGACATCCATGTACGAAGTGGCCGCGCTCAACAACACGGTCTGTTCAGCCGCGAGCAACTGAGCTCTTCCGGCGCGGACCAGGGCTTTTGCGCGTCGGATTTCGGCAATTGTCCGACCTCCGCGCAAAATGGGCTGAGTAACTGTGATAGCACCTTGCAAAGGATGGGCAGAAATCGTCGAGATGGTACCAAAGCCTGGAATGGTCAACGGATTGAAATAGAATTGCTGATAGGCGTAGGTGCCGCCCGCGGAAATCGTCGGACGCCAGGCGCCGTTGGCAATCGCGACGCCTTCGTCGGTGGCGCGTAGGGCCGCCTGCTGCGCCGCAAGCTGGGGATTGGTCTCATAAGCGATCGCCAACGCTTCATCGAGCGTCAAGGTCGGTTTCGCTGCAGTGCGCGGCGGGACAGGTTTTGGCGAGGTCGGCAGAACGGCTTGGGCAATCCTTGGCGCCCGGTGATGAGCACCGGCCGCCGGACCAGCCGCCAGCAACGCCAGCGTCGAAGCTGCCGCCAATCTAAAAGTCGTTTTCATCGAAGGTCCCCCCAAGGTCACCCATCACATGGGGATTTCAGAAGACGAATCCAACTGCCTTTCGAAATCCCGCCAGCAGCGGCACCCCGGAATCGAAGTCCGCGCGGCAGCCCAAATGCCCCCTGTCCCTGAGGAATAATCTGGCACGGCTTTGCCCCTCTGCCCGAACCACGGCCACCAGCCTGCCTGCCTCGGCCAACTGCGCCAGAAGCGATTCCGGAACCGTTTCGACTGCCCCATTGATGAAGATGACATCGAATGGCGCCTTTTGCCGGAACCCTTCGGTCAGTCCTCCCTGGACGACGGTCGCATTGGCCGCGCCAGCTGCCCGAGTCGTTTCCGATGCGATTCGCACCAGGTCCGCGTCTTGCTCAAGCCCGATCACTTGCCTGGCGAGCCTGGCGATGACAACGGTCGAATATCCCGTAGCGCATGCCACATCGAGAACTGAGTCGGTGCTGCGAACGTCGGCCAATTGCAGCAATTTTGCGAAGGTCCTGGGATCAGGAAGGAATCGCCCCGGAGCGACTTCGAGAGCGAGATCGGCGTAGGCGACAGACCTTTTGGTCATGGGCACGAAACGTTCGCGCTCGACCGTCTGCATCGCGAAATGAATTCGAGGATCCGTGACATCGTTCGTACGGACCTGTGTCTCAACCATATTGAAGCGCTGGACTGCGTAGTTGGACATGGGAACCCGAACCATTTGGACGCTGGCTTATAGGGGTCCCCGCGCTGCCCTGACAACATGCAGCCTGTCGCGACTTGTTGTCGTTTGGTGCATGCATCTGATATAGGCCGCGCCTGCCGCCGAGGCCGGACTTGCCGACCGAAAACCTATACGGGGCCACGTGGCGGAGTGGTGACGCAGCGGACTGCAAATCCGCGAACCCCGGTTCAATTCCGGGCGTGGCCTCCAGTTTCCATCGTCCGATCGGTGGTGGATAAAAAAGACCAATTAAGAGTTTGTTAACCTTGTCGGGGCAACCTCCCCTCGTCTTCCCTTGAAGACACCCCACCATTACCCAACGCCTTGGGGCCGGGCTAACACCCGGCCTCTTTTTCTTCGAGCTTCCTGATATTCAAGCCTTTTTCGGCAGCTTACTTTTGTCTGGCCATCGCCAAAAAGACAGGATAGACACCGCGTCCACGTCGTGGTCCTCGGTAGCTCAGCGGTAGAGCAACCGGCTGTTAACCGGTTGGTCGCTGGTTCGAATCCGGCCCGGGGAGCCATCCTCTCGTGAACCTCCTCTGCCTGACCCGATCGCGCTTGCCTGCCTTCTGCACAGTTTCGCGTTCTGACATGATGGGGTATTCGTCGCTCGATGACGATCAGTGACCACGAAAAACATTCGCCAAATTGCATAGCAACGCTTTGGCTGCCGCGTTCAGTGTATTGAGTCGGAGACAGACTATCTGAGCGGGCCAACGCGACGGACTATGTGTGCGGCGGCGACGCGAGAAACGGTCGCGACTGCGGTGATTGAACCGCTTCGTCGCGCCGAGTGGGAAGGACAGACTGCCGATTTTGCCTGCCGCCTTGAAGGCCTAAGGCTGCCCCATTAGGTTCATTCGGCCCTTCGACAAAATCCGCCCAATGAACATCAAAAAAAACGTTGTTGACGCGATCGGGAACACGCCACTCATCCGACTCAACCGCGCGAGCGATCTCACCGGCTGTGAAATCCTTGGCAAAGCCGAGTTCATGAATCCCGGACAGTCCGTCAAGGATCGGGCAGCCTTGTATATCATCAACGATGCAATGCGGCGCGGCGCACTGCAACCGGGAGGTGTCATCGTTGAGGGGACGGCAGGCAACACCGGCATCGGCCTCGCAGTTGTCGGAAATGCGCTTGGCTTTCGGACCGTGATCGTCATCCCGGATACGCAGAGCGAAGAAAAGAAAGATGCCTTGCGGCTGCTTGGCGCGCATTTGATCGAGGTGCCGGCGGTGCCATACAAGGACCCCAACAACTATGTGAAGGTTTCGGGACGAATTGCCGACCAGCTGGCGCGAAGTGAGAAACATGGCGCGGTATGGGCCAATCAATTCGACAACCTCGCAAACCGGCAGGCTCATATCGAGGGAACTGGTCAAGAGATCTGGCGACAGACCAACGGTCGTGTCGATGGCTTTACATGTGCGGTTGGTACCGGCGGCACTCTTGCGGGAGTTGGGATCGCACTAAAGGAACATCGAGCGAAAGTTCGCATCGCAGCAGCGGATCCACTTGGTGCATCCATCTATTCTTGGATTAAAACAGGCGAATTGCGCTCACACGGGACTTCGATCACCGAGGGCATCGGACAGGGTCGGGTCACAGCCAACCTCGAAGGCGCGCCGATCGACGACGCCTATGAAATCCCAGACGAAGAAGCTTTGCCGATCGTCTTCGACCTTTTGGAGCATGAGGGACTGTGCATGGGAGGATCTACAGGCATTAACGTCGCCGGCGCGATCCGAATGGCGAAAGAAATGGGCAAGGGACACACGATCGTGACGGTTCTGTGCGACTTTGGCACGCGATATCAAAGCAAGATGTTCAATCCCGAATTTCTGAAATCGAAGGGACTGCCAGTGCCGGGCTGGCTGGACGCAAAGCCTCGTCCCATCGCTGTGCCCCTGGAAAAATGACGGTCGACTCGCCATTGGTTTCAACTGAGTGGCTTGCCAGCCGCATAAACGCTCCGGATGTGCGCGTAGCAGATGCGTCCTGGTATCTTCCGCAAGCCAACAGAGACCCGCGCGCCGAGTTTGCAGCCGCGCATATTCCGCGTGCTGTCTTCTTCGATATCGAGGATCTGTCAGACGATAAGAGCGCCCTCCCCCACATGCTCGCTCCGGCCACCAAATTCGCAAGTCGCATGCGCAAACTTGGCCTGGGTGACGGCAATCTGATCGTCGTTTATGACAGCTCAGGGGTGTATTCATCGCCTCGCGCTTGGTGGATGCTGCGCGCGATGGGACACTCGGACGTTGTTGTCCTGGATGGCGGATTGCCGAAGTGGCGAAGCGAGGGACGACCCTTGGAGGACATGAGTGCGTCTCCATTTGCGCGTCATTTCACTGCGCGCAAGGACCACGCCCTCGTCAAGGACCACATCCAGATGAGAGATAATCTGCTGACTAACACTTACCAAGTCGTCGATGCCCGCGGCGCGGCGAGGTTCAAAGCGATCGAGCCCGAACCGCGCGCCGGAGTTCGAGGCGGCCACATTCCGGGCAGCCTCAACGTGCCTTATACGGAACTCACCAACCGGAATGGCACATTGAAATCCCGCGACGAGCTGAAGAGAATCTTTGAGACGCACGGCGTCGACTGTCTTCGTCCGATCATAACGACCTGCGGCTCCGGAATTACGGCGGCTATCGAAATGCTCGCACTGGCCGTGGCGGGTGCCAGAGATGTCGCACTCTATGACGGGTCGTGGGCAGAATGGGGCGCCAGCGACGCACCGGTAGAAGCGAACTGACCATGGCGACAAACGAAAAACGCCGCATTCCAATGGTTGTCACCTTCCTGGAGATGACGTCAAAGCCGTCCGCACTCCCGCCACCGGTACCTCGCGGCAAGATTGCCATCATTCGCGCAATGAATCCGCCCGTGCACTTTTATCGCTATCTCTACGATACGATCGGCGACCCTTACTATTGGGTGGATCGGCGCAAGCTTTCCGATGCCGAGTTGGCTGCAATCATTCATGACCAAAAGGAAGAGGTCTATGTTCTGTACACGGACGGCAATCCCGCTGGTCTTGCGGAACTCGACTTGCGCGAAAGCGGGGTTGCCCAACTTGCCTATTTCGGGTTGATGCCAGAAGCTATTGGAAAACGACTCGGCTATTACTTTCTTTATCAAGCAATTGCCAATGCTTGGGCTCACCCCATCACAAAATTGTTAGTGAACACCTGCACGCTCGACCACCCCCGCGCGCTGCCGCTCTATCAGCGCCTCGGTTTTGTGGCCTACAGCCGCGAAGACCGCTACATCGAATTGCCGTAAAAGCGTTCCTCCGGCACACTGCTGCTGCACACTCAAGGGTATGGTTCCCCATGACAATAGCGGAAGGGACGCCGGAAAAAACTCTCTTCGGTCACCCGCGCGGGCTGACTTGGCTCTTCACGACAGAAATGTGGGAACGCTTCTCTTATTATGGGATGCGGGCCATCCTAGTCCTATACCTGACGAATTTTTTGCTGCTCCCTGGACACGTCGAGAGTGTTCTTGGCTATCACGCGATAAAGCATTTGTTCGAAGCGATCTTCAACGGCGGACAACCACTCGACGTGCAGCCGCTGTCATCGGTCATCTACGGCAACTACACCGCGTTCGTTTATCTCACGCCCTTTTTCGGAGGAATGATCGCCGATCGTTGGTTGGGCCAACGCATGAGCGTGATTGTTGGCGGGGTGACGATGGCAATCGCGGAGTTCATCCTGATGGAGCCTCGGCTACTCTTTGTCGGGCTCGCTCTTCTCATCATTGGGAACGGTTTCTTTAAACCGAACATCTCTACACAGGTCGGCAATCTCTATAAAGCAGGCGACGGCCGGATCGATCGGGCCTACTCAATCTTCTATGTCGGCATAAACGTCGGCGCGTTCTTTTCTCCTCTCGTATGTGGATCGCTCGCTGAAGATCCGGCATGGGGCTACAAGTGGGGTTTCTTCGCGGCCGGCATTGGGATGGCCATCGGCCAACTCATCTACATATTAGCACTGCGAACACTCCCCAAGGATCGCGTCGAACGCGCGCGTGCGGGCACTGAGGTCAAGAAACCGCTTTCCGGTGACGATTGGAAGGCCGTTGTCGCCCTCATTTTGCTCTGCATTCCCACGACTCTGTTTTGGGCCACATACGAACAGCAAGGCAACACGATCAATCTCTGGGCGGAGCAATTTACGAACCGTGCGTTGTTGCCGGGCATCCTGAGCTGGAAAATTCCAGTGACGTGGTTTCAGTCATTCAACCCATTCATGATTTTCGCATTCACTCCGATTGTGGTCGGTCTTTGGGCGTGGCAGGCAAAACGCGGGAGAGAACCGCGCACCGTCATCAAGATGGCGATGGGAAATTTCCTTCTTGCGTTATCGTACCTGGTCATGGCGGCTGCGGCTTATTTGACCGGTCCCTCCGGTCAGGCAAGTTGGCTGTGGCTGTTCGTATTCTTCACGGTGATCACGCTCGGAGAACTCTACCTGTCGCCCATCGGCCTTGCGCTGGTCGCGCGCGTTTCACCGCCACAAATTCTCTCCGCAATGATGGGATTGTGGTTCATTACCAGTTTCACCGGCAATCAGTTGCAGGGTTATATCGGCAGTTTCTTCAGTCGGATGGACAAGGTGCAGTTCTTCCTGCTTTGCGCCGGATTGGGTCTGCTCGCGGCGGTCGTCACCTGGGCCTTTGATCGGCCGCTCCGCTCCATTCTTGAGGGAGCGGCGGCGAAACCCGAAATGGTTCCGGAGCCGCAAGCCGATCAAGGCGCGATGCGCCATCCCGCGCAGTAGGTCTCACTCCTCATTCGCGACCTTCCATTTCGAAGGGGCGGCATGCCAGACGCCATACGCAAAATAGATGGCAAGCCCAACGACCGTCCAAAGGACGAGCCGGCTAGCCGTGTCCGGCGACGAACGAAATAAGCTCGCCATCATGAGAAGGCAGGTCGCGGTTCCAGCGGGCGCGACGAACCATACTGCCGGTGTTCGAAAAGTACGCTTGGCTTTCGGGGCCGTCACCCGCAGGATCATGATACCTAGGCATACCGCGACAAAGGCAAGGAGAGTTCCTACCGACACAAGTTCAGCCAGAATATCGAGGGGAAACAGGGCCGCCAGGAGGGCCGCAAATGCGCCGG
>Ga0105240_10015244_pt1 | contig 10457 bp, 5 predicted proteins | sample KBSC54metaG_FD_80426 | JGI IMG/M metagenome (GOLD analysis project Ga0105240, IMG submission 80426) | Corn rhizosphere microbial communities from Kellogg Biological Station, Michigan, USA - KBS C5-4 metaG | ecosystem: Host-associated > Plants > Roots > Rhizosphere > Soil | place: Michigan, USA... | reverse complement strand
GAGGGAGGTTAATCACTCAATGAACGCGAAAAACACACGTCCCCAACATGTTCCCATGATCACGCTCGGGGATATTTATTACATTTTGTTCCGGCACAAATGGAAGATCGCCATCCTGACGGTGTTGGGAGTGGCGGCGGCGCTATTGCTGCCGGTGCTCTGGCCACAGTCGTATCAATCCGAAGCCGATTTGCTGATCAAGTACGTCGCGGACAGCGGCGAACCCACCGGCCCGGGCACGGACGGTTCACGCATGTTGTACGTGGATCCGGCTGGCCGGAATATCATCAATACGGAATTGCACATTTTGAGCAGCATGGACCTGGCGCAGGAAGTGGCGACCAATATTGGGGCAACGAACATTCTGGGAACTGAAGGCAGCCCGCTTTTGGCGGCGGTACTCATGCACGCGAATATGCTGGTGGATAACCCGGACGGCAGCGACATCGTTCGAATCATTTACAAACACAGGGATCCCCAGGTGGCAAAGACGGTCCTGACCCAGGTGGTGAACACCTATTTGGAGCGTCATGCGAAAGTGCATCAAATAGGCGATGACGCGAATCTGATAATGGTGACGGGAGATTGGAAAAAGCAGCTTAGGGACACAGAAGGTCGCCTTTCCGAAATCAAATCGAACCTGAACATTGTTTCCTTTGAAGACGCGGCGAAGGTTTTCGCGGACCAAATCACGAGATTGCAAGGGGATATATTTCAAGCTCAGACCGATTTGGCCCAACACGAGGCGATCCTGCAGGAATTGACCAAACGCAGCAATGAGATCGAGCAGCATTACGCGAACTCGAATTCGATCGATACCAATGCTGTCGCGGCGGGCACGAACACGGTGAATGACAGCACCAACACGGTTGCTCGGCAGCCCGAATCGGGTGCCATGAAAACGGTTCCGCCGGAAATCTCGTCCGAGTACAAAACCATCAAGGATTCCATTGACACGTACCGGGTGGATCTAAATGCCCTGTTGAAGACTTATCTCCCGGAAAGTCCGCGAGTCAAAGACAAGCGCGCCCAGATTGCCGCCGCGGAGCAGCACAAGAAGCAATTGGAGCAGGAAAACCCGGGGCTGATAATGGGCGTTGGGTCGGACAGCGCAAAATCCGGGGACAACGGGGCGCCGTTGGTTGGCCGCTTTGTCGAAGAGCATTCACAAATTGCGGCTTTGGAAAAGAAGATCCAATTGCTGAATGACCAGCTCAAATCAGTTCGGGATAAGGCCGTAAAGTTGGATTCTTATTCTTTCGAAATTGAAGAATTGAAACGCACCCGCAATAACGAAATGGCGAATGTTGATTACTACCAGAAGAAGCAGGCGCAGGCGACCATCGACGCAACCTACGGCCAGAAGAGTTCGAACATTACCGTCATTCAAACTCCTACGGCGCCGTTGATGGATAACGGCAAGTTGCGGAAGGCGCAGGCCGGCCTGGCATTTGCTGGCATTTTGTTTGGATTCGGTTTGGCTTTCCTGATTGAAATGTATCTCGACCGGACGGTGAAACGCCCGGCGGATATCGAAGCAAAACTGGGAGTGCCGTTGTTCCTGTCGATTCCGTACCGGAATGGCAAGAGCAACCAGCGCTTGCTGGCGGCGCCGCCCAACCCGTCACTCATTCTGCGTTGGCAGGCAAAGGACCGCTCCTTTACTCTCAATGGCTCGAAGACGACCATCGGCCGGGGAGCCGACTGCACGGTGGCTTTGGAAGAAGAATCCGTTTCCGGGCATCATTGTGAAATTTTCAAACGCAATGGGGAGACGATCGTGAAGGATCTCGGCTCGGCCAACGGGACCTATGTGGACGGCGAGCGCGTCATGGAAGCGACGCTTAAGCCCGGCCAATCGTTGCGTGTGGGCAACGTGGAACTGGCAGTTGGGGAGAACGAAATCAAGGCGCTGGAAGTGGTGAAGAAGTCGGCGCCGTTGCCGCCGTGGGATCCGCGGCACGCCTTGCGACCGTTCTACGACACTTTGCGCGACCGCCTCATCACTTATTTTGAGGTCAAGAATCTGACTCACAATCCGAAACTGGTGGCGTTGACCAGTTGCGGTGACCGGGCCGGGGTGAGCTCAACGGCGGCGGGTTTGGCGGCGGCGCTTTCGGAAACCGGCGAAGGACGTGTGTTGCTGGTGGATATGAACGTGGAACGCGGCGCGGCGCATCATTTCTACAAGGGACATCTCTCGTGCGGCATCGATGAGGCTTTGCAGAAGGACACCCGGGATGGCGCAAGGGTGCAGGACAATCTGTATGTCGTGACGGAGTCCAGTTCGGACCAGGACAGCCTGCCGCGCGCGCTGCCGAAACGGTTCACGAACCTGTTCCCCAAGCTCAAGGCGAGCGATTATGATTACATTATTTTCGACATGCCGCCCATGAGTCAGATCAGCATGACACCGCGACTGGCGCGGTACATGGACATGATGATGGTGGTTGTGGAATCTGAAAAGACGGATAAGGACGTCGTGCAACGCGCGGTCAATATGTTGACCGAGGCGAACGCGAAGAACGTCGGCGTGGTTCTCAACAAGCGCAAGAACTACGTTCCGCAGCAACTACAGCAGGAACTTTGATCCGGACGATGGCGGTTGAATGCGCCGGCCGTTGAGCCGGCGTTGTGGGCGGTCAATCCAGTTCTTTCCAATGTTCCGCAACCGAGTTTATTACCGGATCAAGCCGGCAATACCGCGGCCGCTCCGGCTTTCGATTCGGCGCTGGCTGGCGTTGCGCAAGCGCAGCCGGGTGCAGGACATCTGGCCGATTGCTCCTGGCTCGCAGCAGCCGCCACCGAATTGGCCGGGTTGGCCGGGTGGAAAGAAATTCGCGCTCGTGCTGACGCACGATGTGGAAAGCCAATGGGGCGTGGACAAATGCCGGCAATTGATGCGGCTTGAGAAGGGGCTGGGTTTTCAGTCGTCGTTCAATTTCATTCCGATGGGCGGTTACGAGACCTCGGAACAATTGCGAAATGAGCTGACGCGGAACGGGTTTGAAGTGGGTGTGCACGATCTGCGGCACGACGGAAAGTTGTATCACACGCGCGGCGAGTTCTCGAAAAACGCGGCGCTGATCAACGAATTTTTGCGCGACTGGGGAGCGGTGGGATTCCGGTCGGGATTCATGTTGCACAATTTAAACTGGCTGCATGATCTCAATATTGAATACGACGCGTCCACGTTTGACACGGACCCGTTTGAGCCGCAGCCGGATCATCGCAACACGATTTTTCCGTTCTGGATGACGGCGCCCGCGGATTCGAAGAATGCGCGTGGCGGTTATGTGGAATTGCCCTACACGCTGGCGCAAGATTCCACGCTGTATCTGCTGTTCCGCGAGAAAACGCCGGAAGTCTGGATGCGGAAACTGGATTGGGTCGCGCAGCACGGCGGCATGGCGTTGGTCAACACGCATCCGGACTACATGGATTTCCAGAACGAGTGGTCGCTGGGCGAGTACCCAGTCAAACTCTATCAAGAATTTTTGGAATATGTTCGCGCGAAGTATGACGGACAATTCTGGCACGCGTCGCCGCGCGAAGTCGCGAGTTTTGCGCGCGCGCACGTCTGCAATGTCAAGCCGGTGAAAAGCGTTCCCGCAACCAACAGCGACAGTCCCAAGCCGAAGGTTTGGATTGATTTGGACAACACGCCGCACGTGCCATTTTTCGAGCCAATCATCCAGGAGTTTCGCGCGCGTGGATATGACGTGCTCTGCACCGCGCGCGATGCTTTCCAGGTTTGCGACCTCGCGCGGCAACGGGGCGTGGAATTTATCCAGGTGGGCAAACACTCGGGCAAAAACCGGTTTCGTAAAGCGGCGGGTTTGTTTTATCGCGCGGCGCAGTTATTGCCTTTGGTGATGCGCGAAAAACCGTTGCTGGCCATTTCGCACGGCTCACGCGCCCAGTTCATTGCCGCCAATATTTTAAATATCCCATCCGTGCTGATCGAAGATTACGAGCACGCGGATTACCCGCCTACGATGCGCCCGAAATGGGAAATTGTTCCCGACGCGATCGACGACGAAGGACTGTTTTGTCCGCCGGAGCGGGCGCGCCGGTATCCCGGCTTGAAGGAGCATGTCTATGTGCGGAATTTCCGGCCGGACGCCTCTGTGCTGGCGCAACTCGGCTTGAACGACCAGCAATTGATTGTGACGGTGCGTCCCCCGGCGACGGAGGCGCATTATCACAACGAGCGCGGTGAATCGTTGTTTTTCGAATTGATGGCTTTCCTGTTGAACGACCCGCGCGCGAGCATCGTGCTCATGCCGCGCAATGCGAAGCAGGCGCAGTGGATGCGGCAGAACAAGCCGGGTTGGTTTTCGAACTCGCGCGTGGTCATTCCGAATGGGCCGATGGATGGGTTGAATGTGATTTTTCATTCGGACCTGGTGGTGAGCGGTGGCGGTACAATGAATCGCGAAGCGGCGGCGCTGGGTGTGCCCGCGTATAGCATCCTCGCGGGCCAGGTGGGCGCGGTGGATCGCGCGCTTGAAAAGAGCGGCCAATTGACGTTCGTGACTTCTCCCAAGGATTTCATGCAAAAAATCCGGTTGGTGCGGCGCTCGCGGCCATTGGCTGTTCCGGGTTATCCGACTGGCGCTTTGGAAGGCATCGTCGCGCACATCGAGGAAATTATCTCGGTGGAATCCGCACGGTAATAGAATCGCAAAGCGGTGCCAGTCGCGCAGTCGAGACGGGTGACGGCGGCATAGCATTGGAATTTCGCATGGTTAAACCTATCAAAGTCATTGTCGTTGCGGGTGCGCGTCCGAATTTCATGAAAATCGCGCCGATCCTGCATTGCATTGCGCGGCATAATCAAAAGGCCGTGAATGGCACGCCGCAGATTGTTCCTTTCCTGGTCCATACGGGCCAGCATTACGATGAAAAGATGTCGTCGGTGTTTTTCGCCGAACTCGGCATTCCGTCTCCAGATGTGAATCTCGAAGTTGGTTCTGGTTCTCACGCGGTACAGACGGCGAACATCATGACGCGTTTTGAGCCGATTTGCGAACGCGAAAAGCCGGATTGGGTGCTGGTGGTGGGCGACGTAAATTCCACGATGGCGTGCGCGCTGGTGGCCTCCAAGCTGCACATCAAGGTGGCGCACGTGGAAGCGGGCTTGCGCAGTTTTGACCGCAACATGCCGGAGGAAATCAACCGACTGGTGACGGATTCCATCGCGGACCTTTTGCTGACACCCTCGGAGGACGGCAATGAAAATCTGGCGCGCGAAGGCGTGCCGATGTCGCGCATCAAATTGGTTGGCAACATCATGATCGATTCCCTCCTCGCCAACCTCGAGAAGGTCGCACAGAGCACGATTCTTTCGCGCCTCAAAGTGGATAAGCGCCGTTTCATTTACGTGACGCTGCATCGCCCGTCGAATGTGGACAACAAAGAATCGCTGGTTTCGATCATGCGCGCCTTTGCGGATATTTCGCGCAAGATGCCGGTGATTTTTCCGATGCACCCACGCACGCGCGCGCGGCTTGCGGAATTTGGAATTAATCTCGGCGACAGCAATATCACGATTCTCGACCCGGTTGGTTATCACGATTCTCTGGCGCTCACGCAATCGGCGCGTTGTGTGGTGACGGACTCGGGCGGTTTGCAGGAAGAGAGCACGTATTTCAAGACGCCTTGCCTCACGCTGCGCCCGAACACGGAGCGCCCGGTCACCATTACCGTCGGCAGCAATCGTTTGATCAAGACGGGCGAATTGTTTGAACGGTTGGATGAGGTGTTGCGCGGCAGCGAAACGCTGGGGCAAGTGCCGGAATTTTGGGACGGCTCCACGGCGGAACGCGTCGTGCAGGCGTTGATTGAATACAAAGATGTGACGGTTGCCGGTGAAACATCGGCGGTTCGGAACGGCGCCATTGGCGCGCGTCCGATGGCGGTTGCCCACTCCTAATTTTGTTTACAGAAGGAATGTCGGTCTATGATGCGGCTTCGGCATAAGTTATTAATTCAAGGATTTCGGATCTTCGACCAGGTGCTGCTGGTGGCGGCGCTGGCGATCTGGATTGCGATGATCCCGGAAGGTGGCAGCTTCCGTTATATCCATGAACTGCTTAGCGAAACCTACGGCTGGCGCGAGATTTTGGGATTGGCTGGGCTCGTGCTGGGCTGGATGGTCATTTTCAACTACATCATTCATTATGATGCAAACCGTTTCACCACGCTGACCTCCTCCATTTGGGCGATCGTGAAAGCCACGACCTGCGCCGCGTTCCTGCTGTTTGTGCTCGGCACGGGACTTGAAATTTCGAAACTGCCGGCAAAGGTCATTCTCTATTTTTGGGCGACCACGACGCTCGCCGGCATTGCGAGTCGCATTGTGTTGCGCTGGATTTTGACGGCGGTGCGCAAGTCCGGTTTCAATTGCCGGCAAGTGGTTTTCGTGGGGACGGATGCGCACGCGCTCGGATTGGCGCGCGACATCGAATCGCATCCGGAACTGGGTTGCCGCGTGGTTGGTTTTATCGGGAGCGACGAGAAGGCCATTGGCAAGCCCGTGATTGAGAGCGCCACGTGGCCGGTGCTGGCGAGCATCGACAACATCCAGGCGTTTTTGGAAAAGGGCTCGGTGGATGAAATCATCATCTGCCTTTCGATCAAGGAGGATTTCAATCATATCTTCCGCGTGTTCGAATTGTGCCGCGAACTGGGTGTCGTCGTGCGGTTGATTCCGCGCGAATCGGACCTGACGGTGCTGAGCCGGTTGCAGATCGAATCCTTTGGCGAATTCCGCGTGGTCACGTTCTTCCGCGAACGGTTGCTGCTGCAATTGCTGGTGAAACGCATCATGGACGTGGTGATTTCCGTCTGCGCGCTCATTATTCTTTCGCCGCTGATGTTGTTCATCGCGGCCATCATCAAGTTCACCAGCGCGGGTGGCGTGTTCTTCGTGCAGGAGCGCATCGGCATGAATCGCCGCAAGTTCAAGTTGTTGAAATTCCGCTCCATGTGCGCGGATGCCGAGGCGCGCAAGAAGGATTTGGCTGCGGCGAATGAAATGGACGGGCCGGTGTTCAAGATAAAAAACGATCCGCGCATTACCCCAATTGGCCGGTTCATTCGCAAGACCAGCATTGATGAGCTTCCGCAATTGATCAACGTGCTCAAGGGCGAGATGTCGCTTGTGGGGCCGCGGCCGCCGTTACCAAGTGAAGTGGACCAATACGAATGGCTGCATCGCCGGCGTCTTTCCATCAAGCCGGGCATCACGTGTCTCTGGCAGGTGAGCGGCCGCAACACGGTGACGTTCCGCCGCTGGATGGAGATGGACAAGGAATACGTGGAAAATTGGTCCATCTGGCTCGACGTCAAAATTCTCGCCCGCACGCTGCCGGTGGTTTTGCTGCGGCACGGGGCTTCGTAATTGGAATTACGCTCGCCCTCACCCCAGCCCTCTCCCCCAAGGAGAGGGAGAAATTGTGTCCCGTTTTTTGTAGAGCTATTGAGAAAGCACTCAATCCAACGCGCCAAACGTTCCCACTCATTTGGCAAAACTATCAGACAATATCATGGCTTCTCCGATAACTGAGCCGAATCACTCCGCCGCACCCATACTCGATGCACAACGCCAATCGCGGCGCACCGTGCTGATGGGTTGCCCGGTGGATTTGCTCACCAGCGCCGCGCTGTTGCAGGAACTGTCGCAAGTGATCGACAGCCAGAGCGGTCCGAAGGTCATCCAATTCATCAACGCGAACAAAATCGCGCAGGTCAGCAATGATAGCGACATGGCCCGCATTATGAAGAAGGCGGATTATGTGCTGACGGATGGTCAGCCGTTGTTGCCGATGGCCCGCTTGTTGGGCGTCAAGGTGCCGGAGCGCATCGATGGCATCGGCCTTATGGGAAAATTGTTGAAGCTCGCCGACGAACGTCGTTACAGCGTGTATCTGCTGGGCGCAAAACAGGAAGTGCTGGATACGTGCGTGGCGAAGATTCGGAAGCAATTCCCCAACCTGCGCATTGCGGGTTCGCGCAACGGATATTTTTCGGAAAAAGAAACGCCGGGCGTGGTGGCGAACATTCGCGCGGCGAAACCTGACCTCTTGTTTTTGGGCATGGGCTCGCCAATGAAGGAACGGTTCGCGGATCGCTATGCCGCGGAGTTGGGAGCGGGGGTCATACAGGGCGTGGGCGGCAGTTTCGACGTGATGGCGGATCTTGTGAAGCGGGCGCCGGTCTGGGTGCAGCGCATCGGCATGGAATGGCTCTTCCGGGTTATTCAAGAGCCGCGCCGCATGTTCTGGCGTTACACGACCACGAATGCGACCTGTCTTTCGGTTTTTGGGAGAGCATTCTTTTTGCGTCTCGCAGGACGGCGGTAATGATTCGGTAACACCCGCGCGATCCTTGTGCGGAAGTGTCCTGACGAATGAAGAAAGCATTTTCCAAAAAAAATCTCTGGCAGAATACGCCGGCGGGGTTGAAGAAAGTCTTGGGCGCCGGCCTATCGCTGGTGCCACTGCCTTATTTGCTGGGCGGTGATTTTCGCCGCTGGCGGCAATTCGCTGCCGAGGCGGATCGCTGGGACGCTGAGCGCATCCGGGAATATCAGCTCGGGGAACTCCGGCGAATTCTCACGCTCGCGTACGAAAAGACAGAGTATTACCGGGAGACCTTTCGTTCGGTGGGATTTCAGCCGGGCGATTTAAAATCGCTGGAAGACCTGCAGCGGCTGCCGACGATTGACAAGGTTTCGGTGCGCGAGAATTGGCAGCGGATGATGACGCGGCCGATGAGTGACCGCAGCGTGGATTTGGTCACGACGGGCGGGACCAGCGGCGAGCCGATGAAGTTTTACATGAGTTCCGCGCGGCACGCGCCGGAATTCGCGCATCTGACGAATTGCTGGAGCCGCGTGGGATATCAGCCGGGAGATGTCTTCGCGGTGCTGCGGGGCAAAGTGATCTCGAAGCCGACGGACGGGATGTATTACGAATACGACCCGCTGTTTCGGTATCACTATTACAGCACGTTCCACATGTCGCCGGATGACTTGCGAAAGTATCTGACGCACATGAACCAGGTTCAACCGAAGTTTCTGCACGCGTACCCGTCTTCGTTGTTCGCGCTTGTTGAATTTGCCGCCGGGGAAAAGTTGTCCCTTCCGAAAAGCATTCGCGCGGTGTTGTTCGAATCTGAAGCAATGTTTCCGCATCAGCGCGAACTCTTCCGAAACAAGCTGAACGCCCGGACATTTTCCTGCTACGGCCACTCGGAAAAACTCGTGATGGCAGGCCAATGCGAGAGTTCGGAGGAATACCACGTCGTGCCCAGCTACGGTTTCTGCGAAGTCTTGAAAGAAAACGGATCCCGCTCGAATCCCGGCGAAAAGGGGGAAATTACTGGAACGGGATTTATCAATGACGTGATGCCTTTTATTCGCTATCGAACCGGTGACGGGGTGGTTCGAGGCGGCGACAAGTGCAAATCCTGCGGCCGCGAACATCTGATGCTTCGCGAGATACAGGGTCGCTGGGGTCAGGAATTTCTGGTCTGCCGCGATGGCCACACGCTCATTTCGATGACGTCGCTCAATCTCCACGACGATACCTTTGACGGAATCATTCGGTTTCAATTTCAGCAGACCGAGCCGGGGAAAGCGGTGCTGAAACTGGTCTCGACCAAGACCAACGGTGCGAATGATCCAGCGAGATTTCAACGGCACTTTGCGCCCAAGCTGGCGCATGGAGTCGATTTGGAAGTTCAGTTTGTGAAGGAAATTCCGCTGACGAAAGTTGGCAAGCAGCCGATGATCGATCAGCGGTGCCCGGGAGTTCAATTGGGTGCGCCGAGCGCGTAGCAGAGTCAACTGCGCTCGGATTTTTAAATTCGGCTTCAGTGTTTCCTGTCGGAATGGCGGAGTCGTCTCTCGTGAGACGGAAATTTTGACATGTCCCTAAGAGTCCTATTTTGTCTGCTGTTTGTGCTGGGCTTCTCCTGGTACGCCTACCGCAATTGGTTTGTATCCCTTTGCGCGTCGGTGTTCCTCATGGCGTTTCTCAAGCATCCGGACATGCCGCGCAGTCTGGGCGGCATTCCCGGGTTCAACATGTGGAATGTCCTCATCGTAAACGTTATCATTGCTTGGTGGATGCAACGGCGGTATGAGGAACCGGTCGCGCCGACGACACCTTCCCTGAAAGTTGCGGTGGTCCTGTATTTCGTGGTCGTCACGATTTCATTTCTCAGGGCGTACATCGATCCGGGCGTGTATTACAAGGGCACCCGGATGGATATTCTTCTGAATTTCTTCGTGGACGCCTTTCGTTTCCTGATTCCGGCTTTCCTGTTTTACGACGGATGCCGCACGCGCGAGCGGGTTCAAGGCGCTTTGATGGCCATCGTGCTGCTCTACTTCCTGCTCTCGGTCCAGGTTATCCGCTACATGGGAGTGAATCCGGATTTCTCCG
>Ga0105240_10015243_pt1 | contig 10457 bp, 11 predicted proteins | sample KBSC54metaG_FD_80426 | JGI IMG/M metagenome (GOLD analysis project Ga0105240, IMG submission 80426) | Corn rhizosphere microbial communities from Kellogg Biological Station, Michigan, USA - KBS C5-4 metaG | ecosystem: Host-associated > Plants > Roots > Rhizosphere > Soil | place: Michigan, USA... | reverse complement strand
GAGGCGGCCGATATCGGCCTCACCATCCATCCGCATCCCACCCTGAGCGAATCGGTGGGCATGGCGGCGGAGGTGTACGAGGGCACCATCACCGACTTGTACCTTCCGAAGCGGAAATAAGTTTTCGGTACGAGAAAGAGCCCGGGCACGCCCGGGCTCTTTTTTTGCGCTACGCGCAGGTGCTCAGTTCGATTCCGTGAACTGGATGTACGGCGTGGAGCCGCCACCCGTCGAGCAGCTGCCGAGGTTGAGGTTGTTGCTCTCGCCCGTGCTGCCGGAGTTGGCCACGCACGACGGCGCCGAGGTCGAGCCATTGGTCACCGCCAGCTTCGCCGTGATCGACGAGCCGCTGTTGAACTTGGCCATCGAGCCGCCGGCATTGCCGACCACGTTCCACTCGGCGACCTTCCACACCTGCGCCAGGTACAGCACGCTGTCCTTGCCGCTGGAGCTGTAGGCCTGGGTGCCGTTGGTGAACACCACGGTGTCGTTGCCGCCGGCGGTGACGGTACCGGTCAGCTTCACATTGCCCAGCTGGGTGGCCGGAACATCCGGCGCGGTAGCGGCGGCGCTGTTGCGGTAGCAGTCGCCCTGGCCGTCGCTGCCGAAGCCGCTGGGGCAGGAGGTGCCGCCGTAGCCGATCAGCCAGTACTGCATGAACACCGCCGCTTCGCCGTTCACGCTGTAATCGGGCGCATACACATACTGCTGCCACACGGTACAGCCCGAGTGGCTGCGGCAGGCCGAGGTGGTGTCGTCGAAGCTGGAGTTGATCTGCAGCGAATACTCGTTCGGGCCGAGGATGCCGCCGCCGCCGTAAGCGGCCACGCCGACGCCGGACTCGGAGGTCACACCGGTCACCGTCGGGAAGCTGCCGACCGCCTTGGTGATCAGCGTGGAGGACTGCAAGGTGTAGTCGTTACCGTTGCCGGCGTTCTCCGCGGCGCCGAACGTGTGCCAGCGCGGCGTGGGCATCACGCGCGGAATCGCCGCCTTGCACGCCGTGCGCTCCCACACGACGCTGGGATAGGTGGCATGGAAACAACCTTCGTTGGGCGTGGCGATATGCGCGATGTCTTCGCGCCACTGCGCATGCGCCTGCGCTTCCAGCGTGCCGACCAGCTCGGGCTGCGCGGCATAGGCCGCGGAAACACAGGCAGCGCTGAGCACGCCGGCGGCTACGACAAACGTCAACTTCGCAAGCATTGAATTCTCCCTGATACACGAAATTAGTTTTTCGGTTCCGGCCCTGGAGGATTCCAGTCGCCGGTTTCGGGCAACAACTCACCTGCGCGCCGACCGCATCGCGGTGGCGACGATTCATGCAGCTACATGTGCTCCGCTTCATCCCACGGCGGAGAGTCGAGCGATGACGCATCCCCTGAGAGAGCGTTCGGCCCTCCGGGCGCAAACGTTCCGGCGGCCTTGGTAATGCATCTTCGGTGCGCTTTGCAAATCGAAAGAGACTGCGTCAAGCACCTGCGACGGAAATAGTCTGCGACGCGCGCGAGCGTGCTGCGCGCATGCCTTGAAAATAGCTTCCGGGTAGAAGAAACGCCGCGTGGTTAATGATGTTCAAGGATTCGTGCATTCGAAAAAACACGCGATGCGCGTGCGTGTGCACGGCGTGAAGAGCGGCGTTGTGTCAGATCAGCTTCCGCCGCAGCCGACCAGTACCTTGCCGTGGCCGTCGGAAATGATGCATTCCAGCCGCCCGTTGCGCTGGAACTGATAGACCGCGGGGCAGAGCTTCGGCTCCATGCCGCGCAGGGTGCGCAGCTCGGTCGGGCTGAGCCAGCGTGGCGCCGCCAGCGTCACCTCGTACGACTCGGCGCAACGCATGCCTTCGGTGCTGGTGAAGGCCCAGGTGACCAGTGCGGTGAGCAGGGCCAGCGCGAGGCTGGGCAGCCAGTGGATGGCGCGGCGCATCAGCTTGAAGATCGCGATACCGGCGGCCAGCGGCACGAGCACGGTAAGCAGGGCGACGAAGACGTAGTGCAATGACATGGCCGGGTTCCTTGGCGCGTGGCTGAAGCCTAGTACATCCGCACGCGATGGCGTGGCGCGGACTATCCTGCGGCCATCGCCTTGCAAAGCGGCCAGGGCGCCGCACCTGCATGGATTCCCTTTCCGCGATCGCGAGGTTTCGTCATGTCCTTGAACGTCTGTCTGGCAGGAGCCACCGGCTGGGCCGGTTCCGAACTGGCGCGCGGCCTCGCCGCCGCCGAGGGCCTCAAGCTGGTGAGCGCGGTCTCGCGCAAGCATGCCGGCGGCACGCTGGGGCAGGCGCTGGGCGATGCGCGGCTGGACGCGCCGGTCTTCGCCACCGCCGCCGAAGCCCTGGCCACGCCGGTCGACGTATTCATGGAATACACCAAGCCCGACAGCGCCAAGGCCAATATCCTCGCCGCGCTGGAACACGGCGCGCACGTGGTGGTGGGCACCTCGGGACTGAGCGACGAGGACTACGCGCGCATCGATGAGGTCGCCCGCGCCAAAGGCCGCGCGGTGCTCGCCTGCGGCAACTTCGCGCTCACCATGGTGCTGCTGCAGAAGTTCGCCGAGCAGGCGGCCAAGTACATCCCGAGCTGGGAAATCATCGACTACGCCTACGAAGGCAAGCCGGATGCGCCCAGCGGCACGGTGCGCGAACTCGCGGGCCGCCTGGGCAAGGTGCGTCAAGCGGAACTTGGCCTGCCGCTGGAGCAGACCAGGGGCGTGCGCGAAACCCGCGGCGGCACGCTGGGCGGTGCGCAGGTGCACGCGGTGCGCCTGCCGGGCTTCGTGCTCGGCGCCGAGGTGATCTTCGGCATGCCCGATCAGACCCTCACCCTGCGCCACAACGCCGGCAGCAGCGCCAAGCCTTATGTCGACGGTGCGCTGCTGGCGATGCGCAAGGTGTCGGGCCTGGCGCCCGGCGTGCATCGCGGCCTGGACAAGGTGCTGGAGCTCTGAGGCCTCAGGAGTGCGGCGCGCCGGCTTCTTCGCGGGCCAGCGCATGCAGCAGATGGCCTTCGAGCTGCTGCAGGTGCGACTGCACTTCCTGCGAGGTGCTGACCATCTGCCGCAGCACGGTGGCGAATTCCAGCGGATCGACGTTGGCGCTCAGGTCGATCCGCGTGCGCAGCGCGGCCATGGTCGGCGCATTGAGCAGGATGACGCTGTCGTGGGTGAGCCAGTTGGAGGTGTCGCGCAGGTCCGCGTAGGCGGCGGAGTAGCGGCGCAGATCGGCATCGTCCATCCAGCTCGCCGACTGGTTGGCGACGGCGACATCCCAGGCCTGCGAAGCGAAGGTGGGCCAGTTGACGCTGAGCTTGAACGAGGTCCGGCGCGCCTGGATATGCTGGTTGAACACCGCGGCCGTGGCGCCTTCGCGAATGTCCCGGCTCACCACTTCTTCGTACTCCAGCAAGGGTGCGATCAAGGCCTCGTTGACCTTGATCGAAGCGCGCACCTCATGCAGGTTCGATTCGATCTCCGCGCGGATCTGCCGGTTCGCGGTCTCGGCCGCATGCAGGTGATGCGAGCGCTCGATCCATGCCTCCAGCCCCAGCGCGGTAAGGATGCTGAGCACGATCATCAGATAGTGCTTGAGGAAATCCTTGAGCGAATGCAAACGCGCTTTCGGCAGTTCGAGATGCATGGATAAACCTCTCGGTGGGGCTGGAGGACGCGCAGCGTAGCCGATCCCGGCGTCGCGCAGCAGTGCGCCTAGCCGGGATCGAACAGGTCGCCCTGCACCACGAAGCTGTCCTGCTCGACGAAGCCGGACAGGCCCACGCCGACCAGGCGATAGCGGCTGTCCGCCGGCCGTTCCACGCGGGCGCGCAGGGCGCAGGCCAGGTCGCCCAGTTCCGCCGCGGAGGCGGGGCGGGTGGATGGGGTGAGGCTGCGGGTCAGCGTGTGGAAGTCGCTGGTCTTCAGTTTCAGCACCACGGTGCGCGCGATGCGGCCGTGCTCGCCGGCCGCCTCGCGCTCGTGCGCGGCCCAGGTCTTCTCGGCCAGGCGGCGGATATGCGGTTCGAGCTCGTCGAGGGTGAGGTCGCTGGCGAAGGTGTCCTCGGCGGAAACCTGCAGGGTGGGGCGGTCCGGCTCCACCGCGTGCTCGTCGATGCCCAGCGACAGCTCGTGCAGGCGCCGGCCCCAGCGGCCGAAGCGCTGCTCCAGTTCTTCCGCGGCGAAGGCGCGCAGCTCGCCGACGGTGGCGATGCTCATCGCGGTCAGCTTGGCCTCCATCACCTTGCCCACGCCGGGCAGGCGGCCCACCGGCAGCGGCGCGAGAAACTCCAGCACCTGGTGCGGGCGGATCACGAACAGGCCGTCCGGCTTCTTCCAGTCGGAGGCGATCTTGGCCAGGAACTTGTTCGGCGCCACGCCGGCCGATGCGGTCAGCTGGGTTTCCTCGCGGATCGCCGCGCGGATCGCCTCGGCGGTGGCGGTGGCCGAGGGCAGCGCGGTGATCGAGCTGGTGACGTCCAGGTAGGCCTCGTCCAGCGACAGCGGCTCGATCAGCTCGGTATGCCGCGCGAAGATCTCGCGCACCTGCCGCGACACGGCCTTGTAGCGGCTGAAATCCGGCGGCACGAAGATCGCCTGCGGGCAGAGCCGCTCCGCGCGCACCGCCGGCATCGCCGAGCGCACGCCGAACTTGCGCGCCTCGTAGCTGGCCGCGCACACCACCGAGCGCGCGCCGCGCCAGGCCACCACCACCGGCTTGCCGCGCAGCGACGGATCGTCGCGCTGCTCCACCGACGCGTAGAACGCGTCCATGTCGATGTGGATGATCTTGCGCGCGGATGAGGACACGAACGGGCGAGTGCGGATGGCAGGCGAGGGTGGCGGCGAGAGTTAAGCACGGAACGGGAGGGTTTGCGTTGCTGCGCCGCGGAAGCGGTCATGGCTAGAGCCCGGTCGAGCCCCGGAGCGGTTCATGACGGTGAGGCGCAAGCGTTCCCGCGTGCCCTGGGCGCCATATTCCTGCTCGTATCTATTCGTTCTGCGGATTCGACAACGCAGTTCCCGATGAGGCTTCGTGTCGCTCTATACATTTCGGCGGCACTTCGGCAACTCCGTTGAGTGGCCGCTCTATTGACCAGCATGGGATTATTTTCGATGAGAATCATGAATATTTTTATCGCACTTTCTTTGGTGGTTTCTTCTGCGTCTGCGTCTGCGCAAACGTACGAAGTCAGCGGTAAGGTCGTCTCTGTAGTGCAGCACAAGGGCGATACCCGCTGCCACGTGGCGATAAAGGACCCGGGCAATCCATATGTAAGTGGGGCCTACCATTTCGTGGATGGCCAGCAGATGTGCGCCGTGGCGAATGCCGCCTTTGTCACCGGGGCGATCGTGCAGGGGCATGCGCGAGTCGATGCCAGGGCTGGAATGAACGAGCTTTACGCTATGGGGCTGTATAGATCCGGGGAGTGAGCATGGCTGTGAAAGCGGGACGGGTGTAGTTGAAAAGATTTAACTACACCCGTCCCGTGGGTATCGACGCGTATCAACGAGGAAACCTCATGAGAATGATCGTCGCGATCTTCGTGACGGGCTTTGCGGCGATTGCATCCGCGCAGTCATACAAGATCCAAGGGCCCGTGGTCGGAATCAGGCAATTGAAGGGGGAGGCAAAGTGTTACGTCGCCATAAAAGACCCTGGCAACAGGTATTACAGCGAGGGCTATCACTATGTAGATGACCGACAGCTGTGCGCGATGGCGAATGCCGCCTATCTGACCGGGTCGAACGTCTGGGCGAAGGGACTGGTGCAGGGTGGCGAGGCGAACGAGCTTGAAGTCATCGAGCTGTCAAAGGCCAGCGCTTCGCCCTACTGGCCGCCGTATGGGCGGGATTCCAAATCTGGAGATTAGCCATGTCCATTGCCTCCAGGCGAGGCTGCCTGCGCATTCTTTTGATCATTTCCATGTGTGGTGCGTGGATATCCTTATATGCGCAGCCAAGATACGTTTATCGATTTTCTTTCAAGCCGCCTGAAGAGGTATTTTCCGCGGGCTTCACCGCGCTCGGCCCCAACCGGGACTTGCTTAATCATGTGGCGGTCGGCAGCGCGCAAAGTGCTTTTATCGCCACCACCGCGGATTACCGGGTCGCGCTGCGGATCGCGCGAAGGGAGCTGGGCAGCGGATCGGATCGTACCGGTTACATTTACACCATCGCCGCCAATCCTACGTTCTATCCGGTGACGGCCAGCCTGCAAGACTTCCTTGCCAGAGGCAGGGCCGAAGGTATCGATGAAGAGCACATCTTCCTGGCGATGTCCGCCGCGGCCGCGATGGACGAGTTTCGCTGGGAGCAGGAGTATGTGGCGGCCGGGCCGATCTGGGCGAGGTGGATTCGAAGCGCCATGCCGGTCGACATCGTGCGCGAAGCTGGCGGCCGGATCGAAGTGTACGAGCAGGCGCGGATATTCAATCGGCGTTGGAGTCCGCCGTTTGATGAGCAGGGCGCCAGCCTCGTTCCCTACCCCATGGTCTGGCCGGCAAGCAGCCATGCCATGCCCGTGTGCGCCGCGATCATCAACGACCTCGAAGACTCTGAAGACTCAGGGGAAATTCAAGGAGAGGATTGCGATGGCGATCTGTGGGCGGCCTTGGATGGGGATGAATACATTCACCCGGCGCTGCTCGCATCGTGCGATGGATGGCAGCAGAAGAAACGAAGCAGCAGCGGAATGGTTTGCGGCAATGGACTGCGCCTGGTCAATGTGTCGAAGCGCGCACGTGTGCATGCGGCCGTGCTCTTCTTCGGCAGCGGCGGGAACAAGACCGGATGGGTGCATGATGAGCTTTGATCCGTCATCGGCGCTGGTGCTTCGCCTGGCATGGGATCGACGCGCCTGCCTGATCCGCCGTGGCGATTGCCCATTCCTGCCGATCCCCCGCGATGGCGCTTGAAGGTTCGTCCGCTATCCGCACGTCACATGCACTTATCGCTCATCCCGCGATGATGGGCGGCATTCACCTGAGGAAAGCATGTGATGAAGATCCTGATGGTCCTGACCTCGCACGACCAGCTCGGCAACACCGGCCGCAAGACCGGTTTCTGGCTGGAGGAGTTCGCTGCGCCGTACTACGTGTTCAAAGACGGCGGCGCGCAGCTCGTGCTGGCCTCGCCCAAGGGCGGCCAGCCGCCGCTCGATCCCAAGAGCGACGACGCCGACGCGCAGACCGACGCCACGCGCCGCTTTCGCGCCGACGCCAAGGCGGTCGAGGCGCTGGCGCATACGCTGCCGCTGGCCGAGGCGGCCAAGGCGCTGGCGCATACGCTGCCGCTGGCCGAGGCGGCCAAGGCGCAATACGACGCGGTGTTCTATCCCGGCGGGCATGGGCCGCTGTGGGATCTGGCCGAAGACCCGATCTCCGCCGACCTGATCGAGCGCACCTATGCCGCCGGCAAACCGGTGGGCGCGGTGTGCCACGGGCCGGCGGTGTTCCGCCATACGCGCTTCAAGGGCGAGCCGCTGGTGCGCGGCAAGCGTGTCACCGGGTTTACCAATGGCGAGGAAGCCGCGGTCGGGCTGACTGACGTGGTGCCGTTTCTGGTCGAGGACATGCTCAAGGAGCATGGCGCGCACTACTCGAAGAAGGCCGACTTCCACGCCTATGCGGTGACCGACGGAAATCTGGTGACGGGGCAGAATCCGGCTTCGTCGGTGGAAGCGGCGAAGGCGGTGCTGGCGCTGCTGCGCAACCAGGACTGAGCGTCTGCACAGGCATGCGTGCGGGGCACGCAGCGTTTCCCCGGGCGCTGTGTGCCGCCGCCGTATCAAAGTACGACAGACAAATACCTATTGGATTCATTCGGGGGCGTCGTTACATGCGCGACTGCGTAATACTTGTGCTTCGTGGGAACCGATTATCTATCGAGTCATTACCCACGTTCCATTCTTAAAAAACCAGGTCTCGCGCATGAAAACAACCCTGTTCTCATTGGCTGGCTTATTGCTGATGCCGGCCGTCGCCAACGCTGCTCATTTGGCCGGTCCGATCATCGGATTCGAAGTCAAGAGCGGTGACAACAAGTGCTATCTGGCTATTGAAGATCCAACCGACAGGTACTACTCGGGCGGCTACCATCACGTCGAAGATAAAGGCATTTGTTCGATCGCGAAGACCGCATTCATGACCGGGACAAAAGTTGTCGTTGAGACTGAGATTCTGAAAATGGGCGAGACCAACAAGATAAAGTCGATCGAGATGATCCGGACCGGTTCCGTCCCCTATTGGCCCGAAGGCGGTAAGTACGATCGTTTAAAGGGTGGCTCGAACAGCTGATGGCCGAGGTGGATCATGATCGGTTCTGTGAGTCACTGTGCTGCGTACCTGTGCATTTCGTTGGCGGTCGCGTTGGGTTCTGCGTTTCCATCATGGGCGAATGGTCATCCGCCGGCGCGGGTGAGCATGCTCTATCGCTTCGATACCAGGCCGTTCGACGAAATATTCGCCAACGGTTTTACCGCAAAGGGAGATGATCGCAATTTGATAAGCCATGCGCTGACCTGGACCGGGCGAAGCGCTTTTATCGCAGCCACGTCAAACTTCGATGCGGTGCTGCGTGTGGCGAGCTGGGACATGGAGGAAAGCCGGGATCCGGATGCGGTTGGCTACATTTACGGTATTGCCGCAAGCAACGACTTCTATCATGTGACGCCTAGCCTGGAGAGCTTTCTGGCACAGCAGCGTGCCTTGCCTTTGGATGCTCGCAATCAGGAAATGGAGCAGCGCCTCGAACTGGCACTGACTGCGTACTGGTGGGAGCGCGAGTACGTGTCAGTGGCACCCATACCAGCGCGGTCGGTTTTATTCGGCATCCAGGTTTCCGCCGGACGCGATTGGCGAGGCAGGTTCAGTTTGCAGTGGGGGCAGTTCCAGACCCATCCGGACGAAGAGCAACACAGCGAACTCACCAATGCCCATGTTTATGGCGATGAGCATCCGATGGGATGGCCGTCCGAATCTCCCCCTTCACCTTCTTCTCCGCTGGGCTCTCCCCACTCATGCGAGGATGCCAGCGGGGTTCATTCCGGCGCCATTGGCGTGAACTGCCCCGGAGACCTGCATGGCGTGACCGACGGCATCGATCATATCCAGTTGGCGATGTTGCCTTCATGCCATTCGCCGGTGAGGGAGGAGCGCGATATCGGCCTCCCGCTTTGTTTCAGTAACTTGCCCTTGGCGAACATATCGAAGCTGACACGACTCAGGGCAGCAGCCGGTTTTTCAAGTCCGGACGGGGATTGGGGCTTATGGCAGGGTGAGGAGGAGGCCGTGCACGACGAGCTCTGAGTCCACATAGGACACAGGTCATCGGTCATGGCGGCCCATCCCGGGTTATTGTCAGTCCCCATGACCGATACCTCTCCTTCCTACCTCCGCCGCCTCGGCACCTGGGACGCCGCCGCCATCGTGATCGGTGGCGTGATCGGCGGCGGCATCTTCCGCAGCACCTCCACCGTGGCCGAGCGCACCTCGTCCGGCGCGGAGCTGCTCCTGCTCTGGGCGATCGGCGGCGCGCTGACCCTGGCCGGGGTGCTGTGCTACGCGGAACTGGGCGCGCGGCGGCCGCAGGCCGGCGGCATCTATATCTATCTGCGCGAGGCCTTCGGCCAGCTGCCGGCGTTCCTGTTCGGCTGGACCATGGCGCTGATCAACTATCCGGGCAGCGTGGCGGCGGTGGCGACCACCTTCGCGGATTACTTCTGCGCGGCGGTGGGCCTGCCGCTGATGTGGGTGAAGCCGGTGGCGGCGGCGGCGATCATGTTTATCGTCGGCGTGAATTTCTTCGGCATCCGCGCCGGTTCGCGCATGCTCAATGTGTTCACCGTGCTCAAGCTGGCGGCCATCGCCATGCTGGTGGCCGCCGCGCTGGTGCTGGCGCGTGGCCACCTGGGCATGGCGCTGGCGCCGGACCCGGTGCATCAGGCGCGGCCATGGGATTTCCTCGGCGCGCTGCTGCCGGTGCTGTTCACCTACGGCGGCTTCCATTACCTCAATGACCTGGCCGGTGAAGTGCGCGAGCCGCAGCGCACCCTGCCGCGCGCGCTGGGCCTGGGCCTGACGGCGGTGGTGCTGTGCTATCTGCTGGTCAACTTCGCTTATCTGGCCGGGCTCGGCCATGCCGGCCTCGCCGCCAGCCATGCGCCGGCCGCGGACCTGATGCACAAGCTGTTCGGCGATGCCGGCGCGCGGGTGATGGCGATCGGCATCGCCTGCTCCACTTTCGGCTACTGCAGCATCGCCATTGCCGGCGGTGCGCGCGTGCTGCAGACCATGGGGGCGGACGGCATGTTCTTCCGCGCGGTGGGACGCATCGATGCGCAGTCGCGCGCGCCGCAGGTGGCGCTGGCGGTGCTCGGCGGCTGGGCGATCGTGCTGGTGCTGTCCGGCAGCTTCGGCCAGCTGCTCAACTACACCACGGTGGGCGAGTGGCTGTTCCAT
>Ga0105240_10015241_pt1 | contig 10458 bp, 9 predicted proteins | sample KBSC54metaG_FD_80426 | JGI IMG/M metagenome (GOLD analysis project Ga0105240, IMG submission 80426) | Corn rhizosphere microbial communities from Kellogg Biological Station, Michigan, USA - KBS C5-4 metaG | ecosystem: Host-associated > Plants > Roots > Rhizosphere > Soil | place: Michigan, USA... | reverse complement strand
CTGAATATTCGCCTCTCCGTGTTTCCTGATCTCGTTCTCGCCTAGCTGGCGGGCCCGAGAACTCAAGCTTGGTACATGCTTCACTACAATCTCGCCCTGAGGGACCGTCAAGTCGATCCGGATGTGGAACGGGCTGCCCTTCCGGTGGTGGCGATGCGGAAGTTCAACCATGACTCGACATCCCATCAGTTGGGCATAAAAGGTGTCGAGCTTCGCCGCCTCCGCGCGAATCCATTCTTCAATTTCGGGGGATGGCTCCATATTTCGAAATGTAACCTGCAATTCCGATTTCACAACCGCCTCTCTCAGTTCGCAGTCAGGTGACTGATTACAATTGTCATCTAATCTTCGTCCAGCAGTAAAAGGACCGCTGCTGTCTCGGCCTCGTCGAGTTCCTCTTGACCTTCAGGACTGCAACACCATCTGAACCTCCATTACCTCGACCACATCTGCTTCTACATCCTCAGAATCGGGAGCGAGTTCGGCAGCCTTGACAGTTCCGAACGGCTCTTCTTGCGCGACCGGCCTTTTGGCACGAGAGCGCTTCTTGATGCGCATGAGCTTCTTGTGCTGGGGGCTAGGCGCGTGCCGCAAAATCCTTTTCTTGCGCTTCACAGCTTGTTTTGGCATCGGATTTCCATCCTTCTAGATCCGGAGAAATGTGAACCGATGACAGGATGAACTGCGTGGCTTGTCGAAAGATGTGATCTAAATCACCCTGGCCCGAACCGACATGCAGGCGAACGCTTCGGCTAACCGCTAAGAATGTTCAAACTGATCTTACGAGCAAGATTCCGAGGAGGAGCGTGCTTATCCCCGGGGTGAGCGCACCAATGTATACGAGCCGATATAAGCCCGTTTGGCTTCAGCGCTCTGGGAGCAGTGACGGACAGAAAGAAGCCCAACGGCATCAGAATTGCGGCGCAGGGAGCGCCGAGCCGTGCTATTAAATCGATGGCAGCCGGCAAATTCAGCGAATCCACAAACAATTGCATAACGAGCGATAGAATCAACAAAACGCCCGCATGCGCATGACCGGCGCGGAACAGGTTTTGGCGCAACGGACTATCCACGTAGCCTGGCCCAGAGGATTTCAGCATGCTAAGCAGGAACGTCCCGCCGAATTCGATGGTTGGGACGGTGATGAGAATGATGCCCGAAATCACTTTGGTGGTATTCGAGAGTTCCATTTCTCCTCCGTTTTGCGTAAGTGGAGATGCCGACAGGTGCAAGCACTTTAGCCGAACAACCGAGTGAAGTCTTGGAATCCGCGAAGTATTGAATATCATTGCTGGCTGCGTAAAGGAGAGCCCAATGCCTTGCGATCCGGAAATGCTTAGAAGCGTTCCCCTGTTTGCCCTGCTTGATGACGACGAGCGCGCTGTTCTTGCCGCGCAGGTGGACATTAAGACATTCGCGCCGCGCGAGCGGATCTACAAAATAGGCGACGCGAGCGGTCCCGCGTATGTAGTTCGCGACGGCAAGGTCCGCGTCACCACGGTGGATGAGGACCATCAGGAGGTGATTATTGACGAGGCCGGCAACGGCGAATTCTTCGGATTCGCGTCAATGATCGAGGAGACTTCGCACCAGACGAGCGCGATTGCGCTGGATGAGACTACTTGCCTGGAGGTAACGCGGGACGACATTCAGGCTCTCTTGATGCGGAAGCCACACGCGGGTATGGATCTGCTTACCGTATTGGGCCGCCAATTTCACGCGTCGCAGGGACTGGTGCGAGTGCGTGCAAACCGCAATCCAAATGAAGTGATTGAGGAAAAGGAAACGCTGGGCGAGCGAGTCGCGGACGCTGTAGCAGGGTTCGGAGGCTCGTGGACATTCATCACCATTTTCGCCGTTGCGATGACAACTTACGCGCTGATCAATATCTTTCTCGGGCGCAGAGCGTGGGACCCATACCCTTTTATTCTGCTCAACCTGTTTCTTTCGATGCTCGCGGCAATTCAGGCGCCGGTGATCATGATGAGCCAGAATCGCCAGGATAAGAAAGACCGCGTCCGAAGTGAGCTCGACTTTGAAGTGAATCGGCGCGCCGAATCGGAAATCAAGGCCCTGGCTGCAAAACTGAACCTGCTGGACGACAAATTGGACGACGTGGGAGGCATGCTGCGGCAGAAAATGCTGTAGCTCAGGCGGACGCACCTTGTGCGAGCGATGTATCTTCCCTGTCTTTTTGAATTTGCCTCCGTCGACATTCGGCAGCGATCAGACGGATTTGGTCGTAGGTGATGTTGTCCGGCAAAGCGTCTTTGAGCGGCTTTAAGCGGTCCATGCCGAGTTTTGCGCATTGCTCCGCAATTAACTTTCTCTTCTCGGTGTCCACCCATTCTTCACGAAACGAGACCCGGCCTGCTTCGATAAGCTCGGCAATGGTCGCCGATATTGTCTGCACCTTCCGCCCACGAATCTCTGCAATTTCTTCGATGGTATGGCCCGCATCGAGCAGGCGCATTGTCTCGCGTTCCGGCTCAGTGAGCATTCGCGGCGCCGTCGATCCAGCGGCAGGCGGCTGCAAATTGCGCACGATCTCAAGAATCCGCTCGCCGTATCGCGCCGCTTTTTCTTCCCCGATTCCGGAGACGCGCAGCAATGCGGACATCGATTCCGGCCGCGCGGCGCAAATATTTCTCAAAGTCGAATCGGGAAAAATCACGAATGCCGGAAGTCCCTGCCGGTCCGCTTCGAGCTTCCGCCATTCGCGCAGGCAATTTGCCAGAACCGTTGCGGCCTCGTCGTTTGCGAGTTCTGCATGATCCCTACGCTTTCGCGGCGCCTTTTCGTCCTTGCGCTTTGCGCGCGCGGCTTTGTCAAGCCAATCGGTTTCGCATCCGCACGCATCGCACGCGTTACAGGATTTCCATTTGGGGATTTCGCCGAAGTACTTGCAGACTTCGAGATGACGGCACGATTTCGCGTCCACAAATGCGCGGATGGTGTGATAACGCTGCCATGCGCGATCTCTTTCATCCGGATCGCCGATTTCTCCGATGAAATGCGCGAGCAAAGCGGTGTCGCGCTTCTGCCACAGGAGAATGCAATCGGCGGGCAAACCGTCGCGCCCTGCACGTCCGGCTTCCTGATAGTACTGCTCGATCGATTTCGGCAATGAAAGATGGATTACCGCGCGCACGTCGGCCTTGTTGATGCCGAGGCCGAAGGCGATTGTTCCGACAAGGACGCGCGCTTCGCCGTTTGTCCAGCGGGCTTGATTCGCCTGGCGTGACGCTGCGTCCATTTTTCCGTGGTAAGGAATCGCCGCGATTCCCTGTTCACTTAGGAAGGCAACTGTTTCGCCCACCCGCTTGATTGTCGGCGAATAGACGATCACGCTGGCGCCTTCATGACGGCGCAGCGCGCGCAACAGCAATTCGCCTTGCATCCGGGAGTTAGTCTCGCGCACGATGTAGCGCAAATTTGGGCGATTGAAGCTTGCGATGTATTTGTGAGCATTACGCAAGCGGAGTTGATCGACGATGTCGTGCCGCACATGGCGCGTCGCGCTCGCGGTGAACGCCGCTATCGGAATTTCCGGGAATTTACTTCGGAGGTTTTTCAGTTGCCGGTACTCGGGCCGGAAGTCGTGCCCCCATTCCGAGATGCAGTGCGCCTCGTCAATTACGAAGAACGAAACAGGAGAAGTCTTGAGCCACTCGATCGTGTGGTCGCGAACGAGGCGCTCCGGCGAAAGATAAAGCAGGCGATACTTCCCGCTTTGCGCGCCCTGAATAATGCGCGATTGTTCCCGCTCATCGATGGAGCTGTTTAAAAAAGCGGCCGGAATTCCCATCTGAGAGAGTTGCGCTACCTGGTCCTGCATCAGCGCGATCAGAGGCGAAATCACGACGGCGGTTTCCTTCGAGAGTGCGGCCGGCAATTGGTAGCAGAGGGATTTTCCTCCGCCGGTAGGCATCACGACGCACGTGTCGTGACGGTCCAGCAAGCTGCGGACAATCTTCTCCTGTAGCGGGCGGAATTCCCGATAGCCCCAGTGGCGCTGCAATGCGGCGAAAACATCGTTTGGCACGGACACGATGAGATTGTAGAGTCCGCGGCGGCATACGTCCACCGCGAGATGATTTGCTCCTGCAGTGATCGCTCCGCCCGGCGACCTGACCCGTTCGGCTAACGAATTTTGTCGTTCTGACGATATAGCGTATGTGGGCTGGTGCGTTCATTCGCATGCGGCCCCTGACTATGGCCGTCACGCTCATCCCCGGCATTCGCGAACGCGTAGCGCGGATTCAAACCACACCTGCGATTCCCATGGTTCTCCAGCCCCTGCTCAAGATGCTGGCGACGCCCGCGGAGGATGTGGATGTGAACGAAATCGTCCGACTTATTTCGTATGACAACACAATCGCGGCACAATGTCTGCGTGTAGCGAGCTCGCCGCTCTTCGGCCTTGCGCAGCCGCCAAGATCGATCGCAGCAGCGGTGGTGATTCTTGGATTACGCCGCGTTGAATCGATTCTTCTGACCTGTTGTATGGGGCAAGCGTTTCCGGGGAGAAAATCGGGATTGGATCCTACTGTTTTCTGGAAGCATTCTCTGGGCTGCGCAATGGTGTGCCGCAAATTGAGCGAAAAGCTCGCGCGCGCCGACCGCGAAAAGGCATACGTCGCCGGGCTGCTCCACGACATCGGATTCCTGGTCAACTCGCTCGTGATTCCAAACGAATTCGCGGCGGCGACGGTAAAAGCAGCCAGGGAGCAAATTCCTCTGCACCTTGCCGAACTCGAGATGATGGGATTCACGCATTGCGAAACGGGACAAGCGCTCGCACAGCAATGGTCGCTCGCGCCTGAGATTGCAAACGTGATCGCTTTTCATCATTCCGTGGAGGAATGCCCGGAGCCGCGTCCCCTGGTGGCTCTCGTGCACCTGAGCGATCTGATGTGCCGCATGCGAGGCTTGGATTACGGATATTACGAGACTCAGAGCGTGGATCTACTGACGGATCCCGCGTGGGATATTCTTTGCCAGGAACACAAGGAACTGGCGGACGTCGATCTGGAGCTTTTTACATTTGAACTGGACGATGCCGTGGGGCAAATCTCGGAGATCGTCGCCACGGTATTCGGGCGAGCCGCGTGAATGGAGCGAACGACTGCTCGCCTACTCGCTTAGCTTTGCACGGTCAAAGTCAGGAAGTTAAGTTACTGCTGAAGTCCTGCAAGCGATGCCGTAACGAGGAACAGGCGCTTAATCCCAAGCTCGCGGCCCGTAGCGTCATACCACTCGGCAAGAGTATGTGCGCCGCCGCCTTTTCCGCCACCGCCCAGCGAGACAGCCGGAATCTTCATGGAAAGCGGCAGATTTGCGTCCGTGGAACTGCTCTCGATGCGCGACGAATTCTGCAAAAAACGGTCCACGTCACGGACTGTCTGCAAAAGCGGCGAATTGTCCGGCAATTTGCCAGCGGGCCGGGAGCCGAGCGATTGGACCTTCATCTGCAACGTGCCAGCAGCCGAACGACGCGCCGCAATCTCCGCTGCGAACCCCGATTGCATGGCGTCGCGCAAAGAGGTTTCCAAACGGCCAAGTTCGGCTTCATTCTCCGAACGCAGATCGACCTTCACGGAAGCATCGCCGGGAATTGAATTGACGGAGTTGCCGCCTTCGATCACGCCAAAGTTAAATGTGCTGCGTGGCGAATCCGGCAGGCGAATCGCGGAAAACTGCACGATCCCGCGGGATAACGCAGTAATGGGATTCGGCATGCCGAAATCGGACCAACTATGCCCGCCCGGCCCCGAGACGGTGAATTCAAATCGACGCGAGGCAATTCCCTGCGTGGTGATGTGCGCCGTGGAAGGACCGTCGATGGCAATCACCGCCGCGAGGCGTGAACCATACGCATCGACAAGGGCGCGGATTCCGCGGAGATTACCTTCGCCTTCTTCGCCAACGTCCGCCGCGAAGACAATCGTCGCGTCGGTGCGGAGACTTGATTCCACATAGGCGCGGGCAACAGCAACGAGGGCAGCAAGCCCTGCGCCGTTATCCGAAATGCCTGGAGCAAGCAAGCGTTTGCCATCACGGCGAACCTGCACGTCCGTTCCAGCCATAAATACCGTATCCAAATGAGCGGCGACGAGCACCACGCGATCGGCCTGCATGCCGATCCGCTCGACGACTACGTTGCCCGTCTCGTCGATGCGAGCTTTATAGCCCATATCGGCAAGAATCGATTGCAGGAGTTCGGCGCGGCGCTTTTCGCCGTATTCAGGCGCAGGAGTTTCGGTGATGCGAATCTGCTGTTCGGTGACCCACGCGCTGCTGCCATCGATCCAATTGAGCGCCTGTACGCACGCAGGATCCTGCGCCAGGCGCACGATCGACGGGTCAGTAGCACTGGCGGGGAATGTCGCCATAAAAACCAAGATACAGCAGATGAGCGCGAATTTCACAGCTTTTGCGAGTCTTATCGCCAATCGTCGAGAATATACACGCCGGCACGATTGTAACCTGCGAATGAGTCACCGCTTTCCATGGCCACACCCTGCATCGCGGTGCGAAAACCGAGATTCACCATGCACCGGAACGCTTCACGTCGCGCCAGATTTACGCCGGCTGTGACTTTCGTAGCCCCGCGCGAAGCCGCAAAGTCACGGACCGCACGGACGAGTGCGCTAAGCGCGTCATCGGCGTGTACATCCGGCCGAACCGCGGCAAATTTCACGTAACAGACGCCGCTCCCAGCCTCGCTGCCGGGACCTACGTGGCAAACCGCAAAGGCCGAGGCCTGCGATCCGTGCGAAATCATTATTGTGTCGCCCAATTTTTGCCGATCGACAGCGTCAATCTGATGCGACAAATCGAGGCCGGAAAAATTCCTTTCGCTGATGCCGCGACAATCCGCGAGGAAAGCCGGTTTGTTTTCCGGCGGCGTTGCCGAGAATCTCGCCACGTCGGCGCCAACGTCATCCTGCCAACCGGAGATTTCCCTGTTCATCAGAGCCACGAGATCACGCGGCCAAAATCCGAATTTTTGATAGAGCGCCATATGCTTAGGGCTATGCGGAAACGTGAAGAGTCCGAGATGTGTATTGCGCCAGCGCCGAAAAATATCCATGGTCGGGCCCAGAAGCTGCTGCGCGACTTTCTTATCCCAATACGCGGGATCGACAGTCAGAGGCCCGAAATAACCAAAGCTGCCCCAGTTCTCCGCAAAATTCGATCCGATCAGCTTCTCTCCTTCGAAGGCAGCCAGCGCGGCGGAAGGGTCCGCTATCCAGCGCGAGCGCACGTAATCGGCGTCGCCTCCAAACCGTGAAGGGTCAGGAATTCCTATAAATGTTCCGAAAGCCAACCGGAAGACGCGATCGGCTTCGGCCAGATGGGGCTCCTGCAGGTGCCTAATTCCGATCTGCTCGTGCATGGGAGATGTTGACGTCATTGCATCCTTTCTTTATAAAATCTATTCGCTTCCACGTTTGGAGTGCCGGCTTCGCACGGAGGTTGCCGCGAGCGAGTCGGCCGGATCGGGATACTCGAGCGACACCAAGTAGAGTCCTTCCGGTGAAGCAGTAGGACCGGAGGCATTTCGGTCGCGCGCGTCAAATATTCGCTGAACGTCCGCGAGCGTCAACCTTCCCTTTCCTACTTCGATGAGCGTACCCACGATCTTTCGCACCATGTAACGCAAGAAGGAACGCCCGCGCACCACGTAAGCGATCTCGTCGTGCTCGGGCTCGCGCACAATTCGGGATGAAAAGATCACCCGGGTCATATTGCGATCGTCATCCTCAATTCCGGAAGCCGCTGCAAATGAGGTGAAATCGTGCTCTCCCTCAAAGAGCCTTGCAGCAGACGCCATTGCGTCTTCGTCGAGCGGCCACGGATAATGCAGCACGCGCAGATAGTCAAACGGCGACAGCACTTTGCCGCGGTAAATCCGATAGCGATACGTCTTGGCTTGGGATTGCCACCGCGAGTGAAAATCGGGGCCGACTTCTTCGGAGGCGACGACGCGAATCGTCGGCGGTAAAAGACCGTTTAGGGCGCGTTGAAATTCGGCGGCGGACAATCTGGAATGTGTGCGGAAATGGGCCACCTGACCGAGCGCGTGAACACCCGTGTCCGTGCGGCTCGCGCCGTGCAACGTAATTTTTTCCTGTGTGATTTGGCTCGCAGCTTCGTTGAGGGCGCCTTGAATCGTGGGCACGCCCGGCTGCACCTGCCAACCGTGGAAACTTGCGCCGTCGTAAGCGATAATGAGCTTTATGTTCCGCATCGTTGCCGCAATTATCGCACGCGGCAACTGAAAGACAACTTGGCGTCCGTGGAGCGCTCGCCTGGGATTTGTGGCAACGATGAAATTTCGCGGTTATATCCGCGCGCGGGAATAGCGCGATCCTGGCCGGCTGGGGGCCCCGCCGGCACGGCATAGAGGACAATCATCGGCCTCGTAGCTGGGCACTTCCAATTCCAAGAGAGCCCGTGCCGGCAAATTCCAATCGATCTTTCCGCTTGTGCGGTCGATCAAAGCTCCTGCCGCAATGGCAAGCCCGCCTTCTTCTTCGACGACGCCGATTGTCTCGCGGGTCGATCCACCCGTCGTCCAAACGTCCTCAATCACGAGCACATGCTCACCGGGCTTCAGTTCGAATCCGCGGCGCAGGGCCATATGTCCGGAAGCGTCGCGTTCGACGAAAAGAGAACGCGCATTGAGGGCCCGTGCCACTTCATGGCCAATAATGATGCCACCCATTGCAGGCGCAACCACAGCCGTGACGCTTATATCCTTAAAAAGATCGGCGAGTGCGCGGCCCAAGGTCTCGGCGTGCTTCGGATACTGCAGGACGAGCGCACATTGGATGTAGTTGGCGCTGTGACGGCCACTGGAAAGCTCGAAATGGCCGGTGCGCATCGCGCCGACGTCTTCCAGCATTCGGATAATCTGTTCGCGTTTCATAAGCACCGCCAATCTGGCGGCAATTCGCGCCAGTCTGGTGGCTTAGCCTAACGGCCACCGTCCCGAGTGTCAATGCTCGTTTACGGTTAAACAATTCGTAATCGCGTGCCAATTCTTGACGGAAATCGGGCTTCCTGATAGAAGAGGAGCACCAGTTTTGGCAGTTCGCTCACGGGGTACGAGTTGGAATGAACGTCGCCCAGGGTGCCGACGTCATACGAGTGGTGCTCGCTATTTTGTGAGGGGGATGTCCAACCTGCTGCCGACGGCGTATCGGCGTGAAACCGTTGAGCGGAGATTCGCTGCCAGAGTATCGTTCCCGTTTATGTATCGGATTTCAGCGGATGCCGCAACAGAACCCTGCTTGGAAGCCTTGCTTGATTCTCGGAAAAGATCACATCGCTAATGCCTAATGGAGGAATTGGAATGTGCAAACTGTTTGCGAGCGGCGCGTCGCTGCGCAATCGCTTCTTGAAGATAGGCTCGCTGGCGGGTCTTCTGACTCTTGCCGGCGCGGGCAGCGCTTGGTCGCAAGAAGCGGGTGGCGAAGCAAGCCTGAAGGTGCCTGACCTTTCACAGGTCAATTTCCTCGGCGTCAATGGACATAACCTGCTTGTGTGGGGAATACTCTTCTGCTTTTTCGGCTTGGCATTCGGCCTGACGATTTTCGTGCGGCTGAAGAATCTCCCCACGCACAGCTCGATGCGGGAAATGTCCGAACTGATCTATGAGACCTGCAAAACGTACCTCTTTACGCAGGGGAAGTTTCTCATGCTGCTCTGGCTGTTTATCGCCGTTGTCATCGTGATCTATTTCGGCGTCCTGGCGCCGGTTCCGGGCAAGCCCATCGGCGTTACGCTCCCAATCATTCTGCTTTTCAGCCTGCTCGGTATGGCGGGCAGCTATTGCGTCGCGTGGTTCGGCATCCGGGTGAATACTTTTGCCAACTCGCGCACCGCGTTCGCCGGTCTCGCCGGCAAACCTTACCCGATTTACATGATTCCGCTCCGCGCCGGTATGAGCATCGGCATGATGCTCATCAGCGTGGAATTACTCATGATGCTCATCATTCTGCTCTTTGTTCCCGGCGCCTACGCAGGACCCTGCTTCATCGGTTTCGCCATCGGCGAATCGCTTGGCGCGGCGGTGTTGCGTATCGCGGGCGGCATTTTCACCAAGATCGCGGACATCGGCTCGGACCTGATGAAAATCGTCTTCAAGATTAAGGAAGACGATGCCCGCAACCCCGGCGTGATTGCGGACTGCACCGGAGACAACGCTGGAGATTCAGTCGGGCCCTCCGCCGACGGATTCGAAACTTACGGCGTCACCGGCGTCGCCCTCATCACCTTCATCCTGCTGGCCGTAAAAGAGCCGACTGTCCAGGTGCAACTGCTGGTCTGGATCTTCGTCATGCGTATCGCGATGCTGGTTTCGAGCGCGGTCGCATACTTCATCAATGGCGCCATTGCAAAGGCAAGATTTGGCACCGCCGACAAAATGAACTTCGAAGTTCCCCT
>Ga0105240_10015239_pt1 | contig 10459 bp, 8 predicted proteins | sample KBSC54metaG_FD_80426 | JGI IMG/M metagenome (GOLD analysis project Ga0105240, IMG submission 80426) | Corn rhizosphere microbial communities from Kellogg Biological Station, Michigan, USA - KBS C5-4 metaG | ecosystem: Host-associated > Plants > Roots > Rhizosphere > Soil | place: Michigan, USA... | reverse complement strand
TCGCCTTCAACGCAGTCTCGATTGGCAGCGAGTCGCCCACGCCCACGCCGAGCCGCGAGAGCGTGCCCAGGTCCTCTGCGACATCGTCCGCTGTGAGCGTGATAGTTCCCGTGATGTCAAGTGTGCCATCCGACCGCTGCCGCTCCACCTCGTACAGGACAGCTAGCTTGAACAGGCTGGCGGCGTAATACACCGTGTTGCCATTCACCGAGGCGGTCGCGCCATCCGACAGGCGCCGCACCGATACACTGTAGTGGTCGATGTCTGTGCCCAGCGTGTTGCGGATGGCTTTATCCAGGGCTGCGGACACCGCACTGGCGTTTGGCGCTGCCGCAGCTCCGGGTGCACCTCCGCTGGGTGGCGGCACGCTCACGATCGCCGAATCGTGGCGTGGAGCGGCGTTCGTCGGAGCAGTAGCCTCGCTGGCGCCGTCGCCCGTCCATATGACCACGGTCACGGCCAGGAAGATGGCGCCGGCCACCACTGCCGCCACGGCGGTGGCCAACGCAGGTAACCACAATTCTGGAAGGCCGCCAAGGGGCACACGGCCCGCTGGGCCGGCCGGCCGCGGCAACTGATGAGTGGATCCGGGACACCGCACGGTTTCGGTCCATCTCCCGCCGCCCGCGATGGTACATCAATGACCCGCTTCGTGGCGAGCGTTCATCGCGACGGCTGCGTCCATACATCGTCATCATGACTGTGTGATTTGGCCTGTTCTGCAGCCTCTCGAGGTTGCCCGTCACCTGGCGCGCTGCTCCGCCCGTCGCTGTCACCGATGAGATACACCTTGATCCTGTCGAGTTGCTTCTCGCCCCGCACGCTCTTGCCCTGCCTTTTGCGCCATTTCCGGTAGAGCTCCCAGCTGACCGGGATCATCGCAAGGACAAACGCGCCGCCGAACAGGAAGACGGCCCCCCGCTCGATGTTTTGGACCGCCGAGCCCAGGTAGTACGCCGCCAACGCCAACGCCAGTACCCATGCCACCCCGCCGGCGACGTTATAAACGAAGAATTTGCGTGCAGGCATCTGCGATGCACCCGCGACGGTCGGCGCCGCGGTGCGCACGTACCCAATGAATCGCGCGACGAAGATCGTCTTCCCGCCATGACGGTCGAAGAACCCTTTGGCCTGTAGCAGCCGCTTCTTCGGAAAGAACCGCCCCTGCTCCTTTTGGAACAGCATCGGCCCCGCTTTGCGCCCGATTATGTATCCGGCCGCGTCGCCCAGGATCGCGCCGGCGATGGTCACCGCGATCACGACGGCGATGTCGAGCTGTCCGCGCTGTGCGAGCACGCCCGCTGCGATGAGCAGGGTATCGCCCGGCAGGAAGAACCCGACGAGCAGCCCCGTCTCCGCGAAAATGCACGCGAACAGCCCCGGGTAGCCAACCGTCCTGATGATGGTGTCGATGTCCCACGGCATAGAACCAGCTTAGGCGTGGGCGTCGCAGTGTTACGTAACCGCCACGTCGTGGGCGGAGAGCCGCGCCCCCGCTAGATCACCGTTGGCGCCTGGTATTCCCCGAAGACTTTGCGCATTGCACCGCAGATCTCGCCGAGCGTGGCGTATGCGCGCACCGCCTCGATAATCGGCGGCATGAGGTTCACGTCGCCCTCGCATGCCGACCGCAGCCCGGCCAGTGCCGAATCCACAGCCGCGTTGTCACGCTCGCCACGATGGTGCTCCAGGCGCTTGAGCTGATGGTCCACCAGTCGCCGGTCGACACTGAAGATCGCCTGTGGTTGCTCGCCGCCCTCGGTATATTCGTTCACGCCGACGATAACCTCGCGCCGCTCGTCCACCTCGCGCTGATACTCCCACGCCGCCTCAGCGATCTGGGTCTGCATCCAGCCGGATTCGATCGCACTCACAGCGCCGCCCATTTCGTCCACCTGAGCGATGTACTCCACTGCCTTGCGCTCCAGCTCGTTCGTCAGATGCTCGACGAAGTAGCTGCCGGCCATCGGGTCGACTGTGTCCGCCACGCCCGTTTCGTGAGCAATGATCTGCTGTGTCCGAAGCGCGATCCGCTGCGCGTCGTCGGTCGGCAACGCCAGCGCTTCATCGAAGCAGCTCAGCGCGATGCTCTGGACCCCGCCAGCGACCGCCGCCAGCGTCTGGATCGCCGCCCGCACGATATTGTTCTCCGGCTGCTGCGCCATCAACGTGCTGCCGCCCGTCTGCGTGTGCGTGCGCAGCATCATCGAGCGCGCGTCCTTCGCTCCGAACCGCTCCTTCATCAGCCGCGCCCAGAGCCGTCGCAACGCGCGATACTTCGCGACTTCTTCGAAGAAGTTGTTGTGCGTGTTGAAGATCCAGCTAATCCGGGGCGCGAATTTGTCGACATCCACCCCACGCGCCATCGCCGCCTCGACGTATGCGCACGCGTTCGCGAACGTGAACCCGATCTCCTGTGCCGCCGTCGAGCCAGCATCCCGGATGTGGTAACCGCTGATGCTGATCGTGTTCCACTGCGGCACGTGCTCCGCGCAATACGCCATGATATCCGCCGCCAACCGCACACTCGCCCCGGGAGGGAAAATATACGTCCCGCGGGCGACGTACTCCTTGAGCACGTCATTCTGGGTGGTTCCCATCAGCTTCTCGGCGCCCACGCCTTGCTTTTCGCCCGCGACGATATACATCGCAAGCATCACCGCGGCTGGAGCGTTGATCGTCATGCTCGTCGAGACCTTGTCGAGTGGGATACCGTCGAAGAGCGTCTCCATGTCATACAGCGAATCGATCGCCACGCCGACCTGGCCGACTTCAGCGATCGCCATCGCGTCATCGGAGTCGTAGCCGAGCTGGCTGGGCAAATCGAACGCGACGGATAGGCCGGTCTGCCCCTGGCTCAACAGATACCGGAACTTCTGGTTCGATTCCTCCGCCGTGCCGAACCCCGCGTATTGCCGCATCGTCCAGTACCGTCCGCGGTACATCGTCGGCTGCACGCCGCGCGTGAACGGGTACTCGCCGGGGAATCCGAGGTCCCGCGCGTAATCCATACCCGCCACATCGAGCGGCGTGTAGACGCGCTGCACCGGCAGGCTACTGGTCGAGAACTCGCCTGCGCGCTCGGCCTGCCGCTGTAGTGTCTTCGCGAGCTGACCCTCCTCCCAGCCATGCAACGAACGGGACAGCGTCGCGAGCGCCTCCTCGGAAAACAGCGTGGGCTGGCTCGCGCGTTCCTCGGTCATACCATCTCCTCCCGTCGTCCCTCACAGGGTACAGGGAACCGCCAACGGCGAACAGGGAAGAGGGAACCGGGAACCGGGAGCGACACTCCTGCCGGATTATGGCGGGCTCGCCGGCCCGTCGGACTAGGGACCAGGGACCGCGGACTGGGACCTGCGGACTGGGGACTATACCCAACTTGCCGCATTACCGGTTCGTGGTGCCTACTATGCGCATGACCATGCCTACGCCCACACCTAGGAACATCATCTACCTGCCCCCCGGCGTCATGCCGCCTGCCCAGGCCGGAACGCCCGTTGTAGTGCCGTCGGGCGTCCCGTTCGACCGCCAATTCTTCGAAGCCATCCTCCCGCAGGCCATCAAGGCCTATTGCGAGCAGGCCAACTGCACCTCGCCGCAGGTGCAGGTCGCTACGATCGATGGCGCCCTCCACCACATCGTGGGTATCTCAGGCGTCACCGATAGCTGGGTCGCGATGCAGGCGTCGCGCGAAGATCACGCACACGTCATGGAAATCTTCCTCCCCTACCAGACCATCTATCGCATCGAAATTCATCCTGAGGGCGACGAGAGCCACGGCCATCTCGGCTATGTGCTCCCGGTCGATGGCGTCACCCCCGCCGTCCAACCCGCAGTCATCGCCGCCCCCAAAGCCGCCCGAAGTCGCAAGAAAACCGCGGCGAAAAAGTAGCGCACCGTCGCCCGGTTGCCGCGTGGGCGCCCCACCGAAGGAGCGCCCAGCCGCTGGCGCGTCGCTATTCGGTTGCGCTCGCCCCTGCCTTGATGTCCTCCACGACTGCCGGGTCCGCGAGCGTCGTCACATCGCCGACGTTGTCCGGGTCGCCCTCGGCAATCTTGCGCAAGATGCGACGCATGATTTTGCCTGAACGCGTTTTCGGCAGCCCTTCGACGAATTGGATACGGTCAGGGCTGGCGATCGGCCCGATCTCCTTGCGCACCGACTGCCGCAGTTCGAACGCTAGCTCCTTCGAACCCGTCACGCCTGCATTAAGCGTGACATAGGCGTGCAGGCCCGTGCCTTTCACATCGTGCGGGTAGCCGACGACCGCGGCTTCTGCCGCCGATGGATGCAGGACGATCGCGCCCTCCACCTCCGCCGTGCCGATACGGTGCCCGGCAACGTTGAGCACGTCGTCCACGCGCCCGGTGATCCAGTAATAGCCGTCCTCGTCGCGTGTGCAGCCGTCGCCGGTGAAGTAGCGGCCCGGGTACATGCTCAGATAGGTCTGCATGAACCGCTCGTGGTCGCCATAAATAGTGCGCATCATGCCTGGCCACGACTGGTCAAAACACAACCGGCCGGAAATGCCGTTGCCGTCGATGGTCGCGCCCTCTTCGCTCATGACGCTCGGCTTCACACCGAAGAATGGCAACGAGCCCGACCCTGGCTTCATGGGGATAGCGCCCGGCAGGCCCGTGATCATGTGGCCGCCCGTCTCCGTCTGCCAGTAGGTGTCCACCACCGCGCAGCGCTTTTCGCCGACGACGTTGTAGTACCAGCGCCAGGCCTCCGGGTTGATCGGCTCGCCAACCGATCCGATGACGCGCAGCGACTTTCGGCTATAGCGCTTCACTGGTTCATCGCCGTCGCGCATCAGCGCGCGGATGGCCGTGGGCGCCGTGTACAGCGTGGTGATCCCGAGCCTGTCGACCATGTCCCAGTAGCGTCCGCTATCCGGATACGACGGGATCGATTCGAACATAACGCTCGTCGCACCGTTACCCAGCGGCCCGTACACGATGTAGCTGTGTCCCGTGATCCAGCCCACGTCCGCCGCGCAGCAGTAGATGTCATCGTCGCGCAGGTCGAACACGTATCGGTGCGTCACCATCACCCACAACAGGTATCCCGCCTGCGTGTGCACCACGCCCTTCGGCTTCCCGGTCGAACCCGAGGTGTACAGGATGAACAGCGGGTCCTCCGCATCCATCGGCTCTGGGTCGCAGTCCGGCGACTCGCTCTCGACCGCGTCGTTCCACGAAAAGTCCCGGCCTGGCTCCATGTGCACATTCGCGCCGGTGTGGCGGTAAACAATCGCGAATTCGACCGTGTGGCCCGGCTCCCCGAGCGCCTCGTCGACGTTTTCCTTGAGCGGCACAGTGCGTCCGCCACGCTTACCTTCGTCCTGCGTGATGATGGCGCGGCACGCCGAGTCGTCCACGCGGTCGCGGATGGATCGCGCGCTGAACCCGCCGAAGATCACCGAATGGATCGCGCCGATCCGCGCACACGCCAGCATCGCGACAGCGAGTTCCGGCACCATCCCCATGTAGATGGCGACGCGGTCGCCCTTCTTGATGCCGCGGCTCTTCAGCGCATTCGCGAGCTTGCAGACCTTCTCGTGCAGGTCACGATAGGAAATTCGGCGGTTGTCGCCCGGCTCATCGCCCTCCCAGAGGATTGCCGTCTTCTCGCCGCGGCTCTCGAGGTGGCGGTCCAGGCAGTTCGCCGAAACGTTCAGCTTGCCGTCCAGGAACCACGCGATGTGTCCCTTCGAAAGGTCTTCTTCGTGCACCTTCCCATACGGAGACATCCAGTTGATGTACTTGTCCGCCATCTCGCGCCAGAAGCCGTCGGGGTCGCTCATGCTGCGGTCATAGAGCTCGCGGTACTGCGCCATCGAGGCAACCAGTGCGCCGTTGGCGGCATACGCTGGCGGCTCATAGATCTCGTTGAAGGGAAGGCCGGTCTCGCTTGCGGTCGTCAATTCTGTCCTCCTGCACAGGCAGCATCCATCGTCATCCGCCCCTCGCCGCCCACGCCCGCATTCTACGCCTCACACGAAGGATTTGCGTTTCGACTACCGACGAGAATCTACATGTGGCCGAACGTATCGAATCCCAGCGCAAATCCGATGGCGGCGTAAACCTCGCGTTTGTCGCACGGTTTGTATGGGGTCGACGTTCACCCGCTGGGTACTGAGTACCGGGTACTGGGTACTTTGTGTCACGGCACGCTCGCGTCGTACTCAGTCGCGATGAACCCTATCTCTTCGTACCGCGCGTATTCGTCGTCCGAAACGCCGAGCACGTGCTTGTACACATACTCGTTGTCGCGCCCGAACGTCACTGGCGGCGTGAACTCCACCGGCGTCTCGGGCAACTGCCACATCGGCCCCATGAACTCGTAGCCCTCTTCCGCGCCCTCGAACGCCATCCGGCGAAAGAAGTCGCGGTCACGCAGCTGAGGCTCATCGAACACGCGCGACGCCTCCAACACCGGCGCCGCCGCGATCCCGGCGCCCTGCAAGAGATGCATCAGCTCGTAGTCCTCGCGCTCCTTCGTGTACTCCGCGATGTGTGCGTCGATCTGTTTGTAGTGCTCCGCGCGGCCTTCATTCGTCGCGAATCGCGGGTCCGCCGCCCATGCGGGGCCACCAATCGCCAGCCCGAACGCTTGCCATTGCGCATCCGTCTCGACGTGGATCGCGATCCAGTGGTCGTCCATGGTCTCCGCACTCCCCGCGGACTTCGCCGGGTACACGCCGCATGGGTACCGCCCGAACACGTCGCGGTTGCCGATGGCGCCCTGCACATTCCCGTTCAGGCTGTAATCCATGATCGCCTGTGCGAACATTGCCGCGGCGTTCTCTGCCTGCGCGATCTCAATCAACTGTCCCTCGCCCGTCTTCTCGCGATGCCACAACGCCGTCATGACCGCAAACGCCCCCTGCGCGCCCGCCAGGTAGTCTCCCGAATAAATCGCGGTGTTCGAAGACGGGTCCGTGTCGTCGTACCCGCGCAGCAGAGTGTGGCCCATCACGCCTTCAAGGTGCACGCCGAGAGCGCGGGCGTTGTAGTACGTCCCGCTGCTGCCATAAGCGGGCACGCGCACGAAAATAATCTTCGGGTTCGCCTCGCGCAGCCAGTCATACGTGATGCCGAGCTTCTCCATCGTGCCCGTCGCGTTGTTCTCGTACACCACGTCCGAAACTGCCACGAGTTGCCGGAACACCTCCATGCCCTCCGGCCGCCGTATGTCCATCGTGACGCTCTTCTTGTTGCGGTAGAGGCTCACGAACGTCGGGCTGTAGTTCCATGGCTTGTCGCCTACGACACCGCGCGGCATGCCGCCAGCCCACGCCGCCGCGCGCTCCAGCAGCGCCGCGGGCGGGTGCGCCATCGACCCGCGGGTCATCGGTTGGTACACAAATGGGTTCTCGACCTTGATGATCTCCGCGCCGAGATCCCCAAGCTGCATCGTGGCGTAGGGTCCGGCCCACACCACACACAGGTCGATGATGCGGTAGCCTTCCAGCGGTTTCGCGGTCATACGGCCACTCCCTCCTTCATCACGTCTGCGATAGTCGCGTCGTCGACGCCCGCTTCGCGCAACACCTCCTCCGTGTGCTCGCCCACGAGCGGCGCCGGCCGCCGAATGGCCCACCCGCCCTTCGCCATGATGAGCGGCCGCCCGGGGATCGTGACCTTGCCCAGCACCGAATGCTCGACCTCCTCCCAGAAGGCGCGGCCCTGGAAGTGCTCATCGGCGAACAGGTCCTCGACCGTGAACAGCGGCGCGCACAACACCTTCGCCCGCCGCGCCTCGGCCCACACTTCGCGCTTCGTCAGTCCAAGGCACCACTCGAGGAAATACACGTTGAACTCCTCGATCACTTCCGGGTTCAGGCGCGAGAGCGGATCGTTGAACTTCGGATCCTTGAGCCATTCGGGGTCCCGAAGCATGTCGATCACCCGGTCCCAGCGGAAGCTACCGTTCGTGAAATCCACCCAGCCGTCCGCGCACGGGTAGATGCCCCCTGGCATCCCCGCGCCCGCGCCCGCAGCCCGCATCGTCTTGCGCCCGCTGAATTGGTACGCGATCGTCGTCGCGTGACGCCGGTCGACCCCACCAAAGTGTGTCTCCGCGAGCGAGATATCGACGTGCTGCCCCGTCCCGTGGCGCTTCGACGCGAGCAGCGCACCCATCGACGCCACCGCGATTGATGCCCCCGATTCGAACAGCCCCGCAGTGCCGGCCATCTTCACGGGCTCCCGCTCGGTCAGGCCCATCGTGTACATCTCGCCCGCAAGGGCGTAGAGCACAAGCTCAGTCACCCGGTAGTCACGGTAGGGCCCGGTCTGTCCGAAGTTCGAAACCGACACTACGGGCAGTCCTGGCTTGATCGATCGAAAGAAATCGTAGCCGATGCCCAGCCGGTCGAGCGTCCCCGGCCGAAAGCTTTCGATGACGATGTCTGCCTTCGCCGCGAGCGCTGCCAGCGCGTGCTTGCCAGGGTCACTCTTGAGGTCCAGCACCACGCTGCGCTTGTTCGTGTTGAGAAAAAAGAACAACCCGCTGCGCTCCGGGTCCGGCGTGCCACCCTGGAAAGGCCCCAGCCCTCGCGCGATCTCGCCGCCTGGCCGCTCGATCTTGATGACGTCGGCCCCGAAGTCCGCCATCAGCTTCGTTGCGTACGGCCCCGCGATGTGCTGTGTGAGGTCCAGCACCACCACATCGTCTAAAGCCTGCATGCTGCTTCCCCTTCCCGTCTGCTCAGACGCTCAGCGCGAAAACCTCGTACTCCACCGTGCCCGGCCCCGATGTCCCCGTCGCGACCCCCTGCACACTGTTCAGCCACGCATACCGCTCGTCGCCCGTTTCGAAATACGGCGCGGTCCGCAGCACGGCCGTCTCACCCTTCGTGGTGCGAAAGCCGTTGTACGACATGTAAATCAGCGCGCCATCGTCGGTGAGCAGCGTGATGCGCACATCTAACCTCATGCTGCCGTCTGCCCGTGCGACGACCCAATCGCCGCCCGAGTTCTCGACGATCGTGCCCCGCATCTTCGGCCCTTCGAACGTGCCGCCGGTGACCGGCACAACCACCCGGGTCCCACCGGGCGCGGCGCCCACTATCGATGCTTTCCCGATCGTCCCGGTCATCGTGAACAGGTGGTCAACCGCTAACGCGCTCTCTGCCATGCCGTCCCTCCGCCATCTAGCGCACGTCCCACGTGCATGGCGCGCACTCTAGCAGAGCCGCCGCGAGTTGTGTATCGCGGCCACTGGAACATCGTTCAGGCCGGTTGTTGCCGCTCCGCTTTGTGTTGTTCCAGCGTCTGGCGAATCGACCACATCGGCCTCGCCTTCTCAAGGTCGGTGATAGCTTCCCACTGCGCGGCGACATCGTCCGCCGTGGGATTCGAAAGCTGGACGCGGTCGTTTTCAACGATCGCAACTCGCCCGAAGGCGCCGCCTGACGCCTCGATAATGTACCCGCTGTCCTGGCACTCCGGGCTGCACAGATAGGTGACCGCCGGCGCCACCAGGTCCGGGCTCATCTGCGCCGCTCGGTCCTCGGGCATGAGCGCTGCCGTCATCCGCGTGAACGAACCAGGCCCGAGACAGTTCACCATCACGTTGTACTTGTCACCTTCGAGCTTCAGCACATTCATCAGCCCGATCAGCCCGGCCTTCGCCGAACCGTAGTTGCCCTGCCCGAAGTTGCCCAAATAGCCCGCATTCGACGATGTGAACACGGCACGCCCGTAACGCTGCTGCCGAAACACAGGCCATGCATGGTGCATCACGTTGTAAGCGCCGGTGAGGTGCGTCGCGATAATCGCCGCCCAGTCATCCTCGGCCATATTGTGGATCGTGCGGTCGCGCAGGAAGCCTGCGTTCGAAATCACGATATCGAGCCGTCCCCAGGCATCCATGGCGGCCTTCACCATGCCGTACGCCTCTTCATGGCTCGCGACATTCCCCGCGTTCCCGATCGCCTCGCCGCCCATCGCGCGAATCTCATCGGCTACCGCCTGCGCCACCGAGGGGTCGCCGCCCCGGCCATCCAGCCCCACGCCATAGTCGTTGATCACAACCTTCGCGCCATGCCGCGCGAGGTCGAGCGCGAACGAACGACCAAGCCCGCGGCCCGCTCCAGTTACCAGCGCAACCTGCCCATCAAGCCGAATCGCCATTCTTCGATCCTCCATCTGCATACGGATGTAGCTGCGCCCCACTGTGGCGCGGGAGGTTGGGACGAATCCGCCCGTCAGTTCCGTCCTCAACGCTCGTGTGTTCTCTACGGCACTACCCGCGCGGCAGCCCCATCCCGCGTGTCGCGATGATGTTCCGCTGGATTTCGCTCGTACCGGCCGCAATCGTCTGCGGGATCGTCATCATGTAATTCCGTGGCGCCGAGCCGTTTCGCGGCGCATTCGGCGAGCCTTCGAGCAACATCCCCTGCGTCCGGAACAGCTTCATTCCGGTCCACGAAATTCGCTGCGAGAG
>Ga0105240_10015238_pt1 | contig 10459 bp, 9 predicted proteins | sample KBSC54metaG_FD_80426 | JGI IMG/M metagenome (GOLD analysis project Ga0105240, IMG submission 80426) | Corn rhizosphere microbial communities from Kellogg Biological Station, Michigan, USA - KBS C5-4 metaG | ecosystem: Host-associated > Plants > Roots > Rhizosphere > Soil | place: Michigan, USA... | reverse complement strand
CGGGCCCGTGGGACCGGGGTCGTGTCCTGAGATCGGGTGTGCGGCGGTGGCGAGGGCGGCTGGTGTTGACGCGGGAAAAGAAGTAGGAGGTGCGGATGAAGCAGCAGCTTGCCCGCTGGAGCCGGTCTGTCCCCAAACCAGACTGACACTTATCAGCAGGAAGAGAGCGAGTCGTTTTTCTGGCTGAATTTTCATGAGGCGCAATTATCGGGATCATTCGCCTTTGATGCAACTCATCGTTAATTCCATTTTCAAAATCAGGATTGATGCTACGAGTGTTTATGCTGGTTACAAGCGTTTTGCTTCCGTTCACTCGCCCATGCTTTTACCTGCCCGTTAACACAAAAGTGCTAAAAAGGGTATCAGTTCTCTGCCCACAAAAACACCGAGCAACACGGGAGTGAGGGCCAATAAAACGAATCGCCGGAACCGCTTCACCATGCGCAACGTACCTGAGTGAAAGCAGGGGCATTGGGGTAACTGAGTATATTGTGGGTGCGCAAAAAGGGCAGGACTGATGCCCGTGACCTTCACGAGCATCCCGGAGGACATGGCGCGGCAGGGGTGCTCGGCGTGGGAATTCCTGGTTTCGGTTACCGCATGGACATAATCTGGCTGAACTTTTCAGCTCAGCTCTTCGTACTCTTCATCCAGACGACGGAAGGTGCGCTCGACCGCCGATCATTGCCTGCTCTGTTCACGAACGAACATCGAAGTCCGAAAGTGAACACTCCGAGACAGCGGGTTTGCTCGCGTCTGTTACAGAAGGTTCGATTTGCATGCTGCCGTCATGGCATGCGGCGTGCGAGATAGAAGCTGATCGCGGTCGATTTGCGGATAACGACGGAGTCCATCGAAGAGATTTCATGGGTCTGTTTTATAGCCAACTGAAGCAGGTTCTTCGACGCCTAGGCCGCGCGCCGCTTTTCACCGCCGTCACTCTGATCACCATGGCTGTCGGCACCGGCGCCACCACCGCGGTTTTCACCGTTGTGGAGATCGTGCTGTTCAAGCCGCTCAGTTATGAGCATCCAGATCGCCTGATGGGCGTCTGGTACAAGGCTCCCGGCATGAATATCCCCAAACTTGGGATCGCGCAATACCTGTATTTCATCGACCGCGAGCAGAGCAAAACCTTGGAAGACATTGGCATGGTGGCCGCGGGCTCCTACACAATGACCGGGAGCGCACAACCCGAACAGGTGCAGGCGTTGCAGGTGACCGACGGCGCGCTTCCGATTCTGGGCGTTCGTCCTGCCTACGGCCGGCTCTTCACGCGGCGGGACGACTCGCCCAATATGCCGAGGACCGTCGTTCTGACTTACGGCTTCTGGCAACGTCACTTTGGCGGGGATCCTTCCGTCGTTGGGCACACGCTTAGGCTTGATGGCAACGGGTACGAGATTATTGGCGTCCTGCCCGAGGGGTTCCGCTTTCCCGATCAGGACCAAGCCGAGCTCATCGTACCTGGGCAGCTCGACCGCAACCAGACCCAGCTCGGCGGTTTCATGTACAGGGCCATAGCGCGGCTCAAGGCGGGCGTCACGCTGCAAGAGGCGAGCGCCGATTTGCAACGCCTGATCCCGATCGCTAATCACAGTTTTTCGCCGACGCAGGGCTTCAGCTTGGCGCTGTTTGAAAAAGCAAACTTCGCGGTTGACCTGCATCCACTCAAGAAAGATGTGATCGGTGATGTGGGCAATGTGCTTTGGGTGCTGATGGGATCAATCGCGATTATGTTGTTGGTGGCATGCGCTAACGTCGCCAACCTGCTGCTAGTGCGGGTCGAAGCGCGGCGGCAGGAGCTCGCACTGCGTTCCGCCCTGGGAGCAAACCGCAAGAACATTATCGCCAGTCTACTGCTGGAAAGCCTTCTGCTGGGATGCGCCGCCAGCGTCATCGGCATTGCACTCGCCTTTGGCGCTCTTCGCTTGCTGATCGCAGCGGTTCCCACGGGCTTACCACGCCTGCATGAGATCGGCATTGACTTGCCGGTCCTCCTCTTCACTCTTGGTCTGGCATTTTTCGTGAGCCTGGTCATCGGCATGATTCCGGTGCTGAAGTACTCCGGCATTACTGCCTCCACCGGGTTGCGCGAGGGTGGACGCGGGCTGAGCGAGAGCCGTCAGCGTCATCGCGCCCGCAATGCCCTGGTCGTTGTGCAGGTAGCGTTGGCTCTGGTGTTGCTGATCTGCTCAGGGCTGATGATCCGCACCTTCCACGCGCTGGCGCGCGTGTCGCCGGGATTCAGCGACCCGAAATCGCTGCAATCGTTCGCGATCTATATTCCGGAATCGCAGATTCCCGAAACGCAACGAGAGCAGGTGGTGCACACCGAGCAGGCCATCGCAGACCAAATCGCCGCCATTCCCGGAGTCGGCGCGGTTGGTCTCACCACCAGCGTACCCATGTCAGGGTCGCGGAAATTTCCCGGGAATCCCGTGTACGCCAGCGATCACACCTACAAGACAGGAGAGCTGGCTCCGTTGCGCGCCAACAAGTTCGTCTCGCCAGGATACTTTTCGACAATGGGCATACCGCTCATCGCTGGCCGAGACATCACGTGGCAGGAAGAATATCAAAAGCGCAACGTCGTCATCATTTCTGAGAATTTTGCTCGCGAATACTGGGGCTTGCCCGCTAACGCGATCGGCAAGCTCATCCGCGTCGGTTCCACCGATGATTGGCACGAAATCATCGGCGTAGTCGGCAATGTGTACGACGACGGCGTGAGCCAGGACCCTCCCAGTTCGGCCTATTGGCCGCTCATGCAGGACAACTTTATAACCCAAAAGGAAGTGGTGGAGCGCTATGTGAGTTTCGTCGTGCGGTCGCCGGGGGCAGGCTCAGCCGCGTTCATGAATGAGCTGGAGCGCGCGGTCTGGTCGGTGGATGGCGAATTGCCGCTGTCCAATCCCACCACCGTCGGTGATCTTTACACCAAATCCATGGCGCGCACTTCGTTCACGCTGGTCATGATATGCGTAGCCGGAGCCATGACACTGTTGCTGAGCATTGTCGGGCTTTATGGGGTAATTGCTTATGCGGTTTCCCAGCGCACGCGGGAAATCGGCATCCGGGCGGCTCTGGGTGCACAGCGCGCAGCGCTCACCAGAATGTTCGTACGCCAGGGGCTTGTGCTTGCCGGGCTTGGAGCGATCTGCGGCGTTGCCGCCGCCGTAATCACCACTCGGCTGATGGCTTCGCTGCTCTATCACGTGAGTCCACTGGACCCATGGACGTACGCCGCTGCGGCGTTTTCGATCCTAGCAATTGCGTCGCTGGCGACGTATGTGCCATCGCGCAGAGCGGCGGTGGTGGATCCGGTGGACGCGTTGCGGGCCGAGTGATGGTCCTTCACTGCGCGCAGGACGATAAAGAATCACTTTGATCTTCAATTCTATGGATGATTTCTCCAAGGAGCACTAACTGTTCCAGTACCAAAAAACGCAGTAGCCTGTAAGCCCTAAAACCCCGATCGTTCGCGATCTTGCCGACGTTCCTCTTAAGAATACGTAAACACATCGCCCAAAACACCAGAAATGCCCCGGAGACGACGGCAGTCGGGCGTTCAGAAGCCGCTGTTTATGCGCCTTTTGGAATGGCGGAGAGAGTGGGATTCTATTTCCGCGCTCTTGCTATCTCGGTGATAACTAAGACTCATTTGCATTCTAGGCAGTGTTTATGCTGGTTGCAAGCGTTTTGTTTCCGTTCACTCGCGTTGCTTCTGTTTCACCCGTTAACACTAAAACTGCCAAAAAGGGTATCACTCGGTATCCCATGTGCAGTGCTCTCCATCCAAGCAGTCTTCACTACAACGAGCTATGGACGATACGCTGAGACTGCGAAGGTCCGAGGGCTGGAAGGAAGGGACAGACCGGCTACACAGCCTTTCTTTGGTCAAAGACTTCTGAGTCAATTGGCACGCGGACGTGGATCGATGTTCCATGCATGGGTTTCGAGTCGATGGCAATGTCTCCATTAACCAAACGAGCCCTCTCGCGCATGCTGGTAAGACCCAGGCCGCCTCCTTGCATCGCCGAGAGAAGGTCGAAGCCTCTACCCGAGTCCTTCACTGTCAGATGAACTTCATTTGAGTCTTCCCACAGCCGCACTTCGATATTCTTTGCCCCACTGTGCTCAACCGCATTGTGCAGTGCTTGTTGGAGAATCCGGAACAAAGAAAGCGACACTTCTTTCGGAAGGCTATGCGGCACTCCATGCTCTCTGAAATCAACGCTCATATCGTTCTTTTCAGAGATCTCTTTCGAGAAGCTCCTCGCCGCTACAACCAGGCCGAGATACTCCAGTTTCGACGAATGCAGTTGATGGGATAGGTTCTGCACGTCATGCGCAAGATCCGAGATGCGTCCCTTAGCATGCTCAAGATGACTGTGGAGATCAGGGCTGTCAGGTGAACTATGATCCCATTGATCCAACTCGACCGCTAACAATGCCAGCCGCTGGCTGACATCGTCGTGAAGTTCCCTGGCGATCCGGGCGCGTTCTTGCTCTTGCGCTTCAATCAGCTTTCGGGTCATGCCCGACAGAGCCTCTTCTGCCCGTTTCCTATCTGAAATGTCAATAATGGTGCTTTGCAGTATAGGTATGTTGTGTTCGGAATTAAGTGCTGCTGCGTTGAACAGCACCCAAACCGGACTACCGTCCTTTTGCCTCATCTGCAGCTCACGACTGAACACAGCCTGATTCTCCAATAATTCCTCTAAAAGCTGTTGGCGATCGGGTGGATGGAAATAAAATTCCGCCGCATTGCGTCCGATCACTTCGTCTCTCGATTCACAGCCAAGAATACGCGCCCACCCGTCGTTACAATCCAACACCTGCCCATCCAGACTCGTCATGCCAACTCCCGCGAGGTTCCGCTCAAAAAGGAGCCGATATCGTTGCTCAGAACTCAGCAAGGCTTCTTCAGCCCGCTTTCGCTTGGTAACGTCGCGTGCGACGCCAGCAAAGCCCACGATTTTCCCGGTGGAATCCTTAACTGGGAAAATGCTCAGGGATACGTCGATTCGTTTGCCCGTTTTGGTGACACGAACCGTTTCAAATTGCTCGATTCGACCGCCAGCCCTCAACGTCTGAAGAAGCTCTTTTTGCTGGTCTCGAAGCTCCGGCGGGACAATGATGCTGGCATGCTTCCCGACCGCTTCACTCTCGGTGTACCCGAACATCCGTTCCGCACCTGCATTCCAGGTTACGGTAACGCCGTCCAGAGTCACGGAACTAATTGCCTCATCAGATGATTCGACGATGGCGGCGTACCTGAACAGGATTTCTTCAGCTCGCTTGCGCTCGGTAATGTCGCGAGCGATCTTGGAATAACCCGTTATTTTCCCGGTTGCGTCCCTAATTGGAGAAATGGTCAGAGACACATTGATTTTTTTGCCTGCTTTCGTCACTCGAATCGTGTCGAAATGCTCGATGCGCTGTCCCGCTCTGAGCCTCACAAGAATCTTGTTCTCCTCGTCCCATAGGTCAGGCGGGATGAGAATGGTGATGGGTTGCCCGATTGCCTCCTTCTCTGAGTATCCGAAAATGCGCTGCGCCGCCGCGTTCCAACTTGTAATAAGCGCATCCAGATCCTTGGAAATGATTGCGTCATCAGAAGATTCGATAAGATCGGCTTACCTGAACAGGGTTTCTTCAGCTCGCTTGTGCTCGGTAATGTCACTTGATATTCCGAGCAGTCGCTCTGGCTCACCATTTGCGGCGTAGTAGCAACGGCCACGTGACCGCAACCAGCGAATTGTGCCGTCGCGCCACACAACACGAAACTCTTCGTTGAATTGCGCATGTTTTTCTCTGGCCGCTGCCATGGCCGACCGCAACTTTTCGCGTTCGGCTTTATGCACGTGATCCCAAAATTCCTCAGGCGAGCCTGAGGTCTCGTCCGATGACATGCCGAGTTGGGCATGCGAGTGGCCGAACCAGTGAGCTTTTCCACTTTTAATGTCCAATCCCAACCTCCGACTGCGCCAGCCTCAAGCGCAAGACGAAGCTGCTCGTTCGCCCTAGCAAGCTGTTGTTCAATTTGCTTCCGTTCGGTAATGTCGAAGGCCAAACCCACCATGGAAATGGGTTCCCCGCTCTTATCGTAGTAGCCTTTGCCACGACCATGAATCCAGCGAACACTGTTGTTAGGTCGGACAGTCCGCATATCGCTTGAGAACGGCACACGATTTTCGACGCAATGACGCCAATGTCGCATGACGCCATCACGGTCGTCCGGATGCAAAGCGTCAATAAAGGTTTGCAGGGTAATCTTGCCATCCGGCGGGACACCAAACATCTCGCAAGTCTTCAAGTCCCAATCTAGCTTTTGCCTCACTTCATCCCAATACCACGCCCCTATTTCAGCTCCCTGCGCGGCTAATTGCAATAAGTCTTCGCTGTTTCCTGGAAGATCGACTATTTTGCTGAGTTGACGCTTCATTGGCTGACCAATTTACTAAGAAACAACAAAAACGCCAATATGCGTCATCCAGAAAAGGGAACCAAAAGGTACCTGTCAAAACTGACAGTTGCAATTTCACACCTACTTCGCTGTCGCTTTCGTGCTGGTTAATGCAGAGTTGGATGGGCGGTACACAGGCTCGGTCCGCTGGGTTGTCGCGGCATTCCGTAATTGTTCACGCCGCTTTGTTGGATGAATTGAGCAACTCGCGAATTTTGTCCAAGACCAGCAAGTGCGGCTGGCCTTTCTGCAAAAATGCGCCAACATGGAGACGCGCAATTTCTGGAACGTCGGGTAAGCCAGAGAACATGATGATTCGCACATTCGGCTGACACAAAAATAGGAAACGACGTGTGCAGCAATTATTTGCGGAGCCTTTAAATCCCGCCGCGAACGGGCGTTTTACGCGACGCGTGCTAGAAAAAGGTTTGTACCCTGGGTAATAAACTGAGAACCACAATGCCACACCGATCCCCCAGCAAAGCGGTTCTAGTTGCTTCCCGTGATCCACATCTTGCCGATGTGCGCAGGCGTGTGCTGGAAAATGCTGGCTTTCGCGTATTTTCGGCCACAAACGTTGACGAAGTGCAGAAGGCCTGTAAGGAAAAACCAATCGCCTTAGTCCTGGTCGGATACTCTCTGTTCCACCCAGCGATAAGCGGCGGTTCTTTACTGAGGCTCGCAAGCACTGCAAAACGCCAGTGCTTGAGCTTTTTGAGACGGGAGAGCCAGAACTCGTCGAGGAAGTTCGGGCGTTCAGTCACCAGTCACACACACCCGAGGATTTTCTGCAAAAAGTTATCTCCGTCTTGTCGGAAAACTAGAACGTCGCGCCTGTCATGCGGATCTTCTATAAGAAATCCGCCGGCAAGCAAAACTGATTTCAACAACTAGCTTCCCATCAGGGTCACCCGCCTGTACTAGTCAACAGGCAATGGAACGGCGCGGAGAGTCTGCTAGGGAGCGCCAAGGCGATCTTTATATGTACGCTATCGAACCTTGAAGTGTGCGCTTCGCGCTGATAAGATGTTTGGGTTTACACATCCCTCCGCCGTGCCCCCCTCGGGCGTCGGTCTCTTGTGAAACCTGATTGTCCCCTGGAGACCGCTATGCATGTCCGCTCGGCCATCCTTTGCATCGATGATCAGGAAGTGGAACTTTCCATCCGCAAAATGGTTCTTGAAAGCGCAGGCTATGCTGTGTTTACAGCAGCGAACGCTGTTCAAGGGTTGAAAACGTTCAAGGCTCATCAGATTGACCTCGTAATTACTGATCATTTTGAGAGCGTATCCGGAATCGCATTTGTGGCAGAACTGCGGAAGCTCAACCCGCGCCTGCCCATAGTTATTCTCTCGGGTGGCAATATTCCTCGCCATCAGCTGATCCCACCCGACTATTTTCTTCATAAGTTGGAAGGGCCGACAAAGATGATCGCTAAGGTGCAATCTGCGATTCGGCGGCTGCGCACAAAGCCAACCCGATTCTCGCCTCCGGTGAGTTCAAACGCCAAAAAGTCTGATCTGAGATGAATATGGCGACAATGTATGGTCCGCCGCCGGACTGCAAGAGGTTTGAAGGTTGGCGAAGTTCAGTCTGCGCAAATGTATCCGGCCTCTTAGTGGAGAATCGCTCTCCGGGCACTCGATGATGATGCGCGTGTGTGGTCCTGATAAATCTCACGGTCACGAAGGACATATTATCGCCACCAGGTTTTCCGACAGCCGTTGGACTGTTATTTCGTCTTCTTCTCTCCTCAGCAGACCTTGGTGGAACTTACTGCCAAACTTGCTCGTCGGGGCGGTGGGAAAGTGGAAAGCGTTTCATGCTTTCCAAGCGCAGCGTCTTTTCCACGGCCCTATCACGCTGCGGTCGCCTGCAGCGGCTGGTAGCGGTACTCTTTCCCGCTGGATAGCACGGCCCAAGCCATGCGAGCCAGTTTGTTGGCGATGGCTACCACCACTTTGTTGCGCGGTGCACGCTGAGCCAACCGACGGAACCACTCACCGAGTCCTCCGGTATCGTATTTAATGCGAAACAGTACAGCACGCGCACCGTGGATCAACATGCGACGCAGATACCGGTTGCCACGCTTGCTGATGCCGAGCAGCTTCTGCTTACCCCCAGTGGAGTACTGCCGTGGGACAATCCCCACCCAGGCGGCAAAGTCACGCCCCCGGCGAAAGGCTGCTCCGGTTCCGATGGCAGCCACGGTTGCGGTCGAGACCAGGGGACCGAAGCCAGGAATCTTGCGTAGGCGCCGGCAAAGTTCATTCTGTTCACTGATGCGCTCGAGCTCGTCCGACACGGCTTCGATGTCGAGTTCCACCTGTTTCCACTCCTGCCACATGCGGTCGAGCAGCCAGCGCAGCCGCGGGGTCAGGTTCTGCTCGGCATCTTCGATGGCTGCAGGAAGATTTTTGCGCAGGTGCTTGGGGTCAGCAGCGAAGATGATGCCGCGGTCTAACAAGAATCCGCGGATCTCGTTGATCAGAGCCGTACGACGCTGCACCAGTCGATCACGAACCCGGTGCATGGCCTGTATATCCAGCTGTTCCTGGGTCTTGATCTGCACAAAACGCATATTCTCTTTCCTCACCGCTTCGGCGATCGCTTCGGCATCCTTGAAGTCGTTCTTGTTGGATTTTCGATAAGGTTTCACGAACTGGGCTGGGATCAGCTTTACCTCGTGCCCTTGTTCTCGCGCCGCCTCCCCAGGAAATGCGAACCCGCACAGGCTTCAATGCTGAATACCTCCGCAAGCACGAGGTGCGGGGATGACCACGCACCGCCTCGAGGAAACCTACTTTCACTATTGCGCCTACTGCAAAGGCGTTGGTATCTCGCCGCTGACTTTGGCGCGGTGGTTCGTCTTGACCGACGATCTCGTGCGTCCGCCAGCCAAAAGGATACCAATCGTTGGCAGGGTCAGAAACGAAGCGCGGCGTAGCCCCGAGCGCGACACGAATGTTGCTGAAGCGAAGCTGCCGCGCAGCCCCTGCGCCAGACGGTGCGCTGGAATCTTTCTGTGCGGTCGCCCATGTGCAAACGCTTCTGTGCTTCCCAAAGGTAAAGGCGGAGAGAGAGGGATTCGCCTTAGCCGATTGCTTTTTTTCGAGTACTGGATGCCTAAGGCCAGCAACCTTGCTCAATTCCAAGAAATCTCAGTGGCGCCTGAAACTAGCCTAGGGAGTCGATTTCCATGGAAAAGTCGGTTCGCTCTTTTCTCTGTGCGTGCCTACTGGCGGTGACAGTTGTCTCGCTCGGCGGTAATGTGTGCGCACAGTCCTCTTTAAATTGCACTTATGCAGTGTTTAAGTACCCGGGAACAAGGACCACAAGCACGGCGGCACACGGCGTCAACAAATGGGGCACGATCGTGGGCACCGCTCAGGACCAAACCGGTGCCGTGTTCGGGTTCATCCGTTACGCGAACGGCAGCTTCCAGCGATATCAAGTCCATGGATCTTGGAGTACGCAGTTTTTCCGCCGCAACGACAACGGTGCAACCGTCGGGTTTTACATCGACACCAACACCGGCCGCAAGCACGGCCTGCTTCTCTCTGGGAGCACGTTGACTACGATCGACTACCCGGGAGCATTGGACACGGTGGTCACCGGGATCAACCAATGGGGAACAATGGTCGGCTACTACACAAACAGCAGCGGCGGCCACTTCAAAGGGTTCAAACGATGGTCGAACGGCAGCTTCCAGGCGGTGACAATTCCCAACACGACGGACCTGAGGCCGATGGACATCAATGACCGCGGCGTGATCTCCGGCGCCACCGGCATGGGAGGCCCTATACACGTTCAGGGATTCTGGCTCTCAGGCAGCAATTGGCTCATTGTGGACGATCCTGACTACCCGTCGGGGAGCACGGAATTGATGGGCATGAACAACCGGAACGAATTCGTGGGAGACGCATACGACAGCAACGGCACGGCTCATGCAATCCTGCTGATCGGCAACTCGTCCTTCTTCGATCT
>Ga0105240_10015236_pt1 | contig 10461 bp, 14 predicted proteins | sample KBSC54metaG_FD_80426 | JGI IMG/M metagenome (GOLD analysis project Ga0105240, IMG submission 80426) | Corn rhizosphere microbial communities from Kellogg Biological Station, Michigan, USA - KBS C5-4 metaG | ecosystem: Host-associated > Plants > Roots > Rhizosphere > Soil | place: Michigan, USA... | reverse complement strand
CGCCCCGCCCTTCGCGTCGGCCGCGCCGTAATAGAGCCGGTCGATCCGGGCATGGGCGATGGCGCCGGCGCACATCGCGCAGGGCTCGAGCGTCACCCACAGGTCGCAGCCGTCGAGCCGGCCGGTGCCGAGCGTTGCGAGCGCGGCGCGGATCGCCTCCATCTCGGCATGGGCGGTCGGATCGCCGGCCTCGCGCATCCGGTTAGCGACCACCGCCACCACGTCTGCGCCGCGCATCACGACCGCGCCGACCGGCACCTCGCCCGCCTCGCCCGCGCGGGCGGCGGCGTCGAGCGCGAGGCGCATGGGATCGGGCAACGGGAAGGCCATCGCCGGCCCTTAGCGCAAGCGACGGCGTTTCGTCAGCGGTTGCGCAGGCCCGCCACCAGATCGGGCCGAAGCACCGCGACCAGCGAGAAGACCATCCCCGGCACATATGCCAGGCAGGTGAGGATCAGCGAGACCAGGAAGATCACCCCGATCCCCTCCACCATCCACACGCCGATCGGCGGCAGCAGCACGGCGAGGATGATCGCCAGGACGCTCGGCCGGCCGGTCATTGCGGCTTCTGCACGTTTACGGTGGGCGTCTGCACGACGTGATTCTCGGTGCCGACCGAGACGTTGGCGGTCTGCACGTTGAACGCGGGCGCCGAGCCGCCCTGTACCGAGATGGTCGGCAAAGCGGCCGTCTTCGTCTGCGTGACGTCCACATAGCCCAGCGCGATGGCCGCGATCCCGACCAGCACCACGATCACCAACAGCGCGAGAATGGCGCGCATCGCCTCACTCCCTCTTCACTTCCGTGGAGGGTGAACGATTCGTCCCCGTATCGGTTGCGTCAGGCCGGCAGCACCTTGCGGAAGGCGGTGACGTCCACCTTCGCGAACAGGCCGGCCTCGGCATAGGGATCGGCCGCGGCGAACGCCCGGGCCGATTCGATCTCCGCCATGTCGACGATCACGATCGATCCTGTCGGCACGCCCGATTCGTCCAGCATCGGCCCGGCCAGGAACAGCGCCCCGCCGATTCGCTCCAGATGCTCCAGATGGCGGGGCCGCGTCTCGGCGCGCAGGCCGCCGGCGTCGGGGCGATCGTGGCAGAGGATGGCGAAAAGCGGCATATTTGCGGGCTCCGGGCGGGCTCATGCGGGTTGACCCCGCGCCGCTTCTCCACTAGGGACGCCGACTTTCCGATCAACAGATTCTTTCAGGACCAAGATCATGTCGCGCATCTGCGAGCTGACCGGCAAGGGCCGCCAGGTGGGTCACAACGTGTCCCACGCCAACAACAAGACCAAGCGCACCTTCCTGCCCAACCTGCAGAACGTGACGCTGATCTCCGACGCGCTGGGCACGTCGGTGAAGCTGCGCGTGTCGACGCACGGCCTGCGCTCGGTCGAGCACAATGGCGGCCTCGACAACTGGCTGCTCAAGACCTCGGACGCGGACCTCAGCCTGCGCGCCCGTCGCCTGAAGCGCGACATCGCCAAGAAGAAGGCGGCCGTCGCCGCCTGATCCGGATGGCCGGGCAACCGGCCGTCGAGCGATTCGAAAAGGCCCCGCCGGGCTCGATCCGGCGGGGCCTTTCGCGTGCCTGCGCCTGTTCGCGTCAGCCGACCACGCGGTGCAAGGCGCAGAGCTTGTTGCCGTCCGGGTCGCGCAGGTAAGCGAGATAGAGGTCGCCGAAGCTCTGCGTGCGGATACCGGGATCGTCCTCGATTGCGGTGCCGCCATTCTCGACGCCCGCCTTGTGCCAGGCCGCCGCCTGCCCGCCGTCCACCATGCTGAAGCCGATCGTGCCGCCATTGGCGTGGCAGGCCGGCTCGCCGTCGATCGGCAGCGAGACCATGAACAGCCCGCCATTGTGGAGATAGAGCAGGCGCCCGCGATCGTCGATCCGGCCGGGCTTTCCCCCTATCGAGGCGAACAGGGCGTCGTAGAACGTCTTCGAACGATCGATGTCGTTCGATCCGACCATCACATGGCTGAACATGTCTCTCTCCCTCCTGTTGATCAGCGGTCCGCTACGGTTGACCGTCACCCGGTGGCGCATGTCAATCATGTTCCGCGGACGAGGCTGATCGGCAGCCAGATGGCCGCCGCCGGGATGACGGCGCCCGAGATGCCGCCGAACCTGCCGGGCGGACCGACGTCTGCCGGCGGAGGCGCGTCGTAGGCTTGGGGTCCCGAACACGCTCAATTGCGCGGGGACGAAAACAGCGAGCGTCGTGCCGGCCGAAAGAAATCCGAGGACCCTATCCGGCGGCGGGCGCGATGCTCACGCGGCGAGCAGCGTCTGTTCGATGGCGTCGGTCAGTGGAGGCTCGGCGATCAGCGCACGCGACAGGAAGCGCGCTTCGTGCCCGCTGATGATCGCCAGCAGGAAACCACCGAGGAAGGTCTGGGCGCCGACCACCAGCAGCACCGTGCCACCCACGACCGGCAATACGCTGGCGAGTTGCACGAAACCGCCCCGCGACCAGTGAACCATCACCGCAGAGAGCAGCGCACCGCCCGCCAGCCCTTCGACCAGACCCGCAAGCAGCATGTTTTCGAGCGAGGCCAGTTTTCCGACCGTCCGGCCTATCGACAACAGGGGGCGATACCCCTGCCGGACGCCATAGAGATGGGTCGCGGCAGCCAGGATGAGACCGATATGGCCGATCCCGATCAGCGCGCCGGCCAAGATCGTCCAGCTCGCGCCGAAGTGGACGTTGGGCCAAGAAACCAGCAATTGATACGTTGCGGCGCCAAAAATCGAGAAGCCCAGCAACAGCGCCACCAGCGACGGCATGGCGAACAGCCACGCCGGGCTCAGCATCATCAGGTAGCGAAGGTGACGCCACCCGTCGCGCCATGGCCGCAGATGCGGCGCGCGCTCGCGCAGATCCGGCGACAGCGTGGCTGGCACTTCGGCGATATGCAGTTTCTTGAGGGCCGCCTTGATCACCATCTCACTGGCGAATTCCATGCCCGTTCCGCACAGCGCCAATCTGTGGAATGCCTCCGCCGTGATCGCCCGCAGCCCGCAATGGGCATCACTCACGCCTGCGCGATACATCAGATTCAGGATGCCGGTCAGCACCGGATTGCCGATGTATCGGTTCTTCCAGGGCATCGCGCCCCGAGCGATCCCGCCCTTGAAACGCGAGCCCATGCAAAGATCGGCACCGCCCGCGAGCTTGGCGACCATGGCGACCGATTCGCGGAAATCGTAGGATCCGTCGGCATCGCCCATCACGATGAAGCGGCCGGCCGCGCCTTTCGCGCCCCCGATCAGCGCGGCGCCATATCCCGGCGTCGTCACCGGCACGACACGCGCGCCGGCGGCCGTCGCGATCGCGATGCTGCGATCGGTGCTGCCATTGTCGGCGACCACGATCTCGCCGGAAAGCCCGAGCTCAGCCTCGATCAGATCGAGCGCCTCGCGTGCGTTGGCGAGGCAGTGAGGCAGCGAAAGCTCCTCGTTCAGGCACGGCATGACGATGCTGACGTCGATCACCGGCCGGGCGACACGGGTATCGAACTGAGACTGAAGCTCGATCTGCATGAGGTTCCCCTTCCCGGCCACCGGTACGACAAGGTGGTTATCGGAGGCTTAAGGGCAGATCGGATTGGTGAGGTTCGGCGGCACGAGCTGACGGTCGGGCAACACGGAGACATAGCCGCCTTCTCGCGGAAGAGCGGGCCCGGCAGGCCGGCAGGCAACTGGGCAGGTTGATGCACCCGACAGTGGCGCGATGGTCGTCCGACGTCGGGGACAACATCCTCTCGCGCCGACATTCCCTTGGCCCCCGCATTCTCCGGGACCGGGTGGAGCACCTTGGACCATCCACCCTGCCGATCACGAATGGCGCGCGGCCGATCCGGCGCGCGCGAGAAGGTGGGCGTCGCCCGCCCGTCAGGGCGGCGGGGCCATCCCCCATAATGAACGGTTAACCATTCCCCGCTAGGGCTTGGCGACGCTTTCGGGAACGATCCTTCATGGCTGAGCGCCGCCCATTTCTTTCAGTCGCAATGCCGGTCCATGGCGGCGGAGATTGGCTCGATGCGGCGCTGGCGAGCATCATGCCCGAACATCGCGAAGATCTGGAAATACTGATTCGCGATTCCACCCCAGGACAATCCCGCGCCGACGTCGTCGAACGCCATGCCGACCGGCTGTGCATCGACTATGCCTATGTGCCCGAGATCGCGAGCTGGACTCGCAAGACCAATCTGGCGATCGCGGCGGCCACAGCGCCTCATGCCTGCACCCTGCACCAGGACGATCTGTGGCTCGACGATCGGCTCGCCGTCGCGCGGGAGATGATCGCGGGCCACCCCGACGCATCCCTGCTTCTCACGCCCTCGCTGATCGTCGATGACAAGGGAAGGCGGCTCAGCCAATGGCGCCCCCCCTTCCCGCCGGGGCAAATTTCCCCGCCTGCGTATCGCAGCCTGCTGCTCGTGCAGAATTCCATCGCGATCCCGGCCCCCATCTTCCGGCGCGATGCGTATCTGGCGGTCGGCGGGCTGGATGAGACGCTGTGGTATACGCCCGATTGGGACCTTTGGCTGAAACTTGGCGGTCACGGGCCGGTCGCCTACGATTCCCGGCCTGTCACGGCCTTCCGCATTCACGGCGGCTCACTGACGATGAAGGGCGATCGGCAGGAGATTGCCGAGCAGCTCGACATCATCCTGTCGCGCCACCTGCCCGCCAATGCGCGCACCGCGCGGATCAGCCGCGCGTCGGCCCGGATCAACGCCCTGCTGGCGCAAGCCTCCTCGGAGAATCCGCTAGCGCTCTTCCGGGCCCTCGGCACGTTCCTCGCGCTGGGGCCGATCGATGCCGGCCGCTATATCCGCTATTCGCGCATCATCGAGCGCTTGCTACCGCGCCTGCGGCTGCGCTTCGCGGGAGCGATGTGACGATGTCGATCGGGGCATCCGTCCGAAAGGCGTTCGGCCGGCACGAGCACCGGGTCGCGGAGCTCTACCGGGGAATGTTCGTCAACCTCGAAGACTATCGCGAGAAGATCCTCGATCTGGCGCCCCACGCGACCCGTATTCTCGAAGTGGGATGCGGCGAGGGCGCGGTGACCGAAGTTCTCGCCGGGGCCTATCCCGATGCCAGCATCCTTGCGATCGACATCACGCCTCGCATCGGCCGGCTCTATCGGGGCCGCCACAACGGTGTCCACTTCCGGGAAATACCCGTGCAGGACATTGCCGCCGAACAGCCCGCGAGTTTCGATCTCGTGACCCTGTCCGACGTCATCCACCATATTCCGCGCGAATTGCGGGGTGATATCCTGCACGCGGTCGCCGCCTGCCTCGCACCCGGCGGGCGTTTCGTGCTCAAGGATTGGGGCAGGGCCGCGACCCCGATCCATTGGCTTTGTCACGCGGGGGATCGCTTCCTGACGGAAGATCGCGTCGATTACCTCACCCCCGCCGAAGCGCTGACGCTCGTGACGGCGAGCGTGCCGGAGCTTCGCATCGTGAATCGTGCGCGGCTGCGCCCGTGGCCGAACAACTACGCATTCGTCTTCCAGTGCTGAAGGCCATGCTCGCGAGGGCGCCCGCGCGCTATCTGGTGGTGAGCGGGGCATGCGCCGCCCTCAACAACCTGATGCTGATCGCCGGCGATGCCGCCGGGCTGCACTACGCCGTCTGCGTGCTGCTGACGTTCCTGCTGGTCGTTCCGATCGGCTATCTGGCGCATGCGTCGTGGAGTTTCGCGGCCGCGCCGTCGTGGCGAGGCTTCATCCACTATATCGCCGGATCCTCATCCGGCCTGGTCATCGCGAGCGCTGCCGTCGCGATATTCCGGGGGGGACTGGCGCTGCCGATGGTCATCACGGCACCGCTGGCGACGCTCCTGCTGGCCCTCTACAATTACTGGATGACCCGCTGGGCGGTGCACCGCGGCAAGCCGCGCAAACCCAGCCTGGCCGACCTATAGGGTCATCCGGACGACATAGCCGAAGCTGCGCAGCGGGAAGACCCGTTCGTAAAGCCGGATGACCGCTTCCACCGCACGCACCGCGATCCGCTTCGCACCCGACGTCTGCAGCAGCATCTCCGTCGCGTAGAAGCGATAGGGAATGATGTCCCAATCGCGACATCCCGCGCGACGGCAGAGCGTGTTCAACGTCTTGTAGGTCGACGTCATCAGGTGATCCCGATGCTGGGCCTCCCGCCCGATGTTTCCGAGCAGGGCATTGGCGAAGGACGTGCCGTTCGGGGTGGACAGCAGCATCTCGCGCCCCGGATAGCGCGCGCGCATCGTACTGAGGAAATCGAGCGGGTTCGGGATATGCTCGATAAACTCCCCGGCGATGATGATATCGACCTCTTCGCAGGCGATGTCGGGGTTCGTACCGTCACCTTTCAGAATCCGCGAGTTGGGGCCTGTCACCAGTCCTTCGCTGGGCAGCCGGTCGGACAGGTCGATGCCGATGACCTTCTGCGCGACGGCGCCGATACGCCGATGCAGCCACTCCTCGGTTTCGCGCTTCTCCAGCGCCGTCTCGTCGAGGCAGCCGATATCCAGAACGCGTTTGCCTCGGCAGCGGCTCGACATGAAGCCAACCCGCTCGACGGGGCGCCGGGCGCGCAGAGGTTCAAGGGTTTCGTAGGCCAGATCCGCCATGATCAGTCCATTTCCCTGCGATATACATGGGGATTCCGCCAGAACTGGCCACCGATGGAACGCAGGATGGTGGTGCGCAGCATGTTGTCCGCGCGCATCGTCACGTCCGCCAGTCCGCGGCCGTGTTCGGCGCGAAAGCTCGTCGCGTGGGAATAATCCTCCTCACCGGGCGAACGGCGGGAGAAATAATAGTTGGAAACGCAGCACCGGCGGCCATCGTGGCGGACCTCGTTCACGGAATGCCAGGACGTCCTGTCGGTGATCATGATGACGAGGCTGTTGAACAGGCTGGGCAGGGTTCGCGCCGCGCCGCGCGGGCCCTCGTCCCACAGCTGCAACGACCCGCCATAGCTCTCCTGCCAATCCGGCGTCACGTAGAACAGCAGGTTGAGCACCCTGTACCGTTGGCGATCCTTGTCATGCGAATTGTCCAGATGCGGGCGGAGATAAGCCCCTTTCGACATCGCGCTGATGCCGCCGGCGTAGAGATCGGCATCGGGCTCCAGCATCGCCAGCCCGGTGATGCGGGCGACGGCATCGACGACGCGCTCGTCCTGAAAGGCGTAGACGATCTCCTCCAGCAGCGGATCGTACTGATCCATTTGTGCCGCGATATGTTTGCTTTCCTTGATCGAGCGCTTGAAAATCATTCGCTCGGAGGGCGGGAAGGCCTGGTGGATGCGCCCGACCAAATCCGACGGCAGGAGGTGCTGGATCTGGCAGGACGGGATGCGCCCCGGCAGCGAGAAATCGGACACCAGCCTGTCGCTTTCGTTTTCTAGACGAGCGAGGATAAGGTCTGCGATCTGGCTGCGGTGCATAGGGGTGTCCTTCGCCAAACCATTGGCATGGCATGGTTAAGATGCACCTAACGATCATGGATCCCTTCGCATCTTGCAGTCGCATGAGCTTGACCCGCTCTTCGGCCATCCGGGGAAGATCGGCCGGACGCACAGCCGGATGAATGACGCCGGTTTTCGCAGATCTGGCGCCGGATAGCGCGAACGGCAGATCGTTGCTCGATGCCGTTCGGGTCCCGACGATGGCGCGCGATGCGTCCCTTCCAATATCATGGAAGCTTGGCGGAGCGGGAGGGATTCGAACCCTCGAGGAGCTTTGGACCCCTACACACTTTCCAGGCGTGCGCCTTCGACCACTCGGCCACCGCTCCGTGAGGGGCGCTGCTAGCGACATTGATCCGCTTCCGCAACCCGATGCGCTGTGGCAGGCTCGCGCGATGCGTCGATCCGCCCTGCTCCCGCTCCTCGCCCTCCTCGCCGCCGCTCCGCCGCCGACCGCGAAGTCGCCCGGCGAGATCGTCGGTGCGGCCCCGGCCAGCGCATGGCGACCGGTCGATCCCGACAACCTGCTGCTGATGGACCTCGCCAACGGCGGCCATGTCGCGATCGAGCTGGCGCCCGGTTTCGCGCCCGCCCACGTCGCCAACATCCGTGCGCTGGTGCGCGGCCACTGGTTCGACGGCAACGCGGTCGTCCGCGTGCAGGACAATTACGTCGTCCAGTGGGGCGGCGCGGACGAGAAGAAGCCCCTGCCCGCCGGCGTCGCCGCCCATCTCCCCGCCGAATATGAGCGCCCGCGCGCCGGGCTCGCGATCCGCCCGCTCGGCTTCCGGGACGCCTATGCGGAACAGGTCGGCCATGCCGACGGCTGGCCGGTGGCGAGCGACGGCAAGAGCGCGTGGCTGCCGCATTGCTACGGCATGGTCGGCGTCGGGCGCGACATGCCGCCGGATACGGGCACCGGCGCCGAGCTCTATACGGTGATCGGCCAGGCGCCGCGCCATCTCGATCGCAACATCACGGTGGTCGGCCGCATCGTCGACGGCATGGAGGCGCTGACCGCGCTGCCGCGTGGCACCGGCGATCTCGGCTTCTACACCGATCCGGCCCAGCGGCTCGCGATCACCCGCGCCCGCATCGCGTCGGACGTGCCGGAAGCGGAGCGGCCGCGCTATCAGGCGATGCGCAGCGATGCCCCCGCTTTCGCCGCCTATTTGGACGCGCGCGCCAACCGGCGCGACGCGTTCTTCGTCAGGCCGGCCGGCGCGGTCGATCTCTGCAATGCGCCGGTGCCGACCCGCCGCGCACCCTGACGGAACGCGGCGCCCCGATCAGTGGTGACGGCCGCCGCTCGGCGGATTGAAGTGGCCGAAGGCTCCGCCGAAATGGCCGCTCGGCGCACTGGGCGTGCTTGGGGCGCTCGGCGGCGCGCCATGCGGGGCGCCGTTGCCCCCGCCATGCCAGCCGCCATGGTTGCCGTTGTTGCCGCCGCCGCCGTGCCAGTGGCCGGGATTGCCGTTCCCGCCGTTCCCGCCGTTTCCGCCATGCCAGCCGCCGCCCTGATGGCCCTGCCAGCCGTGGCCGCCCGGCCCGTTCCAGTGATGGCGATGGCCACCGCGATCGTAGACGAAGAGGCCGTTGCCCGGATAATAATAGTCGCCGTACCAGCCGTAGTTCGGCCAGCCGCCGTAGCCGCCATAATAGCCGTCGTCATAGTAAGGCGAGCCGTAATAGCCGCCGCCCGCATAGGCGCCGCCGCCATAGCCGTAACCGTCGTCCACGCAGCCGCCGAGCGCCAGCGCGCCGGCCAGCACGAAACCCGCGGCACCGAGCCGCCGTGCTTTCGAGACCCTGTCCATCGTCCATCTCCCGGGCGGCCGGAAGGCCCGGCCGCCGCTTGAGATGTCATTCTATCTCATGGGGTTGAACCCGCGCTGAACCCGCCCGGTCAGGGCAGACGGCGCGGATGTACCGGGATGGGACAGCCGCGTCAGAAGGGCATCAGCTTCGATTGCGGGGTGAACTTCATGTAGCCGACATTCGCGCCCAGCCGCCAGCCGACGCCGAGCCGGATCGGGATCAGCACGACGTCGCCGCGCCGCAGGTAGCTCGCGGTGAAGCCGCCGATGAAATAGGCCGTACCCTCGGCCGCCGGGAAGCGGTGATAGAGGTCCTGGCTGTCGTACAGATTGTAGACGAGGATGAATTCCTTGGACGCATTGCCGCCGATGTCGAAGCCCAGCGAGGGGCCCGTCCAGTAGACCGGGCGATCGCCCTCGACCTTGTGGTGGAGCACGCCGGATCCGTATTTCAGGCCGACGGCGAACGCACCGCTCGCCTCGCGGCCGGCGATGTAGGCGGTCGGGCGGCCCTGATCCTTGAGGATGCGCTCGATCATCTTGGCGAGGCCCTCGGCGCCGCGCCCGAACACGCCCTCGGCGGCGTCGAGCACGTCATGCTCCTGGTAGGTCTGGGTGTCGGGCGCGCGCGACGCATTGGTCGCGGGCGGGGTATATTGGTCCTGGTCGGAGGGCGGCGCCTGCGACGGAGTGGAGGCAGGGGGCGGCGTGCCGTAATCGCTCGCGGGCGGCGGCTGGGTGCCGCTGGTCTCGGGCTGGCCGCTGCCGGCGGGCGCCAGATCGCTGTGCGCCTGCGGGGACGAGGGATCGACGGTCTGGATCTGCGCCGATACCGGGCCGGCGGCAAGGGCCAGAAGCGCGGCGATCGCGACGGGTGCCGCGATCCGGCGGGCGGTGGTGATCATGGAAATACTCTGCTCCCCCGACATGTCGGCTCTGGTTAACGCCGAAGCGCCTTGCCGCGCAATGAACGCGCCGGGACGTTCCTGCGACACGACTCACCGAAGGCACGCTTCGGCGCGTCAGACCCTGTTGTGCACGCGAAAAACGCTCGCTATAGCCGCCCGACGCTGCTGCTCGGAGACGTGGGTGAGTGGCTGAAACCAACGCTTTGCTAAAGCGTCGTACGGGAAACCGTACCGAGGGTTCGAATCCCTCCGT
>Ga0105240_10015233_pt1 | contig 10462 bp, 7 predicted proteins | sample KBSC54metaG_FD_80426 | JGI IMG/M metagenome (GOLD analysis project Ga0105240, IMG submission 80426) | Corn rhizosphere microbial communities from Kellogg Biological Station, Michigan, USA - KBS C5-4 metaG | ecosystem: Host-associated > Plants > Roots > Rhizosphere > Soil | place: Michigan, USA... | reverse complement strand
CGCCGCTGTACGATTCGATTGCGGTGAAGGTCTGGTCTTCGCGGAGGGCCGCGTCGCCGCGGGCCAGCAGGGTCCGGTAATCGCGCTCGCGCGCGACGGCCTGGTACGCGAGGGCGGCGCCGATTGCCGTCGCGGCCAGCGCCACCACCGCCAGGATCGCCCGCGTCATGAGCGGGTTATGGTAACAGGTCCCAGGAACCTTCGGCCCCGACCGGGGTCTAAATTCAAGAGAGCACCCGACTCGCTGGTTGGCCCGATGGCCGGCCTGCTATAGTGAAAGGAGTTACCCTTCGTGTCACCGGTCAGCGGGGAACTCTTCGTGAAGCACGCGCGTGCCGTCGGTTGGTCGGACGTAGAAGGCCGCGAGTCGGCGCTCATCGAGCGCTGTGCCGCCGCCGATGAAGCGGCGTGCGCGGAGCTCGTCGCCGAGCATCAGCGCATGGTGGTGCAGCTGGCCATCAACCTGCTCGGCGACCGCGACGAGGCGCTCGACCTGTCGCAGGAAGTGTTCCTCCGCGTGTTCCGAACCATCCACCGCTTTCGAGGCCAGTCGAGCCTCCGCACCTGGATCTACCGCATCGCGGTGAACCAGGCGCGCAATCGCCACCGGTTCTGGCGGCGTCGTCACCGCGCGGATCAGGTGTCGCTCGATGAGCATGTGGCGACGCACGGCGAGTTCCTCTCGGGCGGCGAGACGACGCCCGATCGCGTCTTCGCGCAGAAGGAGCTGGCGCTCCGTCTGCAGAACGCGCTCGATCATCTGCCGTTCGACCAGCGCACGGCGATCGTGCTGCGGGAGATCGACGGGTTGAGTTACGAGGAGATCGCCTTCTCGCTCGGCGTCGCGATCGGCACGGTGAAGTCGCGGCTCACGCGCGCCCGCCAGGCGCTGCGGCTCGAGCTGCACGAGGCGAGGACGGCATGAAGGTGATCACCTGCGCGGCCGCGCGTCGCAAGCTCCAGGCGTATCACGACCGGGAGCTCGCGGTGGGAGACGAAATCGCGGTCGCCTCGCATCTCGAATGGTGCAGCGAATGCGCCGAGACGTTCGCCGATCTGCGGCGGGTCAGCGCTGCGCTCCGCACGATTGCGCCTGGACGCCAGGCGCTCTCTCGCGAGGAGGCCGCCGGCTTCACGGCCGCCGTGGTCAGCCGCATGGACGCGGAGCGCGATCAATCGTTCCTCGTGCGCATCCGCGACATGTTCGACGACATGCACCTGGTGTATGCCGGCCTCGGTGCCACCGCCGCGACATTGGTCTGCATCATCATCATGCTCGGCATGATGCGCTTCGCCACGCGTGAGCGGCCTGATTCGCTCGCCGCGATCGTCAACATTCTCGCGAACCCCGGCTCGAATCTGAATCCCGTCGCGATTGACGCGCGTGTGCAGATGCCGCGCGCGCTCGACGGCGCGCTCTCGTCCTCGTCTTTGGCGCCGGAAGATGCCGTGTTCGCGCTTGCCGCGGTCGTGACGCGCGAAGGAACGATTTCAAACCTCGAACTGCTTCGGACGAGTGGACGGCAGGGCGCGGCGGACGCCAAGGCCGAAGACGCGCTGATGGACGCGATGTCGCGGGCGCGCTTCGAGCCCGCGCAGATGGCCGGCCTTCCTGTCGCCGTGAACATGGTCTGGGTCGTGGCACACACGACGGTCCGCGGCAAACATCCGATCGCGTAACCGGCCTCTGCTCGGCGGCCTCCGAGCTTCCACGTTATTTTCGTCTGGGCGCGTCGACGTGGGCTGTCGCCACGTTGTTCATCGTGTCGCTCGCGCGCAGCGTGAGGCCACGGTCCGGGATCTCGCCGTCCAGCGACAGTTCGTAGTGCTCCGTCTTCGAATCGGCGATGCCGTCCGTGGGGAAGACGCCGCGCCAGCGCGTGCCGTCGAGCGAGAACTCGACGCGCTGAATGGGTGAATGGTCGTCGGCGACGTCGAACGTAATGATGGTCCGGCCGCGATCGACCCGCGTGCCGGCAACCGTAATCGCCGGCGGCGTGTTGTCGACCTCGAACGCCTGGCTGTCGAGCTCGCCTGAGAGCGCCGTGCCCGCAGGATTGGCGGGCGCGTCGGACGCGACGATGCGGATGAAATAGGTGCCGTTCGGAACCGTCGTCGTATCCCAGACGAGAATCGGTTCGGTGAGCCCCTTCCGCAGCGTCTTCCACGTCGTCTCGCCTTCACGGCGGTACAGCACGTCGAAAATCAAATCGTCGTCGTTCTCGTCGTCTGCCTTCCAGAGGATGGTCTGCAGGCCTTTCTGATAGGTGCGACGGCCGAGCGACGGAGAGCCAGAGACTCCCTGCGAGGCGGCTTGCGCTGCGGAGACCAGCTTTCGATCCGGCGTCGTCTGATCCTCGAAGCCGGCGAGGTCGGGTTCACCCGCCGTATACGGCTTCTGGAAAACGATCCCCGGCGGGTGGACCGTGATCGACCGAACCTGGGGTCGGAGATTCCGTTGCAGGTAGGCGGCGGTCACCGACGTGAGCAGCGGGCCGTCGCCTTTGCCGGTCAACACGGCGCGCCACTGGATGTAGCGCGCCTTCGGGCTGCTGATGGCGGAGCCTTCCGCGTTCGTGTACGCGCCGGACCACGCACTCCACGTGTCGTCGGGCGTTTCGGTATTGCCCGATCGCGTGAAGAGTTGAATCTCGCTGCCGGATGGGACGGTGCCGCGCCAGCTGATCGATCCCCATGTGGCAACCATCTGCGCGTCGCGCGCCTCGGATTCGTACGTGCCGCGTGCGGCGCGTTCGGTCGACAGCCGAAACAGTTTGCCGGGATTGGCCGTTGCGTAATAGAGGCGTCCGCGCGCGTCCTTGTAAAACGCGGTGACCTGCTGCGCGCTCGCGCGCGCCAGCAGCGTCGGCCGCAGCGGATCTCCGTCGAGCCGATAGACCTTGCCCTTGTTGCCGGTGCCGATCACGAGCGCGCCGGCTTGATCGAACGTGATGTCGTACGGCGAATCGTCGCGCGATTCCCAGAGCTGATCCCACACGCCGTCGGGCGCGATGCGGTAGACGGCGCCTTTGGGTGTGCGGTGATCCTCGTGCGTCGATCCGGCCGCGCCGGAACTGCCGACGTCGACGATCGACATCGACGTGATCTCCGCCGACACGGAAGGCACGGGCGTCCGCGTCGGCTCCGGCATCGCGCGATCGCTCGGTCGATCCTCGCTGATCGTGGTCGTCGATCCCGCAGACCCGCCGTGTCCGTTCAACGCGGCGACGTAAACCGAACCCTTGTCGTCGATGTGCAGGGACCGAATCTCCTGGAACGGCGAATCGAGGAGCACGAACGGCTTGCCGTCCGGATCGATCCGTAGCACCTTTCCCGGTGAGCCGGTCCCGACGATCAGATCGCCGCGCTTGTCGAACGCCAGCGCGGTGGCGTGCGTCGCCCGGGTATTGTAAAACGGCGCGCCCTTCCCGTCGGGGCCGATTTTATAGACGATCCCTTTTTCGCCGGTGCCGGCGTAGAGCGTGCCTTTGGCATCGGTCGCAAGCGCCCAGATGTACTTCGCTTCCGGTTCGAAGAACGTGACTCCCTTACCGTTGCGATCGACTTTGTAAATCTTGCCGTCGGGCGAGGTGGCGACGAACAGGCCGCCGTCGGGCGCGGGCGCCATCGCGTGCACTTCGAGCTCCGCCGCGTCGAAAAACAGCGCGCCTTTGCCCTGAGGATCGATCTTGTAGACCTTTCCCTCGTTGCCGGTGCCGACGAAGATCGATCCATCCGATCCCGTCGTAATCGACCACAGGAACGGTGCGGCCGTCTCGTACACCAGCTCGGTCGCCGGCCCGAGCACGAGCTGGCCCTGGCTGTCGATGGAGAGATTTTCGACGTCGCCCTTCAGGAAGTCGCTCTGCGTCGACGCCTGGAAGAATTTTGGCGAGGAGGCGACGATCGGCGCAAACGTCAGCGCGACGACGGCGGCTGCCGCCAGGGCTGTGAGCGATGCCGACCTGTTCATTAATTTTGCGAGACGATGATCGTCAGCGTCCGGGAACCGTTGACCGCGTGTTCAGTGGGGAGCTCCCATTCGCCGAGCGTCGCGCTGTGGAGCGGGTTGAAGCTGCCGCCGTTCTTGTCGGCTTCGAGCACGCCGAGCACCGAGGGCGGCAGCGAAGAGAGCACCTCGCCGTTGACGACCGCGCCGGCGTCGTTGCCGAGGAGCTTGATGTACAGCGTGTCGTTGCGCCGCGTCCGGTTGAGCGTGCGGATCATCTGCGGCACGTTGCGCGGCTGCGGCAGACGCGCCTCGCGCTGCTCCAACTGGCCGAGCCGTGCGCCATCCGACACCATGACCGAGAGCGAGCCGGTGGCGTTGGGCGGAATGTCGATCGGCAGGCTGCGGATGATTTCCTCGCCGCGATAAGTGCGGAGCAGCACCTTGAGCGGCACCGTGCGGCCGGCGCGCGGGCGCGGATCGTCGATCCAGACGCGTTCGAGGGTCGCCGTTTTCGGCTCCTCGGTCGCCTTGACGGTGAGCTCGATGCTGTCGACGTCGAGCTTCTCGTAATCGTTCCCCATCAGCGCGGCGATCGGGGCGGCCACATACATGGACGCATTCACCGCGGCCATATCGCCTGAGAACAGGTTTTCGAACGTCACCGGCTCGTGGTTCTTGACCTTGGCCGTGCCGCGCAGCGCGAAGGTCGAGGCGCCGAGCTGCCGCTCGTACGAGAAGAGCGTGTTGGCGATGCCGGCGTTCACCATGAGCGGCGTGAACAGCTGGTCGTTCGCGAGGCCGAAATGGAACACGCGCTTGGTGCCATGATCGGATTCGAGCGTCATGGTGAGCGGGATCAGCCGCGGCCCGGCGCCGAGACGGCCGGCGATCGCCGTGGCGCGGTCCTGGGTGAAGGTTCCGATGACTTCGCCGGTGCTCGACAGCTTGGTCGACGAGAACAGACTCGGCAGCACCGTGTAGACGTACGCGCGTGTCATCGGATACTCGACCGGTCCGACGTTGTACATCGGATGCCCGAACGCATACACGCGATCGCCGTCAATATGCGTCACGGTGCCGGTACCGCCGAGCATCAGGTCGCCGTTCATCAACTCGACGCCGATCGCGTCGCCCGGTTTCAGCGGGCCGTCAAACGGCATCTCGCCATTGTGAAAGGCTGCGCCGCTGCCGCCGGTCGGCATGAATCCTTCTTCACGGAAGGCCGCGCCGAGCAGGTCGGTCATCTCGGGACCGAAGCCGCTCATCACGAGCGGCGTTGCGATTGGGCGGAGCAGCGTACCGACTTCACTTCCGCTCATGCCGGCCACGCCGGTGATCCCGGAGAGCCGGAGATCATCGGGCCGTTCCGCGAAGGGGCGATTCCATGAAAACGCCTTGCGGAATGCGGCGGTGAGGTTCTCGCGCGTCAGCGGGAACTCGACGTGCACCTTTGCGCCGACCGGCCGTATCTCATTCAGCATCGTCGCATCGGTCATCTCCCCGATGGGCGTGATGCCGGCGATCGGCTCCTTCGAAAAACTTCCGAGCGCGTACGACACAGCGCCGATCATGCGGCCGTCGATATACACGGGGCTGCCGCTCATCCCGGCGATGACGCCGGTGTTCGCGAGCGGGCCACCTTCGAGGCGCGCGAGAATCAGGCTGCGGTGCGAACCGATGACGTTGTCGAGGATGCCGAGAATATGCGCCTTGAATTCTTCGACGTGCGTGCCGTCGAATACCGTCCGGCCTGTGCCGACCATGCCGGGGCGAATTTCGGACACGCTCATCAGCGGCGTATCGGCGTGCAGCCCGGCGAGCGCGAAGAGTACGAAGGAAAGGATGATCGCGGCCGGCGGTTTGCGCATTGGGTTCAATTCCGTTATACGGGAGAAGTCGTTGCTGGTCAAGGAGAAATGGGCGATCGTGTTGACACCAATCGTTGGGGTTTGCTATCGTCGGAAGCTCCGTGGTTGAAGAGCAGCTGATGTTCCCGTTCGAGCGGTCGGCGCGTGTGCCACGCGTCCCGACGGCGGCGTCTGCGTTTGCGTGGCGCTGGTATTGGACCAGAACCCAAGAGGCGTGCGCCTTGGCCTGACCTGCCACTGCGACTTTCGATTCACCGAGCCTCTTCAGCCCTGCCAGGTTGAAGAGGCTTTTTTGTTATTGGGCTCATGAAACCTTTGCTCTGCGTCACCGTGTCCGCGCCGACCATGGCGGAGCTGCGGCAGCGGCGCGACGCCGTCGGCGACGCGGATCTGATAGAGCTGCGCCTCGACTCGGTGAGCGATCCCGATGTGGCCGGCGCGCTCGCAGGCCGGACGCGGCCGGTCATCCTGACGTGCCGGCCGGAGTGGGAAGGGGGCTCGTTCTCCGGCCCGGAAGAAGACCGGCGACGGATACTGGCGGACGCGCTCGACCTCGGCGCCGAGTACGTGGACATCGAGTGGCGCGCCGGGTTTCACGATCTGATCGCCAAAACACACGGTCGCCGCGTCGTCCTCTCATCGCACGACTACGACATGGTGCCGATAGATCTAATCTCCCGGCTTCATGCGATGCGGTCGACGGGAGCCGAAGTAATCAAGCTCGCGATGAAGCTCACGTGCCTCGCCGACGGAGTACCGCTGTTGAGCCTCGCGCGCGGCGCGCCGGATGGCGATGGGCTGGTTCTGGTCGGCATGGGCGAGTACGGCCTCGCCACGCGCGTCCTCGGCGGTCGCTTTGGATCGAAGTGGACATACGCCGGCGGCCTCAGCGACATCGGCCAGATCGCGCCGGGCGCGCTGCTCGACGCGTACCGCCTGCGGGAGATCGACGATGCCACGCACGTGTACGGTCTCGTTGGCCAGCCAGTGGCCCATTCCGTTTCGCCGGCGATGTTCAACGCGGCATTCCGTGCCGCCGAAATGAACGCGGTGTACCTGCCGCTGCCCGCCGTGGACGCCGAAGATTTCGTGCGGTTCGGCCGCGCGTTGCCCATTGCCGGGGCCAGCGTGACGGTGCCGTTCAAAGTGGCATTGTACGATCGGGTCGACGAGGCGTATTCGGTCGCGCGGCGCGTCGGCGCCATCAACACAATCCGAGTTGAGGAGGGGCGCTGGATCGGCGGCAACACCGATTCGGCGGGGTTCCTTCAGCCGCTGCAAGCGCGCGTGCCGCTCGCTGGCCTTCGCACGTCCGTGCTTGGCGCCGGTGGCGCTGCCCGCGCGGTAACCGTTGCGCTCGCGTCGACCGGCGCCAGCGTCACGGTCCACGCGCGCAACCCGCAGCAGGCGGCTGCCGTTGCGATGATGACGGCATCGAACACCGGCCCCTGGCCGCCGGCCGCCGACAGTTGGGATCTGCTCGTCAACTGCACGACCGTCGGCATGCATCCGCACGGCGACGAGACGCCGATGGCCGCCAGCCAGCTGACCGGACGGTATGTGTACGACCTCGTCTACAACCCGCCGGCGACGCGGCTCCTGCGCGAAGCGGCGAAGATGGGCTGCCAGACGATCGGCGGCCTCGACATGCTGGTGGCTCAGGCGCACGAACAATTTCAATGGTGGACCGGCGCGCGACCGCCGGCCGGGATCATGCGAGAAGCGGCGCTCGAGCGGCTCGCGGAGTTTGCGCACGATGAAGATCACGTCGTTTGACGAGTTCAAGGAACTGGCGCGTCGCGGCACGTTCGTGCCGGTGTGCAAGGAGATCGTCGCCGATCTGCTCACGCCCGTCTCGGCATTCCTCAAGATCGCCGAGCATGCCGACTACGCGTTCCTGCTCGAGAGCGTCGAAGGAGGCGAGCACGTCGGGCGCTATTCGTTCCTCGGGAAAGATCCGTTCCTGATCCTCCGCGCACGCGACCGCAGCACGACGATCGAGCGCAACGGCGTCACGCGCGAGAGCGAGCGGCCGTTCATCGAGACGCTGCGCCGCCTCATGGCCGATTTCCGTTCGCCGTTTGTCCCCGATCTGCCTCGATTCACCGGCGGCGCCGTCGGCTATCTCGGCTACGGCGCGGCCTCGTGGTTCGAACCGGTGCTCGGCGATCTCGGCGACAGCAGCGACGGCGCGGACACGGCCGGGTTCATGCTGTTCGACACGGTGCTCGCCTTCGATCACGTGCAGCACCGGATTCTGATCATCGCGAACGCGCGAATCACTGCCGACGACGATCTCGCGTCGCTTTATCAGTTCGCCTGCGCCAAGATCCAGTTTCTCGAGCGCGAGCTCGAGCGCAGCCTGTCGAACGTCAAGGCGGGCGGCGGACGGGCGCCGGACGTGCGCTCGAACGTCAGCCGCGAGGTCTACGAACGCGGCGTCCGCACGATCAAGGAGCACATCGCCGCCGGCGACATCTACCAGGCGGTGCTGTCGCAGCGCTTCGAGGCGCACGTCACGGCGGATCCGCTCACGGTCTATCGCGCGCTGCGCCACGTCAATCCGTCGCCCTACATGTATTTCATCCGCATGGGCGGCTTCGCCATCGTCGGGTCGTCGCCCGAAATGCTGGTGCGGGTGGAAGGAGCGCACGTGGAAACGCATCCGATCGCCGGGACGCGGCCGCGGGGCCGCAACGACGAGGAGGACCTGCGGCTCGCCGACGAGCTGAAGCGGAACGAGAAGGAGCGGGCCGAGCACGTGATGCTGGTCGATCTCGGCCGAAACGATCTCGGCCGCGTCTGCCAGTTCGGCAGCGTTCGCGTGCCGCAATACATGGGTCTCGAGCGCTACTCGCACGTCATGCACCTGGTGTCGAAGGTCGAAGGGCGGCTCGCCGATACCCACGACCATCTCGACGCGCTGGTCTCGTGCTTTCCGGCGGGGACGGTGTCGGGCGCGCCGAAGATCCGCGCGATGCAGATCCTGTCGCAGCTCGAACCGACGCGACGGGATCTCTACGCCGGCGCGGTCGGCTACATCGATTTCGCCGGCAACCTGGATTTCTGCATCGCCATCCGCACCATCACGCTGCGCGACGGCGTGGCGCGGGTGCAGGCCGGGGCCGGCATCGTCGCCGACTCGAACCCGGCGGCCGAGTACGAGGAGACGCGCGACAAGGCGCGCGCGCTGCTGCAGGCCATCGACATGGCGGAGACCGAGCTCTGAAATGACCGTGCTTCTGCTCGACAACTACGATTCGTTCACCTACAACCTGGCGCAGTACCTGGGCGAGCTGGGGCACGCGCCGACGGTGCGGCGCAACGACGAGATCACGCTCGGCGAGGTGGAGGCCCTGGCGCCGGATCGGATCGTGATCTCACCCGGCCCGGGGCGGCCGGAGGATGCCGGCATCAGCGTCGACCTGATCCGCCGCGTCGGTCGGCGCATTCCTGTGTTCGGCGTCTGCCTCGGGCATCAGGCGATTGGCTTCGCCTTCGGGGGCGTCGTGGGACGCGCCCCGGTGCTGATGCACGGCAAGATCTCGACCGTCCAGCACGACGGCCGGGGCGTCTTCGCCGGGGTGTCGCAGCCGTTCGTCGCCGGCCGCTATCACTCGCTCGTCGTCAACGAGCCCGCGCCTGCCGCGCTCGAAGTCAGCGCGCGCACGGAAGACGGCATCGTCATGGGGCTGCGCCACCGCGAGTGGCCGGTCCACGGCGTGCAGTTCCATCCCGAGTCGGTGCTGACCGGCGAGGGACGGAAGATCCTGCGCAATTTCCTCGAGCTGTGATCGATGGACGCGCGTATGTTCACTGAACTTCTGGTCAAGCTGCAGCGGCACGAAGACCTGACCGTCGACGAGGCGGCCGCCGCGGTGGAGGCGAGCGTGGATGGCCGCGCGCAGCCGTCGCAGATCGCCGGGCTCCTCGTCGGGCTGGCGATGAAAGGCGAGCGGCCCGATGAAATCGTCGGCCTGGCGCGGACGATGCGAAGCCGCGCCACGGCGCTGAGCCGCGCCTTCGCGCCGGTGTTCGATACCTGCGGCACCGGCGGCGACGGCGCCAACACGTTCAACGTCTCGACGGTGGCGGCGCTGGTCCTCGCCGCGTGCGGCCTCCGCGTCGCCAAGCACGGCAACCGCAGCGCGTCGAGCCGCTGCGGCAGCGCCGACCTGCTCGAGGCGCTGGGCGTCAACATCGCGGCGCCCCCCCCGGTCGTCGAGCGCTGCCTCGACGAGGCCGGCATCGCGTTCTTCTTCGCGCCCGTCTTTCACCCGTCGATGAGACACGCCGGACCGACACGCAAGGAGCTCGGGATCCGGACGGCGTTCAACCTCCTCGGCCCGCTGACCAACCCCGCCGGCGCCTCGCGCCAACTGGTCGGCGTGCCGCGTCCGGAGCTGACCGAATTGGTGGCGCGGTCGCTGGCGCAGCTCGGGTCGGAGCGCGCCTGGGTGGTCCACGGGGCCGACGGCCTGGACGAGATCTCGACGACCGGATACACGAAGATTTCGGAATGCCGCGCCGGCCGCGTCAACACGTTCTACCTGCATCCCGCCGACGTCGGGCTGCCGAAGAGCGCCGCGGAGGCCCTGCAGGGAGGCGACGCCGCCGACAACGTCGCCATCGCGCGCGCGGT
>Ga0105240_10015231_pt1 | contig 10462 bp, 8 predicted proteins | sample KBSC54metaG_FD_80426 | JGI IMG/M metagenome (GOLD analysis project Ga0105240, IMG submission 80426) | Corn rhizosphere microbial communities from Kellogg Biological Station, Michigan, USA - KBS C5-4 metaG | ecosystem: Host-associated > Plants > Roots > Rhizosphere > Soil | place: Michigan, USA... | reverse complement strand
CGCGCAGGAGGAAATCCGGCCGCGGCCGGAACAGATGGCGATCGATCGCGATCTCGCGCTCGACCTGGGCATCAGCCCCGATAGGCTGGCCGGCGGCGACACGGCCGATCAGCGGCAAGGTCAGGAACGACGCGGCGGCATCATCATTGGCTGCGCGGGAAAGGCGCACCCGCTTTCCGGCCGCGTATTCGTCGAGATAGGTGCGAACCGCGGCGACGCGGCTTTGCGGAACGCGCAGCGGGACCGTCGCCTCGCCGTAGCGGTTCGAACCGGGTTTGCGCCCGGCGCCGGGACGGGCTCCGCCATGGGATGGAGGCTGCTTCATCGCAATCTTGATTTACGAACGGAAATCAAGATTAGCACATTTCGTCGCACCGTTTGCGACTCGCCGACCCAGCTGGATTTTTTGCCCGCAACCTCGCCGCGCAAGGTCATCAACACCCGGTGCGGGACAAGCGGATGCAATCCTAGATCAACAAATCTTGCTCTTTCTTGCCGGCTTTCAGCGCTGCGCTGAACCAATGCGGACGCTTGCCGCGTCCGGACCATTTCTGCGAATGATCGGCCGGATTGCGATACTTGGGAGTCGCAGGACGGCGCGATTTGCGGCCCACTTTTCCACTGAACACTTCTTCGAGGGTAAAGCCCTCGGCCTGAGCCAGGACCAGGATCTGGTCACGCATCTTGGCGAGCTTTTCCCTCGCCAGTTCGTGCTTGCGCGACTCGGCGCGCTGGATCAAATCGTCGAGTTGCTGTTGTGTAAGCTTGTTGATATCCACGGCCATCAATGCTGCCCTCCGGAGCAGGGGAAAACGTGAAACATGACACAGATTGCAAAGTGTGAATCATCACACAAAACGAGGGAATTTTCAGCCGGCGAAATCTTCCGGTCTTGACGGATTTTGCGGAGATTCCGAAAAAACACCGGAAGGGATTTGCGCACGGCCCGCCCCGCCCTGCGCGGCTCTCGCAGGGCGCAGATTCAGCCGTTTGCGGCTGCCGATGCGCTCAGCGCTTCTCGTTCGACACGCCATGCGGCACGTGTCCCGTGGCGACATGGCGACGCGCGGATTCGACGTTGTGCGCGGAGTCGTCGAAGAAGATGTCGGCGCCGAAGGTTTCCAGGAACGGACCCTTCTCGCGGCCACCGAGGAACAGCGCCTCGTCTAGACGCACGCCCCAGTGGCGCAGGGTCAGGATCACGCGCTTGTGCGCAGGCGCGGAGCGCGCGGTGACGAGCGCGGTGCGGATCGGCGAATCCTCTTCGGGAAAGGCCTCCTGCAATCGATGCAGCGCGGCGAGGAAGCCGCGGAACGGGCCGCCCGAGAGCGGCTGGTCGACGCGCTCGACCTCGTGCCGGTGGAATGCCTCGATGCCCTGCTCCTGCGACACGCGCTCGCCTTCGTCGCCGAAGATAACCGCGTCGCCGTCGAAGGCGATGCGCAACTGGCTCGACGAGGCAGTCGCTGCCTTCGACGGTAGGATCGTCGCCGCGGCGATGCCGGCGTCGAGCGAACTTTTCACGCTTTCCGGATTGGCCGACAGGAACAACTGCGCGCCGAACGAGCGCACGTAGGGCCACACCGGTGCGCCCGAGGTGAACGCGGCGCGTGCGATGTCGAGGCCGTAGTGCTCGATCGAGTTGAAAATACGCAAACCCGTATCGGTCGAGTTGCGCGACAGCAGGATCACCTCGACGCGCGGCTCGGCGGGCTTGGGCGCATTGAGTCTGAGCAGCTTCTGCACCAGCGGGAATGCGATGCCCGGCACGAGCGCATCGTTCTCGCGTTCGCGCTGAAAGGCGTGGAACGCATCGAGCCCGGCCTGCTCGAACAACGCATGGCTTTCGGCCATGTCGAACAGTGCGCGCGAGGTGATCGCGACGATCAGGCGGTCGGCAACGTCTTGATCAGGCATCTTTTGATCTTACCCCAGCGCGATCATCTGCCGTCCGCTTGCAAGGCTTGCGCGGACGGCACTCCCGATCCGGTTTGTTCGCATTTCTGCACAAGTGTATTTTTTTGTAAATATCACTTAAGCTCCGCGCCGGGCGGAATCCAGAAACCATGGAGCACACGAGCCGGCCCCGGCCGCCCGGGGAGTCGGTCCGTGCGCGCGTACCCGCGCAATGACCAGCGAATTCCAAATGCCTGCCCTGTCGGCCTGGCAGATGCAGCGACTGAGCGAACCGTATCGCGCACAGGGCCGCGCGTCGCTGTTCGAATATGCGCGCCGCACCTACGCCGGCAAACGCAAACCCATGTTCAAGCGCGCGCGATTTCTGTTGCGCGCGCTGAGCCAATACCGGCTGCACGATGCATGGCTGCGTTTGCTCGAGGCACCTGGACTGCGGCCCATGATCCAGCGCCAACCCCTGCTCGCGGCGAAACTCCAGCATCGCTATCTACTGAGCGGGCTCGACCGTGCGCGCCGCCTCGGCGTCGCCTGTGGCCACTTCGATGCATTTCTGCGCCGCGTCCCACCGCTGCTCAGCGCGGCGATTTATTCCGGGGCCGGCTTGCGCCTCGCCGCGATCACCAGCGCGACCACGCCCTACGACCTGCGCCTGCTGCACTTGCCGCACTGCTGGCAGGAAGGCGAAGTCTCGATCGGCCTGTTCGAGCAGGATGCGCCGATCTGCGCCGTCACCTTTGTCCTTGGCGATGCAGGCGAATTCGCACCCAGCCTTCCACGCGGCGAATCTGTGCTGATGATCGGCGGCATCCAGGGAGGCCAGGCCGCAGACGCACAAGACGCGTTCCGCCGTGCGACGAAGGCGATGCACGGCCTGCGGCCCTTTTCGCTGCTCACGCACGTCGCGCGCGCGATCGCGCATGCTCTCGGCGCGACGCGCCTGATCGCCGTTGCCGACGCGGGCCATGCCTTGCGCTACAAGCGTGGCAAGGGGCGCATTCGCCTCAGCTACGACGCGATCTGGCTCGACCATGGCGCGACTGCCGTCGACGCGAACGTGTTCGATCTCGGCATTGCCACTGTGTTGAAAGACCTCAGTGACATTCCAAGCCACAAGCGCGCGCAATACCGACGCCGCTTTGCACTGATGGAATCGAACGATGCTGAAATCCGCTCCGTGCTCGTGCCGTGCGGCTGACACATGCAACAGGGTGCGTCAGTAGGCAAACTGCTCGTTGAGAATGCGATCCTCGAGATTGTGCTCGGGATCGAACATGAGCGAGACGGTCGTGTCGCGCGATTCACGCACAGTCACCTCGACCACGTCGCGCACCTCGTTCGAATCGGCGGTCGCGCTGACCGGGCGCTTGTACGGATCGAGCACTTCGAGCTTGACCTCGGTGCCCGCGCGCAGGATCGCGCCGCGCCAGCGCCGTGGGCGGAACGGGCTGATCGGGGTCAGCGCGAGCACGTCGGCGCCAAGCGGCAGGATCGGCCCGTGCGCGGACAGGTTGTAGGCCGTCGAACCCGCGGTCGTCGAGACGAGGATGCCGTCGCACATCAACTCGTCGATCTTGACCGTGCCGTTGAGCGACACGCGGATATGCGCGGCCTGCTTGGTCTGACGCAGCAGCGAAACTTCGTTGAACGCGAGCGAGGTCGTCGTGCCGCCCGATTCGCCGACCGCCTCCATCACCAGCGGCTTGAGCACGGTCGATTGCGCGCGAGAGAGGCGCTCGATCAGGCCGTCGGTGCGAAACTGGTTCATGAGGAACCCGACCGTGCCGAGCTTCATGCCGTACACGGGTTTCCTCAGAGCGAGATGTCGATGCAGCGTGCGCAGCATGAAGCCGTCGCCGCCGAGTGCGACGATGACGTCTGCCTCGGCCAGCGGCACCTGGGCGTATTGCGCACTGATCTGTGCAAGCGCGGCCTGGGCCTCTTCGGTACGGCTGGCGACGAAGGCGATGGCTGGTCGGGTCACGGCGGCTCCGCGCAAGGGTCGTGGCGGATTCTAACCGCGAAGCCGACACGAGGATAAACGAGTTTCACTTTCGGACGCGCCGACATCTGCACATTCTGCACAATCCAAGCGACAATAGGTGATGACCCACGGGGCGATCCACGCGGCCGCAGCCGCCTTCTCATGCTGATGCTCGACGCAACGCAAACGCGCAAGCGCGCGCGCGCCTGGCTGCGCACGGGTGCCCTTGCCTGCGCCTGCATGCTCACCGCGTGCGCGTCGTGGCATACGACGGTTCCCGATCTGCCGAAGGACACACCGACCGACTGGCAGGCGCGCAATGCCGCAGCCGCCGGCCTCGCCCCCGATCTCGATCATTGGTGGCGCGCATTTGGCGATCCGGTGCTGGACGACCTGATCGAACGCGCGCAGCGCGACAACCTGAACATCCAGATCGCCGGCGAGCGCCTTCTGGCCGCGCGCGCGGCGCGCCACGCCAAACGCAGCCAGTTCTGGCCGAACCTCAATTTCCGCACCTTCGTCGAGACGACGCCCAATGCGAGCACGGGCTTCCTCGAAGTCGGTCTCGATTCGACGTGGGAGTTCGGTTTTTTCGGCCGCGCCACCGGCAACAAGCGCATCAACCTCGCCGACGAAAACCTCGCGATCATCGACGAGGCCGCGATGCGTGTTTCGATCGTCGCCGAAGTGACGCGCAACTACATCGAGCTGCGCGCGGCACAGGCACGGGCGCAGGTGCTCGACGACGTCGTCGCCGTGCGCCGCAGGCAGGTCGAGCTTGTGCAGAAGCGTCTGGCCACACGCATGGGCTCGCAGCTCGACGCCGACCGCGCGCAAGCCGAGCTGCAGCAGGCGCAGAGCGATGCGAGTGAGCCCGCATTGACCGTGACGCAGACCGCGCAGGCGCTCGCGGTGCTGCTCGGCACGACTACGCCCGAACCCGGGCTGCGCGCCGCGACCAAGCAGCCGCAACTGCCGGCAATCGATTTCCGCCAGACACCAGCCGATCTCGTGCGTACGCGCGCCGACATCCGCCGCGCCGAACAGAACGTCGTGCGCGCCGCCGGCGAACTCGGCATCGCGCGTGCCGACCTGTGGCCGAAATTCGGTCTCTACAGCACCTTCATTTCCTCGACCTCGCTTACGTCCACTCACCTCAACGACGATTTCGTTTTCATCGCCGGCCCGACGATTTCGCTGCCGATCGTCGACTGGGGTGCGCGCCGCCAGGTCGTCAATGCGCGCGAAGCGGCGCTGCACGCTTCCGTGCTCGCCTATCGCGAAGCAGTGATCGAAGGCGTCGCCGAAGCCCAGACCGCACTTGTCCAGTTCGACACGAAAAGCGCGTTGCTGGAAAGTGCGCAGAAGACGCTGGCGCTGAACGAGCGCGGCGCGCAGTCCGCACAGACGATGCAGCGCATTGGTCTCGGCGACGGATTGGAAACCGCTGGCGCGAACCTTGCCGCCGCACAATCCCGACTGCAGCGCAACCTCGCCGTACGCGACCGCGCACTGGCCTACATCGCGATGTACAAGGCCTTCGGCGGCGCAATTCCGCCACTGGCCAAGGACGCCAATCCGGAAGGTACGCGCTAGTGGTCGCCCTCGCGCGCAAGACGCTGATCTACGAGTGGCGCAAGTTCCTGCCGGCCGCGCTCGCGGTCGCATTCTCGGGCCTGCTGCTGCTGATGATGACCGCGCTGATGTTCGGCATCTTCTCCAGCGCCGGCGTCTACGTCAGTCGCTCGGGCGGCGACATCTGGGCCGGCTATCCAGGCACGCAGACGGTGGAACTTGGCCGCCCGATCCCGCGCGACACCGAAATGTGGCTGCGCATGGACCCGGCTGTAGTACAGGTCGAGCCATTCCAGTGGCTCGATGGCGACTGGCGCGGCCCGGCCGAGCGCGGCAGCGTGTCGGTGTTCGTCTCCGGCATCGACCCGAATCCGAACGGGCTGATGTTTTCGCACGTGCTCGGCCCAACGGACCGCGCCTTGCTCAACGAACCGGATGCGGTGATCGTCGACGCGGCCGATCTTTCGAAACTCGGCCTCGACATCGGCGGTACCGCCTTCCTCAACGGTCATCGCGTCAAGATCGTCGCCGCGGCGAACGGCCTGCGCACACTCGGCGGCGTCAACATCGTCACCTCGATTGCCACCGCGCGCGCACTCGTCTCCGATGCGGCCGAGCGCGACAAGGTGGCTTATTACATCGCCCGCCTCGCCCCCGGCGCGAACGCGGACGCAGTGCGCGATCGCCTCGCGCCGATTGCCACCGGCCACCGCTTCGCCGTGTGGACGCACGACGAATTCGCCTACAACGCCGCGACCTACTGGATGTTCGAGACCGGCGCGGGCCTCGGCTTCATCTTCCTCTCATTCGTCGTCTTCCTCGTCGGCGTGGTCATCACCAGCCAGACGTTGTTCGCCGCAGTGGCCAGCTCGGTGCGCGAATACGCCATGCTTAATGCGCTCGGCGCGGGCATCGGCGCGCTGCGTCGCGTGATCCTCGAGCAGGCATTCTGGGTCGGTACGGTCGGCGTCATCGTCGGCAGCGTGGTCAGCATTTCCCTGGCTCTGCTCGCGCACGGACAGGACGTGCCGATCTCGTTCAACTACATCGCCGCGATAGCCTGCGGTGCGCTGGTCATGGCAATCGCGCTGATCTCCGGCTTCCTCGCCGTAGGCGCGATCAACCACCTGGAACCTGCGAACCTGCTGCGCTGACCATGACCGCACTCGTCGCCGACCAGATAACGAAAAGCTACACGAGCGGCCGTGTCGAAACGCCTGTATTGCAGGGCATGTCGATCGCCCTCGACGAGCGCGAGCTGGCCCTCGTGCTCGGGCCGTCTGGCTCCGGCAAGAGTACGCTGCTCGCGATCCTCTCCGGTCTGCTCAAGCCCGACAGTGGCCATGTCTCCGCGCTCGGCGAGGACCTCTGGAAGAAGTCGCGCGCGGACCTGGAGAAATTCCGCCTCGAGCACACCGGCTTCGTGTTCCAGGGTTTCAACCTGTTTCCCGCATTGACCGCGCTCGAACAGGTGATGCTGCCGCTCGACTACCTCGGCCTGCCGCGCCACGCCGTGCGCAACATGGCGCTGGCCTCGCTCGAGGAAGTCGGCCTCGCCTCGCGCGCGCACCTCAGGCCCATCGAACTTTCCGGCGGAGAGAAGCAGCGCATCGCGATCGCGCGCGCGCTGGCGAAGAAACCGCAGTTTCTGTTCGCTGACGAACCGACCAGCGCGCTCGATTCGGTCAACGGCAAAAACGTGATCGACGCGCTGCACCGGGTCGCACGCGTCTACGGGGCGACCGTCGTCTGCGTCAGCCACGACACGCGCCTCGCCGCCGATGCAGACCGCATCATTCACATGGCCGACGGGCGTATCCTCTCCGATGTGAAGCAGATCAGCGCGTCGGCACCGTCCAAATCCACTTCCGCAGCAGCAAACTCATGACCATCATGCCGCGCTTTCCCTCGCTCGCCATTCCGGCTTTCGCCGCAATGACGTTGCTTCTGCTTGCGGGCTGCAGCAAGTCGCCAGCACCATCGGCACCGACAGCGGCCAGCGCCGTGAATGCATCGAAATTCGTCGCGATCGCGCGCGGCCGCGTTGACGTGCAAGGCGGCCTCGTCCATGTCGCCGCCTCGCGCGACGGCATCGTCGCCGAACTGCCGAAGGCGGCCGGCGATGAGGTCAAGGCCGGCGATGCGCTCGTCGTACTCGACACGAGACAGGCGAAGATCGCGCTCGACGCCGCCCGCGCCGAACTCAATGCCGCTGTCGCACAGGGCTCCCTCCTGCGTGCGAAGCAGCCGGCGCTGAAGCTGCGCGCATCGCGCGTGCTCGAAGCGGCAGTGGCCGGCGCCGCGACAGGCCAGTCGGCCGACGATGCCAAGCAGGCGCTGGCGGAACTAAACGCGGAAATCGTCGTCTCCGACGCGAACGTCGAAACGGCGAAACAGAAAGTGCATCAAGCGGAATACGAGATCGACGCACGCACGCTGCGCGCGCCCGTGCCCGGCCGCATCGTCGCACGCGCGACGCATATAGGCGACGTGGTCTCGCCCTCGTCCGGCGAACTCGTCGAACTGCTGCCTGACGCGCCACGCATCGTGCGTGCCGAACTCAACGAAGGTTTCGTCAACAAGGTCGGCGTCGGCATGACTGCCGAAATCTCCAGCGAAACCGACCCGGGCAAGCCGCAGACCGCGCGCGTGATCCGCATCGGCGAAGTATTCGGCCCGAGCAAGCTCAACGAAAGCGCGCAGGAAGCCACCGATACGCGCGACGTCGAGTGCATCCTCGAGTTGCCCGACAACACCCTCAAGGTCGGCCAGCGCGTGCAAGTGCGCTTTCTGCCTGCGGGCAAGTAAGCCGCATCCTGCCAACCGAAGCGGAGCCGGGCGCGATGAATCGCGCCCTTGTTTTCACCACCTTTCTCAATGCGCCAGCGTGCCCGCCTGCACGAGTTGGGCGAGGCGGCGCACGGCGACCGAGACGATCGGGTAGTCAGTCACCACCTGCGAGCGCATGTCAGCGAACATCGCCAACGTGAACTTGAGCGAGGCGTCGTCGCGATTGAGCCACGCGGTGACGAGATCGCTGCCTTTCGCGCCCTTCTTGCCACCTTCGAGCACCTGCGCGGTCAGCGCACGATGCTGCGCGTAGAGTTCGTCGCGCAGACCGCCGCGGGCCTGTGCGTGCCACTGCGACTCGACCGGCAACGCTTCGATCTTCTGCATCAGCCAATTCAAGTTCAACGATTCGCCGAGGCCGAAATACACCTCGGCCGCCTCGCCGATCTTGAGCTTGTGCTCGCTGGCGACGTGGATGATGTCGAGGCCCGAGCCCGGTGTGCGCAGGCCGGCAAGATCACTGCCGAGCGCATCGGGGAAACCCGCCTCTTTCCAGCGCCGCTGCTCACTTTCGTAGATCGCGCGCTCGCTCGGCGTGACCACGTCGTAGAGCTGCTTGCGCAGTTCCTGCATGCCTTTGTGGTACTTGGCTACAGCGGCGGCGATGTCGAGACCTTCGTCGGCATGGTTGAGCAGCCAGCGCGTGGTGCCGCGCAGGCATTGCCAGATCACGAGCAACGCATCGATCTGCGCGTTGCCGTTGACCTTGCCGTCGAGCGCCTCGACCTGCGCCCACATGTCGCGTGCGTCGAACACTTCGCGCGCGATGTTGAACGCGCGCGCGACCTGCGCCGGCGTCTTGCCGGTGTCCTCGCCCATGCGCAGAACGAACGTCGCGCCCATGCGGTTGACCATCGAATTGGTCACCGCGGTGGCGATGATCTCGCGCTTCAGGCGATGGCGCTCCATGTGCTCGGCGTACTTCTCCTGCAGCGGCACCGGAAAGTAGCGGCGCAATTCCTTCGACAGGTACGGATCTTCCGGCACGTCGGATTCGAGCAGTTGCTGGAACAGCACGATCTTCGAGTACGACAGCAGCACGGAAAGCTCGGGGCGGGTCAGGCCGAGACCGCGCGCCTTGCGCTCGGCGAATTCCTGGTCGGTCGGCAGGTATTCGATCGCGCGGTCGAGCAGACCCTGCGACTCGAGCGTGCGGATGAAATGCAGCTTGGAGCCGAGGCGCGACACCGACATGCGCTCCATCAGGCTGATCGCTTGATTCTGGCGGTAGTTGTCGGCCAGCACGAGACGTTCGACTTCGTCGGTCATCGCCGCGAGCAGCGTGTTGCGCCCCTCCATCGTCAGCTCGTTGCGCTGCACCGCGTCGCCGAGCAGGATTTTGATGTTGACCTCGTGGTCCGAGGTGTCGACGCCGGCCGAGTTGTCGATGAAGTCGGTGTTGAGCAGAGTCCCAGACGTTAGCGCCGCCTCGATACGTCCGCGCTGGGTGAAGCCCAGGTTGCCGCCCTCGCCGATGAGCTTGCTGCGCAGCTCCTTGCCGTTGATGCGGATCGCGTTGTTGGCGCGGTCGCCGACGTCGGCGTTGGTCTCGACTTCAGCCTTGACGTAGGTACCGATGCCGCCGTTCCAGAGCAGGTCGACCGGCGCCTTGAGGATCGCGCGCTTGAGGTCGTTCGGCGACAACGCATCGACGCCGTCGTCGATGCCGAGCGCGGCGCGCACTTCGGGCGAGACCGGAATCGACTTCGCCGTGAGCGGATAAATGCCGCCGCCCTTCGAAATCAATTTCGCATCGTAGTCGGCCCATGACGAGCGCGGCAGCTTGAACATGCGCTCGCGTTCGGGGAAGGTCTTGGCCGCGTCGGGATCCGGATCGAGGAAGATGTGGCGGTGGTCGAAAGCGGCGACGAGGCGGATGTGCTTGGACAGCAGCATGCCGTTGCCGAACACATCGCCGGACATGTCGCCAATGCCGACGCAGGTGAAATCCTGAGTTTGCGAATCGCGGCCGAGCGCGAGGAAATGGCGCTTGACCGATTCCCATGCGCCCTTCGCGGTAATGCCCATCGCCTTGTGGTCGTAGCCGACCGAGCCGCCCGAAGCGAACGCGTCGCCGAGCCAGAAATCGTGCTCGATCGAAATCGCGTTGGCGATGTCGGAGAACGTCGCCGTGCCCTT
>Ga0105240_10015230_pt1 | contig 10462 bp, 16 predicted proteins | sample KBSC54metaG_FD_80426 | JGI IMG/M metagenome (GOLD analysis project Ga0105240, IMG submission 80426) | Corn rhizosphere microbial communities from Kellogg Biological Station, Michigan, USA - KBS C5-4 metaG | ecosystem: Host-associated > Plants > Roots > Rhizosphere > Soil | place: Michigan, USA... | reverse complement strand
TCAACGCGACAACGGCGGCAGCGCGCAACGCCACTTCCGTCTTGCCGAAACCGACATCGCCGCAGATCAGCCTGTTCATCGCCCTGCCAGAGGACAAGTCTGCGATGACAGCGGCAATCGCATCGGCCTGATCTGCGGTTTCCGGATAAGGGAACCTTGCCGCGAAACGGGCATAAGCAGGTCGCGGAGGACTAAACACGCGGGCACCGGCTTTCTCACGCTCAGCAGCCAGTCTAACTAGCTGTTCCGCAGCCTCAGCAATCTCGATGTCGAGCTGTGCCCGGCGCTTGGCCCAACCGTCCCCTTTCAACCTGTCGAGTGTCACCGCCTCTTCTTCGGCTCCGTAACGCCAGATGCGGCCGAATTCCCCTACGGGCGCCAGAAGCGTGGCTCCGCCGTAATATTCAAGCCGCACAGTATCGGTGACCTTCCCCTCGACCGAGACGGTCTCAAGGTCTCTCAGAACGGCGATGCCGTGATCTTCATGCAAAACGACGTCGCCAATTCGCAACTCTGGCTCCTGAGCGAGAGAGGGGGCTCCACGATCTCCCGGGGTTAATCGTGTACCGAACACGTCAGCGGCCGATACAACCGCAAGTGCGGCCATTTCATCGACAAAGCCATCATCAATATCGACGTTGATGCGGACCAAGGTTGCTGGCTCGGCGCCCAGCGCCGCTGCCCAGCTTTCGGCGTCGCCGACATCAAGGGCCAGGTGCCGCTGCATCGCCTTGATCATTCGATCGAGGTCGACCGAAGGGCCGGCGAGGGCGACGCGCCGGCCGGCTTGGACCTGGTCGGCAATGAAGGTCGCCATAGCCCTTGAAGGGTTGATCTCGACGATAAAATCGGGTGTTGACGACAGGCCCTGCAAATCAAGATTCATCCGACGTTTCGCCAGTTGCTTATCAAGGGTCGGGCGATCCAGGTAAAAGCGTTCTGCGGTCGGCTTGCGACCTTGCTGCTTGTCCCGCATCCGTCGGGCGTCATCGATCAACGCGATCGCGGCGTCGAAGCGTTCGTCCACGGACGCCTCCACTGCAATAGGGGCATGCGGCAAGAGCTCGAAGATGGTGTTGAGCTTGTGGCCGGCCGCGACCATTCGCATTTCCATGCATTGCGCTTCTGTCGGTTCAGCCTGCGCTGAGCGGCATTCCAGCCCCTCAGTCGAAGGAGCGAGCGTGATGTTCTCGAAACACTCTTCTGTCCGTTGCGATAGCGGGTTGTATGAACGAATGCTCTCGATCAGCCCACGCTCGATTAGAATCCGATAAGGATGTGGAGCGCCGGATGGAAACACCTCGATGCCCTTACCAAGCAAGGCAAATTCTCCAGGCTCGTCGACCCGATCGTCCATTAAGTAGCCATAAGTCACCAGGCGATCGCAAAATGCGTCAACATCCACGCGCTCGCTGGTGGACAAGGATGTAAAGGCCTTTGCAATGGCATTGACGGGAAGAATGCGCTGAAGCGCCGCCTCAGGTGACATAACGACGAGGCGAGCGTGACTCTCGGCTGGCTCGGCCATAGCGAGGAGTGCGGTTACGCGTCGACCCATGCTTTCACGCGATGGCTGGATACGGTCGTACGGCAGGCAGTCCCACGGCGGCAATAAAATCACCTGACTTTCCGGCATAAACTGCTTGAAGGACGTCGACACTTCATCTGCCTGGTTTTCGCTCCTTGCGATGAACATCAGGTCCTCCGCGCCGCCGTCCCGCACGGCTTGGACCAGCCGCCCGGCAATCGCCGCAGCGGGTAATCGACGCGATCGTATTGCGTGGTCTTCGCTCGGAACCCCCGATTTCGAAAGCGTGGTCGACCCCACCACGTCGATCGGCGCTTTCAAGTCTTTTCGTCGTTTCATGAAGTTTAGGTCCGAGGTTGCCCGTTCTAACGACCTTGCGAACAGTGTGTTCCTTAGGCCGGCGCGTTGCGATGACGTAGCCCCGGGCGCCGGCCGATCGACTCTGGCTATTGCTATTCGTGGGGGCGGAGAAATTCCTCTGCCCAGCCGCTAGCGGAACTTTTTCGTCCGCAATGCTTTACGCGTCCGATGTCACGCCGCGTCCTAAAGTTCGCCAGTAACACCCTGTGTCGTCTGCTGGCGGCCGTGCTGCTCGCCGGCCTAGCCGCCTGCTCTTCATCCAATACTGGAGACAAGCAGGCGCAGAAAGCGAAGTCCGCCGCCAATTCAGCGATCATGCTCATCGACAATTGGACCGCTGGTGCAGCGCCTTCCCACTATGCGGCAGCAACGTTGCGGTCTTTGGCGCAAACGTTGGCTGACTACGAGCGCCGAATACAAACGGCGGACGTTTCGGCCCCCTCCAAGCGACTGGCGCTGCAACTCACGGAAGCTGCTGAGCGGGCCGAGGATGCGGTGACGACCGGCAACCGAGCGCAAGCGGGACAGGCTCGTCAGGATTTTCGGACTGCCATTGCCAAGTTCACTGTGTCAGATTTCGCAGTGCATAGAACAAATCCATGAAAAAATTGCTGGAAATCCCGCTCGGCGTGGTGACCAGCGTTGGCGGCTTCCTTGAGGTCGGATCGTTGGCGACAGCCGCCCAGGCTGGTGCAATGTTCCGCTTTCAGCTGGTCTGGGCCATTCTCCTTGGGACCATCTGTATCATTTTCCTGGTGGAGATGGCCGGCCGTTTCGCGGCCGTCAGCAAGCACACGATAGCCGACGGCATTCGCGAGCGCTTCGGCTTCAATGCTTTCCTTTGGCCTCTGGTCAGTACATTGCTGGTCAATTTCCTGGTGCTGTCGGCTGAAATCGGCGGGGTCTCCATTGCTGGTGAACTCGCGACCGGAATCGGCTTCCAATGGTGGGCGCTGCCGGCCGCCTTCATTGCGTGGCTCTTGTTGTGGAAAGGTACTTTCGGCCTGATTGAGAAAGGCATTTCGCTGTTGGGGCTGGTAACGCTCTGCTTCGTCGTAGCGGCCGTTATCCTCAAGCCTGACTGGACACGGGTGGGCGTCGGTTCCGTGCCCTCTTTGCCACATCACGACACAGCTACTTACTGGTTCATGGCTGTCAGCATTCTGGGTGCTTCCATCTCCCCATATCTCTTCATGTTCTATTCTGCGGGAGCGATCGAAGACAAGTGGAACAAGAGTTATCTCGGCATCAATCGCGCCATTGCCGGGCTCGGCATGAGTTTCGGCGGGACCATCTCCATAGCCGTGCTTGTCGTCGCTGCGTTGGTGCTGGGAGCGAACGGAATCACCCAAGTGGACGATTACCACCAATTGCCATTGATGCTGACTCCGGTCTTCGGTTTCTGGGGCTTTGTGCTGTTTGTCCGTCGCTCGGCATCGCCTGCTTCGGGGCGACGGTTGAGATCGCCCTTCAGCAGGCATACCTCGTCGCGCAGGGGTTCGGGTGGAATTGGGGCGAGGACCGCAAGCCTCGTGACGATCCAGGCTTCACCATGGTTTACACTGTCGCAATCTTCGCGGCCGCCATTCCGATTGCACTGGGCGTTGATCCGCTGAAGCTTACCATCTTTTCAATGGCCATTACGGCCGCCAGCCTGCCGCTGGCGGTCGTGCCATTTCTCTTCCTGCTCAATGACGAGTTATATATGGGCCAACATCGCAACGGCGTAGTCTCCAACGCGGCAGTGCTCTTTGTTATTGCGCTCGGCTTCATCCTCGCGGTGGTCACGATTCCTCTGCAAATATTTGGAGGCGGCTGATGCGCATGATACGCGATGTTTTGGACAAGCAGATTGTCGACCGCAATCAGGTCAAGATCGGCAAGGTGGACGGGATAGTAGCCCACTTAAGACAAGGTAAGCCCCCAAGGGTCATCGCCGTCGAGATTGGATCGATTGCGCTGGCGCGCCGCTTGGGAACGATCCCCGGACGCTGGATGGTCATTCTAGCCGCCAAGCTGGGCGGCGAACGCCGTGGCAAGCCTCATCGGGTGGCATGGAGCAAGGTTCGCGACATCGGCCTCGACATCAGGTTTGATATCGATGTGCGCAAGACTACGATTTTTGACTGGCAGGACTGGTTGCGCGACCACATCATCGGAAGGATTCCGGGAGGTTGACGATGGCAATCGCAAATCTCGAGCAACTGGTTGGTCGGCGCGTCTTCTCGAAAGAGGGTCAGTGCCTAGGCCGTTTGGAAGAGATCATCGCCGAGGCAGATGGCGACGACCTTGTCGTCACAGAGTACCATGTCGGTATTTTCGCGGCGTTCGAGCGTCTGTCCGCCTCGTCAATCGGCACGGCCCTCCTCGACCTCGTTGGGCTGCGCCATCGCAAAGGCATCTATCGGATTCCCTGGGACAAGCTCGACATTTCCGACCCCGTGCGGCCGATGCTTCGCTGCTCGGAGAAGGAGCTTGCGACGATGCAATCCAGCGTGCGGGTCAAACGCTGAGGCGCGGTCTCCGGTCAGTCGAGCTTCAGAAGGATAACCGGCACGCATCGGGGATCGATCATCTGGCTTCATTTTGAAGAAAGGCCTTGAAGGCTGCTGCGAGAGCGGCTGGATTTTCTTCGGCGACGTGGTGTCCACTCTTGATCCCAAAGCCGCAGACATCATCGGCCCAATGCTTCCAGATTGCGACCGGATCGCTAGATATGCTCCAAGTCATCGTCGAGCGACCAGAGGCAGAGCATCGGACAGCGCACTTTCCGGCCGGCGTCTCTATCATCACGGTCATGGCGATGATCGATCCTGATACCTGCGCGGTAGTCTTCGACCATCCCATGGACGACAGCAGGATCGTGGATGAACGAAGCCAACTCGTCATAGGCGTCGCGTCCCATCTCATCTGGCCGCAGGGCGCTGTACCATGCCAACGGGTCTGCCAAAATGGCCCGCTCCGGCTTCTCGGGTTGAGCGAAGAAGAACCAGTGGTACCAGTCGCGGGCAAATTTCCAGTCGGCACGCTCCAGATGCTCAATAACCGGCAACCCATCCACGGTGATCAGCTTTCGCACCAGATCGGTATGGTCCATTGCCATTCTGAAAGCGACCAGACTGCCACGATCGTGCCCGGCGACAGAAAAAGTGCCGTGGCCCAGCCTTTTCATGACCTCCACCAGCGCCGCCGCCTTGGCCCGCTTGGATGAGAACCTGCTTTCCGCGTCGTCCGGTGGTATGTAGGAGCGCCCGAACCCCGGAAGATCCGGGCACACAATCCTGAAATCTGCTGACAGCAGGTCTGCGACTTGGCCCCAAGTCATATGCGTGCGGGGATGGCCATGGATCAGAAGGAGAGGGGGCCCAGAGCCGCCATGCCGAAGTCGTATCGACCCGCACCTGGTTTCCACCATTTCGAGCGCGAAGTTTTCGAACATCTACAATCCTCAGCCGGCTATGTGCTTGGAAACCTTCTCCGCGCGAAATGGTTCACGACGAGCGAACCGCGACTGCTGGGGACGTTCGGAGGGAGTCTGTCGCGTCAGAACTATCGGAATTCGGGCACGGAGCCTGCAACACTTCGTGGAGGCGATGAAAGGTTGCACGCCACGGCAAAGTCACCCGCCGGCGGCACCAAGGGATAGACAAGCTGCCCGCTATCGACGGACGTAATAACACCAGGGCATGTGAACTAACGAACATGCACCCGAACTAGACCTTGGTTGTTCCGTTTCTTGCCTCTGTGGGCGTGTCACGACGTGGAACAATCGCAATGGCAGACCGTTCCCAAGCGAACTTCCCAGGTTAGGATTCCTCGTGTTGCAGCGATCAAGTGAAACTCTCAACGAGCCCCCGCAAACGGCTCGCGGTTCCGGCGGGAGTGAGGCTTTGCCGGGCGCGCAAAAGTACCAAGACGACAATGCCGAACCGCGTCGTTTGGTTGTTGTCTCGAACAGGCTGGGGAACCTTCGCGATCTGTCGCAAGCCGGAGGCCTCGCTGTAGGCGTCGCGGATGCGTTGGCCGAGCGTGGAGGTCTCTGGCTGGGAGCAAGCGTCGAGCATCGAGATGCCGCTGCGGGCGACGAACCCCTCATTCACCTTGAACGAATGGGAAGGATAGAGACAGCCGCGCTCAGCCTGCCGCGCGAGGCTTACTCCCTCTACTACAACGGCTACGCCAACAGTACGCTGTGGCCACTTTTCCATTACCGGCTCGACCTGGTGGATCATCGCAGCGAGTTTCTTCACGCCTACAGGCAGATCAATGCGCGTTTCGCTGAGGCGCTTGCACGATTGCTGACGGGAAAAGACGACGTGGTCTGGATCCACGACTATCATCTTATCCCGCTTGCCGCCGAGCTGCGGCGGCTCGGATTCGAAAATCGGATCGGCTTTTTCCTCCACATCCCGTTCCCGCCACCTGACCTGTTTGTCGCCACATCCGACCATGAAGAACTCATCGATGACCTGCTTCAGTACGATGTGTTGGGTTTCCAGACCGAGACTGACGTGACGAATTTCCGGCGCTCCGTGCGGGCGACAAATTCGATCGCCTTCGACGACAATGGCGCGGCGCAGGCCAATGGCCGGACTGTTGTGTCGCGGAGCTTTCCGATAGGCATCGATGTCGGCGCGTTCGCACGCATGGCTAACGAGGCGTCGCAGGATGTGCAGATTGATTCCATGCGTCGCCAGATTCTGGGGCTTAAACAGATCATCGGCGTCGATCGGCTGGACTACTCCAAAGGATTGCCCGGCCGTATGCAAGCCTTCGCGCGGCTTCTGGAAAGGCATCCCGAATATCAGCGGGCGGCTACGTATTTGCAGATTGCCTCGCCCACGCGAGAAGAGGTCGGTGCTTACGCCGAAATAAGGGCACAGCTCGAGGCGACAGCGGGCTCTGTGAACGGTAAATACGCGGATCTGGCTTGGACACCGATCCGTTACATTCACCGAGCCGTACCACGCTCGCGGCTGGCTGGGCTGTTACGCGCCAGTCAGGTCGGGCTGGTGACGCCTTTGCGTGATGGAATGAACCTCGTCGCAAAGGAATTCATAGCCGCTCAGGATCCGGCCGATCCCGGAGTGCTTGTATTGTCGCGTTTTGCGGGCGCGGCTGAAGAGCTTGCGGAAGCCCTGATCGTAAATCCGTATTCGATCGACGACGTTGCTGACGCTATCGCCAAAGCGCTCGCGATGCCACTTGAGGAAAGGATTGAGAGGCACGGTGCACTGCTCACGCGCATCAGCCGCAATGACGCAGCAGAATGGCGCCGATCATTTCTCTCTGCTCTCATCGACGACAGCTAGCGCCGTATCCCACCTACTGTCTCCGGCAAGATGGGCGGGGTGGCAGCAGAATCTGACAACAGGGCACGCCCGGCAGAGATCAGCCCTGACCGGCCGGGGCAAGGCGTCTAAACGAATCTAGGGAACATCAGTCTGAATCCTAAGTTCAAGATCGAAGCATCCGAAACGGACACATGGTCATGACTGATATATTGCTAGAGTTGATCGAGGAGGTGGCCGCACTGCTCCCGGGTTTTGCACCCGCGCACATGATACCTGAAGAGGCCACAGACTTTCCTAACGACCTTGAGCCGGTGATACGGGCTGAACTATCCGAACCCGGAGCACAAAACAAACTGGTGAGACCGAGGCGATGACAAAGTATGAGCCCTGGCGGAGCTTATTGGAAACGCTGGACACGCCTGTGATTGTCATTACTTTCGAGCAGTTGGATGAAACCGTGCCCTTACCAAAGGCGGCCCATATGGATCCACAATGGTGGTCAAACGGCCGGCCCGGCGAGCGAACGGTCCAGGCCGAAGCCTGGCACCAGGCTGGGTTCGACGTTCAGGCCGATTTGCAGTCCAAAGTCGCTACATTCAGGAAAATCGAACACAAGTAATGCTGCTCTCAATGCGCCCGTCCGATTGCTGAAACTTCGCAAATGATTGGGAAGGCGACCTACCGGTCATCGCCAGGGAGGTGACTGCAAAGTGCAGCGCAGACAGGCGTTTCCTCTGCTCACCAACTTGACCTGTTTCAGGGTTCAAGCGCCGCAGTTGGAGATACACGAGTTTGAACAGCTGACCACGATCACATCGCTCCGCAACTGGTTGAAGGAACCTAATTCTTCCCGGCGTTGTTTCACGATCGGACATAGCGAAGGGAGCCCGACTCATTGGCGCCGAAATTATCGCGCGATATGTTGGACGTAGGCCTCGCAATGACACCGACAAGGATACCCGGAGGCCGTTTTCAAAACGCCTGACAAAACGAACGACTGGGATCGCGACCAGGTGCGTGGTGATGGCGACGGCATTGGAATTGAGCCTGAGCAGGGGATTGATTCGAAATACCAATCGCCGTCAGCGGGTTGTCGCCTTTTCTAGGATGTCGGACTCAGCCGCTTGGCAGCCAAATACATCAACGCTGAAGCGGCGCGTGTTCGGTTCCAGCCCGCCTGCTCTGCGCGGTTGACTAGATCGTCAACAAGGGGCGCCAAGGCGTCCTGACAGTCAGCGTCGTACCGGGTCGCGTTTACCTCCCGGACAGGCGGTGCAATTGGCGTTTCCTTTGTCATGAATGGCCTCGTGGAAAGCTGGGAATGTTGACCTCGGGGAACGTATGTCGTGAGGCGGCCACCTCACAGGGTAGCCGCCATCTCGATGCAGCTTCAGGCGTAGCTGGGTGTCGGCTTGTTGAGAGGTGGGGGCACGTTGCCTTCCTCCAGCAGAATGTCCTTCTTGCGAGCGAAAGCGACGAAAACGCCTCGTGCAGTCTCCGGGTCAACATCCCCAACCAGCGCGGCCTTGCACGCTCGCAGGGCCGCTTTCTGTTCCGGGCTGTTGCCGCACCATTCGATAGCAAACTGATAGGCGTCGGCGACTGTGTTGAGTTGGCGAGGAAAGCCTAGTCCAACCCACACGCGGATCGGCTTTTCAAAGGGTTTCGAGAGCATATCGAACTGCCTCCTTCGCAATGGCTTCAGGCGACCAGCCCGCCGCCTCGACCCCGGTTGTCCGGGATGGCCCAAGGCAGGGCCGCAGTCACGTCCTGGTAAATCCTGGCCGACTTGGCGAAGCCGCAAAACGCTTGCCGGGCGGCGGAGAGCGGATAGCCGCTATCAAATGCTCTTTGGCACGCGCGAAGGGCGGTGTCGTAGATCACCCCTCGTCTTTCTTTGGGCCATTCGTAGAGAAACTCTAGCGCATCTTCGATGCCGGCAATTTCCTGAATGATTCTATTCCCGCTTTTCACCAAGACAGGGCTGTCGAATATCCGATCGTTCATAGGATCCTCCAAGTCGAACGAACAATTGAGTTTCGGGTTAGGCGTCGCCGTGTACGGCCAGCGCCCGACGGGGATATGGGTTTGAGGTTTTTGGACGTCAAGACCCTCGAACAGGGCAAAAATGGCACCGATTGTTGAGGGTCTTGCTTAGCACGTCGCCGCCGGCCAACTCGCGACGCGATCTGCTTCCCATCCGGCCTCTAGACAAACAACGCCCAAGGCGATGAGCATTTTCTACCGGGCAGCCAAGATTGCGCAGAAAGTTCACGCAGGACAACGTGATAAGACCGGACGGCCCTACATCGAGCATTGCCGCCGTCGTCGACGCTGTCGAGACACTCGACCAAAAGACGGTAGCCTATCTGCACGACGTCATCGAAAAGGGCGAGGGTTGGACTCGCGCCAAGCTCGAAGAGCTTGGGTTTGGGCCGAAAATTGCTTCTGCGGTCCAGGCCATGTCGCGGCGAGATGGTGAGGAGTATTTTTCTTTCATCCGACGCGCCGCATCGAACCCGTTGGCTCTGCCGGTAAAGCGTGCGGACTTGCAGGACAACGTCTGGCAGTCGCGTCAAATCGGACAGTCTCCAGCAAGATACGAAGCGGGCCTCCGCATGCTTGATGAAGAGTTTTCCGAACGATAACTCGGTTGCCGAAGTTGGAACGCCGTTTCGCTTCCGCGCTCTACCAGCGCTCCTCGGTATCATGATGCGGCAAATCTATCCCGCAGCAAATCCAGCCAAGCCGCTGATTTGATCCATAGTTGTATGCAGGCTCCAGGTGCGCCGGATCATCGAATGAACCGACATGCTGCGCGATTTCGTCGGGCGACGCGTCATAGGCAAGGCTAAGCGGAGAGCCACAGTTTGAGCAGAAACCTCTCTGGGCTATCGGTGACGACCTGCGATAAGTTGGTGTTTCAATCCAGGTCACGTTCTGAAAGGGCACCCACGCTAGAACCGCAAATGCAATGCCGGTCGCGCGCCGGCACATCTCACAATGGCAGTAGTGGACTCTCGGCTGGCTTCCAACGCTGAAGCGGACCTTGCCGCAGAGACAACCGCCAGTCAGTTCCATCTTTTCTCCACGATCTACAGTCCAGCCATTTCGTCGATACGCTTGGGCATGGCTCCAATGCTCAGCGGAACCACGCGACGTCAGAGCAGGCGGACACATGTACCGCAAGCTATTGTGGACGAACAACTAAAAAGCACAAGATATGGGGAAGCCGCCGAATTGGTTCGAGTCTTTTCTCGTCGCGGCTGAACGCGCGCAC
>Ga0105240_10015227_pt1 | contig 10464 bp, 12 predicted proteins | sample KBSC54metaG_FD_80426 | JGI IMG/M metagenome (GOLD analysis project Ga0105240, IMG submission 80426) | Corn rhizosphere microbial communities from Kellogg Biological Station, Michigan, USA - KBS C5-4 metaG | ecosystem: Host-associated > Plants > Roots > Rhizosphere > Soil | place: Michigan, USA... | reverse complement strand
CCGGTCAGCCGCTCTCCCAGAGCAGCCTCACAGAAAGCCAGCGGCGGCTTTACGATCTTGGTATTTTCGCGCGCGTCGATACGGCGCTGCAGGACCCGGATGGCGACGAAAGTTACAAGTACGTGCTCTACCGGATTGAAGAAGCGCGCAAATACTATCTGACACTCGGAGTCGGGGCGCAGGTTGGGCGGATCGGTCAGGGAGATCCGACGCTCTTCGATGCGCCGGCGGGCTCCACCGGCTTCAGCCCGCGCGCTTCTATCGGCATCAGCCGGACGAACGTCTTCGGAATCGGACATACGGTCAGCCTGCAGACGCGAATTTCCAATATTCAGAAACGCGTCGTTTTCAGCTACCTGGCGCCGCACTTCAAGGGCACCGAGAAGTTCTCGCTCAGCTTCAGTGGCGTGTACGACGATTCGCGCGACGTGTCGACGTTTAACGCCAAGCGCCAAGAGGCCTACGTGCAGCTTGCGGAGAAGTTCTCTAAATCCATTACCATTCAGTACCGCTTTGGCTATCGCCACGTGTATGTCGATCCGAACTCGCTCAAGATCTCCGCGGCGCTGATTCCCATTCTGTCGCAACCGGAAAAGGTGGGATTGTCTTCGATCTCCATTCTGCACGACCGGCGCGACGATCCCAGCGACTCTCACAAAGGAATGTTCAATTCAGTCGATCTTGCGTATGCCGTGCCGCTGTTCGGCTCACAAACGACATTCGCCCGCGGGCTGCTGCGGAATTCGACATATCACCGGATTGGAAAGGATCTCGTATTTGCGCGTTCCACCAGTTTTGGCACGATCATCAAGCTGAACAGTACGGAAATCCCGCTGCCGGAGCGATTCTTCGGCGGAGGTTCGGTCTCGCACCGCGGATTCCCCGACAACCAGGCAGGGCCGCGCGATCTCGACACCGGTTTCCCGATCGGTGGAAACGCGCTGCTGATGAATAATTTCGAACTGCGGTTTCCTCTTCTTGGCGATAACGTCGGCGGAGTGATTTTTCACGACGCAGGCAACGTCTACTCTCACTTGAGCTCGATTTCATTCAGCGTTCACCAGAATGGACTCACCGATTTCGACTACATGGTTCACGCCGTCGGCTTCGGCGTCCGTTACCGCACGCCAATCGGTCCACTGCGCATCGATCTCGCTTACAGCATCAACCCGCCGCAGTTCATCGGCTTCGAAGGTACGCGCGCGCAGCTGTATGTTCCGGTCCCCGATCCGAGCCTTCGCGTGCAGCAGCAGATCAGCCATTTTCAATTCCATTTTTCATTGGGCCAGGCGTTCTGATGCAGCGAACACTCGGCGGAATGCTGCTGGCCACAATGTGGTTGGCCGCCGGCGATGCCGAAATCATCGACCGAATCGCTGTTACTGTCGATGCGCGCGTGATCACGCAAAGCGAACTGCTCCGCCAGATCCGGCTCATAGCGTTTGAGAACGGAGAAAAACCCGACTACTCGAGGGAGCACAAGCGCGAGATCGCCGGCAAGCTGGTGGAACAGATCCTGATCCGGCGGGAGATTGAGCAGAGCCGGTATCTCAATATTATTGGTACGCCAAATGTAGACGCGGAGCTTGCCACGCTGAAGAAGAACCGCTATCCCACGGACGATGCCTACGAGAAGGCGTTAGCCGAGTACAACATCACTGACAGCGAAGTGAGGCTGCAGTTGCAGTGGCAGATGACTCTGGTCTCATTCATCGATGTCCGGTTCGGTCCGGAAGTCCAAATAAAGGACTCGGAAATTCAGGATTACTATAATTCCACCTATCTGCCGGATTGGCGTAAGAACAACACCGGTGTGCCGCCGTCACTCGACGACGCCCGGGCCGAAATTGAGTCTATTCTGACGGCGCAGCGCACGGAAGCTGCGCTGGACCGCTGGCTTGGACAGACTCGCCGGCAGAGCAAGGTCCGATTTCACGCCGAGGTGTTTCAATAGACGAATAGACGGTGGCGCGCGTGTGTTGCTCATAATTATCGGAACGCCGCTGGCGATTCCCGCGGGCGCTTTTGAGATGAAGCTTTTCTGACGGTCTATTGCTCCCCTAACGCATTGGCAAGATATCCGATGATAGATGACATCTCCAACAAGGCGCCTCGCGCGTGGGCAGGTGCTACGCCCCGCGTCAGCGCATACCAGGCGCTCATTAGCCAATAGTCCACTTTGAGCAAGGCGTTCTCTGGGGAGCCTAGCGGGGCGGAACGCATTAGATGGAGGATCGTTCGGTAGTCGTGCTCCAGCGAATCGTAAATTTCTTTGGCGTCGGCGTGTTTATTTTCCAACAGGACCGTACGCACAGTAATGAACTGCATTTGGTTCTCTTTAGCTATGGAAACCGAGCAATCCCTGGGTGTTTTGGCAGTGAGGATCAGCCAACACGTGTAGCGAAACCAATAGATGAACATCAGTACCGACACGAAAATGATGAAGATGCTCGTAATCAATTTTCTTCTGCCTTAGTGGCTCTGCCTGGCCCTTGGTGCTTGGCATTGAAGAGAACACTGCCGATACACGATTGAAGGTATTTCAAGCTCCTCCAATCAACTTAATGGCGTTGCGAAAGGGAGAAGTGATCTTGATTTACTTCTCCCTCATTTCTTGCGAGTTGCTTCGGCATCTGTGACGGTGGAAGGTTTTGGTGCGCGCCGCCCACGTCTACTATCCGCGAAGCTAAAATGACGACCGGGACCCGCGAATGGTTTAGGAACCCGCAAGCGCAAGGGCGCTGCTAACTTGGGCGAAAATATTAGATATCTGGCTGGCAACACCAGGCATGATTGCGCCAGCGGCAACCGCGACAAAGCCGGCCATCAAAGCATACTCGATCAGATCCTGCCCGCGAGTATCTTTCATTAATCTGAGTTTCCAAATGAGCTTCATAGTTTTTCTCCTTCCATTGAATATTGTTGAACTGCAAAACGACCTACTCGAATCGCTATCGCTTACATGTGGTCTGGCGAACCGATAGCAAAAACTGGACTTGCCGAAAACCTTTAGATTCTTAGAACCTGTTTACCCATAGACCAATTCGGGAAGACCGCATCTTCCAGGCCCTTCGCCGTCAAATTACTCTGTTTGCAGTATTTCGACGTGGATAGTTCATCGATCGCAGAGCGAAGTGTTTCGATGGACTTTGCAGCGATCTCCTGATCTTCACCGCTAAGGCGTGCCGAAGAGCGCTCCGCATTCGTGTGGCACTCTTCCGCGTCCATTCGCGTTTCAATTCCTTGATTAGTGTCCCCGGCTTGAAAGTATAATGCGGCCAGGCGGACTAAAGCAGTGCCGAGTCTGATGTCATCGATTATGAGTTCTAGTCTGACCGACATTACACCCATCCTCGACCTACGCTATGCTCTCCAGTTCGCGGTCAAACGTAAACCGCTCGATAGCCCGCCCCATTTCCATTGGCATTGGGTCATCGCGTTTCAAGCTACCGGATCGCGTCGCTGCGCGCGCTATAGGGAGGCCTACGGATCGGCCAAATCGTTGGAACTGGGCATCTAACTTGGCCGCCTGTGGTCCCCTAATCCTTCGCCGAAGCTCCATCTCGTCCACTGTAATCGCCGCCAAATCGGCAAGTATCCGGCTCTGGAACTCGGTCCACCCCTTACGAGGTTTGGTGTCAAGAACGCACAATGCTCCCAAATGGTAGCGGTCTAAAGAGCGTAGTGGGGCGCCCGCGTAAAAGCGATATCCACCGTCGGCCTTTACCATCGAATTGCCAGCAAATCGCGCGTCGTCCCTCGCGTCGGGAACCACCAACACATCGGCGCCGAGGATTGCGTGAGAACAAAAGGATCCGGCTCGGCAAACTTCCCTCGTTCTCGTTCCCCAATGGGACTTGAACCAGACCCGATCTGAACCTACAAGGGAAATTATGGCTGCCGGTGCATCAAACAGCTGAGCGGCCATGTTCGTAAGTCTCTCGAACGCTGGGTCTGGAAAGCTATCCATAAGGCGATAGCGCTCCAAGGCTTTAATACGGTCTGGTTCAATTAAAGTTCGGCTTAGCATACCGTTAGACTCCTTTCATCCCCCACCGTGCCTGCAAATACCATTCAACTTTTCCAGCTTCCGTATGCTTTTCTTTGAACCGGGCACATGCGGATGCTTTAGCGATCGAGTGGAATTCAGAACGTTTGGGATTTCCTGTTCTTTCCCGATCTCAGACTATCAACCATCGCTTATATTTGCTATTTTCTTTTTACCTTACGAGCATGGTACTTTTTTAATTTATTGCAGGTAGTACAGTCAGGTCGAATACCCTCACCTGATCCATTTGCACGGCTGCAAGCTATTGTTAACAAACGGATTCATTGTAGATCGGATATAAAAACTCCTACCCCCACGCCTTTTGAGAAAACGACGTGAGATTTTGTACCTGTAAGTGGGAGTACTATACTTGACATCCTCCATATAATCAGCCGTTTACGAACCAGGTAGGAAGGGGTGGGTACCGAGGTTCCCTCAAAATCTAAAGCATCTTGGACTAAAGTTGGCCCCGTACCTCTGTAGGGCATCTTTTGCCTTTATGACTGCGCTGTCCGGCCATATACTCAGATTTGTAAATGCCTAATTCAGATTTAACGTTGACCAGTTCTCGTTCGCGAGTGCCAACCCGGTTTGGGAATGGGCCAGATAGAGGAGTATTTATATGCCGTTGACTGCAACTGCGACTAGCTTTACACAAACCCACTTTCTTACAATGAAACGGCCGGTGAAGGCTGGTCTGCCGCTTTTTTCCGTGGAGGAACGCCCGCCAGGCGTCACTCCGCCTATATCAACAGAAAGCCGACCAACAGTCATTGTTCCCCAAATACCGGAATCGATTGCGGCTACCGGATTGTCCGCATCTTCGATCGAACAACTCGTGCTGAAGTTGCTGCTTTTCCACAGCGGCATCTCAGGGAGTGAACTGGCTGCCGCAGCCGGATTATCATCCAACTTGATCGATAGTCTATTGGACTCGCTGCTGCAAGCCCAACTGGTGCAAGTATGGAGTTCTTTCGGTATTGGCAAAGCGTCGGCGACGTTCTCGTTGACTGATACCGGGCGCCTGCATGCTGCCGATTATCTCAAAATCAACCAATATATGGGGCCGGCTCCGGTGCCCCTGGATCAATATAACCGGATCGTCCAAAGCCAGCGGCGCCGGACAGGATGGTTGACGCCAAAGATGCTCGCCGAAGCCTGTGCTGGTATGGTCATCACACCGGAGACTCTGGCTCAAGCCGGTCCGGCGGTAAGCGCGGGCAAGTCACTCTTGATTCACGGACTGCCTGGGAATGGGAAGACACACTTAGCCGAAGCCTTAGCAGAGTTGGATCCTTCACCCATTTTCTTGCCCTACGCAATCGAGTGTCAGGGCATCATCATCCAGGTATTTGATCCAAAGTATCATCAAGTTACGGAGCCGGCATCGTTCGGCGAATTCGACGCACGCTGGTTCAAGTGCCGACGGCCTTTTGTCGTAAGCGGCAGCGAGTTGTCGCCGGAGATGTTGGAACTGAGCTACAACGAGACGTCAAAGGTGTACGATGCGCCACTACAGCTGAAAGCAAGCAACGGAATTTACTTCATCGATGACTTCGGACTGCAACGGACGCCTCCCGCCGAGGTGCTCAATCGTTTGATGGTTCCCATGGAGCGTGGGTTCGACCATTTTACCTTTCAAACAGGCCAAAGGATGGCCGCGCCGGTAGACGCTTTACTGCTCTTATCAACGAATCTCCGCCCCGAGTCTCTAGGTGGCGAAGCATTTCTGCGCCGGATTCAATACAAGATGCTGATACGAAATCCCAAGCGCGAAGAGTTCCTGGAAATTTTCTTATCATTCTGCAAGTCACTAGAGCTATCTGCTGATCAAGGCTTGGCGGCGCGCTTTATTGAACGTCACTATTGGCGAACAGGAAGGCCATTTCGGCGGTGTCATCCGCGCGATGTGATCTCGCATGCAATCGACATGATTCATTTTGAAGGCCTACCTTACGAGCTGACGGATGAATTGCTGGATCGGGCTTTCGAAAGCTGTTTTGTATCCGATGAGGAGAAGGAATTGTGATCGGACAAGGGTGTTTAAAATGACCGCGACTCTATTAGACAGTGAGCAATCCATATCGGCGATAGAATTTGCATGGCAGTTGATTATTCCTAAAGGGAATTGCATTTATTCACGACTCGCTCTTTGCGCATCCTATCGAAGAGGTACCTTATCAGAGAAGCAACTGACCGGTCGCTTTGGCGGAGAGGAAAGCGATCGTGCTTTGCTACACATCCACTTATGTTGCTTCGACGAATGGCTCAACCTTGGGTTCGATGAGCAGCTCGCAGATCTCCGATTGTTTTTATCGCAAGAAGCCGCCGGGAAAGACTTGATCCTGGAGGACTGGACCCAACGCGCCTCATATGAGGACGTAGTTCCGAGGGAAATCGACTATCGGGAACGAACAATGTTTTGCAGTGACTTTCGAGCCGTATTGCGGTTTGAATGCTTACAACAAAACTCCAACGGACGTTCTGAAACGCGGAAGAAATCGCGGGAGGGCGGATTTACGCTGCTCACGACAGCAGTCTGCCTGATCGCGCTGACTGGAGTGGTTGGCCTTGCTATTGACATCGGCCGGATGTATATAGCAAAGAGCGAGGTACAGAACTTCACTGATTCCGCATCCCTAGCCGCAAGCTTGGAGCTCGATGGCACCTGGCAGGGCATCAACAGGGCGCTGGCACGAGTATCTTCGAACCCGAACAAATGGGACTTCGTTAGTACCGCCATAACCCAGACAAACACCTACTTTGCCCAGAACGAGTCGGGTCCATGGGTGGCGGCCCCGACCTCTCCGGCGGGCTACCGCCTCGCGCGTGTTGTCGCCGGCGTTGATGTCCAGTTAACCTTCATGTCGGCGTTTATGGGCACGAAACCAACCCTGCCCGGAGCCGCCCTTCTAATGCTCCAGTCGACATCGACAATAAAAGGGGATTCCTCAAGTGGCCAGGAACCCAAGAATACGTGGTCCGAAGGCCTATTCCCGTTCTCACCATATGCGCAGAATGCGACAGGCCCTTACTACGGACTTGTACCGGGACAGCAATATACGTTGCGGTGGGCCTCAAGCCCCAGGCTTAATGGCAACAATGTTTGCTCCGGTGATAACAACCAGGCAACGATTGACCTGGCGCAGGCGGGTGGCGGCTCCGAACGAGGCTTTATCGAGTCTACGAGCGCTGCAGTGATCACCTCCACCATCGTCGACGATTATCAGAGCGTGATACGTTCCATTGGCGACACCGTGACCATGACGGGAGGAGCGAAGCAAACACAGCTATCGAGTTTGGTGCAGCGGGTAAATCAAGACAACGATGCAACGTCGATTACGTTCGCACAGTATATGGCAGGCGGGCAAGGAACTGGCAGGCGGATAGTCGGAGCGCCTATAAACAACGGCTCACCAAATTACACAATCGTGCAGATCGGCGCATTTTTTCTGCTCCCGGCGTCCCAATATTCAAACGGCGGAAACTCGGCTTTCTGCGCCGAGTTCCTGGGCGCGTGGGTTCAGGGAGCGAGAAACCAAGGCGCGGGCAGTCCTGGTGCGTACGTAGCGAGGCTGATCCAGTGAGAGCCCGGATAAGCGATGCCCGTCTCGTCCGCGGCAGTGCACTGGTCGAACTCGCTCTCTCTGCAGCGATATTTTTCCCTCTGCTTATTGGGACAATGCAATTCGGCTACTCATTCTTGTCGTACAACAAGCTGGAGAACGCGGTTCGCGCAGGTGCACGGTATGCCGCACTTCGTACCTACGACTCCGCTACAAACATTCCATCCGACGCGTTTGCGGCAGCTGTCAAAAATGTCGTACTCTATGCAAACCCAAATGGGGGTACGACACCAGTAGTCAGCGGAATGACCGCAGACCAGATCGTGTTGTCTGTAACAATGTACAACGGAACACCCGACATGATTACGGTCAAGCTTACGAGCTTTCAGATCGACGCCGCAGTCGCAAAGATCACGCTCAGCGGCAAACCATGGGCGACCTACCGTTATCAAGGCAGGTACGCTCCTCCTTAAAATCCAATGAGAACACAAATGAATAAACCGAGAAACTCCCAACGCGGCTCGCTTATGGTGGAATCCGCGCTTGTACTGTTGATAGTCGTCGTCGTTTTGATCGGAACCATGGATGTAGCGCGTTTGCTCTTCGTCCAGCAGAGTCTGACGGAACGTGTGCGGGTCGCGGCCCGCTATGGCGCCGTAAATACATATAATCAAACTGCCGTTGAGAACATGGTCCTCTACAATCAAGCGACCATACCTGCCGCCGGAAGCCCTTTATTTCAACTCAGCCGATCGATGGTCACTGTGACCCGCCAGGACGCAGGAACTCCGGAGGATCGAGTAGTTGTGAGCGTGTCGAATTTCCCTGTTGAATTCATCACGCCTTTTGTCGCTGGTATCACGTATGGGGTTTCAATTACGGGATCCGCCTCGTACGAACTTTTCTGATAGTCATACAAAATAAGGGCAAGAAGACGTAAGTGAATAAAATAAACAATCCAGCCCGGCGTTTCATAATTTGGAAAGGCACATGCGATAGAGATCTCATCGACTATGCTATGATGGCCGGTTTCGCCGCAGTTGCGGCCGGATCATTCATGCCTGCCCTGGCCTCGAAGATCGGTATGGTCTTTTCAATCGTCGGCAGCGTACTGACTGCAGCTGGGTCGTAGAAGGCATTCGACGGTTGTCGATTGAAGTGCTGGCAGCGTCTCTCGCTCCGGGCCTGTCACTCTGGTCGAAATTCCAACGCGCCGCTATTTTGGAATACATCGGCCATGGACTAACCTGGAGCAGCACGGCTATCGGCCCTGGAGCGATTCAGCAAGCGCGGCAGACTCCGGCTCCAATCCATTCCCCCTGATGTAGCCAAAGGTTTCGTCTCATCCAGCAGCGTTCTTGCCTTCCTCGCTAGCGAGAGTGGGTGTAGGGTTTTTGCAGGAAAGCCACCTCTTTCCGAAGGAAGCGGAGTATCCGGCGCGCCCGGGGGGACCGTTATAGTATTTTTCAAACATTTCGTCAGTACTGCTTTTGAAATTCTAGGGTTAACATCTCTTGAACTCATCTCGACATGGGTGTTAACCTTTTTCGAGTAGAAGCCACGAGCCTAAAAAAGTCAGGGACTAAATTTGCTCGAGGAGACGGAATTTTGCTTAAGAATCTCTTGAATATAATCGTTAGCGGTACGCTGTGCGCCGCTGCCCTGCCGGCTACCACGATAGGCATCGGAAACAGTTATAGCTCCACGCTCACTAATCCTGGTTCCGAAACTTACACGCTGAATACGCTTGGTAACAGCGGAATCCAGTCATCGACATTTAGCAACAACCCTCTTTCGCTCACTTCCTCCGCGGCGATGACATACAGCGGTTATCTGGGCAGCGTTCCGGTTGGGGATAGCATTACCGGAGCAACTTTGGATTTTAGCGTGCTCACCGGAAGCGCTGTTTTCATTCCGACGGGCACCGCGTTCTACACGCCTGTGTTCGGGGGCACTCTTGGGGCCCTTACTGTTACCATTCAGTCGGGCGCCGTTTCGCACACCGTTTCCGGAGCAAGCCTGACCGGCTACGACTTGTTTGCAAATGGATTTTCAGCTCCGATTCTTGCAGGAACGCCTCTCTCTCTTTCGTTTTCCGCCGGTGATACGCTAGCTGCCAATACGACCACGTACGGCAATAATTGCAAGAATTGCGCTGAAACTTTGTCGCTTACGGATACCAGGTCCATTTCCGGTTCGGAAACGGCCAATATCCTCCACCTCACTACGTTGACGAGCGTTCCAGAACCGCGCAGCACATCGCTTGCATGTCTAGCGATTGGTACGCTCGGATTTTTGCGGATGCGTAAATCACGCGATTCCAAGCGCAAGGGATGCACGGCAACGATATAGAACTTCGGGAGTTGGCGGCTCTAAAGCGGGAGGCGCCGGCCCGATATCCCGAGAGCGAAACTGCCGGCCTGCACCCTGTTCCCGGATTCCGAATATGCTATTTCGAGTGCGGCGTATACCAGCGCGCATTGGACACAGCGGAGTACTCATTTTGAAATGGGCAACTTCATATGCACGCCACCAAACCGCAACTGGATCATTGCCTCGAACCCGATCAGAGCTCGGGGCCGCGTATAGGACTAATTAACCGGCACAAGGTACCAACGGTCCATTGTTCATAACGCCATCTGCCACCATTCTTTAATGTGTAACGCCGAAACTAAAGGAGAGGGGTCTAATGACTCTAATTTGGAAACTCAGACTGATGAAAGATGTTCGCGGACAGGATCTGATCGAGTATGCTTTGATGGCCGGCTTTGTCGCGGTAGCCGCTGGCGCAATCATGCCGGGTGTTGCCGCCCAGATTACGACTATTTTCGGTAAAGTAAGCAGCGCCCT
>Ga0105240_10015225_pt1 | contig 10465 bp, 14 predicted proteins | sample KBSC54metaG_FD_80426 | JGI IMG/M metagenome (GOLD analysis project Ga0105240, IMG submission 80426) | Corn rhizosphere microbial communities from Kellogg Biological Station, Michigan, USA - KBS C5-4 metaG | ecosystem: Host-associated > Plants > Roots > Rhizosphere > Soil | place: Michigan, USA... | reverse complement strand
GGCTACGACCACGTGGATCTCGGAGGGGTGGCCTTCTTCCCGAAGATATTGGATCGTCTTGACGAGCGAGGCGCCGGTGGCGAGCATGGGGTCGGAGACGATCACGACGCGGCCTTCCAGTTCCGGGCAGGAGACGTATTCGAGGCTGATCTCAAAGCTGCCGTCGCGCTGGTGCTTGCGGTAGGCGGATATGAAGCCATTGTCGGCCTTATCGAAAAAGTTCAGCAGCCCCTGATGCATGGGGAGGCCGGCGCGGAGAATAGTGGTAATGACGGGTTGATCCCTGAGGACTTTGACGACGGCGGTGCCGAGAGGAGTTTGGACTTCCTTTTCTATCCAGGGAAGCGTTTTGCTGATCTCGTAGGCGGCTACTTCGGCTATGCGCACCAGGTTATGGCGGAAGCGCAGACGGTCTTTCTGTACTTCTTCATCGCGGATCTCGCTGATCCAGTTGCCGACGATTGAGAATTGCTCGCTGAGATTGACGACCATACGGTGGTGTTTGCTGCGCAAACGTACCATTTTTATCGCAGACGGGCAACGGGAGTGCGGCGGCGCGAGGGTTGAGTTTGGGCACGGCGGTGGAACAGGGCAGGGGCGGCGCGGCTGCGGCAGGAGAAGCGCAGTTCGGTGGTTAGGACCAGGGCTGGCTGTGGGGGCGGATCGGTTTGGCGCGGTTTCGGGAGAGGAAACGCGAGAGGCGCGAGAGGGTGGAGCGTCCGAAGGGGTTGCGGGGATGGTGGGATTGGACGAGGAGGACACCGAGGAGGACCATGACGAGGGCGAAGACCTGGGGGACGTTGATCGTTTCGCCGGCGAGGATCCAGCCTGCGATGACGGCGACGATGGGATTGACATAGGTGTGCGTGCTGACGATGGCAGGTCGTTGCACTCTCATCAGCCACATATAGGCCATGAATGCGACGAGTGAACCCATTAAAACGAGATAGATGAGACCGAGCCAGGCTGCGGTTGGGACCTGCGAGGGATGGAAGGCTTTGAGCTCTCCACGAAACAGGATGATGGGCACGCATCCGAGCGCTCCGGCGATGTGCTGGACGGCTGCGCTGGCTATCGGAGAATGCGTTGCGCCGGTTTGACGGCGGGATTGCAGTGTGCCGAGCACCCAGAATACGGCGCTGACGAGGACCAGTACGGTTCCTTTCCAGACGTCGCCGCTGCCGGCGGCGGAGAGTGCGTCGCCGTGGTTACCGGTGAATTTCGAAAAAAGGAAGATGCTGGCGAATCCGAGGACGATGCCTGCCAGGGTGAGGAAGGAATAAGAACGGCGGTTCTGGCGGTCCATCAGCAGGAATAGCAGGGGCTCGGTGGCGATGACGGTGGCGGTTGCCCCGGAGTTGATGTATTGTTCGGCCGTGACGACGATGCCGGTCCCGCCGATGAGCATCAGGAGGCCGCTGCCAGTCAGGATCTTCGTATTTTTCCAGGAAGGGAAGGACAGACGGCGGACGCCCATCCAGGCGAGGAGGATGGCGGCGACAAGGCCATAGCGAAACAGACAGAGCATGATAGGCGGGATGCCGAGCATGCCGAATCGCATGGCGAGGTAGGTGGTGCCCCAGATGATGTAGACGGCCGTGAAGGCGAGGATGAGGAGGAGGCGGGAGGGATGGGCGGAGGCGCTTTGGGAGGTGGGGGCGCCCGGGGTTGCGGTGAGAGAGGCGGGACGAACAGAGGCATTGAGAGCCGATGTGGACGACGTGTTCATATTACTCGAATTACAGATACAAATTTACCGCCGCGGTAGATTAATTTTATAGTCCAGAATCTATAAATGAGGTAGTCCACGATGATCATTATTCAGAACCTGGTTCGCATAGATAAGAGTTTGGCGGAGCCAGTCTATTTGCAGATTGCAAACGGTATTGCGGGTATCATCCAGCAGGGTAGTCTTAAACCGGGGACGCTGTTGCCGAGCAGCAGGAAGCTGGCGGAGATGTATGACGTGCATCGCAAGACGGTGGTTGCCGCCTATGACGAGCTGCAGGCGATGGGATGGGCGGAGTCGTTTCCACGAAAGGGTTTGTTTGTGGCGTCGGTGTTGCCGGTGATGAAGCCGCGGGCGGTTTTGGCGAAGGGTGCGGGTTCGGCGTCGGGGATGGGTGCGGGGGGGTCGGGCTCGGCTGGGTTTGGCGCGGGCGCGGCGGGTTTTGGCGCGGCGGGTGCGGGTGGGGGTGCGGCTGGGTTGGCGGGAATGGGTTCCGCGGCGTTGGGGGGCATGGCGGGGGCGGTGGCGGCACTGGGGAGGCCTGGGATAGCTTATCCATCTTCGACTGCGTTTGCGATCGAGAGTCGCCCTTACTATTACGATCATGGTTTTGTGGCGCGCCGGGAGCGTTTGTACTTCAACGATGGTTTCCCCGATACGCGGCTGGCGCCGGTGGAGCTGCTGATCCGCGAGTACCGTCGGTTTTCCAATTATCGATTTACGGCGCGGTTCCTGTCCTACGGTCCGCCGCAGGGCTCGGAGAACTTGCGCAATGAACTGGCCCGCTTTCTCAATGTGACGCGGGGGTTGTCGGTTGGTCCTGAAAATATCCTGGTCACGAAGGGGGTGCAGCTGGCTACGTATCTCGTGAGCCAGGTGTTGTTGAAGAAGGGTGATGAGGTGATCGTGAGCGAGCCGGGTTGGACGGGGATGAGCGAGGTGTTCCGGGATGCGGGGGCGAATTTGAACTTCGTGCCGGTGGATGACGACGGGATGGATATCGATGCGGTGGAGAAGATCTGCCGGGTGAAGAAGGTGCGGATGGTGTTCGTGATCCCGCATCATCATACGCCGACGACAGTGACGTTGTGCGCTGTCCGGAGACAGCAATTGCTGGATCTCGCGAAGCGGTATGGGTTCGCGGTGCTGGAAGACGATTATGATTTCGACTTCCATTATTCATCGAGCCCGATATTGCCGCTGGCGAGTGTGGATACGTGTGGGAATGTGATCTATGTGGGGTCCTTTTGTAAGATTATTGCCCCAGCGATACGGATCGGGTTCCTGGTGGCGCCGGTGAATCTGATCGAGCAGGCGACGAGGTTGCGGAAGATGGTTGACCGGCAGGGGGAGCAGTTGATGGAGGAGGCGATGGCGAATTTGTTGCGGAATGGGGATATCGATCGGCATCTGAAGAAGGCGGGGAAGATCTATCATGAAAGACGGGATCGGTTGTGCGGATTGTTGTCGAAGGAACTGGCCGGGCGGGTGGAATTCCGCGAGCCGGATGGAGGGTTTGCGGTGTGGGTGAGGTTTGATGATTCGCGGCCGGTGCGGGACATCTCGGCGGCGGCTTCGAAGTTGGGGTTGGCGATGTCGGATGGAGAGGATTATTGGCATATGCGGCCGGGTCGTGTGAATGGGGTGAGGTTGGGGTTCGCGTCATTGAATGAGAAGGAGATGGAGGAGGCGGTGGGGATACTGAAAAAAGTTGTGGGTTAGGGGGTTGCGTTAGGGATCGAAGCGGCAGCCCGGAGCCGAACCGAGCGAAGCGAAGGTTCGACCGAGGGTCGAGCCGGTGGCTCGGGCCGAAGGTCTGCGAGGACTATAGCGGAGAGCCCGACCCGGAGGCGAGCGCATGCGAGACGAAGGGGAACGCCCAAGAAGGAATTTAACGGCCGCGGAGACGCGTGAAGGCGGTGTAGACCCAGCAACCGGCACAAAAACCGGCGAGGGATTCGAGAGCGGCGAAGAGGGCGATGATGGAGCCTAATGCGATGGTGGCGAGCTCGCTGCGGTGAAGGATGATGATAGCGAGAACGAAGAGTAGGCCGATGCGGGCGGCGAACCGTTTTGGCGGCATGTAGACGGGTTTGATAGGGAGTTTTGCGGCGCGCGTTATGAGGCCGCTGGTTGCGGCGAGTGGGCTGAGATAGGCGAGGTCGGACGAGGCGCGGAGGGAGAAATCGAAGAGGAGGAAGAGGATGACCCAGGGGTTCGAGGTGAGGAGGTAGATCGCCATGAGGATGAGGACGAAGAAGGCGGTGAGGCGGATCCTGGATTCGGAGGAGGTGAGGGATGTGGTGGTGGTAGTGCTGTTGCTGCTGTCGCTGTTGCTGTTGCTACTGTTGGGCATGGGGCGAAGGTAGGGAATTTTTGAGATAGTCTAGTTGGATGGTGGACTAGTTGCCGCGGGCGCGCGGTGGGTGGCGGCTGCGGTGCTATTATTGGCGCGGGTAGGCGGGACATGACCGGAAGGCTTGGCGCGGTATGTGGTTTTGAATTCAATTTTAGATGGCAAAATTAAATGCTTGTAAACCATGGTTTTAATTTTAGCGTGTAAAAACGGGGAGGGGGAGGGGCTTTGAGCTTTTAGGAATGTACGCCGTGCTGGATGCGGCCGATCATCTGCTCCACAAGTTTGATGCCTTCGGCTGTGTTGAGCAGATCAACTGGTTTTTGTCCATTTAAGGATTTATTAGGTTTATTGAACCAGCGGGTGACCTTGTCTGGGTCTTTGAAGATTTCAAGTGCCTTTTCGGAGAGTGAGTGTTGAAGGTTAGGTTTTCCCATATGGGGTGATTTTATTTAAAGGTATAATCAATTTATTCTCAGATTTAGGTTATTTCCGGCCTAACTGTTCATTCAAATGGCTGAATAGAGTTGCTTAGCTTTAACTTCAAGATTAATGATCTTTGAAGATCGATCTTTTTTAGACCGTTAGCTTATTTGGTACATTATGAAATGTAATGTTATGTCCTGTCACAAACAAATCAAGAAATACTTAAGAAGGATCCATAACTTTGCATGCCAATGGTGCAGATTATTGACGTCATAAAGCGCTTTAGCCAATAACTGCGTACTTTTTTCCAGGAAAAAAATTTTCAACTTCTTTTATAGCCCACCTTTTTGACAGTTTTAAGTCAGATGAACTCGCATAAGAACGGGCATTTGTAATTAGGCAATTACCAAACATATCATTAAATCCGTCAAATCTTATAGCCTTCTTCGGCGTTTCCCTTAAATTAAATACGTCGGTAATGCCGCCAAATTTATAAAATTCCGCCTTAGATAGTTTTGCAGTAGGATCTTCTGTAAACTTGGCATCCATGATAATAATTAGGTCTTCTTCTGAAGGGTTTTCGGAAGCTTCTGGTAATTGAAATGAAATATCAGGGTGATTTTTTTCACGGTCATATTCACAATTAATCATCGTTCCTGCGCAAAGCTGAAATGCTAATTTACCGTTTTCCCAAGCATGAAATCTTGGTTTACCTTTTTTATTTGCGGCTTTTCGCGGAAAGTTGTATTGGTAGATACCGTCACCTTCTTTGAATTCAATTATATAATTCACCTTCAAATCAACAACGATTCTCAAAAAGCAATAGAATTCGTAAATATAGTCGGTTGTTGCCTGTTTATTATCTTCATCACCAATTACAGGGGCAAGAATATTTGTTGTATTTTGCCAGACGGCGCCGCTTTCCAAAAGTGAAGCATAGGTATTTATGTGCTCTATAAACTCTATCATTTTTCTAAATCTACTGGCCAAGACCGGCGTTTGAATATTTTTTGAAATCTTGTTTCTAAGCCTCTATTATTTTCCACGGCGTCTTGCAACGATTGTTTCAGGCTCCTTTCCGATTCAAGTTTGAAGAGGCTGTTAAATATCTTGGCTTGATCATTAATATTGAATATTGTCATGGTTTGTGGATCAACGAACCCGATTTGATCAGCTGGCAATAAGTTGCTTAATTCACTTTTAAGAATTTTGTCGGTAGCGACCAATAATTTGCCTCTGCTCAAGATTCTTTTATCAATATAGTGATATAAGAATTCTAGACCGTCTAGCAAAGACGTATTTCGAAAATCAATAGTTCGAAAATGATCCATGGCTTCAATCATAAATTCTAGCTTATTTGGGCGAGGTAAAGCGTTAATTAGCTTCCCGAACACAGTTCTCGTTGCGTACACCCATCCATTTACGATAGTTTCAAAGTCGTTAGTAACTAACGTTCGATACTGTGACTGAAAATGCGTTTCTGGCTTATTATAATTTTCTACCACAGGTAAGCTATACTCGAGCTCACTAAGTCGATTGTTCTTATGCAACGTCTTTTCAACCTTGAAGTTAAAATGATGATGGTACTTATCCTTGTTCTCATAAGCAGCTGTTTTACCTTGCTCAACTGGTTTGCCTGGTAAAAAATCCCTTTTTCCAATTTTTTGAATGGTGCCAGAGTTTGTAAAGACGAGGTCGCTCAATTGGGGCTTGATAAACACAATATTGTTACCAACATCTATCGGCAGATTCCTCTCTGTGCTTTCAATTTTGAATTCGCCTTGTGATCCATCTTTAAGAAATTGGCTAATTGACAGCTCGGGTATATAGACATATTTTGTATTAACCGCGATTATTGCCATACCGATCCGATATTTAAAACAGAGCATTCACAATTAAGCAATTATGAATTTACGGATTATTGGTCTTTCTGAAAAGGGGTGAATTCCCCTTTTTTTATGACTAAGCCATTTATTTATTGTGCAAGCCGCCCTTAATTCGGTTCTCCACATCCTTCATTCGTTTGACCTAGTCGACTCCAGGCCCGAATACCTGCTCTTCAATCCGTATAAAATCGGCTGTCTGATTGTACCTTATTGTGACATAAGATGCTTGATCCTCCAGCAGATAAGTATATCACAGCCTATTGTCTTTTTATACTTTAGATTTGCTTTAGTTCATCAACGAAACTTAGAAGTAAAGAATCGATGTGGGGAAATATTGGATAATTCTTAAAGTGTTCGCCCAATTCTTGAATGATTTGATCAACGGTTTTAGCATCATGCAGTTTCTTGTCACTAGCCCAAGCCCTTCCTGGGTGGATCGTATCCCACGGTGACCTTTTATTGGCTCGTGTTGATGCCGCATCCCCGTGCTTACCTAACCCAAAAACAAGTTGTGTTTCGTTGTTCCAAATAGGGCGAAACAGATGAATTAGATAATCTTCTGCCGCTGATTCCCAACCGCTTTGTACAACGAGCGTACGATATTCAAAATCTTTAATTGATAGTGTTGTGGTAGCTTTGATGATATTTTTACAATGTTCAATAAGACGATTTGATAATTTCTCGCCCTGTTCAGAAGGATTACGGGCGTTCGGGACGGAAGGTGCCGCTTGCCCAACATAAATTGGCGTTTCAGATCCAGACAGCGGGCTGTATGGCTTGAATTTTCCGGTGTAATAAATTGCGTACACTCCAGATCCATAGAATCTTGGCACGTTTGACAGCGGGTGGCGCGTTTGTGCAACAAGCGCAAGTGAAATAAACCTGCCGACTACTTTGGGGTTGCTTGGGTCAAAAAGCGCTGTTGGCTGCCTTACAGGATCAAGGTCATTTAATACTCGACCTAATTCTTGAATCGCACTTCTTATTTCATTTTCCAATTCGCGTCTCCTTCGAGGGGAGTGCGATTCAAACTCGGCTTCATGGGATAACTGCCTTAAACTTTGTTGAAGTTCTGAAATGAATTTTACTTTTCCCATTACGTTTAGGCGCTTTCGGTTAAATGTTTTGCGACGTGTGTTCCAATTAATTTGGCGAGTTCAACAGGTACAGCATTTCCTAGTTGTCGCATGATTTCACTCCAAGAGCCCAAAAATAAATAATTGTCAGGGAAAGTCTGCAGCCTGGCACTTTCGCGTACCGTGAAATATCGAACCTGCCCATTAGGTAATGCCAGCATATTTTCTCCACCTGGCACGCCATGAACTCCAGCTTTAAGTGTCTTTGCAGGTTCATCCATAGGGCTTCCGGTGTGCCCAGGATATGTTCTAGCCCCGGGCTGAAACCGATGATTCAAAAAGGAATCGTTATCTGGAAGAGGAAGGTCAGAAATTGCGTCACGGACGGTTCGCCAAGCGAGCGTTTCCGGCTTCTCCGTTAATTCCAGCGATCGTTGTTTCAATTTAGGATTAATTATTCGACATTTCTTAGAAACTTTATGTTTATCCCAGTAGGAAGCTTCATTCACTTGACTCCATATTAGAGCGTCGAATGAGTGAGATTCTTGGGGAAAATTCCATTCAATTCCCAGGTCATTCCGAAACCCAACAAAAAAAACTCGTTCTCGCTTTTGTGGTATTCCATAATTTGCGGCATTAAGAACTCTGGTCACGACATTATATTGCAAGTCATATCGCGCTCCGCTAGTATGATGCCGCTCCAATCGTTTGTAGTGATCAATCCAATTCTCTTCATTCTTGCGCGTAACAGTAGGGTGTTCAAGTTGAAGTCGGATATATTCAAAATAATTCCTAAAGGATTGCCTGGTTAAACCTTTAACATTTTCAAATATGAAGGCTTTAGGCTGAGTTTCACGGACAGCTCGAATCGCTTCTGGAAACATGTCACGTGTATCATCATATGCACGGTGCTTACCTCCTAAAGAAAATGGTTGGCAAGGCGGCCCTCCAGACACAAGATCAACGCTGCCCGCCAATTTAAAATAGCTTATTGTTTTAACATCACTTTGATACACCGGCCAAGATAGAACAGATCGTACTTTACGTTTTTTATTTTCCCGAATCGTATCGCAACAATAGCGATCCCATTCGATAACTTTAATCGGCTGGAATCCAGCTTTATGAAGGCCTATACCCAACCCACCAGCCCCAGCGAATAATTCGATAGACGTCATAATTGAAGAAATGTCTTAATCTTTGACTTGAGAAGGTTTTTATTTGCTAACTGACATTCCCAAATAACCAAATGCTTCCATCCAAGTGCATGCAACTCTTTTTGCTTAGCAAAGTCTCGCGTTTTATTGCCTTCAAGTTTTTCAGTCCAAAATTCGATTCGAGACTTCGGAAGTCTTGCCAATTTGCAATTGACATCACTATGTCTATGCCAAAAACAGCCGTGGATGAAAATTACCTTTTTATATTTGGGAAATACGAGATCCGGGCTCCCTGGCAGTTTGTTTGAATGCAAGCCATATCGGTATCCCATTCCATGTACAAGCCTTCTAACCACAAGTTCCGGTTTGGTATCTTTCGAGCGCACTTTCGCCATTGTCTTACTCCGCTGCTCTGAATTTAACGAATCCATGAATTACAGAAATAAACATGGTGAATTTAGTATAAAAAGGCAGGCATTACTGTGGTGATCACCATATTATTATTAACACAATGTTTATTTCTATAATTTTTTCTGAAAATTGTCAACATTAATTTTAAAATTATGTGCAAAATAGTTAGAAAATAGTTGCTAGCAAAATTAGTATTTAGAAATTTTGCTCAGAGACGATGACAAGTCGTTTATGCCAACGAGGGTCGGGACTTGCGTGGTATGCATGCAGGAAGTAAGGAGAATCGGGTGGGCGGGAATTTCGGCTAGATCCTAGCAAATTTTTTACATTTAGTCGGAAAAAATCCGATTTGGGCATTGTAAAATGACAGAAATAGATTTTGGGAAAGCTGTGCAGGACTTTCCGTAAGCACCGTTGACTCGCGGGCTTTTGCTGCACGTCTTTGGGGATTGCCGTCGGCCTGGCAATATGGTTAACCGACTTGTCAAGACAGGCGAGCTCACATGTTTAACAAATGACCTCTATGTGCCTGGGCTCAAGGTGAGTGTGGCGGGGCTCTTTCCTATTGGGGACTTATTCCGGCAAGAGTTTATGAGACGTGTTCGGTTACCGTCAAGAGGGATAGATATTATACGACGCCGGCTGGAAGGTTTAGTTATTTTCAAGCGCCTTTGCCGTATTATTCTTTTGGGATAAGGAGTGTGCAGCTAACGGATCGACAGGTTGTGATGATCGCGTCACCCGAAAAGGCCCTTTGTGATAAGATTGTAATGACGGCGGGAATTGTACTTCGAACAGTGAAGCAGACCCGGCAATTTCTCGTTGAAGATATGCGGATAGATGAGGACATGCTCCAGGCGCTTGACTGGAGGCAGATTGATTCCGGGGCTGGGGATGCGCCGAAGAGAGGTAGCATAGCCATGCTTGGCAAGACGCTGGGTCTCCTTTAGGGTTTGCGGATTGCGCGCTACTTCATGACGGGCAGCTCGATGTGGGTCGGGTGGGCGCGGTCGAAGTAGATGGTTTGGGTGGCGGGGATGAAGTCGGAATTTTTCGCCTCGAAGATGTTGGGGACGAAGCGCTGGGGGTTGCGGTCGATGACGGGGAACCAGGACGACTGGATCTGGATCATGATGCGGTGGCCGCGGCGGAAGACGTGGTTTATTTGATGAAGGGGGATGGTGAATTCGAGGGGTTGGTTGGGCGTGAGGGGCTCGGGTTTGTCGAAGCCGTGGCGGAAGCGGCCGCGGAAGACTTCCATCGCCACAGGTAGCATGTAGCCACTCATTGTGTAACTCCGCGCGTCCCAGTTGGGATAGACGTCGATCAACTTGACGATCCAGTCGGCGTCAGTGCCGGTGGTGCTGGCCCAGAGATGGGCGATGATGGAGCCGGTGACGGTGAGGTCGGATGTCAGCGAGTCCAAT
>Ga0105240_10015223_pt1 | contig 10465 bp, 8 predicted proteins | sample KBSC54metaG_FD_80426 | JGI IMG/M metagenome (GOLD analysis project Ga0105240, IMG submission 80426) | Corn rhizosphere microbial communities from Kellogg Biological Station, Michigan, USA - KBS C5-4 metaG | ecosystem: Host-associated > Plants > Roots > Rhizosphere > Soil | place: Michigan, USA... | reverse complement strand
TTCATCTGCGACACGCTGCGGATGATGACCATGAGCCTGGAAGACCCGCACCAGGTGGAAACGGCGATGGAAAAGCAGCTGGAAAAACACCATCACGAGGCGCTGGTCGGCGCCAATGCGTTGCAATCCATGGCCGACGGCCTGCCGGCGCTGGGTATCGTCGCGGCCGTCTTGGGCGTGATCAAGACCATGGGCGCGATCAGCGAGCCGCCGGAAGTTCTGGGCGGCATGATCGGCTCGGCCCTGGTCGGTACTTTCTTGGGCGTGTTTCTGGCCTATGGCATCGTCGGACCGATGGGAACACGCCTGAAGGCGGTGATCGACGAGGACGCGCTCTTTTATCACGTGATCCGCGATATCCTGGTGGCGCATCTGCACGGCAATGCCGCGCAGGTGTCGGTGGAGATCGGCCGCGGCAGCGTGCCGAGCGAATATCAGCCCAGCTTCGCGGAGCTGGAAAACGCGCTGAATTCCATCCCGCCGGAATCGGCCTAATCGGCTGAAACCTATTTGAGGCGTTCCAGACGCGTCTGATAGGCGCTCTGCAGCGCCGCCTGGCCTTCCGACAGCGACACGAAGAACACCGCCAGCGCCCCGGCGAAGATGCCCAGCGGCATGGCGTAGTACACGTCCATGTCGGTTCCAAAGGCGACGATGGCTGTCACCACCATGCCGGTGAGCTGCGCCGTGCTTCTGGGGACGGGAATCGGGAATCGGGTCTTCATGCCCCGAACTGTTACGGAACCCGGTCCCGGGGTGAAACAAGTTCTTAATAAATGGTTAACGCTGGTTCCGCCTAGCCCAGGCGGAAGCCGCCGGCAGCCAGGCGATCGCGGATTTCCTGGGCATGTTCTCTGTCACGCGCCTCCACCACCAGCTCCAGGGTGGCGGATTTGGCGGGAATGCCCGCCATCATCCGGTTGTGGGAGACTTCCAGCACATTGCCCCCGGCATCGGCGATGATGCGGGCGATATCGGCAAGCTGGCCCGGCCGATCCTCGATCTGAAGCGACAGAAGGATGATGCGCCCTTCCCGCGTCAGTTCCCGGAGGATGACGTTGGACAGGAGCCGCATGTCGATATTGCCGCCCGACATCACAATGCCGACCTGACGGCCACGGAATTGGCCCGCATGCTCCAGAAGCGCGGCAAAGCCCGCCGCCGCCGCGCCTTCAATAAGCGTCTTTTCAATTTCCAGGATCATGGCCAGGGCATGCTCGATGGCGTCTTCACGGACTGCGAACATGTCCGTCACCCGCTCCCTGCAGATGGCGGTGGTGAGCCGGCCCGGCTGCTTGACAGCAATGCCTTCGGCGATGGTCTGCACAATCGGCGCGGGCGGCGGCTCAAGCCCCTTCAGCGCGTCAACCATGGCCGGATAAAGCTCGCTCTGCGCGCCATAGATCTCGATGCCCGGCTTCATGCCTTGCGCCGCGATGGCGCAGCCCGAGATCAGCCCGCCCCCGCCCACCGGTACGATCAGGGTATCGAGCTGCGGCACATCTTCCAGCATTTCCAGCGCGCACGTGCCCTGGCCCGCGATCACCAGCGGATCGTCATACGGATGGATGAAGGTGAGCCCCTGATCCCGCGCGATGCGGCGGGCCTCGGCATCGGCTTCCACCAAGCTCTGGCCGTGCAGGATCACGGTCGCCCCGAAATCGCGGGTGTGCTTGACCTTGTTGAAGGGCGTGGTCACCGGCATCACGATGGTGGCGGGAATGCTTAAGCGCCCGGCATGATAGGCCACGCCCTGGGCATGGTTGCCGGCGCTCATCGCCGCCACGCCGCGGCGGCGTTCTTCCTCGCTCAGCGCCAGGATGCGGTTCAGCGCGCCGCGCTCCTTGAAGCTGGCGGTGAATTGCCGGTTCTCGAACTTCAGCCAGACATCGCAGCCGGCAATGCCGGAGAGCGTGCGCGAATGCCGTGTGGGGGTGCGCACCAGGGCGGGTGATATCCTGGCTTGCGCGTCTTTGATGTCGGAGAAGCTGGGGGCGGCGATCATAGAGGAGTTGTAACGTCGTCCGCCGCGGACGGCCACTCTATTGATGTTGGGCCGCCCTTGGTGTTTCGCATTCTTCGTCGGATTAGTTGGCGCCGCCTTTATCAGTCACCAGCACCTTCTTCATCTCATAGTGCAACTGGTTATATTGTGTGGCCACACCGCCGCTTGATGAAATACTGTAGAGCCCTTGCAGATAGGCGAGGTCTCCGTCGGTTATCTTGGCGGGCGCGGCGGCGCAACCCTTTGTCAAAAGATTGGAAATACTGGGCAGTTCTTGGCAACTGTCCAATGACGCCGGCTGAGAAAGTGCCAGCATGGTGATGTAATCGGCTAGTGGTCCGACTTCATAGTCCAACAGCTTGGCAGGCTCCGCCACGATCAGAACATGGAAGAAGCCGCTGCCGATGCCATCGTTCAATCTCGAACCGGTCGCATGCACGGCGACCGCACAAGGCATGGAGTGCGGAACTGCCCGATATGGTCCATCGGGGGACTCTCCGTCAGGGATGCTCAAGCTCAGAGAAGGGGCGACATCATTCAACTCAATTCCGCGGCTGTGGCATGCGCCGTCGTCAATTGCCTGTCCGCCATCCATGTCGATGGTCGTGGTTGTGTACCAGGCCTGAATAGGGTGGGTCACCTTTGCCAGTTGATCCGCCTGTCGCTCGTTGTTGTAGTAGCCCAGATAATAAGGCTTCTCCTTCCGGACATTATCCAAGAGAAGTTGAGGGTTCTGTGTGAACAGCACTTGGATATTTGGCCGGCAGGATGGGTTGTTGTTCACGGGCGCGCCGACAGCCCTGGCAATCTCACGAATTCGCTGCGAAACATATTTCGTATAGGTATCGCCAAGCCCTACAGTCACCGGACACACGCCAACCGTCCAGCGTGGAATGCTTCCGACAACGCGCGTCTGCACCGAGCGGGTCTCGACATACGCCTTGATTGTCGCGTCGGAAGGCTTGACGGCGATGACCGTGACGCTCTCGGGCGGCAGCGCAAATGCGGGCTTGATTTGTGCGGATGGCTGCGATGCTGATTGGGCTGCGACTGCCTCAATGCCGGCGGCCAGGCCCAAACTGATGAGCGTGACAAGAAGAATGCGGCGCATGGCGATCCTCCCAGAGCATGGCCAATAAACTACATGTGTCGTAGAGAGGAGTCGATAGGGCGTCCGGCGGCCTTGCTACGCTGTCGCTGGGTCTGGTGCGGGATTGCCTGCTGAGACGCGCCCATAACGGCGGCGCGCTACGCTGTCGCTCGGGTGGGTCTGGTGCGGGACTGCTGCTGCCGCGGCGCGGCACTACGCTGACGCTAGCCGCGCCTTGGCATCAAATCTCGCGCGCCATCCGGCGCGCGAGATTTGATGGTAGCACCGGACGGATTTGAACCGCCGACCAAGGGATTATGATTCCCCTGCTCTACCGCTGAGCTACGGTGCCAGACCGGGCGGCCGCCAAAAAAAGGCCGCGGGTGCCGGGATTTAGGTTCCGCACCCCCAACTGTCAAGTTTGCCGCAAAAACCGGCGCATTTTGCCGCCAATCCCCAGCGGCGTGGTCACGGTTCCGATCCGGATAAAGCCTAGCCTTGTGTAAAAACCGTCGGCATAGGGATTGGCCAGAACCTCCATCACCTCGGCGCCGGCGGCGCGCGCCAGGACAAAGGCGTCCTCCATCAGGGCGCGGCCGATGCCGCGTTTCCAGTGATCCGGTTCCACAAAAAGAGCGTCGAGATCGCAGGTCTGGCCGTCACGCGGCAGCACCGCCGCAAAGCCGAGTGTCCTGCCGCCCTCTTCCGCCACCCGGACGCGATTTTCTTCCAGCTGCCAGCGCGGCAAGGCGATGAGATCGGGATTGGCCAGCAGTGCCTCACGATAGGCGTCATGCCTCAATGAGGCGCGGCGTTGTAACTCTTCCAGTTGCTCGCGCTCCACCGGCTGGCCGAAGCGCAAACCGAGATCGCTCACGCCGCCGCCGTGGCCAGCGCCGGCGCGGTGATCCAGCCGCCGCCCAGCACGCGGCTGCCATCCGGCTGATAAAAGACGCAGGCCTGACCCGGCGCGATGGCGTCTTCCGGCGCCGCCAGCTCCACCCGCGCCGCGCCTGCAGGCAGCGGGATCACGCTTGCGGCCACCGGCGGGCGCATGGAGCGGACTTTGACCCTTGCCTCGAAGGCGCCCTTGGGCGCGGTGAGCCAATTCACGTCTTTGAGAAGGATGGTGGACGATGCGAGCGCGGCGCGCGGGCCCACCACCACCTGCGCCTTGGCGGCATCGAGCCTCAGCACAAACAGCGGCTCCTCATTGCCGGAAAGTCCAAGCCCCTTGCGCTGGCCCACGGTGAAGCCGGTGATGCCGTCATGGCGGCCCAGCACGGCGCCGTTCTGGTCCACGATCTCGCCCGGCCGCGCGGCTGCTGGGCGCAAGCGGTCCACGATGGTGGTGTAGCGGCCGCTGGGCACAAAACAGATGTCCTGGCTGTCGGGCTTGTCGGCGGTGACCAGCCCCAGTTCGGCGGCGATAGCGCGCACCTCGCGCTTCTCCATATCGCCCAGCGGAAAGCGCAGGAAATCGAGTTGCGCCCTGGTGGTGGCGAACAAAAAATAGCTCTGGTCGCGGCTGGCGTCGGCGGCGGCATGCAGCTCCGCGCCGCCCTCGCCCTCCACGCGGCGAACATAATGACCGGTGGCCAGCGCCTCGGCGCCCAACTCCCGCGCCGTCTCCATCAGGTCCGCGAACTTCACCCGCTCATTGCAGCGCACGCAGGGGATCGGCGTCTCGCCCCGCGCATAGGCATCGGCAAAATCCTCGATCACGTTCTTGCGAAATCGGCTTTCGTAATCCAGCACATAATGCGGAATGGCGAGCTTCTCGGCCACGCGCTTGGCGTCATAAATGTCGGCGCCGGCGCAGCAGGCGCCCTTGCGCGCCGGTGTCTTGTCTTCCGGATAGAGTTGCAGGGTGATGCCGACCACGTCGTAACCCTGGCGCTTGAGCAGCGCCGCGGTGACGGAGGAGTCGACACCTCCGGACATGGCAGCAACCACTCTGCTGCCGGGCTTTAAAATGCGATCCGTCATGGCCGGTGCTATAGGACCGGCCCCGCCAAAGCGCAAGAAATCCTGAAATAGCGGCTATCAGCCGCCGGAACCGTTGACCGGCAGGTAATTCAGCAGCGACAGCTGATGCAGGCCCGCCGTGACCTGCAGCGCCGCCTGAAGCTGGGTCTGGTTCAGGGAAAGCTGGGTCGCTGCCTTGGCCATGTCGGTGTCCTGGATGTTGGAGACAAAGCCCTTGTAGAGCGTGTTGATCGAGGTCTGCTGGTCCTGGGCGTCACTCAACCGGTTGGCGACATAGCCATTCGCCGAGACCGTCGCATTCAGGTCGGTCGCCACAGTCGTGACCTGGGAGATGGCATTGGTCAGGAAGGTGCTCTGGCTGGAGGTGAGGCTGGTGGCGGCGGCGAAATTGCCGCCGGGAGCCGCATCGAAATCGGCGATGTCTTTCAACGCCTGCATCAGGCCGGTAGCGACATCCGAGGCGGTCACGCCATAGTTGACGGTAACGCCATCAGCCACCTGCACCGATTTCGTCAGGCTGCCGTTGGTGAACGCGTTGGACACGGCGGGAAGGGCCTGCAAGGCCGACAGCGAGTTCGCCGATACCGGCGCCACGTCGGTTCTGCCGCCGGCATAGATATAATCGCCATTGGCGTCCTTGGAATTCAGAATGGCGCTGGCCTGGTCGAAGATGCTTTGCGCCTGGGTCATCAGATTGGACGCGTCATTGTTGGCGACCGCATCGCCAACCGCTTTCTTGAGCTTGGCGGCCAGGTCCGACAGGCTGCTGAGCTGCGTGTCCTGCAGGCTGACCTGGGTGACCGCGAACTTGGTGGCGTCGGTATAGGCGGTATTGCGCGCATTGGCCGAGATGGTGGCGGTCAGCACCTGGGTCTGGTTGCCAAAGCCGGCATAGGTCGTCGCATTATCGCCGGAGGCGATCTGTGCCTGGGTTTTGTCCAGCGCCGCTCCGGCATTCTGAATCTGGCTCAGGAAGTAGGCGGTCTGGGCCGCGGTGGAAATGCGATCAATGGCCATGGCCGAATCCTTTAACCTTACTGGATCTGGAGCAGGGTCTGATAAAGCTGGTCCAGCACCGTCAGCATGCGCGCGCCGGCGGAATAAGCCTGCTGATAACTGGACAGCGACATCAGCTCCTCATCCAGATTGACGCCCGAATTGGATGCGACGCGGGAGTTGGCTTCGGCCAGCCGGTCGTCCTGGGTGCCCTGGTTGGTGGTGATCGTGTTCGATTGGGTGGAGATGTTCTGGTAGAAGGTGGCGGCATAATCCGAAAGCGTTGCGGTCTGGGCCGCGATGCCCCCCGCGGCATGGAAGCTCTGGCTTGAGGTGATCACATTCTGCAGCGCGATGGCGCCGGAATTGTCGCCCGCCGAAATGATGCTGTCGCCGGCGACGCTGGAAGGCGACAGGGAGGTGCTGGCAAAACCAAGCCGCGCCGGGTTGCTGGCGAGGGCCGATGTGACCGCAAAGCCGGTTGCCTGCAGCCGCTGGGCATTGTCGCCCAGGCCGAAAATCTGGCTGAAGCTCATGCCGGTGGTGCCGCGCTGGGTATTGTCCACCGGAATGTTCAACGAATAGCCGGGATAGAGCGCGGAGGTGGTGCTGGAAATCGAACCGTCGCTGTTCAGCGTGAAGCTCGCCGCCCCATTCATGGCGGTGTTCAGCGCCGTCACGATATTGCCGATGGTCTGGCCGGCGGTGGTGGTGATGCTGGCGGTCTTGGCGATGTCGCCGTCCGGGCCCTTCAGCGCCACGGTGATGGTGGCGCCGGGGGCAAAACCGGCCACGTCCGCCGCGGAAAGGCCGGTGGCGGTCAGGGACGGCATCTGGGACTGGAAGACGTCGTTCAGGCCGAAGAATTGCGAGAAGCCCGCGCTGCCGCGCAGCGAGGGCGTGGTGGCGTCATCCTTCACCAGGATGCCATTGCCGCCGGTGCCCGAAATGGAGAGCTGGCCATTGGCGAAGGAGGCTGAACCGTTCGCGCCCAGCGCCGCATTCAGCGCCGTCGTGAAACTGCCGATATCGGCGCCAATGGATGTGGCCGGACCGCCATCCACACTCAAGGTGCCGGCCGTGAAATCCACGTCCACGCGGCTGACCAGATTGCCGCTGGCGCTGGTCACGGCGATGGTGGTCTTGCCGGTGAAGCCGAGGCTGTCGGTGGCGAGCATGCCCGTATCGCGTCCCGTCAGGGAGGTCGGCGGCGGATAGGCGGCATTGGCATTGGCCTGGGCGTTGAAGGCCGTGGCCGTCTGCTGCGCCAGATTGCCCAGGGTCTGGGCGAGGCCGCCCAGGGTCTGGTCGCGCATATCGATCATGCCCTTCAGCGAACCGCCCGACAGATGCGGGTCCAGGGGCTGAGGCGAGCCGATGACATTGCCGTTGTTCGGATTGATGTCCTGACTGGTGATATTGCCGTACATGCCGTTCTGAGAGCCGCCGGTATAGGCAAGCTGGGCATAGGTGTTGGACACCAGATTGACGCCGTCGGCGGTGGAAACACTCAGACTGCCGTCGGGATTGGTGATGGTCTTGATGTCCATGACCTGGGCGAGATTGTTGAGCGCGGTATCGCGCTGATCGAGCAGGCCCGAATTGTTGTCGCCGCTGGCGCCGGCATTGCGGATCTGCGTGTTCAGATCATAGATCTGCTTGATCAGCGTGTTGGTCGAACTGATGGAGTTGACCACCTGCTGATCGATCTGGTCGCGCAGCGAGGAGATGGTTCCCCCCACGCTGGAAAATTCGGACGCCAGGCTGTTCAGCGCGTTCATCACCCCGGTGCGGCTGGCGCTGGAGGTCGGCGCCTGTGAGGCGGTGGCGAAGGCGCTGGCCAGGTTGGTGAGGCCGGTGGCAAGCGACTGGTTGTCGCCGGGGCCGCCCAACACGCCATTCAGCTGGGCGAACAGGTTGGCCATGGTGTCGTACTGCGAGGCGGCCGCGCCGGCCGACAGCTGTTCCTGGGCAAAGAACTGGTTGGTGATGCGCTGGATGCTGGCGACATCCACGCCCATGAGCTGACCGTTGGCGGACAAGGTCTGCTGGTTCACCACGCGGCGGGCATAGCCCGGCGTGTTGATATTGGAGACGTTGTTCGCCACCACGTTCAGCGCGGCGCTGTTGGTCTTGAGCGCGCTGATGGCGGCGCCGGCGATCCCGTTCAGGCTCACGAGCCCCAAACTCCAAAGACAATCTTCCGCCAAAGCTGTCGCAAACCCCGTGCCATCATGGGCAGCCGATTTTTCCGCCTTTCCCGCGGCTTTTCACACTGTTCGGGGCCTCACCTCCGCACGGCAGAGTTTGCCGCTTCGGCAGCTCCTGCCCGGTTGTTTCTGTAACGCGCCCGTCCGGCGCCGCGGGAAAAATCAGCAAAAAAGCGGCCTGCAACATTGGCCCGCCCCTTGCGATGGGTTTGGCGGATCATCATCGGGTTTTCATCGCGTGCGTGCGTCCGCCACCTCTCGTCTTGCTCCTCCGGCCGGCTTTCATGCGGCGCGGGCGGACAGCAACGCGCCCAAGACCGATGAAGCCTCGCCTTTCGCACTTCTGGTCGGCGCAGCCGTGGCGCCGGCGCCAAAGCCGTCCAACACGCCGGGCAATGCCTCGGGCGGCAAGGGCGATGACAAACCGGACGACAGCAAGGCCGATCAGGCCAATGCCGCGCAGACCGCCCAAACCCAGACCATCCAGACACAGGCCGCCGCTCCCGCCGGCGACAGTCAGCCCTCTCAGCCGGCCAACGACACCGATCAGGACCAGGACGTCCAGGCCCCGGCCTATCCGAATGCGACGCCGAACCTGCCGCAAGCCGATTTGAACGCCGCGCCGCTTCCTCAGGTTACCGGCGATACGCAGCCTGTTTCCGACGCCGGCGGCGACATCGCGTCAGACGCGGACCATGTCAGCCTCTGGCCGCAGAGCACCCGTCCTCAGCCTCAAATCGGACAGGCCGGCAAACCGGTCAAAGCCGACAAGACAGACAAGGACGACAAGAAAGACATGGGCGACCAGCCGGCGCAGCCGGATGTCGCCCCCGTCGTGACAACCGACCTTCCGCCGCCCGAGCTTCAGGTGGCCGCTCTAACCCCGCCCCTGGCGCCACAGACAATCGTGCCGCCCCTTACGGATGCGCCCGATCAGACGCAGATTGCTGCCGCGCCCGCCATCGCGCCCACGCTCGCGCCCGCCAATAGGCCCGCTGCCCCGCCGGGGCAGCCGACAGGTCCGATCGCGCCGCAGGATGCACCCCAGACCGCAGATCAGAATGCTCCGCAGGCCGCCGCCGAGACAGCGCCGCAGGCCGCAGGCCCGGTGGCGCCACAGTCTCAGGCTCTCGCAGCCGGTACGCCGACCGCACAGCAGCCACCGCCGAAAGCAGCTTCATTCGCGCCCGCCACGCTTGCCGCTGCCGTGAATGCCCAGCCCGGCCAGGACGACGCTGGCCAGCCGCAGATCGAGCCGCCGAAAGATGGCCCGGCAATCGCGCCCGCCAAGAACCAGCCCAAGCCAGCCGCCGCAAAGGCGAACGACGCCGTCAAGACATCCAAGCCGTTGCCCGGAAAATCGCAGCAGGTGAATGACCCCGCCGCGGTGAAAGGCGCCGACGCCAACGCGACCGCCGACGATACCGACGATAAGCCCGACACGGTCAAGAGCGCGGCGCCCGCAACGGATGCGGCGGCGCCCAAAGTCGCGGCGAACATCGCGAACACGATCATTCCGCCCGCCGGCCAGCCAGGCCTGCCGCAGACGCAAGGCCCTGATTTCACTCAACATATTCAGGTCACGGCGCAGCCGCATGACACGGCCCCCAACCTGCCCGCCTTGGCGGTGGAAATCGCCGCCAAGTCGCAGTCTGGCGCCAAGCAGTTCGACATCCGCCTGGATCCGCCGGAGCTGGGCCGCGTCGAAGTGCGGCTTTCCATTGACGCCACCGGCAAGGCCAGCGCGCATCTGTCTGCCGATCAGCCCCAGACGTTGAGCTTGCTACAGAAGGATGCGTCGGTCCTGACACGCGCTTTGCGCGATGCCGGGCTGGATGTGTCGCAGAACGGTTTGAACTTCTCGTTGCGCCAGCAGTCCGGCCAGGACTCAGGCGCCGGCGCCAATGCGGGCCGCAGAGCCGGGCGCGGCCTTTCTCTCACCGCCACCATCAGCATCGAAGCCACCGCCGCCGGCGCCGCTTATTCCGGTCCTGCCGACGGCCGCCTCGACATCAGGGTCTGAAAATCATGGTCACGCCCGTTTCCCCGCCCTCCAGCACCACGAACACCAATTCGCAGGCGCTGAACCAGCTGTCGGGCAATTTCTCGACCTTCCTGACCCTGCTCACCACCCAGCTCAAGAACCAGGACCCCACCAGTCCGATGGATTCCAAC
>Ga0105240_10015220_pt1 | contig 10466 bp, 6 predicted proteins | sample KBSC54metaG_FD_80426 | JGI IMG/M metagenome (GOLD analysis project Ga0105240, IMG submission 80426) | Corn rhizosphere microbial communities from Kellogg Biological Station, Michigan, USA - KBS C5-4 metaG | ecosystem: Host-associated > Plants > Roots > Rhizosphere > Soil | place: Michigan, USA... | reverse complement strand
TGATCTCGGCCAGTCCGCTGATGAGGCACAGCAGTTCTGCGCCGAACGCATGAGTGCGCTCAACGAGCGCTGCATGAGGAATGGCGGCGTGCGCGGATCTCTGGGCATGCTCCCAGACCACCTCCGGAAAGCGTGAAAACACTTTCGCACTGTTGATCTGGAAAATCGGCTGCAATATCGAGCTCGCCACGAGCGAGCGCAAGCCATCCGACCCCAATATGACCACCGCCCGTTCGATCGATTCAACATTACCGGCGACCACCCGGTAGTAGGCACTGTTAGCCATTTTCAACAGGCTACCTACCATGGAAGGATCTCGCGCGATAATGGCTGACAGCTCCCGGCGCGAGACGTCCTCGTCATTGATGGCCCGCATCAGTTGTGGCAGCAGGTTCGGCCGACGCGGCGTCAGTCGCTTCTGTGTCATCGGATCGCCGATTGCAGCCAGCACGGAAGCGACGACCGGGTGGTCGTCGGACAGAGGCGGTCCCAGATCCTCGAGTCCCAGCTCCAGTTGCCGAAGCCGCCGGGTAATCTCAGGGGGATCCAGGATCTCCACGGTAGCAGCCTCGAGCAGCGGCGGCTCCGGCAAATGCTGAAGTTCGGCCGGCAGTTCGAGCGTGAGCGGAACGGCCTCCACCGCAATTTCCGTTACCGGTGCCTGGGTTGCGGCGCCAGCCGCCGTCAGCGCCCTGCGCAACACGGGGCGTAGCGCGAATCCAAACCCCGCACCCAGGGTCGTCAGAAGGAGCACTGAAAAGTAGATCACCATGGCGCCGGTTAGCCTTGCGGACCCGCCAGTCTTTCCCGAAAGTATTTCAGTTGTCGGCACCGCGCCCGATGACTTTAGGAATCAATTCCCGTGTGACGTGGCGCACACTCTCTCATCAGCGATCCGGCCTCGGGCTGCGTTGCGGTCGCATCAACCTCACCGTATCGATGGCGTAAAGCGGCCCACTGGCGGGCGCCGTGAATACGAAACACACATCATGCTCCCCGGTCGTTGGAGCAATCACAGCTTCGACAGCCTGGCGGGCCTCGCTCCTCGCCGGATCGGGAAGAGCCACGCGAGCCATCTCGGCGCCGCTCTCGCAGCGGTCCTGATAAACCACCAGCTCGCCAAACCGCGTCCGCGCCGGATAGGACTTCAGTTGGTTCTTATGATTGGCCAACCCAAAATTACGAGCCAGGCGCGCGATGTTGAGCTCGAGGGCGGTCGCTCCGCTCAGCAGCGCCCGCGGATAGACATAGCAGCTATTCAACAGGTCCACGTCATAGACCGGCGCGACAGCGGGTGAGTTGGGTGTCAACGGAAGCCGTAGCCTCAAGTTATTACCCGGGCACAGCTGTAACTGACTGGATGAGCGAGTTAAAAGAGTATCTGCCCTGAAGGCAAACGACCGCGTTGCAGCGAGCGGCAGGCCGTCAGAGCTGAGCACCGCAGCCTTGATTTCCGTGCCAAGACGCAAATGAAGCGGCGAAGTGTACGACTTTGCCCTCGAGTCTGGCTCCGACCCATCGATCGTATAACGAATAGTGCCAAACCCCGCCTGGTTGGCGAGCTTCACGACCCCTTCCCCATTCTGCACAGCGGCGTTGCCGCCACCGACGACCTCGAAGTCAACTGCGAACGCAGAATCAGCAGCGGCAATCGACTGCCGGTGGTAGCGCCGCATCTGGGCAGGAAGACGATCCAGAAAGCCGGCCCAACTCATACGCGCGGGCGCAGTCCAGACAGCCTCCGACAACGCATCAACGCGCGGGAAAGCGGCATGCTGCAGATACCAGTCCGAAAGCAGATATTCGCTCCATAGACTGGCTTGCGCGCCTAACAGGTGACTGGCTGCCTCGGTACTCAATGCCGCTGGAACGGCCTCGAGGTTGTAAACCTGCGCCAGCGAAACAACGCCCGGGCGCCCGGCGGGCTCATCGTTCAGGCGACTTTGCAGATTGTCGAAATAGAGTGTCGGCGAAGGTGACAACACAACATCGTGGCCGAGTCGCGCGGCCTCAACTGCGCCACTGGTACCACGCCAACTCATCACTACAGCGTTCGCGGGAACCCCGCCGTCGAGAATTTCATCCCAACCGACCATAGCCCGGCCGCGCGCGGCGAGATAAGTGCCGATCTCGCTCATGAACCAACTCTGCATCGCCTCCTCGTCAGCGATGCCAAGAGCCTGCATCCGGGCCCGGATGGCGGGCGAGGATTTCCACTGGTCCTTGATGGCCTCGTCCCCGCCCAGATGGATGTACTTGCCAGGAAACAAAGGCAGGATTTCGTCGATGACATTCTGGATGAATGTCAGGCTGGCAGGGCCGGTGTCGTAGAGATAAGGATTCACGCCCCAATTACTGGACACCGCCGGCGTCTCACCGGTCACACCGAGCTCCGGGTAGGCGGCAATGGCCGCCTGAGCATGCCCGGGCAAGTCGATTTCCGGTACCACGGTAATGTGGCGCGCGCCGGCGTAGGCCACGATCTCGCGTATGTCCTGCTGCGTATAAAACCCGCCGTATATACCTGTCTCACTTCCCGCCCCGCCATTCGAGGGCGGACTGCGCCAAGCCCCTACTTTTGTGAGTTGCGGATAGCGTTTGATTTCGACGCGCCAACCCTGATCATCGGTCAGATGCAACTGAAGGACGTTGAGCTTGTGCTGCCCCATCTGCTCGATGAGTGTCTCAACAGATGCCACAGGCAGGAAGTGGCGCACAGGATCGAGCATCAGGCCTCTCCACTTGAAGCGGGGAGCGTCCTCGATGTGAATACCTGACAGATGCACGCTCGAATTGTGTGCTGCGCCGGTGGAAAGCAACTGCGCCGCGGTCATGGCGCCGTAGTAAAGACCCGCTTCAGTTTGCGCAACGATGCGCATACCCTTGGAATCCACATCCAGGGTATACCCTTCAGGATCTGCCGCGGGATCTGCTGCAGCCAAAGTGAGTGTGATGCTCGCAGGGCCGCAGCCAAGGGTCTGGAGATCGAGCCCCTGTACTGCGCGAAGCGTAAATTGCAGGCGTTGCGCCACTTCGATTGTCTCGCCTGTCGCGCAAATCGACGTTTGGCGGTTTACGGTGAAACCGCCCGGCGCCGGACTGACTCGAGCCGGCCACGGGATCAGCGACGGCTCGCCCGCTCCCGCCACGGCGGACCCGAATAACACGATCGCCGCCGCCAACTTGTAAATCCTTCGCCCCTCCAACTACGGTCTGCCAAACAAAGGCACAACCACATTCAGCACCAGGACGCCCAACAACCCCACGCTGCCGGCCAGACTTTCCATCAACGTCCAGGATCGGAATGTGTCCCGAAGATCCAGGTTGAAATACTCCTTGAACAGCCAGAATCCCGCATCGTTGACGTGGGAGCACATCAAGCTGCCGGCACCGATCGACAACACCATCAGGTTGGGATCCACGTGCCTGGCCGTGACGATCGGAACCATGATGCTCGCGGCAGTGAGCCCGGCGATGGTAGCGGACCCCAGGGCTATTCGGATGGCGGTAGCGATGAGCCAACCGAGAATCAAGGGTTGGAGTGGAATGAGCTGCAGCCAGGCGCCGAGCTGCTCACTGACGCCGCTGTCAACAAACACCTGTTTGAGTGCTCCGGCGCCCGCGAGTATCAACAATATGGCGGACACATCTCGCAGGGACGCCCCGTAAGCTTGCATGAGCGCTTTGAGGTCCATGCGCCCGATAACGCCCAGGCTGAATGTCGCATAGATCAAGGACACCAGCAGGACAACCGTTGGTTGGCCAATAAAGTCCACAGTCGCGGCAAACCGGGGCGCTTTCGGGTGAAAGTACGTAAACGCGGTGCTTGCGGAAATCAGCAGCACCGGCAGAAGCGCGGTAAAGCAACTGTTGAACGCGCCCGGTAACCTATCATCGGGCGGAGCGTCAGCGATGGATGAGACCGCGGATGGGCTCCGCGCTTCGCTATCAGGCTGAGGCGTAACATTCTTCAGTGTCAGCGCCAGCAGGGGCCCGGCGACCATCAGGGCAACACTCCCCACGATCAGCCCGTAAATCAGGGTCACGCCCGTGTCGGCTCCAAAGAGCTTGATCAGCGCGATCGGTGCTGGATGGGGCGGCAGAAAACCGTGAGCTATGGACAGGCCACAGACCAGCGGGATGCCCAGTTGGACCAGGGGCAATTTCGTGCGGGGTCCGAAAGAAAACAGAAGCGGCACCAGCACGACAAAACCAACGCTGTAGAACAGCGGAATGCCGACGATCAGGCCCGTGAGCGCCATGGCGATCAGGATCAGCCGGTCACCGACGGCGCCGAGAAGCGCTTTCGAGATGCTTCGCGCCGCACCACTGTCGGCAATGATGCGGCCAAACATGGCCCCGAAGCAGATGATGGCGGTCAACCCCCCCAGCATATCTCCGACGCCGCGCTCCAGCGACTTGCCGATGTCGCTCAACGGCATGCCGAAGCACAGGGCCGCGGACAGGGCAATTGCGATGAAAGCGGCAAAGGGGGGCACCCTGCCCCACCCGATCAGAAGAATCAGCAACGCGATCAGAAGAATAACGACAACAACGGTCAAGGCACGCGCAGCTCCATCCGAAAAGCCCGAATCACCCAGTCATTATGACCCTCGGCCCGACAGGCTCAAAACTCCATCCGCAGACCCACGCGGTACATCCGCCCGAGAACATCATAGAGGTAGGGATTGACGCCATAGTACACAGTGGACTGTGGCGCGGGCTCCGGCGCCTTGTTGAGGAGATTATCAATCTTGAAATAGGCCGTCAGATTCCCGGTCATGTTATACGTACCCCCGAGATCGACGTAGGTCGCCCCTCTCATCACGTTGTTGGCAATGGTCGGGTGGTTGATGGTCGAGACCGGGCAATTCGTCTGGCACTGGATGTATTCCCGAGCGTACACACCATCGCTGAACCAGCGCTCGGTGAGCGTCAGGCCCAACTTTCCGGCATCCCACGCCTGGGTGAACTCGCCTTTCCAGTAGGGAACGCTGCTGGAGGTTACCGCGTTGGCCAGATTGACTCCCGCGCTCTGAATGGGAATCGAGTTGGGCAGGCCGGATTCGGTCAGGAAGCTGATGGTGCGAGTCGCCAGAGCACGCATCGTCAGCGTGCCGGGGACTCGCAGCGCTGACAACCCCGTTCGGTACATGATTTCGATATCGACGCCCTCGTCACGCACCTTGGCCAGATTGAAAGCCTGCACCCTGATGAAATTCGTGTTCGGCGTCGGGCTGGTCAGCAACATCTGCGAGCACAGCTGCTGATTCCCGCCGGCGCACAGATCAGCCTCCTGCTGCGCCGTGAGCGCCGAAATCTGGTTGTTCACCCGGATGTCGTAGTAGTCGATGGAGGCACTGAGGCCAGGCAGAAACTGCGGCTGTGCCAGGGTGACACCGAAGGTGGTATTGCGGGCGATCTCCGGTTTCAGAGCGGGATTACCGACCGTTTCTCCGAGCAGGTTGAACGCGGTTCCTTTGAAGAGGACCGTGGTGTTGGTCACCACGGGAGCCGCGAACAATTCGCTCAGGTTGGGTGCCCGTATGTCGCGAGATGTGACGGCTCGGAAGGTGAGGCCATCAATCGGGGTCTTCCAGGTACCTCCTGCCTTCCAGGCCGTCACGTTTCCTGAGGTGCTGTATTTGGTTTGCCGGACAGCCAGGTTCACATTGGCCTCACCCAGCGCGTCCGACTTCAGGAAGGGAAGGTTCTGCTCCAGGTAAACCTCATAGACGTGATAGGAGCCCGTGCCATCGTGATAGTTTCCGGCGTACCAGTTGTTACCAGCCGGGTTCAACACCGGGTCGGCCGGATAGGCCGCCGAGTAGGGGCTCTGGTCCGTCACTCCGTTGCCATAAGGGTCCGCGGTGGTGAGGTAAGCCTCGTTGCGGTACTCCACTCCAGTCGCGAAGGATACCGGTCCGGCCCACAGTGAAAACGGCGCGCCGCTCAGATTGAAGCTGGCGACATGCTCCACCTGGCGGGAACGTTGTTTTGGCCCATTGTCCGGCAGCACATAGGCGAGTGCCGCGGGGTCGACTGCAACCTGGCCGATGACATTCAAGGGCACGCATCCCGAAGCCTGGGCCGCCGGGTTCCTGCAAACCACTGCGCCATTCGGCCCGGCAATGGCATCAATGGCCGCATTGTAGCGGGGGGTCAGCGAAATGTTGCTGACATCAATAGCGGTGCGGTTGGTGCCGTACGCGTAGTAGCCATCGTACGACCACCTCGTTCCAAGGACATCGGCGGAGCCATCCGCACCGAAGACCATACGCAACAGCTGCCGTGTTGCATTGACATCGACCGGGTTGGGAAGCTCGCCATTGCTGGTTCCGAAACCGAAGCTCTGAATGTTGTCATTGGCGCAGCCAGCCCGGATCTCGGCGGGTAAAAACGCGTTGCTGCACTGGATGGTCAGATTCAATTTTTCGGCGCCGGTGTTCGGTATGTTGGTCGCGCTCACCCGCGATGCATTGACCGTGGCATAGACCTCATTGTTTGCCGTGATGTCATAGCCGATCCGGCTGTATCCCACCGTGCGATCGAGCGCCGACGCGAGACTCGTGCCATTGGCCACATCGCCGCTCAAATCACCGCCTACACAGAATGGGCTGAAGCAATTCGTTCCGTATTGGAACGCTTGCGGCGCTCCGTTCAACCCGAACGCGGTCCCCTTGAGCGGACCGCTCGTGATGAGTCCATATTTCGCGTATTGGAATTGCTGTGCATTCTGGATGACGGTGTACTGGGGCTTTCCGTCGGTAGTCTGTCCAATAGGACGAACCAGGAACGCGGGAGCCTTGAACCACGTACGGCCGTTCGGTCCCGGTCCAACACCGAAGCCACCGTTGGGTACGCCGTTCTCCTTGGTGTACTCGCCACTGAGCTCCACGTGCAGTTTGTCACTCATGAACGCTCTACCCCAGGCCGCCTGGGCAGTGCCGTTTTTGTCATCCTGGTAGGTTGTCTCACCCGCTTCGAGGTTCGCTTTGAAGCCCTCGAATTTCTTGTCCGTTACAAAGTTGACGACGCCGCCAATGGCATCCGACCCATAGGATGCGGAGGCTCCGCCGGTCACGACATCGACGCGCTTCATCAACAACTGCGGAAACTGACTCACATCCACGACGCCGGTGACGTTAGCCGGGGTCACTCGTTGCCCATCGAGTAGCGTCAGAGTACGAATGGTGCCGAGGTTGCGCAGGCTGAACGAGCTCAATCCCTGCATACCGCTGCTGGTACTGTTGGAAAAGGTCGTGCGCCCGGTGCTGCCCTGGAGCGCGGGTAACTGCGCGATGGCATCGAACAGGTTGGGCTCGGCTACTTTCTCTATATCCGCGCTGGACAGCACGGTCGTCGGCGTCGGTTGCGTAAACCCCGCCGAGGTAATTCGTGATCCGGTGACCACAACCGCCTCCAGAGGCTCGTCCTCCGGGCCAGCCGGCTGCGGTGGATCCGCAGCTCCAGCGCGCAGCGGCGCGGCTGATAGAACCAACAAGGACGCGCAGCAAACATACAAAAGTCGTCTGACCGTATGCATTTTCCCTTGGACCCCATACAACCCACCGCTCAGTGGCGGCTTTTGGGCACGCGACTGCAGCATAAACGCGCTTTTACAAAACCGTCAAATGAAAAACGTCATTTTTGATTCTTTTACTACATTCGGCCGCCCGAAAGGTGGCCGGAGCCCGCCACGAGTCTCGTGGCGGCGGACGGTTCGGTCAGTCGCCGATGGGTTGCTGCGGGTTGATTCCGTGCAGCCAGGCGACGCTGCCGCGCATCTTGCGCAACGACAGATGAGCCTTTTCGCCCAGGATGGCGGCCACGGCATAGGCGAGCCGGTCGATCACGAACAACTGGGCGAATCGCATGGGGTTGGGCTGGATCTCTTCGATTCCGGAGGCGCCCAGCCCGACATGCAAGCAAATGTCGGCATCACGACCCAGCGGTGTCTCTTTGTCGGTGATGGCAATACAGGTTGCCTTGCAGTACTTGGCCAGCTCGAGGCTCTCCTACAACGCGCGAGGGCGTCCGGTGGACGAAATAAAGAGCGCTACATCGCCCTCGGCCAGAATCGCAGCGGACATACGCTGGGTATAGCCATCGGTGAAAACCATAACCGGCACATTCAGTCGGAACAGCCGGTTGTGCGCCTCGACGGCCATCGCGGCCGAGCTGCCCCCGATACCGTAAACAACCACGCGCCCGGCCTTCGCGACCGCCTGCGCGCTGCGTAGTACATCTTCGTTGACCAGGGTGCTCCGTGTGCGTGTGAGGGCTTCGATGATGGTGTCGAACAGGCGATCATCATCGAGACTCTTGTGTGCCATTCCACGACCGGCCACCGCACCGCGGCCGCTCGAGCCGACCGCCTTGGTCGCCCGCTCAGCCCGGTCGCTGTTGGCCTGGGAGAGTGCCAGCTCCTGGATCAGGCGAAACTTCAGGTCCTTGAAGCCTTCGCAGCCGACAGTGCGACAGAATCTCAGGATCGTGGGCTCACTGACGCCCAGATCGGCGGCCACGGAGCGTACGCTCGAGCGCACGAAATCGTCGGGCGCGGCCAATATCTGCCTGGCGATTCTGACCTCCGAGCGGGTCATGGCATCCATCATGCTTTCGAGCCGCGGCAGGATATCGCCGCTGTCAGAACTGCTGCGCCCTTTGTTCATGCCCCATCTTCTTGATGTTGACCGGGAATTTCAATCACACAGCCGGCTAGAATGTCATTACTGCTACATTTTAGGTTTGACGATGCTACATTTCTGATAGATCATAATTCGCGGAGGAGCTCAGGATGCATCGCAAGGAGTCACCTTTTGGCCATTGAACGCATCGGCGGCGCCAGGACGGGTACAGGCGGACAAAGCCTGCCTTTTTGCCAGGCCACGGTCGCAAACGGTTTTGTGTTCGTATCCGGGCAGGTCGCCCTCGATGCCAACGGTGACATCGTCGCAGGGGGTGTCGTTGCTGAAACCCATCATTGCATCAAGAGCATCATTGCCATCCTGGAAAAGGCCGGCTGCACTTTGCAGGATGTTGTGAAAGTAAACGTGTGGCTGGACGACGCTCGCGACTTTGCGGCCTTCAACCGTGTCTACGCCTCCTACTTTCAAGAGGCTCTCCCGGCGCGTGCCTGTGTGCAGTCAGCCCTCATGGTGGATGCCAAGGTCGAGATTGAAGTGATCGCGCTCCAGCCGAAACATTGACTGTCAGGTCATGTTGGGTCTGAGAGATATCGCGAATACGCCACTGCCGGCGGGCACCAAAGGGTTGCCGCTGGACGGGTCCATTGCACGGCCGGTCGATTTGATCGATCGCGGGTTGAATGTGTTGCGCGGCGACTTTCCCATGCCGGTGGCCGTGCTGAAACGCTCCGCCCTGGATAACAATCTCCGGGTGATGCAGGACTACATCGAGCGGGCCGGAGTCAAACTCGCGCCGCACGCCAAGACCACCTTGTGTCCGGAGCTTTTTGCCCGGCAACTCGACCATGGCTGCTGGGGGTTGTCGGTGGCAACCATGACTCAGTTCAAGCTGTGCCACGACCTGGGAGTCGAGCGCATCATTCTCGCCAACCAACTGGTCGGCGACCCCGAAATCGCAGGCCTTGCGCATCTGTGGGCGCAAACCCCAAACCGTATTTACTACGTGTTGGTCGATAGCATCGCGGGTGCAGAGCAGATTTCCGCGGGTTTCAGCCGCGTACCCGGCGCACCTCCTGCAAGGGTGCTCATCGAGATGGGCGTGCCCAACGGACGCTGCGGGGTTCGCAGTTTGGAGGAAGGACTGTCCCTCGCAGGGGCCATTCGCACGCTGCCCCACATTGAGCTGCACGGGGTGGAAGGTTACGAAGGCCTGTTTGTCAGCGACAACGCCGAGCAAGACACCGCGGCCGTGTCGAGCTATCTCACAGGCGTACTGCAACTGTATGAGCGCCTGCGGGCGGAAAGGTTGTTCGCCGACCCGCAGCAGATCATCGTCAGCGCCGGCGGGTCCGCCTATTACGACCTCGTCGCCAAGGGACTGACTGATAAATCCTCCGCGGTTGTGCCCATCCTGCGCAGCGGCTGCTACCTGACACATGACAGCGGCTTCTATCGCCGGCTGCTCCAGCGCATGGAAGACAGATCAGCCGCGGGACCGGCTCCCCGCCTCCTTCCGGCGCTCGAAGTATGGTCGCGAGTGATCTCACGACCCCAGCCAGACCAGGCTATCGTGATTCTGGGTAAGCGTGATGTCTCGTACGACATTGATCTGCCCATGCCTCGCTGGTGGTTTCGCGACGGGCACCACAACGTGCCCCTGGCCAACGATGACTTCGTAGTAACCAGATTAAACGATCAACACGCATACCTGAGGGTCCCTTCGAGCTCGGATCTGGCGGTCGGTGATCTGCTGGGCTTCGAGATCTCACATCCCTGCACCACCTTTGACAAATGGTCACTGCTGCTCGAGGTCGA
>Ga0105240_10015219_pt1 | contig 10466 bp, 8 predicted proteins | sample KBSC54metaG_FD_80426 | JGI IMG/M metagenome (GOLD analysis project Ga0105240, IMG submission 80426) | Corn rhizosphere microbial communities from Kellogg Biological Station, Michigan, USA - KBS C5-4 metaG | ecosystem: Host-associated > Plants > Roots > Rhizosphere > Soil | place: Michigan, USA... | reverse complement strand
TGTTTGGATCGAATGTCGATCGCGTACTGCGGCAGGCGCCTTGTCCTGTGCTGGTCGCGCGTCCGTTGAAGCCGAGAATTTCTGTAGCCCCGGATTTCACAGACGAATACAGATCAATGCGTAGTCATCCGTGTAACTCTGTGGCCCTGGCGAATAAATGAGGCGAAATGGGAGAGCATAACGTCGAACAATACGTCGATGAGAAGAAAGCACAGGCCTTCATGAAGGCTCTGTTGGAAGACTTGCGCGCGCTTGCGTTCATGCTCGAGAACGACCGCGTCGAGAGCGGCGTCACGCGCATCGGAGCCGAACAGGAGATGTTTCTGATCGATCGCTATCTGCGACCAGCTCCTGTTTCATTAGAAGTTCTCAAGCACGCAAACGACGCGCGACTGACAACCGAGATCGCACGTTTCAATCTCGAAGCCAATCTCACGCCACTCAAACTCGAGAACGATTGCTTCAGCCGTCTGGAGCATGAGCTCGAGGAGTTGCTCGAGCTCGCTCGCAACGGTGCTGCAACTCAGAATGCCGACGTTCTCCTGTCCGGCATTTTGCCTACGCTACAGAAGTCAGATTTGACTCTGGACAATTTGACTCCGATCGCGCGGTATCACGAACTGGATCGAGGTGTGATCCGAATGCGCGGTGGTCCACTATCAATTCACATCAAAGGCCTCGACGAGCTGCACCTGACGCACGACAACATCATGATGGAATCGTGCAATACGAGTTTCCAGGTCCACTTTCAAAGTAACGCCAGGGAATTCGCCAATCATTACAACATCGCGCAGGCGATAACGGCGCCCGTGCTCGCCGTTGCGGTGAATTCGCCGCTGTTGTTTGGCCAGCGTTTGTGGCAGGAGACTCGTGTGGCTCTGTTCCAACATTCAACAGACGAGCGCTCGCGTCCACAGCTCACGCGTAATCAGCCAACGCGCGTCAACTTTGGCGATCGCTGGGTGCAACATTCGATAGTCGAGCTCTTTCACGATCAGATCACTCGTTTTCGTCCGATCATGATCAATGAGCCGGACGAGAACCCGTTCCAGGTACTCGCGCGAGGCGAGACGCCTTCGTTGTCAGCACTGCGTCTGCACAACGGGACGGTATGGCGCTGGAACCGAGCCTGCTATGGAGTGACCGAAGGCGTTGCGCATCTGCGCATCGAGAATCGCGCCCTGCCCTCTGGTCCAACAGTCGTCGATGAAATTGCAAATGCAGCATTCTTCACAGGTTTGATGTCTGCGCTTCCGCAAGTGTACGGCGAGATTGCGAAGCGAATGGTGTTTGACGATGCGAAGATGAATTTTTTCCGTGCCGCGCGGCACGGGCTCGATGCTCAGTTCCAGTGGATTGACGGACAGAGCATCAGCGCTCCTTCGCTGATCCTGGACCACCTGCTTCCACTTGCTCGCCAGGGATTACAGAGTATGGAAGTGGCAAGTGGAGATGTCGATAAGTACCTGGGGATCGTCGAAGAGCGTGCGCGAAGCCGGCAGACGGGCGCAGGTTGGATAATGAAATCGCTGGCGGCGATGGAAAGCTCAATTTCAAAAGATGCTCGCCAAAGAAAACTGACGTCGGCGATGTTGGCAGGTCAGAAGCAAGGTCAACCAATTCATCGCTGGGCCAATATAGAAAAAGCAGAAGCTGAGGGATGGGAGCAGGGCTACCGGACAGTCGGTCAGTTCATGTCAACGGACCTGTTTACCGTTAGTCCCGATGACCTGGTCGATCTGGCGGCGAGCGTCATGGACTGGCGACACATCCGGCACGTGCCTGTTGAAGATCAGGACGGTCGATTGGTTGGTTTGGTAACTCATCGTGGCGTGCTGCGGATCCTGAGTAACCGTGCGAATAGCGACGATAGTTCAACTACTGTCCGAGAAGTGATGGTCACGAACCCGGTCACGGCCTCTCCTGGTATGTCGTCACTAGACGCCATCGAAATTATGCGGAACAATCGTGTCGGGTGTCTTCCGGTCGTCGAGGGCGATCAGTTAGTCGGAATTGTGACTTCGTACGATTTTCTTGAAGCGTCGGCCAAACTATTTCAGCAGCACCTCACAGCACCCGCAGAAGAAGTAAAGAGTCGAGCACGTGTACAGGGAGTATGATCATGCCGAGCGCGCAATACGTAGAACTGGACCAGTTGCCGGGAGTGCCGGATAGCGGAAATCTGCATTCGTTGCTGCGCGAGATCCACGCGTCGAACATCAGCTATCTCAATTCAGTTCACGGGCGCGGCAAGGTGTTGTTTGCTGAGGGAGAGACGGCTCGAGGTGTCTACATGTTAAGGACGGGCAGAGCTACGGTCTCGATCTCGTCGAGTGAGGGACGGATCGTGATAACACGCCTGGTTCAGGCGGGCGACGTGCTGGGACTGAATTCAGTGCTCCGAAGTTCGCCATACGATGCGACGGTGACGACTCTCGAACCGTGTCGCACAGAATTCATTCCACGCGCCCAACTGATCGAGCTCATTGAAAAGAGCCACGCAGGTGCTCGTGCCGTATTGAAAATACTTAGTCACGAGTTAACGGAATTAACAGAACGCACGAGATCGTTGGTCCTGCCGCAAACTGCGAGTGCCAGGTTGGCGAGACTGTTGCTCGAGTGGAGCAAGAAATCCGTGCGAATCGACAGGGCTTTCACGCACGAAGAGATCGCGCAAATGATCTGCTCGTCGCGCGAAACAGTAACGCGCCTGCTGGCGAATTTGAGCAGGCGCCAGATCATTCAAATTACGTCAGACAGTATTCTAATCGGCGACGAAGCGGCTTTGGACAAAATCGCGCAGGGCTCATAGGTTTTCTCTGCGAACTCTGCGTCTCTGCGTCCTCTGCGTTAAAACTTTTTCACGATTAATTTAACGCAGAGAACGCAGAGACGCAGACAACGCAGAGAAGATTAGTTGCTCACGTGACGGCCGTCACATCAAAAACCAACCGATAAACCTAGAATACTCTTCCCGGGGGAGGGCCGAAGAATGAATAGATTCATCAAAGCACTCCTGATCTGTGCGTTCGTTGTCGCTACGATCGGTTGGCTCACATACCATGATTCCTCGCAGTCTGCGCCGTTCACCTCGGCCGAACTCGCGATGTTCAAGTCGGAAGACTACGTCGGCAGCGATGCTTGCAAAGACTGTCACGAAGACCAGTTCAAAGCCTTCTCACATACGACGCACTCGCGGCTTTCGGCGAGCAGCAGTTGGAAAGGGAAGGTGACTGGCTGCGAGTCATGTCACGGACCCGGCAAGGCGCACATCGAAGAAGGCGATCCCAAGAAAATCATCTCCTTCAAAACGAAATCATCTAAAGAGGCGTCGGAGACATGTCTTGGCTGTCACGCGGGCAAGGAAGAGCACAATAACTTTCGTCGTGGCGAGCATTGGCGCAACGACGTAGGCTGCACAGATTGCCATACCGCGCACGCCACTGTATCGATCGGCGGTAATCCAGGTTCAAACACATTCGTCTCTGAAGCAGCCCGACGCAATGCTGATCTGCTCGCGGCAAACATGCTGCGTGGAAGCGAGCCGCAACTCTGCATCCGTTGTCACAGCGAGACAAAAGCGCAGTTTAGCCGGCCATTCCATCACAAGGTGTTGGAAGGACAGATTAAATGCAGTGATTGTCACAATCCACACGGTGGTTTTGAACTCAAGCAGGCGCGTCTTTCGACTGGAGCCGATGCCGGGTGTTTGAAGTGTCACGCAGACAAGCAGGGGCCGTTCGTCTTTGAGCATGCGCCGCTGAAGATCGAAGGCTGCGCGTCGTGCCACACGCCACACGGTTCGGCAAATGAGAAATTGCTGACGCGTTCTCGTGTACGGCAGCTCTGTCTCGAGTGTCACAGCAACGCGCACGAGATCGGCGCACCCGACACTCCGAATTTTCACAATCAGGCGACGCTGAGATATCAGAATTGCACGACCTGTCACGTCAAGATTCACGGCTCGCATGTCGATCGCTTTTTCTTCCGGTAGCCGGGTGAGAAAGGAGCGGGGAAGATGAAAACATACAAGAGACCAGGTTTGCTGATCGCTGTGCTTCTGCTTTCTGCTGCGGCCGTCGATGCACAACAGCCCGCACCTTCACCATCGCCAACAGCGTTCGACGACAACCTGGGAAACTACAACGTCGTATCGAGTCTCGAGGTTGGTGTGCGTGGCTTGAGCGTATCCGGCAACGACAACAAGTACCGAAGCGATTTGAATTACAGCAACGGCGTTCGGCTTTTTGATTCCAGTTTCTTCTTGCGATCGAGAGAGAAGACTGGCTTAGCGTTTGACGAGTTTCTTGTGAATACCTCCGGCTGGGGAGGCGATCCGCACGGATACACGCGCATCAGCGTGGAAAAGTCTGGCGTCTACCGCTTCGATGGCAGCGTCCGCCGGTCAAGGTACTTCAATGCACTCGCGAGCATTGCGAACCCGCTTAACGCACCGATCGGACAACACACTTCCAACACGCGGCACAACTTTAGTGATTTTGATCTCACCGGGTTGCCGGAGAATCGCAAGCTAAGGTTCTACGTGGGTTACTCGCGAGACACTCGCGAAGGGCCGGGCACGACCACCGCTCGATTCGGTGGAGATGAATACGCCATCGACTCCAACTCAGATACACGCGCTAACAATTTTCGCGCTGGTATCGATGCCAGCGTGCTGGGTTTCGATCTTTCACTGCTTGAGGGTGCGCGCTATTTCAAGGACAACAGTAGTTACACCGTTACCCTGACGAATCAGGGCAACAATACGACGAACACTTCTCGTATCGATCAGTTGTTCCGGAACGTTCCTGCCCAAGGGTCTCATTACTTCACGCGCTTCAGTGCGCACCGTTTGTTTGCGAAAAAGCTCGATTTCACAGGGCGATTTATCTATTTGAGCGGCAGGACGAGGTATTCGTTTCTTGAACAAACAACCGGGCGCTTGAGCAACGGTAATCTGGCTCTCCCGGAAACTGCAACAGCCAGCGGCGAAACAAAGAGACCGTCGTCCATCGGCGACATCGGTGTCACGTTACTTGCGACGAGTAAGTTTCGTATCTCGAATACTTTTCGTTTCGACAACTTCCGTATTAATGGCGAAGAGCCGCTGCTTGACATGTTGCGGCAAAGAACTAATGCAGGCGCACCGCTTGCGACTGTGACTACGATTTCTTTCTTTGCTCGCACCACCAACTACCGCCGGTTCATGAACACGGTCGAGGCGGACTATCAGTTCAATCCTTCGTATTCCGTTCATGCGGGCTATCGTTTCACAGATCGTCACATCGAACTCGCGAACCTGGATCAGACCACAACCGTGGCGACGAGGGCAGAAGAGGTGGACAACCAAACGCATGCTGCGATCTTCGGCTTCAAAGCGCGTCCCGTAAAAGCCTGGACCATCTACTTCGACGGCGAACACGGCGATGCCGACAGCGTGTTTACGCGACTCGCAAACAACGACTTCACTAACCTGCGACTTCGCAATCGCATCAACGCAAACAAACAGATCGCGATTAACGTCTCATTCATTACGAAAGACAACACGAACCCCGCTGACGTTATCACGAGCCCAAATGTGCCGTTCGGCACTCCTCCAGGGGCGCTCGACGTGAATGTCAAGAGTCGCCACTTCACGTCGTCTATCGACTGGACGCCGAATGCGAAGTTTTCGTTGAGTAGTGGCTACACGCACATGCGCGTGACCAGCATCGCCGGCATTCTGCTTCCGATTAGTAATCAGCGACGCGTCGGAGAGAGTCAATACTTTTCGCGCGACAACTTTTTCTTTTTCAATACGTTTGTGCGACCGACTTCGAGAGTGACGTTGTATGCCGGATACCACATCAATAAGGACAACGGCCAGGGCGATCGCGTGTCGCCGTCGAATGTGATTTTGATCGATTCGTATCCGATGTCGTTTCAATCGCCGGAAGCGCGGCTGACGCTGAAATTGAATCGCGTGTTGGATTGGAACGTTGGTTACACGTATTACAACTACTCTGACAAGTTTTTCCCAATTCAGAACTATCACGCTCATTTGCCGTACACTTCGCTGCGCATTTATTTCGGGCGAGGTGAGTAAACTCTGATTCGACAATGGCGCCACGGGCGATCAAGTGGGTATGCAGCGGAGCGCTCTGTTGTGCGGTCGCGCTGACGATTATGGCCTCACCGCAACGTCGCCGGCCTCAAGTCGATTACTCTCGCTTTTCACACCTGACTGAAAAACATCGCGCTGCGTGCAAGTCATGTCACACCTTTCCGTCGAAGAATTGGAAGGACGTGCGCAAAGGTGATGATGCGTTTCCGGATGTGACTGAATATCCGGAACATCAGTCGTGCATGGCGTGTCACCGCCAACAGTTCTTCGCGCGCGAGCGGCCGGTGCCACGCATCTGTTCGAACTGTCATGTGAAAGCTACGCCGGATGACACTGCTCGATACCCGTTCCCGAGTCTTGGCGAACCGTTTCTTGCGACAGCAAAGGGCCGCGGCTTCGTTTCTGACTTCCGCGTTGATTTTCCACGCGAGAAGCACACTGATTTGAGTGAGTCGCAACCTTTAAATCATGCAACGTGCTTCACCTGTCACAACCAGGAAAGTGAATTGCCGCCTTTGCCTCCTAACTGCGATTCGTGTCACAAGCCAAGATGATATTTTTGCGAATACAGTTATGCTTTTTGTGCCTTTTTGTGGCCCAGACGAGTTATGCGCAGTTCAAACACGACAATCCCAATCACGCGCGGCTGCCGTGTTTGCTTTGTCATCGTCGCGAAAACAACTCACCGCAACCCACGTTGCCAGGCAAGGCTGCACACGCACCGTGCGCTGGCTGTCACGCGCAGCAGTTTTCGAATCGTGCGAGTGAGTTCTGTTCGATCTGCCATACGGATGCGCAAAGTGAAAAGGTTAAGGCGTTTCCGCCATTGCGGAGTTTCGATGTCAGATTCGATCACGCAAAGCATGCTGCGACTGCGTGTGCGACATGTCACCGGCGAAACCGTGGCGGAGTTGGTCTATCAATTCCGGCGCGAATCAATGCTCATGTAACTTGTTTTAGTTGTCACACGCCGACCGCACAGGCAGGCGGGCGCAACATTTCGTCGTGCAGCACTTGTCATCAGCTCGGGCGCTTCGTTCGCACTTCAGATCAGGCGGCTGCTTATCGAGTCGGTTTCAGTCATGCGAGTCATGATGCGTCGGAGAAGTTGGCGTGTGCTGCATGTCATCAGGTGAGAGGCAGGCGAGTGTCGTCGCCCATGCCTCTCAATCATCACGCGCCGGCTGGCGCTTCCAGTTGCGCGACCTGTCATAATGGTCAACGAACGTTTGGCGGCGATGATTTCTCGGTCTGCAAACGGTGCCACAAAGGGCCGGCATGGCGCTTTTGAATTGGCTGTGGAAAGTTTCCCAATTATGCGGAAAAGACCGCTGCAATGCTGGTTTTCGGGCGGAATTTGCTCGGAAAGTTCGTCGGCATGGACGTTGCACTTACGACTCACGAGCGGTTCACCGCTACCAGGAGGCATGATGAAGCGAGTCAAAAACACAGCGATAACCATTACGGCGATCTTAGCGTTCGGCGGGCTCTTTTACAGCGTTGCTCCAGCACAGGGTGAGGCACAACCATCGGACCCCGCAGCTTATTACAAAGCCAAATGCGTGATCTGCCACGGCCCGAAGGCAGAAAAGAAGTTCGACGCGTCGCTAACTGACGAGCAATACATCGACGCAATACTCAAGGGTAAGAAACCTGAGAAGCCGCCCAACATGCCGGCATACGGTGAGAAGGGAATTACTCCGGAACAGGCAAAAGCGCTCCTGGAGTACATGAAGCAACTGAGATCAACTCAGTAGACGGATTACATCTGTGTAATCAATGACTGCTCGCACAGGAAGAACCGCAACACTTTTCAGAAATTACATAAGCTTCGCGGGCGCGGTGATAGTAATCGCCGCGGTCGTGAGCATTCTGCTGCTCTTTCTCATCGAGCTGACACAAACATCCACCAACCCTTACCTGGGGATCGTCACATACGTCATCCTGCCCGCGTTCCTAATCTTCGGTATCGTCGTGATTCTCGTCGGGATGTTGCTCGAGAGACGGCGCCGCCGGCGCTCGCCATCTTCAGACATTGCGCCATATCCACGAATCGATCTGAACGAGCCACGGCAACGGCGTCTCGCGCTCGTACTCCTTACAGCGTCTTTCGTATTCGTTTGCGCGAGTGCCTTTGGTAGTTATCGCGCTTACGAGTACACGGAGTCGGTAGAGTTTTGCGGGCAGGCATGTCACAGCGTAATGAAGCCTGAGTTTGTCGCTTTTCACGCAACCTCACACGCCAGAATTCGCTGCGTCGACTGCCATGTGGGCCACGGCGCGGAGTCGTATGCCAGGTCCAAGCTTTCCGGCGCGCGTCAGCTCTTCGCCTTGATTCGCAACAACTATTCAAGACCGATCGAGACTCCGGTTCACAACATGCGCCCGGCAAATGAGACCTGCGAACAGTGTCACTGGCCGTCGAAGTTTCACGGCGCTCAGCTCAGGACCTTTAATCACTACGCCTACGATGAGCAGAACTCGTTACGTCAACAGCGAATGTTGATTAACGTCGGTGGAGGAGATCCCGGAAGTGGACCGGTTGCAGGGATTCACTGGCACATGAACCTTGCCAATGAAATTACTTTCATTGCGAACGATCAGCAGCGACAGGTGATTCCGTGGATTCGCGTCAAGGATCGCAACGGAAAAATTACGGAGTACTACGATCGCACTCGACCGCCGACCGCCGAGCAGATCGCAACCGCTGAAAAGCGTCGCATGGATTGTATCGACTGTCACAACCGCCCCGCGCATGCATACCTGCCGCCTGATGTTGCGTTGGACCAGTCGTTTGCCGCAGGCAGACTCGATCCGTCGTTGCCATATCTCAAGCGGCAGGCGGTGGAAGCCCTGAACAAGCCCTACGCAACGGAGCAGGAAGCCGTCAACGCAATCGCCTCACATCTCGATGGATTCTACCGGACCAACTACACGCAACTCTACGCGCAACGAGCTGACACGATTAAGTCAGCAATCGGCGAGACTCAGCGTATATTTAAGACTTACTTTTTCCCGGAGATGAAAACCAACTGGGCGACTCACCCGAACAATATCGGACATCTCTATTCGTCAGGCTGTTTTCGCTGTCACGATGGCGAGCACGTTAGCGATACGGGGAAGGTAATTCGAAATGATTGCAACATCTGCCATACGGTTTTATCAGATTCCGCGAGACCGGTAACGCTGCCGAAGACGATAGACTTTCAGCATCCGGTCGATCTCGGCGGGTTGGCAGATCGCAAATGCGAGACTTGCCACAAAGCGAACGAGCCGTTTAAGCATCCGATCAATCTGGGAGACATCTCGATGTTTCAGTGCGTCGAGTGTCACCCGAAAAAGTAAGCCACCAAAAAAGGCACAAAAGGCGCAGTTTCGACTGCACAGGACTTCCAACGGGTTTCATGCGTCGCAAGAAGCCGCGCGCATTCTCGGGGAATCGATTAACTTCTCACGCAAAAGCCAGATGGCGCTGCGTGGTTCAAAATGAACTAGCTACGGCCTTCGGCGGTGTTTTGAGAAACTTCCGGCAGAGCGTGAGGATCGCGACGCCGCGTGCTTCCGGTGGCGTTATATCGTTGAGTACGTACAGAACTTGTTCGAATTGATTCGGAGGGAAGACGGCGACTGCTGACTGCAAGCTGAATCCGGTAGTGCGAATGGTGAAATCACTAACGGGTGTGACACCGCTGATTCTCTTAAATGACGGCGCTTTGTCTTCGGTTAGAGAAGCCGGTGGCGCCTTTCGCATTAGCTTCACTGCGTATAACAACCAATCGAGCGCTGCCTGAGTGTCGAAACGACCGTAGGTCGACACGATACCGAGTGCGGTGCGTGCCAGACCCTCATTGGCCTCGCTTCGCCTCACTATTGCACCAGCTTCGCGCAGCCACTCACCGGCGCGATCGGTCTCTTTATTCTCAATCAGTTTTTGAGCGCCAACGATGAAGCAAACCGCTCGTTGGCCCACGTCTTCATTCTTGACGTTGAGTCGATGAGCTTCGTCAAGATTGCCGGCAGCGATGAAGTGCAGTACGGCGCGGTACAGGAGCCAGCTTCGCACTCCCTCGCGTAACGTCTTGTCGTCAATCTTTCCGGTCAGATCTAAACCGCGTTGGTAACGCTCAACCGTCGTAGCGACTGCGGCCGTCGCGTAGCCGATGTCGCGTGTCAAAACATCCCGGCCTTTCGCGGCTGCTTCTTCAAGAAGATCCACGCGGCGTTCCGCAAAGCTTTCCTGACTTTCTCCGCGTCGCACTTCCGGTACGTCCGTACGCGGCGGGGGCGGCGTAGTCGCAAAGCGAGCTTCAGCATCAAGTTGCTGCGCACGTGTCTTTAGCAGAGCTGCCTTTTCCGGCAACTG
>Ga0105240_10015217_pt1 | contig 10467 bp, 8 predicted proteins | sample KBSC54metaG_FD_80426 | JGI IMG/M metagenome (GOLD analysis project Ga0105240, IMG submission 80426) | Corn rhizosphere microbial communities from Kellogg Biological Station, Michigan, USA - KBS C5-4 metaG | ecosystem: Host-associated > Plants > Roots > Rhizosphere > Soil | place: Michigan, USA... | reverse complement strand
ATGAGTGTGCATGGATGATGTCCGGCATTTCTCGGCGGGCAATATCCAACACAGCACGGCGATAGCGGCTCAGCATCCGCAGCCGGATCTGATATGAGAGCCACTTCGAGCGCGCCTGCGCAGGCACAGGAATGTGATTGGTCCGGTAGTAGCGCGTGCCCTCGATCTCCTCCAGCGAGATGTTGGTGTTTTTCGTCGCGAACAAAGGCGAAGTGACGACGACGGGATCGAGACCCATGCGGCGCTGATGGACCACAATCTCTCGGGAACGAATCGTGTAACCGACCGTGTTCGGAACGGAGGTCTCCAGCACGTGCAGTATTTTCATATCGTGGGTCCTCGGGAACGGTCTCGAGGCTCGGTCCGCTCCGGCGACCACAGCGCCATGCGCCGGCCGTGCCAGACGTTTGCCCAGGCTAACATCAGGGCATAGTTGACCATCAGGTAGTAGTAAGCCAGATGACAGCAGCGCACTATCGCATTCATCCGTACGGCGCTGACTGTGCGGCCGACCAACAGGGCCACCGCGATGCCGGTCGCGGTCATGACAAACACCGGCAGGTAACGACCCGCCACCGCCAGCCCCGTCAGCGCCACCACGGCGAAAATGAGAAACAGCGGTGTCACGAACCGCAACAGCTTGTGCATGATCAGCTGGAGGGAGAATATCCCGAACCGTAGGGGGTTCAGCAGCTCACGCATGCTGATCAGTCCCACGATGCTGCGTGTCAGGATTCGAACCTTGCGGCGGAATTCGATTCCGTAGCTGTCGGACGGCTCTTCCTCGGAAATTGCCTCAGGCTCGTAGACCACGCGCTTGCCACTGCGCACCAGGGCCAATGGCTCGACCAAGTCGCTGATGAGGCCGTCGTCGATAGGTACATAGTCGGAGCGCCGCACCGCGTAGATGGACCCGTTGGCGCCGACTACCGACGACAAGGCGCTCTCGCGCAGCTTCATGAACTTCTCATAGTCCCAATACAGGCGCTCGGAGCGCCCCGCCGCGGCATCGCGCACCCGGTAAACCAATTGCCCGCAAACCCCACCCACACTTGGAGCCGCGAAGTGCCGTACCAGTTTGTCGATTGCGTCAGCCCGATAGAACGCATTGGCGTCCGAAAACACCAGAATGTCGGCTCGAGCGCAGCGTGCAAGACGATTCTGTATGCCGGTCTTGCCGGTGCGCGGGAACTTCGCCAGCACGATGTCGCGGGCGGCGTACGATTCCACGATTTCCTCCGTCCTGTCAGTCGAGCCGTCTGAAGCGACCACGATCTGCAACTTGTCGCGTGGGTAGTCGAGCTGCAGACAATTTTCCAACTTGCGTGCGATCACGGATTCTTCGTTGTACGCAGCCACTATCAACATGACCGGAGGCGCAGAAGGTGCCACCTTGGTAGCAACGGCATGCCGCCGCAGCAGCGGCCAGCTGACGGCCAGCAACAACGGATATCCGATGTTGACTATTACGAGCATCGTCACGGATGACCACAGGACCCATTCCAGGATGACTAACATCGTTTGCCGCCCCTTGCGCTCTTCAGCGCCGCTGCGAACTCAGCCTGGATCGCCTCCCACCGGTAGCGGCGCTCGACCAGTTCCCGTCCGGCCTTGCCGACTGCAGCCCGGCGCTCAGCGCTCCTCAGCAGCTGGATGCAAGCATCGGCAAATGCCCGCGGGGAATCTCCGACGAGGATATCGACACCTGTTGTTGCTTCGATGCCTTCGCACCCGATGGAAGTCGAGACCACCGGTTTGCCGGCAGCCATGGCCTCCAGGATCTTGATCCGTGTGCCGCCCCCCGTTCTGATGGGCACCACGAATACCGTGCACGCCGCGAGCAAGGCCTGTTTGTCATCCACATAACCGTGCACGACAACATCGCTGCCATTGTCCAGCGCCGCTACGTTTGCGGCCGGTGATTTACCCGCGATGATGAAACGCGCGGCCGCGATGGTTCGCTTGATCAACGGGAAAATGGCCGTGACGAAGAATACGACCGCCGCCTCGTTGGGCTGATAATTCATGGCACCGAGAAAGACGAGTGTACGTGCATCATCGACGGGGGCATCTGCGGCAGTGGTCAGATCGGCGCCGTTGCTGACGACCCGCACAGCCGGAAACGGGCGTCGTGCTTCAATCCTTCGCCGGTCGACGTGCGAGCACACCAGTGACAGGTCGAACCACGAGAGCACCCGTTGCTCGTATCTGCGCAACTTCAGATACTCGAGCATCGCCAGCCATCTTCTCGCGCTCCACCACGGATCGAGACTCAACTTCCGCCAGACTTTGGCCGACTCCAGATCGTCGACATCCAATATCCGCGACACGCCCGCAGCCGCCGCCGCGCGCCGGGCCGCGGCCGACAGGTTCCGCGCCATGAAAATGCGCTCCAGGTGCACGAAGTCAAATCGCTCACTGGCCAGCAGCGCATCGACTTCGGCTGCGAGGGCTGCGTCGTGGAATTCGCGAACAATTCGGGGCAGCGGCCGCATTGCCTGCAGCATTGCGCCCCATTTGCCGGCCGGCCGGGACTTGCCCGTGAGCGCGCAGCAGTGCACTGATTCAACGATATCTCCAAGATACGGCGTCATCTGCGCTTCAGCGGTGGTTTGCGCGAAACACACGAGTGTCACCGGCCCGAGCCGGGAATAGCTCTCCAGCAGGTGCAACACCCTGATCTTGGATCCGACGTCGGGCGGCCATGGAACCTGCGGCGCAATGAAAAGAGTTCTCACGACGGCTTCCCGTCAGCCGCGGTGCACGATGCCACCGAGCTGACCAACACGAAGTTCCGCAACACTGCACGCGCGGAACCCGGATCGCGCGCATCCGTGCTGAGAACCGTCACAGAGGCGTCCTTGCGGCCATGAAGGAGTCCCTGGAGCTGTATGAGCTTGGCCTGCCAGGGCCGCACGACATGCGTTCCAGCAACGCAGTACCAATGCCAAACCAATCGCTGAGCGCCGGTCTGCTGATTCGAAAGCCACGTTTCGACTACTTCGAAGGAGTGCGCCCCCGCCACGGGAACTCGCTTGTAGTAGGTCCCAACGTACCCGCCGCGCGGTTCCCACGGAGCGGTGTAGACAGCATTTGTCTGATTGATCGCTTGAGACCGATGGCCCTGGGGTACGTACCATGCCCAGTAGGCGGAGACATCTCCTTCGGCAGCGTGATAGCGGACCTGCACCTGCTCTGAAGACCCTACAAACCTGGGCTGCCAGCTGTAATCCGGGACCAACGGACCCGACCACGGCGCCTGCACGGGAATGGCGGTGAGTTTCGCCACACTATCCGTTCGCGGGCTCGCAGCCCACAGAGCCGTTGCAGGGCCCGCCAGCAGCAACAGCGTTGCAATCGCGGCCAACGCAGCCAACGATCGGGCTGAATACTCCACGTTGCCGACCGCCACAGACGCTCTGCCCGCGGGCAACGGCCGCTCCAGCCTCTGCAACCAAAGACTCGCCCGGAACGCACCTATCAACAGCGTCCCGAAAATTCCCCATCCCACCATGAAATGCTGCCACTCGGTGAGCGGACCCGCGTGAACCAGGACGTATACACGGATCCAGTTGCCAACAATCGCCACCGTGGCAAACCCGATCAACACCCATGCCCGTAAGGAAAAGGCGCGAAAACCAAGGTAGGCGTACAGCGCCCCGCAGGTCACTGCTGCCTGGAAATATTGCACACCGCTGCATTGAGCGAGCACCAGGACGGCGCCATCAGGCGTGTAGATCGACGTCTCATCGACGAACGCGGGTGTGCCCGTGAGTTCGAGCGCGAGCGCGAGCGCGTGCACCGTCATGGCTTGCAGCACGTGGTTGAAGTAGCCCCAGATCGGCAGGGCTAGCATGGCGAATGCCAGGGGACCCGCCGCGACCCGCAGGACAGCGTACCCGAGCAGCGTCCAGGTCAGTGCAGCCAGACCGGCAACAAACAATGCGTACTGCGCGATTCGTACGTCGAGCAGGTATGCCAGCCAAGTAGCAATCCCTACAGGGACCACGAGCCACAATCCGCGCCAGTCTGGGGTAACCGCAGCATCCCGCAGCCGGCCACGGGCCCGCCACAGGAGCCACACACTCATGCCGAGGATTGCAAATCCGTACTCGAGACCGCCAAACGCCCACAGCCTCAGCCACGCGTACAGTGCCTCACCGTTCGCGGCCACCAACACGGCAAAGGCAAGGAGGAAAACCATGCCGGCGGCGGTTCGGGTGCTCGCGGCTGCCAAGCTGCGTCCTCCAACAGTTAGTTTCGAGGCTTCGTTTTTGCGCTCACCGTCTCGGCATATCCATAGTACGCCGTCGGTGCTGCACTCGTATTTTGATTCAACACCAACGCGACCGAGCGGCCCTCGAGGTAGCTGAGCGCGTCCAGCACTGTTTGTTGATTGGTATGCGCCGCGCGCACTACCAACACGACCTGCCCGGAGACGGCAGCAAGCGCCCGGGCTTCCGTGGTCAGCAGCAGCGGCGGCGAGTCGAGCAGCACCATGCGCCGCGCGTCGCCCTGAGCAAGCCGAGTTATCACGGCGCGCATGCGCTCGCTCGCCAAGAGTTCCGTTGCTTGTTCGCTGTGCTTTCCTGAGGGCAGCAACGACAAGCCCGGAACGTCGGTGCGCAGAATCATGGATTCGACGTCGAGGTGTTCATTTTGCAGCAGGTCGAGCAACCCCGGGCTTTCGGCGGCGCCCAACAGCTTGCTGATATGGGGTTTCGGGCTGTCTGCGTCCACCAGCAGCACGCTGATGTCCTTCTCCCGGGCCATGCTGAATCCCAGGTTGATGGCCGTAAAGGTTTTGCCTTCGCCCGGCAGAGCGCTGGCCATCATGATGACGTGCGCGTTGCTCAGTGTCGTTGTGCCTCGGCCGGTGGCATTTGCGATCAGCGGTCTCTTGATCTGACGATATTGCTCACTGATCTCGCGGTCCTGGTGAGGCGGCGGCAGCAGACCCGCGGCGCGCAGCCCATCCTGATTGATGACAATGCGCCGCGCGGTGCTGAATGCAGCCTGATGGGTGTGGCCCGACTGCGGGACGCGTTGCGCGTCTACTGGCGATAGCGCGCCAAAAACAGCCTCCGAAGCGTTCGCGCCGATCGAGTCCGAACGCGGCCCTTCACGGATCTTCGCCAGGGCTTTCTCGATGATGCTCATAGTTCAGCCGACCCAGTGTTGCAGCAGGCGGGTAGCATGCGCTTGTGTCAGTAACAGGACGCCGGCTACCATGATCAGGAGGCTCGCCGCCCATGTGTAGACAAACGCACGGCCGCGCTGGCGCGCCTTGTGCTTGTCCACCCAAGTCAAGCTGACGACCCCGAGCACCGGCAGACCCGTGATCTCGTTGAGCTGCTGGGCGCTGCTGAAGACGGGTTTCAACCGGTGCAGCACGCCGGCAAGCCCCGCGCCGGCCGCCAATGCCGCAACCAACACCGCGAGAATCAGCAGCGGGCGCTTCGGAGCCGTGGGCTCGAGGGGCGCGCGCGGAGGGTCGATGACCTCGAAGCGCACGATCCCCGTCTCCTCGGCCTGTTGCGACAGCCGGCCTTGTTCCAGCCTCTGCACCAGGGCTTGATATCGAGTGCGGGTGACCTCGTAGTCGCGATTCAGGCGAGCAGACTCAGCTTCCACTTCGGGCGCCGTATCGACCAACTGTTTGAGATTCGCGATCCGGCGCTGACTCTCATTGACCTGGCCGCGCAGAGCGGCAATCTCCACATCCGTCTGGTTGAGTTGCACCTGGACGTTCTGGAACACAGGATTCGAGCCAAGCCCCATGCGCGCGGCAGCGCCCACGTCACCCTGGCGGACGGCGTCGATATCAGCCTGCTGTCGTTCCTTCAATTCGCGCAACGTGTCTCCCAGGGCGATCACATCCGGATGCTTCTCGGTGAATTTGAGGAGCAACTCATCGCGTCGGGACTGCGTTTCTCGGATCCGCGCGGCGATATCGTTATCCCCCGCCAGCGCCCCGAGCTTGGGTGTTGCGTCAGTCGTCGCGCCTCCACTGGCAAGCAGCGGCTCGCCGCGCGTTTGACGCAGCAGTTCCTCGCGCCGTCGTTGTGCAATGGTGAGATCACCTTGCGCCTTCCTGAGCGCTTCCATCTCATCTTGCAGGCGCGAAAAGTAGTCCCTCTGCGATCCAGGAAGCAGACCGACGTTTTTCTTCTTGAACGCCGCCAAGCGCTCTTCGGCCGCCGCGAGTCTGTGCTCGTCTTGCGAAATCTGCTCCTGAAGGAATTGCTGTGCTTGCTCCGAGCCTTCGCGTTTCCCGCCCAGAGTATCTTCCACGAAGTGGTTGAGAATGCGATCGACCACTCGCAAGCTGCGCTCTCGGTTGGTATCCGCATACGAAATCACATACAACCCGCCGCCTCGCGGGTTTATCTGGATGCGCTCCCGGAGTTGCGAGATGACGTTTTGCCGTTCTGTTGGCGTGGCGCCTGCAATCTGCAGACCTTCCTTGCGCGCCACTTCCTCCAATCGCGGGCCGCCGAGAAGCCCCTCGCGCACACGCTCAATCTGCGAGTCGATATCCGTGGTCATTGCCAACCCTTCGGTTGCGCGGCTGAGGGCAGTGCGTGCATCCACGAACACACGCGCAGAGGCTTCGTAGCGATCAGGGAGCCACAGCACTGCGATCCAGCCTACCAGGCTCAGGCACCAGGCCAACAGCAGGGCCGCCCAGCGGAAGCGCCACGCGCCACGCGCCATGTCCAGCGATCGCTCGACGAGTGCCTGCAACTGGTTCCGAGGGCTGTCTGGTAACACAGTCATATCAAAGCCGCGATTGCGGCACGACCAGCACATCGCCGGGGCGCACCGGAAGGTTTTGACTGACATCCCCTTTGTTGAGGAGATTATCGAGCTTCACGCGGATCTTGCGAGTCGTGCCTCCCTCGGAGCGCACGATGCTGGAGCGGTTGCCGGCGGCAAACTCACTCAGTCCGTCCACCGCGAGAATGACGTCGAGTACTCTCATGCCCTCCCGATAGGGCAGAGCCTGGGGCTTTTTCACTTGCCCAACAACCTTGACCTGGCTGAGTGTGCTCACGGCAACGGTGATGATGATGTTGACCTTTGGGGAGCGAACGTACTCCGCGAGCACCACTTCCATATCCCGCGCCAGTTGCGAAGGCGTCTTGCCGACCGCCGTCATGTTCTCGACGAGCGGCGTCGAGATCTTGCCATCGGGGCGCACGGGGACCGTGACGGACAAGTCCGGACTGCGCCAGACAAACACCTGCAGCGTATCGCCGGGGCCAACGAGGTACTGGTCCGCCACCGCGCCGCGTGCTCCGGCGCCGTCGGGCGCAGGCTTCGTGCTATCGCAACCTGACAAACACGCAAACACGAGCGCAACCAGCGAAAGCATCGCCCCGCGAAATCTTCCTGGTGCGCTCATGTCGGTCCCCTTCGTCAGCATGGCACAAATTACGCTCAGCGGCGCTCGACCGCTGCCACCGAGGCGCGTCGCCGCGCCTCGGTGTAGTGAGCAACAATCAGCGGGTTGCCGCCGGCGGCTGCGGTTTTGAGCAGGGATAACGCCTCTGCGATTTGCCCTTCCTGGAGAAGAATCCAGCCATACGTGTCCGTGATGAGGCTGTTGGATGGAGCAAGTGCGTGAGCCTGGCGTGCGGTCGCGAGCGCCCGCGCGTCGCCGGTGCTTTGATACAACCACGCCAGGTTGTTGAGGGCCACGGCGTTCCCGGGCGCGCGGCCGACAATCCATTCATATTCCGCGATCGCCTTCGAGGGCTCCGCAGCCTCGTACGCTTCGGCCAGCGCCAGGCGAACCAGCACATCGTCGGGCTCGCGCGCAAGCCAGCTGCGCAGCGGTTTCGCCGCATCAGCGATGCCGGCCAGGTGGCGGGCAGTATAGGACCGCAGGGTCGTCACGGAGCTCGGCTGCAATCGGCCGGCCTCTGCGTACGATGTAGCCGCCGCCGCATATTGCCGGGCCGCCATCTGGACATCGCCCTCCAGTATCAGAATCCGGGCGACCCGCGGATGTTTATGTTTGAGCTCGAGCACACGTACCAGCGCCGCATCAGGCCGGCCCGCGCCCAGCTCCAACATCGCGGCGAATGCAACCGCGGGGAGCCAATCCGGATGGATGGCAAGCGCCCTCCCGAGCGACTCGCGGGCTGCAGCCGGCTGCTGCAGGGCCAGCTGAGCTTGCGCAACATTGGACCAATACGCGGCATTGTCAGGATCCAGGTCGGCTGCGGCACGCAGCTGCGCCAGCGCCTGTTCATAATGGGCGCCTTCCAGGTACAGCAAGCCTGCGAGATTCAACACGTCCGCGCGGCCAGGTGTCGCGGCGATGACCTGGGAGATGACCTGATCGGCCTCGCGGGATTTTCTCTCCTGCAAGTAAAGGCGCGCCAGCGCCAGGCGCGACGCACCGTGGGTGCGTTTCAGGAGCTCAATTGCTTCTGCTTCCTGGTCGTTGCTGAGATAGGCTGCAGCGAGGCTCAACTTCAAATCATCGTTGTCAGGATGAGTGAAGACGCTTTGCTCGAGGAAGGCGACACCGGCTGGGCCAGTGCCTAACTGTGATTGCGCGCGATGCATGAGCAACCGCAGTGGCGTGTCCGAGGGGTCCGCCTCCATGGCTGGCAGCAGTACCCGCAGCGCCGCTTCCGGGCGCTCTTGCCGCAGCCACACTTGCGCAAGAAGCTTTCGGGCTTCGCCGTTTGCCGGCGTCGACTGCACCACTTTCGCAAGCTCCGCTGCCGCCTGTTCCATGTTGCCCTCAACCAACAGGCAGCTGCCGAGCAGAAAGCGCGCCGGCAGGAAGTCCGGCGCGGTGCTCAGTAGCTGCTGCAGCTCGGAAGCGGCCCCGGCGTGGTCACCACGCGCAACCGCCACACGGGCTGCAGCGAAACGTGCCCTCGTGCTGTCGGGCGCCAGCTGCGCCAATTGCGTCTGAGCCAACATTGCTTCTGCAACCTCGCCGCGCGCGATTTGCGTTTCGACGAGCGTAACGAGCAGGCTCTCGTGCTGGGCGAGAGTCAGCCGACCCGCCGCGAGCTGCAGGGCCTTGCGCAGGGCCCCGTCCGCCTGGGCGAACTGACCCCGGCGCGCGAGCACGCTACCGCGCAAAAGCCAGCCGAGAGCGAAATCCGGCTTCTGTTCGAGCGGCGCCTCGAGTTGCGCCAGCGCGGATTCGAGTTGCCCCTGCGCCGCATAGGCCTGCGCTACGCCGGCGTTGGCCTCCAGCGAATTCCGATCGGCAAACAGCGCCACCTGGTAGGCGGCCAGAGCATCCGCGCTGCGCTCCAATCCAAGCAGAGCGTGGCCGCGATAGATCGAGCGCTTCGGCTCCGGTATCGGCAGCCCACCGCGGTCGATGTGGTCCAGCAGCGACTGATACCGTCCCAACGCCAGGTCAACACGTGCACTGAGGTCCGCAGCTACGGCCGAGGGCGTACCGAGCTCGAGGGCGCTCCCCAACTCGTCAGAAGCCCCCGCGGCGTCGCCGAGCTGGAAGGCGACTTCCGCCAGGAGAAAATGGCCATGCGCATCTTCAGGCTGATCTTGCAGAGCCTTCTGCAGCCCCACCCGCGCGCCGGCATAGTCGGCGGCAGCTATTTGCCGCTCGGCGCGCGCAATCCGAGTGTTGGGATCAACGAACCGGTCGCAGCCGCCGGCTGCGAAGAGCGCCCACCCAGCGCCAACCGCAGCAACCGGCACCTTTACAGTTACGGGAATCGGCATCGCCACAGTCCCCGCTGCTTGCATTCTCGTTCCCCACGGCCCGTGCTCGACGCGACGAACCGGCGCGCCACCGAAGTTAGAAACTTGAAATTGTCAGTGGCAGCGCTACGCGCAGAACAGCGTACCCCTCTTGCGGTCACTGTGCACTCCCATCGAGCGTCGTTCAGTGGCCTATCGCAGCCTGGTGTTATTTGTTAGAATCGCGTCGCGCGATGGCGACGAAGCTGATCGTTGCAACTCGCGAAAGGCACGGAATTTGCGTCTTCATCGGGCAAACAAGCGAGGCCTGCCATGAAATCGCTCCCGCAGTCTGCCATCCTGGGCCTGCTCCTCCTGTTGGCGGCCCCTGCCACCGAAGCAGCCTCCATAGCATCGACCGATGCAACCAACTTCAATCCAAACGCATACGTTTCGCAGTGGCAAGCGGGCCTCAACCCAGGTGCAGATGCGGTTGCCGACTTGCCACTGAAATCCGGGCTGTTGAATATTCCGAGAGTTGACTCCCCGGTGTCGGTAACGACGCCCGAGGACGATGCCGGATTGCAAAGTTCGGGCATCGTGTCGCTATTGAACGAGGTCGACCGCGACAAGCTGGACAAACCCAAGCACAAGCCCAAGCCGCCCACGACCGTGCCCGAGCCCGGTGCGCTCAGCTTGATCGGGTTGGGTTTGTTGGCGCTGGCGTTGATGACTGGCCGCACGCGCAGACTGCGCTGACACGCAGCAAACGATTCGCTGCGT
>Ga0105240_10015214_pt1 | contig 10467 bp, 6 predicted proteins | sample KBSC54metaG_FD_80426 | JGI IMG/M metagenome (GOLD analysis project Ga0105240, IMG submission 80426) | Corn rhizosphere microbial communities from Kellogg Biological Station, Michigan, USA - KBS C5-4 metaG | ecosystem: Host-associated > Plants > Roots > Rhizosphere > Soil | place: Michigan, USA... | reverse complement strand
AGCGGAGCGCGCGGACCGCCGACTCCCCTATGCTGGCAACAGCAGCGCCCATGGCCGCAGTCAGAAATCCAAACCACCAATAAAGCCGATCCCCGGGAGGCAGGGCCGCAATGCTGCTTTTTTGGGCTGTCAGTGCCGCCATTGCACATGCATGTCCCTGGTCAATTGCCTGCTCTTCACTTTCTTGGCTCATGGCTCCTCCCGCTCGTCCTGATCAGCATCTATAGCTGGCGGGGGACTATACAACCACTCGGGGGAGCCGTGCTCTCTTCCCCCGCGAACGTCTTGCCCCAATATGCGCCCACCGGGACAATCTCTCTCACATTCATACGTGAAATCAGCCGCTTAGGTAGTTAGTCACAGCCTGGGCGGCGCAACCCCCTGCGGCTCCCCCGGCAGGGCCTGTCAGCGGCTCAAATCAGCGTTCCGCACGCTCGCGCGCGAGCAATTCTGTCAGCTGCTGCACAATCTCAGGGTGTCGAGCGTAGACGTTATGCTGCTCACTCGGATCATCCGCCAAGTTGTAAAGTTGGCCTGGCGGTTCCCCCGGCCGCGGCTGCCGGACCGGCGGCGGGCTCCAGGTCGCGTTCTCGTAACCTTCGAATAACGGCTCATCCCCTACCCACGGTATCAACTTCCAGTTCCCGGCCCGGAGCGCGAGCATGCCTTTGGGCCACGTTGCCTCGTGGAGCATCGAGTCTCTGACCGACCGAGTTTTCTGTCCCAGTAACACAGGTAACACATTTAAACTGTCCTCGCCGGCGTTGCGCGGTAACTTCTGCCCGGTTAGGGCGGCAAACGTGGCCAGCATGTCAGTCAGCGACACCAACTGGGCGCTCGAGCCGCCCGCGGCGATTCGACCCGGCCACCGGGCAATGAACGGCATTCGATGTCCACCCTCCCAAACGTCGGCCTTCATCCCACGCCAGCACCCGGCAGCGCGATGGTCATACTTGCGACCAGTGGACGCCGCGGCGGACACAGAATGCACGTTGCCCAGTTTGGCGTTCAACCATCGCACATACTCTTGCGCGTCGTCTTCGGACACGCAAACTACAGGATCATCGTCAGTTTGTGAAAAGCCGGGGTGGCTCCAAGTTGTTGCTTCGTCCGCTGCCCATTCACCGCCCGTCCAGATCAGACAACCGCGCTCGCCGAAATGGGTCTCGCGCGCAAATGTGGCGTATTGACCTCGGGTAACAGGCGAGCGTGCCACTGCGAACGGTTGACTGAGGATGGCGACATGGGCGGGAGTCAGCTTTAGTCGGCTCTCGGCATCGGTCTCGCGACGGCCGTCATAGGCCGGCTTAGAAGCAATAGGCCATGTTCCTGCCGGCACCACCACCATCTCAGGACAGTCCACACAATCCTGGAATCGAGCCGACCTGCGCTCCAGCGGCTGAGCGCCGGCGTTATTTTGCGCATCAGGCCGAGCCAAGAACTGCCGCATCGACCTCACGACCTGCGCCTCAGAAACAAATATGAAATCGCCATGGGCACCGGCGAACTGGGCGATTTGCACGTCCTTAATTTCATGAACCACATGGGCGATCGATTTGGCCTGAAAGGGTTGCCAATAGCGTGCCTCATAGTCTGAAATCTTCGCGCGCCGTGCAGCGCTGCCCAGATTCGGCGCATAAAGATGCTCAGCGTAAATTGCGAGTACCGGACACCTGACACGCGTGTACTTTCGCGGCGTGTTGCTCCAAAGCGCCGCGTACTGCTGCTTGGCAAGCTCGGCGGAAATCCGCGGCCGAACGGATCCATCCGGCTGGATGACCACGCTTTCTCGAAGTGCGGCCTCGGTCGCCGTGGAGGAAGCTTCCGACAGCAAGCTTCTCTGGTAAGCCCTAAAAGCCTCCAAGGAGCGGGTCGCCGTGCGGGGAGGTTCAAAAAAGCCCATGGGCAACGCGGCTACAGCCGCTTTGAAATCAGGATCGCTCCAGTCATAACCCCCCTCTAACAAGACAACACTCGCGACTCGAGCCGGCTCCTCGGCCGCGAGCTCCGTGACCTCGTTACCACCCGCAGAAGCTCCGATGAGGTGCGCTCTGTCGATCCCGAGGCCGTTCATGAGACCTATAAGGTCCGCGGTGAGCGTACCGACATCATAGGGACCCTTCATTTCAGAATCGCCCGATCCACGTCGCGCGTATGCGATCACATGATGATGATCCATCAGTTGCGGCGCGAGGTCATCGAACACGTGCGGACTCGAAGCCATACCCGGGACAAAGATTACAGGCGCTCCGGCACCTCCGTAATCAAGGTATTCGAGTTCAACGCCGTTGGTCGAAATCCTGCCTTGAAGCGGCGCCGCCGTGGCGAGCGGCGCTACAACGGCTAGGCTCCAAACTGTGAGCCATCGAATAGCGAAGACCAGCCGTGCCCAACACGCCTGCAGCACTTAACGCCCTACACGGCTAGAAAACCTTAGTCAGATTCAGACCAACCGTGCGAGGTTTAATGTAAACGTAAGCGAATGGATAAAAGTAGCCCAGTCCGCCATTCAACAGACCGCGCTCGTCAGTGACATTATTGGCATATAGACTTGCCGTCCAACCGCCTTCAAAGTTTACACCGGCGCGCAAATCGACTTTGGTATATGCGGGGAAGACTTGTCTGTTAGGGGTCGCTGTGAACACGCCTTCTCGATCTCCGACATAGCTAACCTCGCCACCGATGAAGCCGGTAGAATTCCCCCAAATGGGAAACGCCTCGTTGACATCAGCATTCGCAGAGTACCGGCTGCTCTCCGGCAGTCTGGCGCCGGCCACGCCGTAGAGGGGGCCGGCTGCTGGCAGTGCATCCGTAAGCTCGGCGTCGTCGTATGAGAACCAAGACGAGATAGTCAAACCACTTAGCGGCCGCAGTTCCAAGGCAAGCTCCAATCCCTCGCTCTTTGCGCCTCCACCATTCACGTAATAAGTGCGGCCCGCCGGGTTGCGGGTCTGTAGCTGAATATCCTGCCAGTCGATGTAGTACACCGACGCGTCGATCGATACTCGGCGGCTCAAAAAATCCGCTTTTAATCCGACTTCGTAACTTGTCGTTTTATCGGGGCCGTATGTGGGAGGCGTGCTCGGTTGCAAGGCATTGGTCCCGCCGGGCCGGTATCCGGACGCAACCCGGGCATAGAGCATCGAATCCGGGGTCATCTTATATTTGCCAGTGACCAAGTAAGTAAATGCACTCGCCCGGGCTTGCTGGTCGGAAACTATGATGGGTGAAGGCTGCAACAGCACGACCGAATCATAAGGACCGGTCTCGATACCCGGGCCCGAGCCAATCTTGGTCTGGGCATCGCGAGCTCCAAGCTGCAGATCCAGCTTCTCAGTGATGTGATAAGTCAGATCCGCATAGGCGGAATATTCACCGTACGAGTCCGCTACCGCATCATTCCACCACTGCCCGACACTGTAGCCGGCTGGATTGGAAGCGCCAATGAGCTGCAACTGGTCCGTGCTTTCGTGCGTGTAGAAACCGCCGAGCAATAGCTCGAAGTGTCGGCCCAAGGGTAACGCGAGCCGCAGGTCTTGGGTGATCTTGGTAAAGTCATTGTCCTCGCGATAGGGCGTGCCCGTGACCCCGAATTGCTGCAAAGTGGCCGCCCCTAGATACGGCGTGTAGTCGAAAATGTCGTGGAAACGGCTATTGATGTAGCCCGTAACGGATGTCAGATTTATGGATCCGATGTTGTAGTTGAGAGTTGCCGTGTAGGCCTGAAGGGCCGTGTCCATCTCTCCAGTGCCCGCGATGAAGTTTTGTTGCAGATCACCCAGCCCGGTGATGACATCGTTCGAACCGCCAGAGGTCACGTCCTGATAAACTGCGCTGAATTTTGCAGTGAAATCGTCCAGTGGGCGCCACAGAACAGAAAGTCTTGCGCCGTATGCTTGACTTCGGTTGACGCCCTGCGAGTTCAACACGGGATTGTCGATATACCCCGGCTCCTGTCGAGTAAAAGCGCTGGCACGAATCGCCAACGAGTCGGTGATGGGAACATTCACGGCGCCGCGCAGATCGTAGCCTTCCTCGGAACCGTTGCGGACTCCGTTTGCTCCCGCTGATACTCGAGCGCTGAACCTATCGGTGGACGGGTCCTTGGTGACATACTTGATGAGACCACCCAAACTGTTCGCGCCGTACAGCGTACCCTGCGGCCCACGCAACACCTCGATGTGATCGAGATCGCCCGGATCGACATCGGGCACTTCGTAACCGCCGATACTATTAGTCGCACCCACGAAGGGCACATCGTCGATCGTTACGCTCACTGTTGGATTGGTGTAACCACCCGTGGTGATGCCGCGGATGGTAACGAGTTGAGCGTTAAGCTCGTTCGGAGCGACGGTAAGACCCGGCACGCTTGCGTAGTAGTCTTGCAAGGACACCTTATTGGTATCGGAAAGAGAATAGGCATTCAGAACCGTCACCGGCACCGGTACGTCCTGCAGACGTTCCTCTTTCTTTTGAGCCGTCACTACGATCTCTTCCAGAGACGGAACCGCTTTCCCCTGCCCAGTTGTTTCGCGGCCATCTTCTGCCGCAACCTTTCCCGCGGAGACTGTTTGCTCTGCCTGAGCCAGGCGAACCCCGCCATTCGAATCGCTCGCAACGCCGGACTTGGTGCCCAGCTGGTCCGTCGTTCCTTTCGGCACATCCACGCCAATCGTGTTCACCCCCGCCGCATGAAACCCGAATTTTGTGCCACCCAACAAGGTGCCGAGCGCTGCGCCGAGTGGCATATCGCCGTGAACTCCCTGAGTAGCGACTCCAGAAACGGCATCAGCTGACATGAGCACCTGGATGCCGGCCTGCTTGGATAGCTGGATCAACGCACTCGTCAACTGCTGCGGCGGAATGTCTACGTGAACGGTCCTATCGAGCAACGCGTCCTCAGCGCATGCTATGCGGCTCATACTCAAGAGAGCGACGCACACCGACAGGTGATACCGACATTTTCGCGAAGAACTACCGTACATTGAACTCGCCCTTCATGCTTTGTTGGATGACAAGCTACAAAGCCGTGACGTCCAAGCGAAGGGCAGCGGCACTCGCACAGTAGATTTTTTTACTCGCTGCTTTGAATGAGATCAACACCGTTCTGCCGGCGGACTTGCACGGGGAACTCGCCGGGCAGCGCATGCACCCAATCCTCGGTGTAGTCGACCAGAACAGTGCCGGAGAAACGCAATCTTCTCGCGTTGTCATCAACAATCACCACCGGCTGCTTGGAGTAACGGTTGATATCATCGATGACCGCTTCCAGAGGCTCGTTTGTGTATTCGAGGCGGCCTTCGCGCCAAGCGAGCGCTGCGGCTGTATTGGCAACCGCCAGGCTGGGATGCTCAGTCTGGGGGTCACAAGCTACCCGTTGCCCAGTAATGACTCGTATGGGCTGCATCGAGGACGTCGCGTGAACGTCACAAATGTCGACCTGACCTTGAGCCACGGTCACGACGATACGTACGCCCGTGCGGCGTACATTGAACGCGGTACCGATCGCGCGCACTCGAACCGTACCCGCCGCAACGACGAACGGACGATCTTTCTCCTGGCGTACGGAAAAATAAGCTTCTCCACCCTCTAGATCTAGGGTACGTACAGCGTCGGTGTAATGGACGGATACGAGCGATTTGGCGGCGAGATCCACGCTGGAGCCGTCTGGCAACCAAACCCTTCGAGTCGGGGCGTGAGTTGTCACAACTGTATTGTTATGAATCGGCAGCCAACCTAGCTCCGGGAGAACGTTCCAAACTAAAGCAGCTGTGCCTAAGACCGCAACGGCAGCACCGATAAGGCGGGTGCGGAGTCCGACAACGGCACGGACCTGAGCAAAAAGTGTCGCGAAGACGCTGGTTACGAGCGCCAGTACGCGCTCACGCTCTGCGCACGTCCTTAGACCGGTACCTTGCGGTATCCCAGCCGACCGGATGCCTACAGGAGCGCATCTATCTCGCGCGGACTTTAGGGAAACCAGTTCGCCATTACGTACCTCTGCAGCGAGGCCGCCCATGTCGCTCCAGAGCGCTTGCACCCGATCAAACGCCTCCTGATTGCGGGCATCTGACTCGCACCAATGAATCCATCGCGTTAGGGTAGGGTTACCCTCGTGCTCTTCCCGTAAAAGCAACATCCATTCGGCGGCTTCATCAAGGCGCTGAGCCTCGACGGCCAACGGCGTTTCGCTCTCTGTTTTCATAGAAGCTCCTTGGCCTGCCGTTCTGTTACACCATCAAGGCGCAGCCGACAGTACGCCACAGCGCGGCGCACGTAATTGCGCGCCTGCCGCTCTCGGACACCGAGCTCACGACCGATCTCCTCAGTAGTTTTGCCTTCAAAGCGATGCAGGAGGAGTGCACGCCGAAATTGCGACGGCAGCTCTTGAAGCGCCTGGCGCACGAGCTTCAGAGACTCGGAGGCCTGCGCATGACGGTCGGGACCCAGAGTCGTGGTGAGATCTTCTGTCTCGTAGACCTCTTCGGCGCGTTCCGAACGAGTGCGCCTGCGCAAGCGATCGAGCGCGATATTCGCAGCTACGCGAAAGAGATAAGCGCGCAAAAAGCTGACCGCCCCAGGCTCATGCAGCTGCAGAATTCGCACGTAGGCTTCCTGAGCCACTTCTTTGGCTTCCGCCTCGCTCCCCAGGCGATGCGCCAGAAAGGAAACCAACGTACGATTATGCTGTTCGAATAGGATCGACAGGGCCTGCGCGTGACCCGCAAGCTCCTCCGCAGACCCCAAGTCAGCGCCCCCCACCTGCCCGCTTTCTTGCACTCGCTCAGCCATTGCAGTCCACGAGGATTAAATACACCTCGCCCGTTAATCCGAGACGAACAAGACAGTATTCTCGGCAACCCATGAATGCGAGGCCGTCCAGCGCGGCCCGAATCAGATCACGGGCACGAGCGGTCTTTCTTCTTCAAAGAGCTTATGCAGCGCCCGGCCGTCCCGCATCGCCCGCCAGGGAACATTCTTGGAAGAAATCGGCCTAAAATCCCTTAAGAAGCGAGCGCTTGGGAAGCTCTGGGAAGGTGAATTGGTGGAGCCAGTCGGGATCGAACCGACGACCTCTTCCATGCCATGGAAGCGCTCTCCCAGCTGAGCTATGGCCCCACGCGGAGGCGCGGGAAACTACGCACCCCCCTGCATATTGTCAAGCCTGACAGGACGCAGGTGGGAGGTAGGGCCGACCGGTCTCGGCTAAGCCGGCTGCGCTCGCGCTAGTGCCGCGTCAAGGCGCGCCAGAGTGCGTTCACGTCCAAGCAAAGCCAGCGTGGCATCGATCGGCGGCGAGACAGCGGTACCGGTCACAGCCACACGAACCGGCTGCGCGATCTTGCCGAGACCGCTCTGCAAGCTCGTGGCCAGCTCGTTAAGCGCGGTGTGGATGGCCTCCGCCCTCCAGTCGGGCAAGCTGGCGAGCTGGGCGCGCACTTTAGCGAGCACTTGCGAGCCATCGGCAGCCAGATGTTTTGCCGCCGCCTTAGGGTCGATCTCCACGTCATCAACGAAGAAGAAACGACTGTTCTGCGCCATTTCTTTGAGCGTCTTGGCGCGCTCCCGCTGCGCGAGAATGACCCCCTGGAGCAACTTCTCATCGTCACTATCCACTCCCAAGCGGCGCAACTGCGCGCGCAGGCGAGGGACCAATGATGCAGGCTCCGCTCGCATCATGTGCTGCTGGTTCAGCCACAGAAGCTTTTCAGGATTGAAAGCAGAGGCCGCCTTGTTCACATCATGAATGTCGAACGCCGCGATCATTTCCTCGCGGGTGAACACTTCCTGATCACCGTGTGACCAACCTAACCGCACGAGGTAGTTGAGGAGCGCGTCAGGCAAATAGCCCTCCTCTTCATACTGCAGGACACTTACCGCCCCATGACGCTTCGAAAGCTTCGCGCCATCTGGCCCGAGAATCATCGGCACGTGCGCGTACTCAGGTACCTTCGCTCCCAACGCGAGCAACATATTCATCTGGCGCGGTGTGTTGTTGAGATGATCATCGCCGCGAATAACGTGCGTAACGCCCATATCCATGTCATCAACAACGACGCAGAAATTATACGTGGGCGTACCATCCGAACGCGCAATGATCAGATCGTCGAGCTCTTTATTCTGGAAGGTGACAGCACCGTGGACCATGTCACTGACCACGACAGCGCCATCAAGCGGATTGCGGAAGCGCACTACCGGATCAACGCCCGGACGAGGCTCGGTTCTGTCTCGGCAAATCCCGGAATAGCGCGGCTTCTCCTTGCGCGCGATCTGCTCCTCACGCATGGCGTCCAGCTCCTGCTTGGTGCAGTAGCAATGGTACGCAGTGCCATCATCCAGCATGCCGCGGATGACTTCCCGGTAACGATCGAAGCGCTGCGTCTGGTAATACGGCCCTTCGTCGGCATTCAGCTCCAGCCACTGCATGCCTTCCAGAATCACCCGTACCGCATCATCCGTCGAACGCTCACGGTCCGTGTCTTCGACGCGCAAGATGAATTTGCCGCCCATACGGCGCGCATAAAGCCAGCTAAAAAGCGCCGTCCGGACACCTCCGACATGGAGCATTCCGGTAGGGCTGGGTGCGAATCGAGTAACTACTGCCATGAACCGCGAGCCATCGTTGCAAATTTATTCCCAAAAGGGCGCGCATGGTACCAAGCGGCCGCACACCTTTCCCACCCACCTCATTGCCTCTCGCGCAGCCGGTCTATAGACTCCCCGCCTTCGCGAATGCGCGGTTAGCTCAGCGGTAGAGCACTGCTTTCACACGGCAGGGGCCACTGGTTCGATCCCAGTACCGCGCACCATTAAAATCAATGACTTAGAGTGTAGTACACGCTGGAGTACTGCTCCGGTGGCTTAGCGCCCTACCCGTACCATTGCGGGCATTCGTTGACCGCCCAGCTCCCAACTCGCCAGCTAGTCACATAGCGCCCTGAACTCGGTGGGCGAGACGGCCCAAGCCGAATGAAGGACGAACCAGCCTTGGCTCGCCGAGGTGCGTAGCGGCTCGCCAACTACCACATGTCCGCCGCGACACCGATCCCTCTACTAATTACGTCTCAGTTCTGACAGCGCACGGCATCACGACACGTAGTCCTAACTTAAATCGCTCAAAATCACAACGAGCTGCACGACGACATCCCACACAAACTTCGTCGGTGTCATCGGGAAACAACAACCAGCAGTGATGTCATGTGTGTAATGTCACAATTTTCTTGAACAGCCCGCTCAGAAATCTTGCGACTCTATAAAATCGCCGCGTCTTGTCAGGCACAAGGCGTGTTGCCTTGCGACAACCTGAAAACCAACCCACGGGAGGAGATGATGTCTGATGTTACCGATTGGCGCAGCGGCGCGGTGCGCATGCTGGCTGGCTTGCGGCATGCTATACCGACTAAAACCGTTGCAGGGACTATCGCCTTTGTGTTGCTAAGCGCGAGTATTGCGCCTGTGGCCGCAGCTGACGTGCCTGCCATGGCGGTGGCAGTCAGAGCCGGCACAACTGGAATCGGATTGGACTACAACATCGCTCTGGGCCAAAGCTTCAGCGCCCGGGTAGGTTACAGCGGGCTCAACTATAACCACTCCGTCAGTACTTCTGACGTTGACTACGACGGCACCCTCAAGCTCAGTATGTTGAGCGGCCTGTTGGATTGGTACCCGTTCCACGGCGGCTTCCATCTGACCGTTGGAGCGGTCGGCAACGGCACCAAGCTCGACGTCACCGGCACGCCCGCGGCGGGCGGCAGCTATACGATTAACGGCAATACCTACACGAGCAGCGACGTAGGGTCGCTCTCGGGCCAATTGAAATTTGGCAACTCCGTGGCGCCCTATGTGGGGCTGGGTTGGGGCAATCCGGTGGGCCACAGCCACCTGCACTTTCTGGTCGATATCGGCGCGATCTATGGTGGCACGCCGAGCGTCTCCCTGACGGCGCACTGCGGGCCCGCGATTCCTACTGGAAGCCCTGAATGCACCCAACTGCAAAGTGACGTCCAGGCGGAGAGGCTCAAGCTCCAAAATGATGTGACCATCATTAAGTGGTATCCGGTATTCAACCTCGGGTTGGCATATCGGTTTTGATGGGGCACCCCGGCTCCGATCGTTTCCACATCGCCCTTCAGACTGCGCCGTAAGGCGCGGTCTGAAGGAGACCGAGGCGTCTCAGAGACGCCTCGCCGACCGCAACCCGACTAACTACCGAGGTGGGCGTTAAAAAACTTCGTCATCACTGCGAAAGCTTCCTGCGACTCTGGCAAATCCACATCAAAAAAGAAGCAGTGGCCCATGCCATCCCACACATGCAGATCGGCATCCACCCCCACCTTAGTCAACTCCCGGTGTGTTTGCACAGCGGTACTCAAATCGAGGGCACGAGTACCTGTGATTAGCAGCGTCGGCGGAAACTTTCTCAGGACGGCCGGCGACAATGCGGGCGAAACCAGCGGATCAGATTCT
>Ga0105240_10015209_pt1 | contig 10470 bp, 8 predicted proteins | sample KBSC54metaG_FD_80426 | JGI IMG/M metagenome (GOLD analysis project Ga0105240, IMG submission 80426) | Corn rhizosphere microbial communities from Kellogg Biological Station, Michigan, USA - KBS C5-4 metaG | ecosystem: Host-associated > Plants > Roots > Rhizosphere > Soil | place: Michigan, USA... | reverse complement strand
GACGACCAGCGCGGCTGCCCGACCGCGGCGGCGGATATCGCCCAGGCCGTGGCCGCGATCACGTTGCGCCTGATCGAGGACGCGCAGGCCCCCACCGGCACCTATCATTTCGTCAATGGCGGCGACACGACCTGGTGCGGCCTGGCGCGGCATGTGTTCCAGACGGCGGCCAAATTCGACGGTCCGCAACCGACGGTTGAGGCGATCACCACCGCCGATTATCCGACACCGGCGCGCCGGCCGGCCAATTCGCGCCTGTCGACCGAGAAATTGGCCATCGATTTTGGCATCCGCCCGCGACCCTGGCAGGATGCCATGGACGAGGTGGTCGGCAAGCTGCTGGCCTGATGGGGGATGGCATGAAGGGCATTATCCTGGCGGGCGGATCGGGGACCCGGCTCTATCCGGTCACGATGGCGACCAACAAGCAGCTGCTGCCGGTCTATGACAAGCCGATGATCTATTACCCGCTGTCGGTGCTGATGCTGGCGGGGATCAAGGACGTGCTGATCATCACCTCGCCGGAATTCCTGAATTCCTACAAGGCCCTGTTTGCCGACGGCAGCCAGATCGGCATCAATATCTCCTACGCCGTGCAGCCGAAGCCGGAAGGCCTGGCCCAGGCCTTCATCATCGGCCGCGACTTCGTCGGAACCGACGACGTGATGCTGGTGCTGGGCGACAATATCTTCTTCGGCGCGGGCCTCAGGAGCATCCTGACCCAGGCCCGCTCCCGCAACCGGGGCGCCACCGTCTTCGCCTATCATGTCGCCGACCCCAGCCAATATGGCGTGGTCGAGTTCGACGGCGCGGGCAGGCCGGTGGACATCGTGGAGAAGCCGACCCGTCCGGTGTCGCCCTGGGCCGTGACCGGCCTCTATATCTACGACAACCGCGTGCTCGACATCGCCGCTTCGGTCAAACCCTCCGCCCGCGGCGAGCTCGAGATCACCGCGGTCAACAACGCCTATCTGGAGCTCGGCGCGCTCGCGGTCGAAAAGCTCGGCCGCGGCTATGCCTGGCTCGACACCGGCACGCACGACGCCATGCTGGAAGCGGCCGAGTTCGTCCGCGCCGTCCAGCACCGCCAGGGCATCCAGGTCGCCTGCCTGGAAGAGATCGCCTTCGTCAATGGCTTCATCTCGCTCGACCATTTGCGCGCGCGCGGCGAGAAGTTCCAGAAGACGCCCTATGGCCAGTATCTGCTGAAATTCGCCGAGGAGGCGGAGGCGGGTTCGGCGGTGTCGAGCTAGCGCATTCGCTTACCGAATCAACCGGTTAATTCGTTGACGGGATGAGGCAAACTGCGCACACTCGCCATCGTAAAATTGTAACCATTCACGATCCGGACTCTGCACCAAGTAGAGGTTTTACGAGGGCGGGAAACGAGGGAATGACCAAATACTTGGTCGAACGAAACTATCGCCGGCCATGAACGAAAAAATGAATGCCGGGGATGGGGCCGATAGTGAAACGGCCCGCAAGGGGGATGCCGAGCCATTGGAGACGATGTGCACGCTGCCCAGCAATTTGTTCGTCGGCAAACAATTCGAGTTCAGCCGGCTCGACGGTTCGCTCGTCTGCGCCTCGGTCACCCTGGCCGAGGGCGGTGCGATCGGCGGTTATCGCAATCCGAATGAGAATTCTTGGCGGATAGCCGACGGAACGCTGCAGTTCCTGGACATTGCCGGCAATCCGACGACCGTTTTCGATCGGCTCGAATTCCGGGAAGATGCATATGTCCTCCATGGCCGGTTCAGGGGGGATACCCAGCATCGCTGGCATATCCTGACCGAAAAACGCCCCAATCCGGCGCGGCTGAATGCGAATATCGAGCAGATAACGGCTCTGATCAGCCTGATCAGGGCCCAGGCCTCTTCACGGAAGATCGCGGTTTTTCTGATCCACAACATCGCCACCTGGGATGCCTTGTGCGGGATCTACGAAGCGATGCGCGCGAGCGACGATTTTCTCCCGATCGTCGTCACGATTCCGCTCAATTTCGGGGCGGGGCGGTTTCATGGCGAAGAGGAGAATCACGCTGCTTTCGAAGCGATGGGCGTTCCGCATATACGTTTCAACTTCGACGATCACTTCGAAGGCCTGGCGGTCCTGAAAGCGCTGGCGCCGGATTTTCTGTTCCGGCAGGCGCCGTGGGACCCCGATATTCCGCCGGCCTATGCCGTTAAGGAACTGTCCTTTACCAAGCTGATTTATACCGATTACGGCCTGGGAATCCTGAAGGACAAGGAGGACTGGGTCACGGTGGACTACGACCAGGACCTGCACAGAAAGGCATGGATGCTTCTGTGCGCCAACGAAGACCAGAAGAAGATTTATCAGGACTATGCGCACCATAAGGGTGTGCGGGCGGTCGTAACCGGCTATCCCAAGTTCGATAAGCTGATGGAGCGCGGAGAGCAGCAGTCATGGCCTCTGAGCGCCGATCGGGGCAAGTTCCGGCTCGTCTGGGCGCCGCATCATTCGGTACGGCCGGAATGGCTCGGCTTCGGAATGTTCGACCGGGTCTACAAGGAGATTCTTCAGTGGGCCTCGGAGAATCCGGATATCGAGATCGTGCTCAAGCCGCACCCGATGCTCTTCGAGTCGCGCGCGCACGGCTTGCTCTCCCCGGCGGACATTACTGCATTCCTGGAGGCATGGGATGCGCTGCCGAATACGGCCTACCAGACCGGCGGCGATTATGCGCCGCTGCTGGGCGCATCGGATGCCATGCTGACGGAAGGCATCTCGTTCCTGGCGGAGTATCAGCTTTTCGGTAAACCACTGATCTGGCTGGACAGTAGGCAGCATGTCGATTTCAATTCCATTGGCGAAGAGATCATGAAGGGCGCGTACAGGGTCGAATCCGCTGCCGAGACGATCGAGCTGGTCGCGCAGTTGCGCCACCGGAAATCTGATCCGCTGAAGTCGAAACGGAACGACACCGTTCGTTATCTGATGCCATTCCCCGGGGCGAGCGCGGCCAGGACCCTGGCCGCTATCCGGGATCGATTGAACGCCTGACCGCGATCGCCGCGCGCATCGCGGGCAGGATCGGTTCTAGTTGCGATTGGAGCTGTTGAGGCGCTGGAATATCATCTCCATGACGGTGTCTTCCGTTACGGAAAACCGTATGGAATCGGCCATGATCGGATGGTCGTAGCCCTCCTTCACGAAAATCCTGTTGTCGATGAACCACTGCAGGATCCCCGATTTCAGGGCAGGGTTCACTTTGATCAGGATGAAATTCCCTTCAGTCCCAATCGTGGACACATTCGGCCCGCTCAACTGGTCGAATTTATCCTGCCACTTCTGAACCTGGGCGATGTTCCGCTCAAGATATTCGAGATTGTCGAGCGCAAACCTGCTGGCCGCAATGGAGAATGTCGTCATTTCATCCATCGGCTTCAGTTTTCGGAATTTATCGATGGTGTCCAATTGGGCAATCATATATCCGACGCGAATACCGGCCAGCCCCCATGCCTTTGAGAAAGTTCTCGTGATGGCGAGATTGTCGAAATCTTCTATCAGAGGTTGCGCAGTGACATCGCAGTAGTGGAAATAGGCCTCATCGACGAGCAGGAGAGAGCCGACTTTCGCCGCAGCCTCCACGATCTTCTTCAAATCCGCCAATGGAAAAATGCTTCCAGTCGGATTGTTGGGGTTTGAGATCGCTATCAGTTTGGTCCGTTCCGAAATATGCGGCAGTATTACATCGGCGTGAAGCTCGCCGAACTCGCAATCGACATAGATCGGATCCGCATTGAAGGTCTTGTTGAAGACCTCGAACATCGCAAAAGTGGGATTCAGGCAGATGACTTGGTCCCGCGGATCGACCATCAACTCGTAGCACACCCTGATGGCCTGTTCCGATCCGTAGGTCAGGAGAATCTGTTCGGGTGGAAGCCCGATGAAATCGGACAATTTCTTGTAGACCGGGAACGGGTCGGGATAGGTGCGGGCGTCGACATTCCGCAGACGCTCCAAAAAAGAAGAATTGTCCCTCAGGGGCGAAAAGGGCGCTTCATTTTTATCGAGGCAAATCCAATTTTCGCGCATCCATGGCTTTAGCGGCGGCCGTGTCAGAAAATCCAAATGTTTCCTGTAGTTGAGCATATTCAGATATTGCCTTTCCGATTGAACGAATATGCGCTTGACCGGCCCCTGGATGCCGCAATCCGATTGACTGAATTGCCGCATCTGAGCACACTCGCAGTCATAAAATTGTAACCTTTATACAGCCGTGGTTTGCCCAGTGGTGCAAAGACTTGCGGCGGTCGGGAGTGAAATGAGGGATGCGCTCTGCTTGGTCGAACGAATGCGCCGCTGACCATGGACAAAGAGGAGAAAATTACAGGGCGGGCCGGTACGGAAAAAGTCTTTTGGGACGAAACCGGTCAGGTTGAACTGGCCTGCGGCAATCGTGAAAGACTGAACGCGTGACCACGATGACGAAAATCCTGTTCACGCCGGGGCCGGTCATGATGGACCCCGAAATCATCAAGACGGCCGCCGTCCAGATTCCGTATTCCCGAACGGCGGATTTCTCGAAGCTCGTCCTGCGGGCGGAAGAGGCGATGATTTCGCTGCTGAATGCGCCCAAGGGAAGCCGGGTGGTATTCATCACCGGGTCCGGCACCGCGGCCATGGAGGCTGCCGTCCTCAACTTCATCCATCCCGGGCAGTCGGTGGCGGCGGTCGATGGCGGGACGTTCGGCCACCGCTTCGTCGAGATTTGCGAGCGTCACCAGGTGCCGGTCCAGCGCGTTCAGGTGGATCGCGATCCGTTGACCGACGGCAAGGCGCTGGGCCAGGTCCGCGGGCCGGTCGGGGCGCTGCTCATCAACGGGCATGAAACCAGCATCGGCCATCTCTACGATCTGGCCGCGACGGCGGAATTCACCCGGTCGCACGACGCCCTTCATATCGTCGATGCGATCGGCATGTTCTGCACCGACAAGATCGACATGACCGAAAGTAATATCGACGTGCTGATCGTGTCGTCGAACAAAGGTCTGGCGCTGGCGCCCGGTATGTCGATCCTGGTCATGTCGCCGCGCGCATTGTCCCGGCTGGTCGAGACGCCGCGCACATACTATCTGGACGTCCGCGCCATGCTGACGGACGGGCTGCGAGGGCAGACACCGTTTACGCCCGCCATCGGCGTTTTCCTGCAACTGGATGCTCGTCTTTCAAAGCTGTCCCGGCCGGCGCTGGCCGCGGCTTGCGAGCATGCCGGGCAGATGGCGGCCTATTTCCGCAAAAATATCGACGGCCTGCCGCTGCGGCTCTACTCGCAACATCTGCCGAACGCACTCACGCCGCTCGAAGTGTCGGGCGGCGCCATGACCGCGCGCGGCATCGTCGATCGCCTCGATCGGGAGTATGGCCTTCTGGTCGGTCCTAACGGCGGCGCCCTGGCTGATAAAGTATTCAGGGTATCGCACATGGGAAACCTGAAGATAAGCGATCTGGACATGCTGCTGTCCGCGCTCAAAAAAGTCTTGTCTTCGACGTAAAATAAGGAAGGGATTGAAGGTCATGATTGGGGGAAAGACGGTTGTTTATACGTCGGGGACATTCGATATGCTCCACGTCAACCATCTGCGCATGATTCAATACGCGCGGTCTCTGGGCGACATATTGATCGTCGGTGTCAATACCGATGAGCTGGTCGCCGAGCATAAAAGCGACCCGATCATTCCGTTCGAGGAACGGATCGAGCTGATCAGGGCGATCAAAGGGCCGGATATCGTCATCCCGCAATCGTCCCTGGTCCATAGCGACAAGGTGGCGAAGCTGCACTTCGATATTTTCGTCGTCGGGGACGACTGGGACAAGAAATACGATTACCTACGCGATCAGGGCGTCGAGGTTGTGTATTTCCCCTACGGGCAGGGCATTAGCAGTACCGCGCTGAAGAAGCGGATCGTCGACCGTTACGAGAGGCTGCGCCAGGAAGCGACGAGCCACTTCGACAGCAATACGAAGACCCAATGACTCAGCCGGGGACGTCGTAACGGACCGCGAAGCGATATTCGCAGCCCGAATGGAAATCGATGCCGAGTTCGGTCTCGTCCACTATCGAGACCCTTGCGCCTGAAGCCTTGCCGAACGCCCGGAACCAGTCCTTCCTGAAGAACAGATGCGTGGTGTCCGCGTCTGTTTTCTTCACTGTGGCGCGTGCGCCCTCGGTGCCCCGCACCCGGTGGTATGTATCGATCTTTTCTTCATCGTTCACATCCAGGATGAAGATGCGCCCGCCCGGCCGGACAGCGCGGAACATTTCGCGCAGGACGGCTTCGGCATAGGCCAGGTTCTCGAAATAGAAGAAGACCCCGAACGAAAAAACGATATCGAACGACCTGTCGGGGAAGGGGATATTCTTTGCTTCCGAGCAGATGAACTGCCCGGCAAGGTTCCTGGCGATGAAGTCTATCGCATTCTGCGAATAGTCGAGGCCGGCCAGCGACCGCGGCTCCGGAATCTCTTGCAGGAAGGCGCCGGCCCCGCAACCGACCTCGAGAATATCCATGCCCTTGGTCGATCCCATAAAGCCGCAGAAGCGCGAGACCAGATCGGACCATTGTTCCGCCGTCAGAAGATCGAAACCATCCAGCTTGTGGACCGGCCCGGTCGCCCCGTCATATTTGTTCTCCCAGATCCGCCTCCATGTCGCAGAACGGTGCAGGCTGTTCGTGTCGTCCGCCATAGAGATATTCCGCTTCCCCGGTTACATTGGACAAAGACTATACACGTCCGGCAAGACCGGTCGACAGGGGTTTCCCCTGGGCTTGCAGGTGGCCCTGCAGACATCCGCGTAAGGGTTTTCCGCAATGCACAAATGCTTGTGCGCCGCGATAGCCTGCCGGTATACTGCACGCAAGGTCCCGGGGGCCGGAGCTGCGTGAGGGATGGCAGGCACGCGGCGCAGCAATCATAACATTGTCAAAGAGATGGCTATGGGCGTGGACCGGCTTTCGGCGGTGATCTCGTGATCGACGCTGGCATCATCGAGCAACTTGAGACGGCGCGCGGCGTCCGGATTCTGATCGTCGGCGACATCATGCTGGACCGGTTCGTCTATGGCGCGGCCGAGCGGCTGTCGCCCGAGGCGCCAGTGCCTGTGCTGCGCTTCGACCGCGAGAGCGTGATGCCGGGCGGCGCGGCCAACGTGGCGCGCAATGTCAGCGAGTTCGGCGCCTCGGTCGAGCTGATCGGTCTGGTCGGCAAGGACGGTGCGCGCGATGAGCTGCAGAGCCTGATCGATGCCTGTCCGGGCTGCCGGCTGCGGGCGGTGGAAAGCACCAGCCGCCGTACAACGGTCAAGAGCCGCTTCGTCGCCGACCGCCAGCAGATCCTGCGGGTCGACATGGAGGAATCCCATGCCGCCGACGGGGAAGAAGAACGCGCCATCATCGCCGCGATCGGCGAGGCGATCGACACCGCCGATCTCGTCATCCTGTCCGATTATGCCAAGGGCGTACTGACCGCCGATGTCGTCCATGCCGCCATCGAACTGGCGAAGGGGCGGGGCATTCCAGTGGTTGTCGACCCCAAGACGATCGACTTCCGGCGTTATAGCGGCGCCACGGTGGTGACGCCGAACCTCAACGAGCTGGAAAAGGCGGTGCGCCGTTCCTGCCCCGACGACGACACGGTTATCCAGGGGGCGGCCGAGCTGATGGAGCAGGGCGCGCTCGGCGCGGTCCTGGTGACGCGCGGCGGGCAGGGCATGACCCTGGTCGGGGACGGAAACGAACCGCTCCACCTGCGCACCACGGCGCGGCAGGTGTTCGACGTCTCGGGCGCCGGCGACACGGTGATCTCGGTCCTGTCCGTGCTGCTGGCCGAGGGCCTGTCCATGGCCGACGCCGCCTTCGCCGCCAACCTGGCCGCCGGTATCGTGGTGGAAAAACTGGGCACCGCCAGTGTGACCCGGGACGAGCTGACCGTCGAGATCCGCCGCCGGCACGAGGCCGACTGGGACAAGAAGATCGCGCTGCTCGACAATGCCGTGCGCAAGCGCCGGCGCTGGGCCGCCGGCAAGGAAAGCGTGGTCTTCACCAACGGCTGCTTCGACCTGCTCCATCCCGGCCATATCTCGCTGCTGCGCCAGGCCAAGGCCGCCGGCGACCGGCTGATCGTCGGCCTGAACTCCGACGCCTCGGTCGCCCGCCTGAAGGGCCCCACCCGCCCGGTCCAGGACCAGGATGCCCGCGCCCTGGTGCTGTCGGCGCTGGACTGCGTGGATCTGGTGGTGATCTTCGGCGAGGACACGCCGATCGACCTGATCGAGGCGCTGCGCCCCGACGTGCTGGTCAAGGGCGCCGACTATCGCGAGGATCAGGTGGTGGGCCACGACGTCGTCGCCGGCTATGGCGGCAAGGTGGTCCTGGCGGTGCTTGAGCCCAACCGCTCGACCACGGCGACGATCGCCAAGATGCGGGCCTGAGGCAAGACCGACCGGTATAGGTTTCTTACAATGGCAAATCCTGAACTGTACTGGCTTCCGCAATCCGATCGGTGGCTGAGCGACGTGAAAGCCGTCGAGGCTTTGCCGCCCGGCGACGTCACATCGTGGGACGCGATGCGCGCTTTGGCGGGCATCCGCATCGACTTCCTGCAGACCATGCGGCTGGACCGGCAGATCGGGCGCCTGTTTCCCGATGCCCAGCCGGATGCGCTGACGAGCCAGCCGATCCGGCTTGCGATCCTCGGCACCGCGACGGTCGACCATCTGTGCGCCGGTATCCGTGTCGCCTTGCTGCGGCGCGGCCTGTGGGCGGCGACCTATGTCTGCCATTACGGCATGATGCAGCAGGAATTGTTCGATACGAATTCCGACCTGCACCGCTTCGCGCCCACCCATGTGCTGTTCAGCATCGATGCCGCCAACCTGACGTCGGCATTGGATACCGCCACCGAACCGGAGCAAGCGCGCGCCGCCCTGGCCGCCGCGGTAGGCGATATCCGGGGCATGTGGAAGACGGTACGCGAAACCTTGCGTGCAAAGGTCATCCAGCAGACCGTCGTGCCGCGGCAGCTGTCGCTGATGGGCAGCAACGACCATCGCGCCCCGGCTTCGCGGGATTGGTTCGTCAGCCAGTACAACGACGCGCTGCGGCAATGCGCGGATACCGATGGCGCGGACCTTGTCGCGGTCGACCGGCGTATTGCCCAGGACGGCTTGCGGGCTTGGCACACGCCCAACCTATGGCATCGTGCCAAGCAGGAAATCGCCCCGGGCGCGGCACCGATGTATGGCGAGCTGGTGGCGCGCGTGCTGGCGGCGCAGCAGGGCCGTTCGCACAAATGCCTGATCCTCGACCTCGACAATACGATGTGGGGCGGCGTCATCGGCGATGACGGCTTGCAGGGCATCAAGCTGGGGCAGGGGAATGCCTATGGCGAGGCCTTCCTGGCCTTCCAGTCCTATGTCCGCGACCTTGGGCGGCGGGGTGTCATCTTGGCGGTCTGCTCGAAGAATGACGAGGCCAACGCCATCGCGCCCTTCGTCGAGCATCCGGAAATGCTGCTGCGCAAGGAGGATATCGCCTGCTTCGTCGCCAACTGGAACGACAAGGCGAGCAACATCCGGGCGATCGCCAAGCAGCTGAATATCGGTCTCGATGCCTGCGCCTTCGTCGACGACAACCCCTTCGAACGCAACCTGGTCCGGCAGGAGCTGCCGATGGTCGCGGTGCCGGAAATGTCCGAAGATCCGGCCAGCTATGCTCAGACGGTCGCCGATGCGGGCTATTTCGAGGGGCTGTCGCTGACCGACGAGGACCTGACCCGCAATCAGCTCTACCAGGCGAATTGGGAACGCGAGGCGCTGCGCGAAAGCTCGACCGACCTCGGCTCCTATCTGCGTGGGCTGGACATGAAAATGGTCTGGCGCCTGTTCGACCAGGTGGGCGCGGCGCGGATCACCCAGCTGATCAACAAGACCAACCAGTTCAACCTGACCACCAGGCGCTACACCGACGATGAAGTCGCCGCGGTGATGGACGACCCTGCGGCTTTCGGCCTGCAGATTCGCCTGATCGACCGCTTCGGCGATAACGGCATCGTCTCCATCATCATCGGGCGGCTGCAGCCGGACAAGAACGTGATCATCGACACCTGGCTGATGAGCTGCCGGGTTCTCGGCCGCCAGATGGAGGAGGCCACCCTCAATCTGGTCGCCGCCGAAGCGAAGCGGCTGGGTGGGCATTCGCTGGTTGGCGAATACCGCCCGACCAAGAAAAACGGCATGGTCAAGGAACACTATCAGCGTCTCGGCTTCACTGTTATTGAGGAGCAGGAGGACGGCGCCTCAACGAGCCGCCTCGATCTGGACGGCTTCGAACCGGCAGAAACATTCATCAAGGTTACCGAGGGATCCGACGCATGACCGAAGCCGAAATCTACGAGCGCCTGAACTCAGTGTTCCATGCCGTTTTCTTCGACGATGCAATCCAG
>Ga0105240_10015208_pt1 | contig 10470 bp, 9 predicted proteins | sample KBSC54metaG_FD_80426 | JGI IMG/M metagenome (GOLD analysis project Ga0105240, IMG submission 80426) | Corn rhizosphere microbial communities from Kellogg Biological Station, Michigan, USA - KBS C5-4 metaG | ecosystem: Host-associated > Plants > Roots > Rhizosphere > Soil | place: Michigan, USA... | reverse complement strand
CCGGCGGCATCGGCCGACTTGGAAGCGACTTCGCGCACCATCTGGGCGCCCATGTTCTCGAACTTGTCCTCAAGCTCGATTTCCTTGGCGACGGTCACGCCGTCCTTGGTGATGCGGGGAGCGCCGAACGACTTGTCGAGCACGACGTTGCGGCCCTTGGGACCGAGCGTGACCTTCACGGCATTGGCGAGAACGTCGACGCCGCGCAGCATGCGGTCGCGGGCGTCTACGCCGAATTTGACTTCCTTGGCTGACATCTTTTGCTTCCTTCAAAGGGATGGGAGGGAAAGGGGCTCAGGCCGCCTTCTTCTTGGTGGAGACATCGGTGAGAACGCCCATGATGTCGCTCTCCTTCATGATCAAGAGCTCCTGGCCGTTGATCTTGACCTCGGTGCCCGACCACTTGCCGAACAGGACGCGGTCGCCGACCTTCAGGTCGATCGGGATCAGCTTGCCGGTCTCGTCACGGCCGCCCGGACCCACGGCGACGATCTCGCCCTGGGAAGGCTTTTCCTTCGCGGTGTCGGGAATGATGATGCCGCCAGCTGTCTTTTCCTCTGCGTCGATGCGCTTGACCACTACGCGGTCATGAAGCGGACGGAAGTTCATACAGTCCTCCTAAGCTTTTGAAAGTGTTTGGGAAATTTTCGCGGTTAGCAATCGCGCCCAGCGAGTGCCAGGGCGATCGGTCTGGACATAGGGCAGAGTTGTTGCGTCGACAAGGGCTTTAAGCAGAAAAATTAGCACTCGTCCTGCTGAGCTGCCAATTTTCTGACCGCATCATTAACCGGCCGGGGAGAGGGGTAGGGTCGGGATATTAGCACCCGCGGTAAGCTGCTGCTAATGCGTGATTTTTCAACAAACCTTTAAACATTTAGGCTTGTGATGGGTTGGTATCGTGCGTCACATTTCTCTCATGTGAGTGCATACCCACCGGGTGATTCCTAGTGGTCCGTCCTGACATCCGTCCACTAGGCGGCGCCCTCAAGGCAAGTGCACTCCGAGCAAAGGAGGTTTTGCATGGTCTCGCGGGTTGGGGTTTCCGAGGACTTCCGGAAACAGGTGTTGGGTTATGGGCTGACGACGGCGCAGATCCTTTATCGAATGCCGGATCATCCCTCGCTGCTGCAGAGTTACGTCTGGCAAAACTACGACCTGTTCCCGAAATTTCCCGCTTTGACCGACTTCCTGAAATTCTGGGAAGAAAAGCTCGATGGCCCGCTCTACTCGGTCACCGTGGCGCACTCCAAACTGATCAAGCCGGCCGAGATGCGCGCCGTCGATGGCGTGTTCATGCTGCACTGAGATCGCGGTCGCTCGCTTCATCACCTCGCCCCCCTAAGGAAGAGGGCGCTTTCGTGTCCTCGTTTCCGGTCAACGAGTGGCGATGAAGGGAATGCTGCTCACGACCACGATGAGCTGAATCAAATTGGAGATCATGCCTCCCCAATGCAGATGGCGTAGCCGGCGCACGGCCGTGGCATCGCCGGCATCGCGTGCCCGGAGCTGGGCATCCCATCGTGCGAGAAACCAGCGGCGTGCCCAGAATGTGGAAGCTGCAATGGCCGCGGCCGCCACAGTCAAAGCCGGTTGTCCCACCACGGCAAGGATCGCGATGCCGATGACGGCAGCAATTTCGACCATCAGAAAATAGGCGTTGAAGACGCCGCGAAGCAGCTGAGTGACTTCCGGGATATCCAGCTTCACCAGCAAGAAAGCGGGTGAAGACATCAGGAAAAATCCCATCGGAAAAAGGAGAATGACGATTGCCGCCAGCGCGGCGCCATCTGGAGTCATGCCATGGCTTTCACTCGTGCGAGGTGATGCGAAGTCTTCAGCACAATCTCAAACCCATTCCATTGGGCTTTAGTTGGAGTAGTCCTTGTCAGCAACGCCTGTTGGCCCGCAGGCAGCGAAGGGTTTATTCAGCTCATCACGCCGACGCTCGCGCCCATCAGCCAGGTGGTGAGCGTACCGGAGATGATTGATTTCATCCCGAGCCTGAATTCGCGCTGGTTGCTGCGAATCCGATGAGTAGCTAAACGTTTGACTGCCCGCGCGCTCCAACAGATGCTTGCGCTGCGGATCGGGGTCGTCAAATGTCAAGGCCAAGAGCCGACGCGCACCATGGCGCCGCATTCGGGGAGAGGGTTGAAGAGGATTCCACCCGCCAAACCCAGCGTTATCGCAGCCGCTAGATGATGACCCATCTGCGCGCCTTACCGGACGTTTCCGGCTCGATAGGACGAAACGATGCGGTGGCCATGAGACCTGGCTACCGCGAGGATATCGACTGGCTTCGCGCCATCGCGGTGCTGGCGGTTGTCGCCTTTCACTTCGAGGCGCCTGCGATCTTCGGTGGTTTCGTCGGCGTCGACATCTTCTTCGTGATTTCCGGGTATTTAATCACCGGAATCGTACAAGCCGAACTGAAAGCCGGCACGTTCTCGTTCGCGCGCTTTTATGAACGTCGTATCCGGCGCCTGTTGCCAGCGCTCTATGCGATGGTCGCGCTGACCGCGGTGCCCACCTTTCACTATCTCCTGGCGTCCGAACGCCTCGAGTTTTTCCGGTCGGTCGCTGCGGTCGCGACCTTCACCTCGAATTTTTTCTTCTGGTGGCAAAGCGGTTATTTCGATCATGCCGCCGTGGAAAAACCGCTGCTACATACCTGGTCGCTTGCCGTTGAAGAGCAATTCTATCTGGCGCTGCCTCTGATTTTGTGGAGTTGGGTAAGGTGGAGGCGCGGCCAAGCCCTTCGGCTCTCCGTAGTACTGTTCACGATTGGTGTGGCCTCATTCGGACTGTGCATCTGGCTGATGCGCGGCCAGCATTCATCCGCCGCGTTCTTCATGAGTCCGCCGCGCGCGTGGGAATTCCTGCTCGGCGGACTGATCGCGCTTCCAAACTGCCCGATCACGCGCTTTCCGTGGGTCCGGCGGATGGCTCGCGGCTTTGGCGTTTTGCTGATTGCCATACCGGTGTTTTCGCTGCGGCAGGGACCGGGATTTCCCGGCGTCAACGCGTTGGCACCCTGCCTAGGGGCCATGATCTTCATCTGGAGCGGGATCGGCGTTCCGACGAGGCCGCGCAGCCAATATTCGCCGCTCGGCATTCTCAACTTCTTCGGCCGAATTTCGTATTCCCTCTATCTCTGGCACTGGCCAGTCTTCACGTTTGCCCGGTTCTCGAAAAGCAATCTCACGCTCGAGGCTGGTGAGAAGATTCTGCTGTTCGCTGCAACGGTCGGAATCTCCTATCTATCGTGGCGTTTTGTCGAACAACCCTTCCGCGAGAGATCCACCATTGCGACGCGGCAAGGAGCGTTTCGGCTGGCCGGGATTGCGACCGCATTGTTGCTGGTTGCCAGTGCGGGAGGAATCGGCGCCAGCTCGGGGCCGTCAAGCATGGATCAGATCGCGCGGCAGCTTGAAACCTACGACGATTACCCCGTCGAGAGGCTATACCGGTCAGGCAGCTGCTTTTCGACGCCAGATGGAATGCTTGGCGAAGCATGCCTCGCGCTCATTCCCGGCAAAATCAACCTGCTGCTGTGGGGAGACAGTTTCGCGGCGCATTATTTCCACGGGTTGCAGGTCGTAACCAATCCGAAGTCCTTAAACGTCCTGCAGGCAACGCAGCCGACGTGCATGCCGACGCTGAGCGCGGCAAGCCAAGGCCTTTCATTGTGCCGTAACCTGGCGACGCAAATGGAAGCGCTGCTTCGCGATCACAAGCCGGACGTGATTGTTCTTTCCGCCGATTGGCTGGAGGACGCCCGTCCGCCGCGGTTTGCAGGAATGATCGCCGATCTCCGGCACACCCTGGCGACACTCGACAGCCTTGGTATTTTCGTCGTTCTGCTCGGCCCGCCCGTTCAGTATCGATCCCGGTTGCCTGCCATGCTTTTGCGATCGGCACTGCGTCATGTCGATCCGCTGCCAGCCGATTTCCTGCTTGAGGATGTTTTCGCGCTGGATGAAAGGATGAAGGCGGCTTTACCGGCGCAGGGGAAGTTTTCCTACATTTCGGTGCTGGATGCCGTTTGTCCGCAGCGGCGATGCCCGCTGACAATCGAAGGCGGCATTCCTCTCGCCTGGGATCATGCTCACCTTACCGCCGAGGGTTCGGTCTATGTAATGAGCAAGGTGGTGCCGATGCTCGGGCTGGGAAACTAGATCAGCTTATCACGCCGACGATCGCGCCCATCAGGCAGGTGGTAAGCGTGCCTGAGATGATCGACTTCACCCCGAGGGCGTTGATCTCGTCGCGCCGACCGGGTGCCATGGTGCCGAGCCCGCCGATCATGATGCCGAGGCTGCCGAAATTGGCGAAGCCGCACATCGCATAGAGCATGATCAGGCGCGAACGTGGATCGAGCGCGTCAGTCCCGAGTTTGGCAAGGTCAACATAGGCGATCAGTTCGTTGAGCACGGTCTTGGTCCCCATCAGGCCGCCGGCGGTGACCGCCTGCGACCAGGGCATTCCCATCAGCCAGCACACCGGCGCCATCGCATAGCCGAGAAGCCGTTGCAGTGAGATGGTCCGACCGCCGATTTCCGGTAACAAGCCGAGCAGGGCGTTGGCGAGATAAACCAGCGCCACCAGCACGATCAGCATGGCGACGATATTGAGCAGCAGGTCGACGCCCGCCGTGGTGCCCTTGACGATGGCGTCCATGGTGCTGGTGGCAGGCTTTTCCGGATCGGAGAGACCAGCGGCATCGCCCAGTTCGCCCGCGGTGCGCTTATCCGAAGTTTCCGGCACCATGATCAGACTGATCAGGATCGCGGCGGGTGCGCCGAGCACGGAGGCAATTACGAAATGTGCCGCTGCATCCGGAATCAGCGGCGCCAGCAATGTGGCATAGAGCACAAGGACGGTGCCGGCGATTCCGGCCATGCCGCCGGTCATCACCAGAAACAATTCGCTGCGCGACAATTGCGCGAGATAAGGCCGAATGAACAAGGGCGCCTCGACCATGCCGAGAAAGATGTTGGCAGCGGTCGATAATCCGACCGCGCCGCCGACGCCAAGCGTTCGCTCCAGCAGCCAGGCCATGCCGCGCACGATCGGCGGCAGGATACCCCAGTAGAACAGGAGCGTGGTGAGCACGCTCATCACCAGCACAATCGGGAGCGCCTGAAAGGCGAGAATGAAATCGGCCCCGGGCGATTTCAATTCGAAGGGAAGCGTTCCGCCGCCGACATAGCCGAACACAAAGGACGTGCCGGCGCGCGAGGCGTTGGCGATCGCGCCGACAGCGTCATTGATGGCGCCGAAGGCGTGCGCGAGGACCGGTAGTTTGATGAGCGCCACTGCGGTTGCCATTGTCACTACAAGCCCGATGGCGGCCTGTCTCAACGATACCGCGCGACGGTTTTCGCCGAAGGCGACGGCGAGCCCAAGCATTGCGAAAATGCCGAGCGCTGATTGCAGTTGCAGCATGGCTTCCCCCGTTTCCCCGGCAAATATGACAGGGAGTGCAAGAATCGCGCAACGCTTGCCGCCGTCTTCTCTGAACATTGTCTGGACTTTATTGCCCGGACCTGTTCAGACCTGTGCCGTGCTGATGTTCGGATTTGGCGCCGCCCGTGGTGCCAGGCCGGCCAACCATAAAAAGACTGACCCCACAATGTCGTCTACCGTCGCGGCGGGCGCGGCAAGCTTGTTTCGCCATCGATCCTTGCTGCTGTTTCTGTCGTCGCGCGGTCTGTTGCGGTTCGCAAGCCAGATCGCGGCGGTTGCGATCGGCTGGCAGGTCTATGAACTGACGGACAGCGCCTTTGCGCTCGGCATGATCGGGCTGGTTCAATTCCTGCCGGCCGGCATCCTGGTATTCGTTGCCGGCCACGCGGCCGACCGCTTCGATCGCCGGCGCGTCATGCAGGCGTGCCAGCTGGCCGAGGGGCTCATCGCGGTTTTTCTCGCCCTTGGTGCTTATCTCGGCTCGCTCACCGTTCCTCAGATCTTTGTGGCCACGCTGGCGCTCGGCACTCTGAACGCTTTTGAAGGGCCGGCAACGGCGGCATTGTTGCCGCAGGTGGCCCCCGAGGGGACGCTGCAGCGGGCCACCGCCATGTCCAGCGGTTCGGCGCAACTGGCCATTATCACCGGGCCTGCGCTGGGCGGATTTGCCTACGCGCTCGCCCCGAGCCTGGCCTATGGTCTGATGGCCCTGTTTTCGTTCGCTGCCGTCATCATGAGCGGCGCTATCCGCATTGCGCGCCGCTTGGAAATCAAAAATTCCGCTTCCTCCTCGGACCTGTTCGCCGGCGCGCGCTTCGTCCGGCGCAATCCGGCGATCCTTGGCACGATCTCACTTGATCTGTTCGCGGTGCTGTTTGGCGGGGTGACGGCGCTGCTGCCGATCTATGCGCGCGACATCCTGCAAACCGGTCCGCTGGGTCTTGGGATTCTGCGCGCCGCCCCGGCGGTCGGCGCGTTGCTGATGACAACTCTGCTCGCACGCCGCACCATTAACCGCCGTGTGGGCATGCGGATGTTCCAGGCGGTGATCCTGTTCGGCATAGCCACCGTGGTATTTGCACTTTCCCACTGGATGTGGCTGTCTGTGCTGTCGCTCGCCGTACTTGGCGCCGCCGATACCATCAGCGTGGTCATTCGCCTGTCGCTGGTGCAGCTCTCCACCCCCGATGACATGAGAGGCCGCGTCGGCGCCGTGAATTTTCTGTTCGTTAACGCCTCCAACCAGCTCGGCCAGTTCGAAAGCGGGATCGCGGCTGCGCTGCTCGGCGCGGTGCCTGCGGCCGTGCTCGGCGGCGTCGGCACCATTGTCATCGCGCTACTGTGGATGAGACTGTTTCCGACGCTGCGCGACATGGAGCGGCTTGAATAGAAGCGGCATTATTTGTGGGAAGCTGATCGGTTCACTTTCGCCTCATCGATATCGCTTCGGTTGAGCAGATAGTCGAGCGAGCCGACGCGATACCATCGATAGCCGTAGCCCTCGAGCACGATCCTGTGTTTGCCCTTGGCGTCGGCATGGCTGTGGTCTTCGGCCAGCAGGTTGATCAAATGCTTGCTGGGCTCCTCTGCCAGCCCGGCTTTGAACGAGGTTTCACGAGGGTTTTCGTCGAGGTTGTGGACGAATAGAGCGGAATTGTTTCGCCAGTCGTAGCGCATGATGAGCACCGCAGGATCGCGCGTGCGAATGACCGTGAAATCGCCCCAGCCGATCTCTGGCACCTCCTTGCGCATGCGTATGATACGTTCCATCCAGTTCAGCATCGAGTTTGGGTTACGGCGCTGGCTGGCGACGTTGACGTGTTCAAAGCCGTAAGGCCCGCGGTCAATCACGGGCACGCTGGGCCGGTCGCTTTTGGTGAAGCCTGCATGCGGCTCGGTCGACCATTGCATCGGCGTACGCGCGCAGTTGCGTTCGGGTAGATCGAGATTGTCGCCCATGGCGATTTCATCGCCGTAACGGAGCACGGGCGTTCCCGGCAGGGTCGCCATCAGGCTATAGGCGAGCTCAAGCCTGCGCCGGTCTCCGCCCAGCATCGGCGCGAGCCGCCGGCGAATGCCGCGATCGTAAAGCTGCATGTGCTTGTCAGGACCGAATGCCTGAAAGACCCGCTGCCGCTGCGTCTTGGTCAGTCGGCCGAGATCAAGTTCGTCATGATTGCGAAGGAAGAGTCCCCATTGCGCCGTGACCGGCCGCGGCTTCGTTTCCATCAGCGCATCGGCGAGGGGCCGCGTATCGGCCGAAGCCAGCGCGTAGAACAGATGCTGGTTGACGTGAAAATTGAACATCATCTGCATGCGATCGCCATCGCCGCCGAAATATTCCATGTCGGTCTTCGGCACTACATTGGCCTCGGCGAGAATGATCGCATCTCCCTTCCGCCATTGCAGGAATTCGCGGAATGACCGCAGCATCTCGTATTGCTCGACGGGCTTGCGGACTGTGGCGCCTTTGGTTGCGATCACAAAGGGCACGGCATCCATTCGAAATCCCGAGACACCCAGTTGAATCCAGAAACCCATGATCTTGAGGATTTCGGCCTGCACTTTCGGGTTGGACGTATTGAGGTCCGGCTGGAAATCGTAGAACCGGTGGAAGTACCAGGCGCCGGCTTTTTTATCCCGACTCCAGGTCGATTTTTGCACGCCTGGAAATACCATGCCGGTGTTGGCTGTCTTCGGTCGCTTGTCCGACCAGACGTACCAGTCGCGGTATTCGGAGTCCGGAGATTTTCGGGCCTCCTGAAACCAGGAATGCTGGTCGGAGGTGTGGTTGACTACGAGATCGATGATCACGCGAATGCCGCGTTGACGGCACCCATGCGCGAATTCGACGAAATCGCCGAGCGTTCCATACCGGGGATCGACCCCGTAGTAATCCGCAATGTCATAGCCGTCGTCTTTGCCGGGCGAGGGCTGAAACGGCATCAGCCAGACGGCGGTGACTCCCAGACCATGCAGATAATCAAGGCGCCGCAAAAGACCGCGAAAATCCCCGACCCCATCGCCGTTCGAATCCATGAAGGTTGCCACGGACAGGCAATAGATGAAGCCGTTCTTGTACCAGAGGTCATCGATCATTTCGGCCGGATATCGATAGAGGTTCAGCGCAGCGCGCTACCTATAAGTTCTGACCGCAACCGAGAGTTCCGGGACGCTGAACCGGTATCGCGGTTGCCGATCGGAGCCGGCGCGGTAAAGTTTTAAAAGCCGCCGGAGAGGGGCTAGCCGCGGCCGACATAGGGCATCTTCGTCGCCATTACCGTCATGAACAGCACGTTGGCGTCGAGCGGCAGGTTGGCCATGTAGACGATCGCATCAGCGACGGCGCTGACATCCATGCGGGGTTCGGCCATCAGCTGGCCGTTCGGCTGCAGGATTCCGCCGGCCATCGCATCCGTCATCGAGGTTGCGGCATTGCCGATATCGATTTGACCCACCGCGATGTCGTAAGCGCGTCCGTCGAGACTGGTGGCGCGGGTGAGGCCGGTGATGGCGTGTTTGGTTGCCGTGTAGGGAGCGGAGAACGGTCGCGGCGCGTGCGCCGAAATGGATCCGTTATTGATGATGCGACCGCCGCGCGGCGTCTGATCCTTCATGATGCGGAAGGCATGCTGCGAACACAGAAATGGTGCCGTGAGGTTGGTGGCGACCACCTTGTGCCAGTCGGCAAGGCTGACATCTTCAAACGGTACCGGTGGCGCGCCCACTCCGGCATTGTTGAAGAGCAGGTCTAGCCGGCCGTAGACGTCCATGATTTTTGTAAATAGCGCGCCGATCGATCCGGGATCGGTCATGTCGGCCGTTACCACGAGGCTTTTGCCGGGCTGGCCAACGTGGGCTGTCTCCTCCAGAGCCTCGCGGCGGCGTCCGCTGAGCACGACATTAAAGTCGGCCTTCATCAACGCCACCGCGGCAGCCCGTCCGATCCCGCTGCCGGCTCCGGTGACCAGAGCGATGCGGGCAGCGCCTGCCGGGGCGCTGGTCAAGCGCCCTTGTCCTTACGCTTTTCGGCTTCCGTCTTGTAGGGAGGGCGGGGGATGTTCTGGTGCGCCGCTCGCAAGGCCGCCGACCAGCGCGATCGCAAATCATGAAAATAGGGTTCGTCCTGTTCAATGCGATGGTTGAGATCCGCCTCGCACGCATCGTTCCGCACCACCAGGACATCGATGGGCAGCCCAACACCCAGGTTGGAACGCATCGTCGAGTCCATGGAAATCAGGCTGGTTTTCAGCGCGTCGTAAAGATCAACATCATAATGCATAGCACGATCCAGCACCGGCTTGCCGTATTTGTGCTCGCCGATCTGCAAATAGGGCGTGTCGGTCGTGCATTCGATGAAATTGCCCGCCGGATAGATCATGAACAGGCGCATCCGCGATCCCTTGATCTGGCCGCCGAACAGGAACGAGACGTCGAAATTGATATCCTCGGATTTCAGCGCCACGCCTTCGGTGGCATTGACGGCGCGAATGGCGCGGCCGATCCGCTGCGCCGCCTGGAACATGGTGGGCGCATTGAGAAGCGTTTCCACTTCGCCGGTGATCGGATCTTCCAATCCTTCGGTCAGGGTCGAGAGCACCGATTGGCTGATCGCCAGATTGCCGGCGCTGGCGATCGCCATGATCCGCTCGCCGGGCTTGCTGAACACATGCAGCTTGCGAAAGGTCGAAACGTTATCGAGGCCCGCATTGGTCCGGGTGTCGGCAATCATGACAAGCCCGTCCCGCACCAATACGCCACAGCAGTAGGTCATGTCCGAACCCCGATCGTGTGAAACAAACTTACTAGCCAATTTCCGACCGCGCTCCAACCCCCGTGGATGGACCGATGCAGGCGTCTCGCCCGCCAATTCAGCGGTGGCATCCTATCCATTCCCTAGCTAAAAACGGCGCATGGATTGGGGGAAAAGGCATGCGAAACCGGCTAGCTATCGGCGCTATTTTGGTCGCCACCCAGGTGTTGAGCACGACGACGGCATTT
>Ga0105240_10015204_pt1 | contig 10472 bp, 10 predicted proteins | sample KBSC54metaG_FD_80426 | JGI IMG/M metagenome (GOLD analysis project Ga0105240, IMG submission 80426) | Corn rhizosphere microbial communities from Kellogg Biological Station, Michigan, USA - KBS C5-4 metaG | ecosystem: Host-associated > Plants > Roots > Rhizosphere > Soil | place: Michigan, USA... | reverse complement strand
GGCAGGATTTCGTGGTCGAAATTCTCCTGCAGATCCCCGGCATCGAAGGGCAGGACGATGGTGCCGGAATTGGGCAGCGCAACCACCGCCGACTGATGGCCCTCGGTATGGCCGCGCGTATCGATCATGGTGAGGCCCGGCACAACCTCCCAGTCGCCGTCGACCAGGTCCCATTGGATCGACGGCAGGTCGAAATCGGAGACGATATTGGCGATCGTCGTCTTGCCGCCGAAGCCGAACTCATATTCCCGCCGCTGGATCGAGACCTTGGCGTGCGGGAAATATTTCAGATAGCCGGTATGGTCGAAATGCAGATGGGTCAGGATGACATGCTTCACGTCGTCCAGCCCAATGCCGATTTCCGCCAGCTGCCGGTCCAGCCGGTGCTCCGGTGCGACGATCGGCGGATGGATGCCCTTGCTGAAGAAATGCTGATCCATCGTCCACAGGTCCTGGACGTTGGCAGGGTCGAACCCGGTATCCAGCAGGATCCAGCCGCTCTCCGTGTCCAGCAGATAGGCTGAGATCGGCTCGCTCATGATGAAACGCTTGCCCATATCGCGGGTCGAGATGCTCTTGGGCAGGAACTCGAACCCGCACAGCAGGACGAACAGGCGGCGGATGCTGGTCACCTCAGGCGCCCGCATCCAGCATCCGGGCGATCTTGAGCTGGAACTGATGCAAGGTCGCCTCCTGATAGGGCGAGAACGGCCCCTTCACGAAGGCGGGCGAATGGCGGCCCGCCTGCATGCTCTCGACGATGCCGATATCCTCGGCATTGATCGAGCTCAGGTTGTTCATCACCCGCTCGCGCATCGTGGTGTGCTTCTCCTCCAGCGCTTCATCGCCGATGAAATAGAAATGGAAGACCTCCTCCGTCACCGTCGGCGACAACGGGATGACGCCGAAGAACAGGAAATGGTCGGGATGCATCCCGAACATCAGGTTCGGCAGCACCGCTGGATATTCGGCGCGGTGCTTCCAGTATTCCGGCAGGGCGGGGAAGTTCGGCAGGTCGCCGTGGCCGGCCTGCACCGTGTCGTAATAGTGGCTGCCCTGGCCCTGATAGGCCGGCTCGACCACGCTGTAATGGTTCTCCAGCGAGGACAGCGAGTTCAGGAAGGGGTGGGTCATCGGCAGGTGATAACCCTCCTGGAAATTCTCCATCGCCAGCTTCCAGTTGCCATTGATGCGCAGCCTCTGCGACCCGCCATAGCGCAGCAGCGACAGGTCGTGATGGGCCCAGCGCTGCTCCAGCGGGGCATAGACGTCCGCAAGCGGCCCGGCATCGCCCGACAGGTTGATGAAGACACCGTCGCGCCAGATATCGCAGCGTATCTCGGCCAGCCCCATGCAGGATTTGTCGAGTGGCCCGGAATCGTGCCGGCCCGAGCCCATATAGGCCGGCGTGCGCTTGAGCTCGCCATCCAGGTCGTAGGACCAGGCGTGGTAGGGGCAGATCAGCGCGTTCTGGGCCTTGGTCGGCTCGCGCACCAGGATCGGCCCGCGATGGCGGCAGACATTGTGGAACGCCTTGATGGCACCGTCGCGCTGCCGCACCAGCACGATCGGCATGCCGCCGAGCTGCAACGGGATGGCGTCGCCCGGATTGGGCATCTCGCCGGCGGCGCCGACATAGGTCCAGTTGCGGCCGAACACCCGCTCGATCTCAAGCCGGAAGAAATCCGGATCGGTATAGGCTTCGCGCGGCAGGTTTTCCGCCAGCTCGGTCGGGCGGTCGAGCGCGGCGACCATGTCTTGGGTGGCGGGCAGGGTCACGGTCATGTCTTGCATCCGTTCAAGTTGATTGCGCCTGATTCAAGTCGGACTCTGTCGAGAGCGTTTGCGGGTGGCCGAGTCGCCGCTATAAACTGGCGCAGGTCCAAGGTTTCGTGGCCCTTACGCTGCATGTTTCGGGGGAACGTTCGCTGTCTCAGCCAGTTGCCAAAGCCCAGACGTCCGAGGGCGACCTGCCGCGGGTCGGCGGCCGTGTCCGGCACTTCCGCCTGGCCAAGCGCATGCGGCTCAAGGATCTGGCGATCGCGTCCGACTGTTCGGAAAGCCTGCTGTCGCGGGTCGAGAACAACCTGACCAACCCGTCTCTGGGGACCCTGCATCGGGTGGCGAGCGCGCTCGGGGTCAGCACCGTCGCGCTGTTCGAGGATACGGTGCCGAGCCCGCTGGTGATCTATACACCGCAGGAGCGGCTCACCATCGGCCGCGGCGTGCCGGGCGAGAAGGCCGAGGTGCTGGTGCCCTATGCCGAGAACCGCCGGCTGGAGGGGATGCTCACCATCCTCCTGCCGGGCGGCGAATATAACGGCCCGTTCCAGCATGAGGGCGAGGAGGTCGGCTATATCCTGGAAGGCGAGATGGAGCTGATCGTTGGTGACTCCGTCAACATCCTGAAGCCGGGCGACAGCTTCTTCTTCCGCTCCGACCTGACGCACCGCTACCGCGCCGCCGGCGACGCGGTATGCCGTGTCGTCTGGGTGAACACGCCGCCCACTTTCTGATCCATTCGGGAAATCGTTCGAGATCACGCGCGCTCCATTTGCGCTGAAAATCCGTCCCGATATGTGCAAGCGCCATGCCAGCGGGCCGATGCTGCAAAACCGGTCTTTTGCTCATTTTGCGTGCGGCACGATGCAAAAATCTTGCGCATCATGCAAGTGATTGCCCAAAAATCGGGCCGACCTGCTGCCGCTCGGCGCTGGCACATTTCCTGCAAGTCCATGGAGAAGCGGAGGAAAGCGGTAATTCAGTTCAGCTTCCGCCTTGTTGATCTCCATTCAAGTGACTTGCGTAAGACGAGGGGCGGCGGATGATCCTGGTGACCGGGGCGGCGGGGCTGGTGGGGCATCCGGTGGCAAACCGGCTGGCGCGGGCCGGCATGACGGTCATCGCCACCGATGCCAGGGTCCCAGACCGGCCGCTCGATTGCCCGTTCGTCGAGGTGGATCTGCGCGATTCGGCTTCGGTCTTCAGCCTGTTCGAAAGGCATGACATCATCGAGGTCGTCCATGGCGGCGCGATTTCCGGCGGCCTGGTGGCGCCGAACGATCCGCTGCTGGTCATGTCGGTCAATGTCACGGGCACCATCCTGATGGCCGAAGCCGCAAGGTTGGCGAAGGTGAAGCGTTTCGTCGGCCTGTCCTCGATCGGCGTCTATGGCGACCAGCCGGGAACCGGCCCGGTGTCGGAGACGGCGCGCTGTCTGGCGACCGACGTCTATAGCTGCTCGAAGATCGCGATGGAGGCGGTGCTCTACGGCTACCGCGAGAGCTTCGGCCTGCCGGCCTTCCTGCTGCGCATGTCGTCGATCTTCGGTCCCGGACGCCGCACGCCCTGCTTCATCCGCGGCCTGTTGGAGGCGGCGGACGCTGGGCGGGCGGTGACCGTCAGCGCAGACACCGACCATCGCCGCCAGTTTCTTTTCATCGACGACGCGGTCGAGGCGGTGTGGCTGGCGCTGACGACGCCGGACGTACCGGAATTCACCTACAACATCACCGGCGGCACCTGGCTGACCGAGGGCGAGGTGATCGCCGCTGCCATGCGCGCGGTGCCTGCGCTTCAGGCCAACACCGGCGACGTCCCGCCGCTCGGCCTCGACGGACAGATGGGGCCGCTCGACATCACGCTGGCCGCCCGCGACCTCGGCTACGCGCCGCGCACCGGGATCGAAGAGGGGATCGCGCAATACGCGGCGTGGCGGGCGGCGCAATGAGGGAAGAAGTCCCCGTCATCGATCTGCGGCCCTACCTGTCCGGCGCCGACAAGGAGGCTGTCGTGCGTCAGGTCGCCGACGCCTGCGCACGGATCGGTTTTCTCGTCGTGTCCGGTCACGGCGTGCCGGAAGCGGTCGTTGCCGACATGCTGGCCGCATCCCGGGCGTTCTTCGCCTTGCCGGTCGAAACCAAGCTTGAATCTTGTCCGCCCGATCCGTCGGTGTTCCGCGGCTACACGCCAATGGCGGACCGGTCGCTCGGCCAGTCGATGGGCGTCGAGGCTGCCCCCGATTTGCGCGAGGGTTTCGTTGCAGGCGGCACGAGCCCACTGACTGCCCGCAATATCTGGCCAAGCGGCGCGACGGATTTTGCGGACGCTTGCGCCGCCTATTATCGGGCGATGGATGCGCTTGCCGGCTCGCTCATGCGGATATTCGCTCTGGCTTTGGGCCTGCCTGAGAATTTCTTCGACCGGAAGGTCGACCAGCAGTTTTCGGACCTGGTGGCCTACCACTATCCGCCGACGTCGGCCGAGCCGCGGCCCGGCCAGCTGCGGGGCGGGGCCCATACCGATTTCGGCAGCCTGACGCTCGTCTATGGCGACCCGTCCGCCAAAGGCCTGCAGGTTTGGACGGGGCGGGAGTGGGAGGATATCCCCGTCGTTCCCGGCGCCTTCGTCGTCAATCTCGGTGACCTGATGGCGCAATGGACGAATGATCGCTGCATCGCGTGGTCAATCCGGCCGGCGCGGACTGGAACCGGTCACGCTACTCGCTCGTCTTCTTCCACCAGCCCAACGACGACGTGCTGATCGAAAGCCTGGACCGGGCGAATGCACCGAAATACCCGCCGGTTACGTCCGGCGAGCATCTGCGCCGCAAGCTCGAAGCCATGAAGGTCGAGGCTTAGCTGTCGTTGCTCTGGCGTGCCTCCTGACCGAAGGACGACAAGGCATGTGCTCCGCTCGGCAGGGTGAGCTCTCCGGATTTCAGCCGTTCGGCCAGATAGCGGAAGGTCTGGGTGGTCTGCGCGAACAGATGCTCGCCGGCCACGAGCCCTTGGCGCTCTCCACGATCCCGAAAACGCGGGAGCGGCGCGACCTTCGTCGCATAGTCGACCATGAAGAACAGCGGGAAGGAGTATCGTTCCTGCTGCACCTTGCGCACCCGGTGGGAGGTGGCAAGGAACGCGCCGTTGGTCCACAGTTCCATCAGGTCGCCGATATTGACGGTCAGCGCGCCCGGCACCGGCGGCGCGTCGATCCACCGGCCGGCACCGTTCATCACCTCCAGCCCCGGGCCGGTCGAATGCAGCAGGGTGAAGCACTCATAGTCCGAATGCGCCCCGATCCCGACCGCGTCGACTGCGGTCGGATCGAACGGGTAATGGATCAGGCGAAGCTGGCTTGGCGGCGTGGTGATGTACGGGTCGAAGACATCCGGCGCCTCGCCCAGCGCCAGGGCGAAACCGCGGATCAGCGCGCGCCCGACTGCGAAGACGGCGTCGTAATAGGCGGTGACGGCCGATTTGAATCCGGGCAAGTCTGGCCATTGGTTCGGCCCCAGCATCGGCGTGCCGGCGCTGACCGCCGGATGATCGACAGGCAGGTCGATCGACAGGTCGAACGCCTCCTTGGCGTCCTTCGTGCCGCCCGAGAACACCTCCTCCCCGGCCGGGACATAGCCGCGATGGTTGGCGGAGCGGCCGATATAGACCTCCATCTTCCGCTCGGGCGGCTCGGCGAAGAACCCCGCGGCGGCTTCGAGCAGGCGATCGAACAACGGCGCGGGGATGCCGTGGCCGGTGACATAGAGGAACCCGACCTGACGCGCGGCCTTGCCCAGCGCTTCGGCGGCTGCCCGCGATCCCTCCGCGTCCCCCGCGATCAGCGCGGAGATATCGACCAGGGGGATGGCGGAGAAGTCACTGGCGGCGGACATTGGCCGTCTCCTGCTTCTGGGAAGGGCTGGTATCGGCATGCGTGAAATGGATGTCGGCAAGCTGGGCGGTCTGTGGCGCCGCTCCCTGATCGCGCGGGCCGACGGCACGCGGGATACAGACACCTGGGTGCGCTGGCTCTAGGGGCCGGGCGGCTATATCGATCTGCGCCAGCCGGCAGGCCGCCCGGACTTCACCGGCGTGCGCTGCCTGCGGGACCTCACCATGATGCAGCTCGACTGGCTGGCAGCCCAGGACGGGTTCGCCGGGCAGCTGCTCGTCGACGATGGGGTTTTCGAATGGCGGCGCGACATCGATTTCCAGCCGCCGGGCCCGACGCCCGATCGCGGTTGGCTGGACCGCGACGGCGATGTGATGGTCGAGACCGGCTATCACAGTCCGTATATCGAGCACTGGCACCCGGAAATCGGTCCCACGCTGCCGCTCTATGCAATGCGGCTGCGCGACAGCGTGGCGGGGTGGACGGGCCAGATCGTCCGCGTTGGCGATGTCTTCGCCTATGCGCGGGGACGGGCGGTGGGCCTGCCTGAATCGCCCGATCTTCGCGCCTGCATCGCCGGCGCCGGGTCGCTTTTCCGGGCCCAGGATTTGGCGGATTGCGAAATCTCCTTCGGCTCCGTGTCCGCCTCCGGCTGGATGATCGAGCGCTCGACCTTGCCATTCAAGGAAGGATGTCGCCTGCACGCCGGCGCTCTTCCGAACCGCGACGGCGTCGAAACCTTCGATATTGACGCTCTCGGCCGCGAAACCACGCGCCTGTGGGAGGTGACGGTCCTTGAGGGAGAGATGGCTTAAAGCCGGCGTCATCGGGCCAATTCTGAATGTTCATGCAAATTCTAAGTCATCAATTGACTCTTATGCAAATCCAGTCGGTGGCGCCGCGCTATTTTCCCAAGCGTTCCAGCCAGGTACGAACGCCTTGCAGCGTCGTGAACTCTTCCAGGCTCCGTGCGGGGATGTTGGGGTATGCGCTGGCGGCCATTTCGCTGAGCGCGCGTCCGGGGCCGAGTTCGAGAAAGCCGGTGGCGCCGGCTTCGGCACAGCTTTCCAGGCAGGTGGCCCACTCCACGGTGTGGGAAATCTGTTCGGCGAGTTTGTCCAAACCTGACGTCATGTCGAGCACCGTGGCGCCGTCGATCCCGCTGAGGAGACGTGGGCCTGCGCCGATGGCGCGTCCGGCCGAGACGCCATTCAACACTTTGCGAAACTCGATCGACGCCGCGGCGAGCCGCGGCGTATGGGAGGCGACGGTGACTGCGATACGAACGACGCGCACGGCGCCCGCACCTCGTGCCGCCTCACCCAGCGCATCGAGCGCCGCCCCGTTTCCGCCGAGCACGAAGGCATCGCCCGGATTGACGATCGCGACCGCGGCGTCGAACCGTTTGCAGAGTCCGTCGATCACGCCGCGGCGCAGGCCGCGCACGAAAAGCAGGCCGTCGCCGGCGGCGCTCGCCGCATCCATGATCCGGGCGCGGCGCACAGTGAGGTCGAGAGCCACCGGCGGTTCCAAAAATCCCGCAACGCCCCACGCCGCGACCTCACCGACACTATAGCCGGCGACAATCCGCCGGGCCGGCACCGCATCGCCCAGCGCCGCCGTCGCCGCGAGCGCCTGCAACGTGCAGAGCAATTGCCCAGTTTCGTTGCGGTGGAGAGTTTGGTCCGTCTCGGTTCGCACGATTTCGCGCGGATCCCGGCCGCCGAGAAATGCCGCGGCATGGGCGAAGAGGCCAGCGGCCTCCGGTGCGCTGCCGGTCAGGGCGAACATATGAGGATGCTGCGGGCCTTGCCCGGAGCACAGGAGAGCGAGCGTCATCCACCGGCCCTCATTGCGGGAAAAGGACGGCGATGACGATCGCCAAGGTGACCATGCTGAACACCGTGCTGGCAATCACCATCGAACCCGCTTCAGCGGAGGCCATCCGGTAATTCACGCCGAACAGGATACCGAAGAAACCGGAGGGCAGGGCCGCCATCAGGATCGACATTTTCCCGATCGCGGGGTCGATCGGGATGACATGGACGATCGCGACGACCAGCAGAGGCTGGACGATATTCGCGATGACTGTCGCGCCTACGACCTTACCGTCCAGGCGGAACGGCTGAGCCGACAGGATCAGTCCTGTCAGGAACAGCGCCACGCCGCCCGCCGCCTGCCCGATCAGCTCGAACGACGCGCCGACCACGGTGCCGAGCTTCAGGCCCAGCAGGGAGAGGAGGATGCCCAGCGCGGGGGCCAGGACGATCGGCTTGGTCAACGACCGCCACAGCGCGCGGCGTACGCGCACCGCCGGCGTTTCACCATTTGCCTGTCCGCTCCCGCTGGAAAGCTCGAGCAGCAGGATCGTCAGCGGAGATGGCAGTATCGAACCGGCCGCGATGGCGACCGCCACGGGCACTGTCTCGCTCGGGCCGATCAGGGAAGCCACGATCGGCAGGCCGGCCGCCGCGTAGTTCGGCAAGGCGACGGTCAACGCCTGCACCGCGGCCTCACCCTGCGACGCCTTCGAGAACCGCCGCTGGCCGACATACCAGAGGCCATAGGGCACCAGCATGACGACGCCGAGAATGGCGAACAGCGGCCCCTGTGCCAGCATCTGCGCGCGCGTGGCGGAGGCGGTAGCCACGAATAGCGAGGCCGGCAGCGCGAAATCCATCACCAGGGCGTTGAGCTCTCCGACATGATGGTTGTCGATCGTCCGCCGCTTGCCGGCGAAATAGCCCAACGCCATGACGAAGAAGAGAGGCCCCAGGGCCTTCAGGATGACGTGCAGCATCGGAAGTCCCCCGCTTCGACGGCCTGAACGAAAAGGCTCATGGCCAGGAGGTCGGCCGAGCCGCCCGGGCTCAGCCGGCGTGCAACGAACGCTTCGTGGATTGCGCTTGCATGCGCCTGCCAATCGGCCCGGCCCACGCCCCCGTCATCGAGGAATGCCCGCGCGGCGCGCTGGGCAAAGCGGAGGCCGGACCGGCCGCCGCGATGCAGCAGGTTGGTGTCCTGCAGCGCGGCGATCAGGGCGAAGCAGGCCTGGACCCGCGCGGCCTCGGCGTCACCGGGCGCGATCGCAGCGCCTACCCGCAGAGCGGGTAGTCCGATTTCGTAGATGCTGGGAAAGCCTTGGGCGGCCTCCCGCGGCGCGCCGCCGACACCATGGCGCCGGCGCATGGTCCGGCCGTGGCTGTGCAGCAGAACCGGGCCGCCGAGTATGTCCCGGCCCCACAGCTGCGCGACCACGGCGCCAAGCGGCGCGGCGGGATCGGCGCGGCCGCTGGCCCTTGCACCGGCAGCCGCGCAGAGCAGGCCCAACCCGAAGATTGCCCCCCTGTGCGTATTCACGCCCCCGGTCGCGGCGAACATGGCGGCCTCCGCCTCGAGGCCGATGACCCTGAGGCGTCCCATCGCGCTGCCCTGTGCTCCGGCCTCGGCGAGCGTGCGCAGGTGAGGACGGATCGCGCCGGTGCTGCGGCGGAACGTGCTGGCATCCATATCCGTGTGACTGCCGGAATCGACGTGGCTGACCAGCCCCGGCTTCGGCCATGTCCCGACCTCGAGCAGCAGGGAATCCGCGGCGACCGTGGCGATTGCTTCCGCTGCATCGAAAATCGCCGCCTGCGGCGACGCATGGCGAAAACTGAGGGCCGAGGCGATCGTCATGACAGGGCGCCACCACTGAGGAAGTCATCCGCCGGGCACAGGGCGACGCCGCGGCTGGTCTTGACCAGCACCTCCCGCGCCCCCGCATGAAGTTCCCGCCAGTTCACGCCCGCGCCGTCGTCGCGCATCAGCTCGCCGTCCAGCCGCATGGGGGCCGCGCTTTCGATCGCGGCGAGGGATGCCGTCAGCCGGGCGATGTCGGTTCCGCGATCGAGCGGCAAAAGCAGGTCCAGGTCCGAGCCTTGGCTCAGATAGTCCAGTCCCGTCAGCAGGCGCCAAGCCAGGCTGCCGAAGACCCGTGGGGAGACGCTGTATCGTATGGCCGAGGCAAAGACCGCTTCCAGCGTGTGGCGCCATGCGTCCGGCGCGACATCGATCGCCGTCTCCAGCCCCGGGGCCGGTTTCACCGAGAGTACGTCGTCGCCACGCATCAGAACGGCGATCCGTCGTTTGCCGGCGAAGGGGGGCAGGGGAAGACCCAGCGGTAACCCATCGCCTTCGCCGGCCATCACGCGCCGCGCGACCAGCGGCCATCCCCGGTCGGCCCATCCCGCGACCAGCGGCTCGGTGGCGAGATCGTCGCGCGTCTCCAGCAGCCTGCGCCACGCCGCCGGTGATACGAAGATCAGATCGTGGCGGCGCGGCGGCCGGTCAGGCTGGTTGGACGGCGAGGTCATGAACCCGCTCCGCGATGTCGGCGGCCTTGATCCGCCCCTTGCGGGACTTGCCGAGGCGGTCGCGCTGGTCCCCGGTTCCTTGCCCGCTGCCCAGCACCGCCCGGAGCTGATCGGCGAGCGGAGCCGTCTCGTCCCATGTGGCCAGGACCGCACCGGTCTGGGCCAGATTGGCGAGGCCCGGCGCGAAGACCGGCGTCGATTTCGCTTTTTCCTCAAGGACCTCGATCGACAGCTTCGTTACCCTGGACATCGAGGGCAGGTCCATCACTGCTGGCTCGGCGCCGGGCAACGCCACCAGGGTGCGGGTGGCCAGCGCCGTGGCGAGGAAGGCGCCGGCGGCGCTATGCCCATAGAGCAGCCCTACCGTGTGATGGCCCTGCATGTCCGCGTGGATGAGGCACTTGGCGAGATGCGCCAGGAACTCGTTGAGCCCCAGCAGCTCGTCGC
>Ga0105240_10015200_pt1 | contig 10473 bp, 5 predicted proteins | sample KBSC54metaG_FD_80426 | JGI IMG/M metagenome (GOLD analysis project Ga0105240, IMG submission 80426) | Corn rhizosphere microbial communities from Kellogg Biological Station, Michigan, USA - KBS C5-4 metaG | ecosystem: Host-associated > Plants > Roots > Rhizosphere > Soil | place: Michigan, USA... | reverse complement strand
TTCGTAGTCCACCTGGTCTTCCAGAGCCACGCGGCCCACAATGCGGTCCCGCAAAGGTTCGATGATTTCGCCCGATTCGATGATCGGCTCGACGTAAATTCCGTCGTTGGTGCCGCAATCGAGTTCCGTGACGATCACGTCCTGCGCAACGTCGCAGAGCCGGCGGGTCAGATAGCCCGAATCGGCCGTCTTCAAAGCGGTATCCGCCAGGCCTTTTCGCGCGCCGTGCGTCGAAATGAAGTACTGCAACACGTTCAGGCCTTCACGGAAGTTGGCCGTGATCGGCGTTTCGATGATTTCGCCGGACGGCTTGGCCATCAGGCCGCGCATACCGGAAACCTGACGAATCTGCTGCTTCGAACCGCGCGCGCCGGAGTCCGCCATGATGTAAATCGGGTTGAGATACCGGCCAGTCCGGTCGTCCTCTTCCATGGATTTGAACATCTCGTCGGCGACGCGCTCAGTGACCTTCGACCAGATTTCGATGATCTTGTTATAGCGTTCGCCCTGGGTGATGGCGCCTTCCTGGTATTGCTGCTGAACCTCGATTACTGCCCTTTCGGCGTCCTTCACCAGGGTCTGCTTGGAGCCGGGAACCACCATGTCGTCGATGCCGATGGAAATGCCGGCTCGCGTCGCGTACAGGAACCCGAGCTTCTTGATCTCATCCAGCATCTGCACGGTCGTATTCAAGCCAAACTTCAAATAGCAGTGCTGTACTAGCTGAGCGAGTCCCTTCTTCTTCAACAGTCCGTTGACGAAGGGCATGTCCTCCGGCAGCGCGTCGTTGAAGATCACGCGGCCGACGGTGGTTTCCATATACTGCTTCACGAACTCGATGGGTTCCGTGTGAAGGACGTTCTGGTTATCGAACGCCTTCATCAGGTCGATCACCTTGCCCGTGTAGCGGAGCTTGATGGGAGTCAGCGTTTCCACTTCTCCCATTTCGAGGGCGATCATCACGTCGTCGGTGGAAGCGAAGGTGCGTCCTTCACCCTTGGTCCCCAGACGCGACTTGGTGAGATAGTACACGCCCAATACCATGTCCTGGGTTGGAATGGCGATGGGGCCGCCGTGGGCGGGAGAGAGGATGTTGTTCGACGCCAGCATCAGCGTCGAGGCTTCGATCTGGGCTTCCGGCGAAAGCGGAATGTGAACCGCCATCTGGTCACCGTCGAAGTCCGCGTTGAACGCGGTGCAAGTCAGCGGGTGCAGCTTGATGGCCTTGCCTTCCACCAGGACGGGCTCGAAGGCCTGAATGCCGAGGCGGTGCAGCGTGGGGGCGCGGTTCAGAAGAATCGGATGATCCTTAATGACCTCTTCCAGGATGTCCCAAACCACGGGATCCTGCTGCTCCACCAGTTCCTTGGCCTGCTTGATGGTGGTGCAATGGCCGCGCTGCTCCAGGCGGTGATAGATAAACGGCTTGAAAAGCTCCAGCGCCATCTTCTTGGGAAGACCGCACTGGTGCAGCTTCAACTCCGGACCAACCACGATCACCGAACGGCCGGAATAGTCGACACGCTTGCCGAGCAGGTTCTGGCGGAAGCGTCCCTGCTTGCCCTTCAGGGTGTCGGAAAGAGACTTCAGCGGGCGGTTGTTGGCCCCGCGCAGCACGCGGCCGCGGCGGCCGTTGTCGAACAGAGCGTCTACCGCCTCCTGCAGCATGCGCTTTTCGTTGCGCACAATCACGTCCGGCGCGTGCAGCTCAATCAGTTTCTTCAACCGGTTGTTGCGGTTGATCACGCGGCGGTACAAATCGTTGAGGTCGGAGGTGGCGAAGCGGCCGCCATCCAGTGGCACCAGGGGCCGCAGTTCCGGCGGGATCACCGGAATTACGTCCAGAATCATCCATTCCGGCTTGTTGCCGGATTTGCGGAAGCTTTCGGTGACGCGCAGGCGCTTGGCGTATTTCAGCTTTTTCTGCTGCGAAACCTCGGTCTTCATGCGCTCGCGGATCTCGAGGCTCAGGCTCTCGACATCCACCTTCTTCAGCAGTTCCTTGATGCCTTCGGCGCCCATCATGGCGACGAACTTACCCGGAAACTCCTGGTCCAACTGGCGCTTCCGCTCGTCGCTGATCACTTCGCCCGACTTCAACTCGGCTACTTCACCGGGATCGACGACAACGAAAGCCTCAAAGTAAAGCACGCGCTCCAGTTCCCGGAGCGTGATGTCCAGCAGGTAGCCGATCCGGCTCGGAAGTCCCTTGAAGAACCAGACATGCGAGCAGGGGCTGGCCAGTTCGATGTGGCCCAAACGCTCGCGGCGCACGCGCGACAGCGTCACTTCCACGCCGCACTTGTCGCAGATCACGCCGCGATGCTTCATCCGCTTGTACTTGCCGCACAAGCATTCCCAGTCGGCGATCGGCCCGAAGATGCGGGCGCAGAACAATCCGTCCCGTTCGGGTTTAAAAGTGCGGTAGTTGATCGTTTCCGGCTTGGTGACTTCGCCATGCGACCAACTCCGGATCTTCTCCGGAGAAGCAAGGCTGATCCGGATGGAATCGAAGTCGGCGATCAAATTAGCTCTGTCGTACGGAGAGGAACGGTACATGATTTCTCCTGTTATTCACTAGCACCAACAGCCATCAACACATTAATCCGCCGCGAGAGCCGTATCCGGGATCTCACGAGGTTTCTTCATTAACTCAACGTCCAGGCACAACGACTGCAACTCGCGAATCAGCACGTTGAAGGATTCCGGCACGCCTGGCTCCGCTGCCGCCTCGCCCTTCACGATGGCCTCGTAGATTTTCGCGCGTCCGTAGACGTCGTCGGACTTCGCTGTCAGCAGTTCCTGCAGCACGTAAGCCGCGCCGTAGGCTTCCAGCGCCCAGACTTCCATTTCGCCGAAGCGCTGGCCGCCGAACTGAGCCTTGCCGCCCAGGGGCTGCTGCGTAATCAGCGAATATGGCCCGATGGAGCGAGCGTGGATCTTGTCGTCCACCAGGTGCGACAACTTCAACATGTAGATGTAGCCGACCGTCACCGGCTGCTCAAAGAGCGTGCCGGAAATGCCGTCGCACAACTGAACCTTGCCCGAGGTGGGAAGGTTCGCCTTGGTGAGCTGCGACTTGATATCCACTTCCGCCGCTCCGTCGAAAACCGGAGTCGCAAAGTGAAGTCCCAGTGCGTGAGCCGCCCAGCCTAAGTGCGTTTCCAGGATCTGTCCCACGTTCATACGGGAGGGAACCCCCAGAGGATTGAGCACGATCTCGACCGGCGTTCCATCGGGAAGATAGGGCATATCTTCTTCCGGAACGATTCTCGCGATCACACCCTTGTTGCCATGGCGGCCGGCCATCTTATCGCCGACGGAAAGCTTACGCTTCATGGCGATATAGACCTTCACCAGCTTGATGACGCCCGGCGGCAGTTCGTCGCCCTTGCGAAGCTTGGCGATCTTTTCCTCGGTGATCTTCTCCAGAACGGCGATCTGGCGCGACGTCATCTCTTCGATTTCGTCGATCAGCTCATTGAGCCGGACATCTTTATTGGCCAGCCGCATGCGCTTCAGGTCGCGCGCCCGAAGCTTCTCGATCATGTCTCGCGTCAGGTCCACGCCCTTGGCGAGCAGCTTCTTGTTGGTCTTTTCGTCGTGCAGGTCCGCCAGAATCTGCTTGCCTTCCAACAGATTCGCCAGACGCTTGGAGCGCTCGTCGTTGAGAATTCGCTTCTCGTCGTCCAGGTTGCGGTGCATCCGCTCCACCTGCTGCTCCAGAATCCACTTCGAGCGTTCGTCGAGCTCGGCGCCTTTGCGCGAAAACACCTTGCAATCGACGATGGTGCCTTCAATGCCCGGCGGGCAGTACAGCGAAGCATCCTTCACGTCGCCGGCCTTTTCGCCGAAGATCGCCCGGAGGAGTTTCTCTTCCGGCGTCAATTGCGTCTCGCCCTTGGGAGTCACCTTGCCCACGAGAATGTCGCCCGGCTTCACGGTGGCGCCGATACGAATGATCCCGCTCTCATCGAGGTTCCGCAGGAAGTTCTCGGCGATATTCGGAATATCGCGCGTGATTTCCTCGGGTCCCAGCTTGGTATCGCGGCCTTCCACTTCGAATTCCTCGATGTGAATCGAAGTGTAGTAGTCTTCCTTCACCAGCTTTTCGCTGACGACGATGGCGTCCTCGAAGTTGTAGCCGCGCCACGGCATGAACGCCACCAGGACGTTCCTGCCCAACGCCAGCTCTCCCAGTTCCGTGCAGGGACCATCCGCCAGCACGTCGCCCTTTTTCACCTTCTGCCCCTGACGGACAATCGGCTTCTGGTTAATGCACGTGTTCTGGTTGGAGCGCTTGAACTTGGTGAGCTGATAGATGTCCGCGCCCACTTCTCGCGAAAGCTGCCCTTCGTGAGCCGCGCCGCCTTCCACGCGAACGATGATGCGCTCGCTATCCACGGAGTCCACCACGCCGGCGCGCTTGCAGATTACCACCGCGCCCGAATCGCGCGCCGTAACCCGCTCCATGCCGGTCCCGACGAACGGCGCTTCCGCCCGCAGCAGCGGCACTGCCTGTCGTTGCATGTTCGAACCCATCAACGCGCGGTTCGCGTCGTCGTTTTCGAGGAACGGAATCAGGCTCGCGGCCACGGAAACAAGCTGTTTCGGGCTAACGTCCATGTACTCGATTTCGTCTTTATGTTTGAGGACGAAATTGCCTGCCTGCCGCGCGTTCACCAGATCGTCGACGATTTTTCCGTTCGCGTCCAGCTTCACGTTAGCCTGCGCAACGATGTACTTGTCTTCTTCCCACGCCGACAGGTAATCGCAATGCGCTTCCACTTCAGCGCCCTGCTTCTTCGCGGCCGCGTTGGCCTTGGCCACGTCGGCGTTCAGCGCAACGTCGCCCACCCGGTAATTCAGGTCGCCGGGATTGAGAATCTTCACTTCATCCACTACCGCGCCATTCACCACGCGCCGGTACGGGCTCTCGATAAAGCCGTAGTCGTTGATCCGCGCAAAACACGACAACGAGGAAATCAGGCCGATGTTCGGGCCTTCCGGCGTCTCAATCGGGCAGATGCGCCCGTAGTGAGTAGGATGGACGTCGCGTACCTCGAATCCCGCGCGTTCCCGAGACAAACCGCCCGGTCCAAGAGCGGAGAGACGCCGCTTGTGCGTAATCTCCGATAGCGGATTGGTCTGATCCATGAACTGGGACAACTGGCTCGATCCGAAGAACTCGCGGATCGCGGCCATCACCGGCTTCGCGTTCACCAGGTCATGCGGCATCGCCGTGGACATTTCCTGGTACACCGACATCTTCTCTTTGATCGCGCGCTCCATGCGAACCAGCCCGATGCGGAACTGATTCTCGAGCAGCTCACCCACCGCCCGGACGCGCCGGTTGCCCAGGTGATCGATGTCGTCCACCAGCCCGATTCCCTTGCGCAGGCGCAGCAGGTACTTGATGGTGTCGTTGAAATCGAACTGATCCAGCGTGCGCCGGTCGAGCGGGTTACGGGTTTTGTTGTCCTCGGACGCCAGCCAGTCTGCCGGGGCGTATTCGGCGTTCTCGTGGATCTTGATATTGAACTTCATCCGTCCCACGCGCGAAAAATCGTACTTGCGGTGGTCGAAGAACATTCCGTGGAACAACTGCGTGGCGGTTTCCTCGGTGGGCGGATCGCCGGGACGCAGCTTGCGGTAAATCTCCAGAAGCGCGTCCTTCTGCGACTTCACCGGATCCTTGCGCAAGGTCACCGAAATCACGTTGCCTACGTCGTCCCGCTCGGGGAAGAAGATCGAAACGGCGGAAATGCCCGCTTCCATCAGCTTCGAAATGCCGGTTTGCGTCAGCTCGTGGTTGGCTTCCGCCATCACTTCGCCGGTGGACATGTCGATCACGTCCGCCGCCACGTAGGCGCCTTCCAGATCGTTCGGCGCAACCTCCACCTGATCGATCTTGGCCTTCACGATCGCCTCAAACACCGACTTGGTGATTTTGCGGCCCTGCGGCACCACCGTCTCGCCCTTCTGGGTGATGGCGTGCGAGAGCTTCAGGCCAATCAAGCCGTCCGACACCTTCCAGTACAGCTTGCTGTCCTTGATCGCGATGTCGCTGGTCTTGTAGAAAGCCTTCAAAATATCGGCGTCGGTCTTCAGGCCCAGCGCCCGCAGAAATACGCTGCCGTAGAACTTGCGCTTGCGGTCGATGCGGACGTAAAGCAGGTTCTTCACGTCGTATTCGAACTCGACCCAGCTTCCGCGATAAGGAATAATCTTGCCGAGGAAGTAGCTCTGCGCCGCCACTCGCTCGAAGAAAACGCCCGGCGAACGGTGCAACTGGCTCACGATGACGCGCTCGGTGCCGTTGATGATGAAGGTGCCGTTCTCCGTCATCAGCGGGATTTCGCCGAAGAAAACTTCCTGTTCTTTGATGTCCCGAACGGTCTTATTCCCTGTCTCCGGGTCCTTGTCGTAGACGGTCAGGCGGATCGTCACCTTGAGCGGCGCCGAATAGGTCATGCCGCGCTCTTCGCACTCGGCCACGTCATATTTCAACTGCAGTCCCACGGGGTCGCCGCAGCGGTTGCAGAATGTCACGATATTCCGGTTGAAGGTGCCGCATTTGTGGCAGAGCACGTCGCCGGAATGGAACGGATCCGTCTTGATGGTGGCGCCGCACGAAGGATTGCGGCAGGTGGACCGAAGGTGGTGCAGCCCTTTCAGGTTGCCGCACTTGCATTCCCAGTTGCCGATCGCGTAATCCACGAACTCAAGCTGGCTGAGGCCGCGAAAATCCGAGATCGGAAACACGGAGCTGAACACGCTCTGCAATCCGGTGTCTTCGCGCTCGTTCGGCAACAGATCCATCTGCAGGAACCGCTCGTAGGACTTCTTCTGAACCTCAATTAAATTGGGAATTGGGATCGAAGTCTTGATCCGGGAAAAATCAACTCGTTCACGAGGGGTACCAGTGGCAAGATTCTGCATTATCGACTCCTCCATCCTTTACGGAACTCTCGCGCAATGTGGGCGGGCGCGTGGTCAACGGCGGGAAAACGCTGGCTTCGAAGGTGTTCTGTACGAAGACGAAGTGAAGAAAAGCCGTTTCTCATTCGAACAGCCAGCAAAAAGAAAGCTTCCTTATCGGACGCCCCGCGGTGCGCGTCCGACCGACGAAAACGCGCACGCGCCCTCGAAGAGGGGCATCGTGCGCGGAAAAAGTCCTGCCGGATCCATCCTGCCCCGTCCGGCAGCCAATTCGGCCAAGCTCGATGCCAAACCACACAAATGGCACGGCAGACGGCAGAGTGCTAGGTTCACAGGAGCAAGAATCCGGGCCTTTACTACACTCAGGTTAACAAACCCGGGCGGGCACGTCAAACCGGGCCATAGAGCACGGCCGCGGGCGGGAGCACTTTTAGCCCGCCCGGACCCAACCCAATAGCAAAGTTCGTGTTTCAGCTGGAAACCGCGGACAGACCGCGAGGCCAACCTATTTCACTTCGACGGTTGCGCCCGCGTCAGTGAATTTCTTCTTGATGGACTCGGCTTCGTCCTTGTTTACGCCTTCTTTGATGGTCTTGGGGGCGCCATCCACCAAGTCCTTCGCTTCCTTCAGGCCAAGGCTGGTGATTTCCCGAACCACCTTGATAACATTGATCTTATTCGCACCCGCCGCAGTGAGAACTACGGCGAATTCCGTCTTTTCCTCAACTGCCGGCGCTGCTGCGCCTGCCGCCGGGGCAGCCACCGCCACGGAGGCCGCTGCCGCCGAGACGCCCAGCTTCTCTTCCAGCACCTTTACCAGCTGAGCTGCTTCGAGCAGGGTCAGCCCTTGAATCTGTTCCGCAATCGCGTTGATGTCCGCCATGATACCTATCTACTCCCCTTATTGAGAAAACTTGTTTTCCTGCACACCCTGATCCAACACCACCGCCAGATTGCGTCCCACGCCATTGATCGCCGTAACCAGACGCTGTGCCGGAGCTTGAATCAGGAACAATACCTTAGCCAGAATTTCATCCCGCGACGGGAGCGCCGCGAGTTCCTGGATCGATTTCACTTCAACGACCCGGCCTTCCACCATTCCCGCCTTGAAGGTGAATGCCGGATTTGTCTTGGCATAGGTGGTCAGGGCCTTCGCCAGCGCCACCGGATCCGTCTCGGTCCAGGCCATGGAGGTCATTCCCGCCATGTTTTGCATCAGGTTGCCTGCCGGCGTCCCCTCAGCAGCCTTTTCCGCCAGATTATTCTTCACAACTTTGTAGTTGCCGCCGACACCTCGAATGGCCTTGCGCAGATCGAAGTCCTGCTGCACGGTCATCTTCTCGTAGCCGGTCAAAAAGATATGTTGCGCGCGCTCGAACTCCTTGCGCAGCGCCGCAAGATCCTTTTCCTTCTCTGATTTCTTCTTCATGAAATGAGCCTCGAAGAGCGCCAGCAGCTTTACGCCTGCTTGGCGTTGAACACGCTAACATCCAGCGAGACGCCTGGCCCCATGGTGGAGCAGATCGTCGCGCTTTTCACGTACTTGCCTTTAGCGGCCGACGGCTTCGCCTTGATCACCGCCTGGATCAGGCTATCGGCGTTCTGCAGCAGCTTTTCCGAAGTAAAGCTCACCTTGCCTACCGGCGCGTGAATCACACCCGTCTTGTCCACACGGAATTCCACCTTACCGGCCTTCACCTCGCCCACCGCCTTGGCGACGTCCGTGGTCACGGTCCCGGTCTTCGGGTTGGGCATCAGGCCGCGCGGCCCCAGCACCTTGCCGAGCTTACCCACGGACCGCATCATATCCGGCGTGGCGATTACCGCGTCGTAGTCGGTCCAGTTCTCGGACTGGATCTTCTGCACCATGTCTTCGCCGCCAACAAAGTCCGCGCCGGCCGCTTCGGCTTCGCGCAACTTGTCGCCGGAGGCGATGACGAGAACTTTTTTGGATTTTCCGAGCCCGTTGGGCAACACGATGGTTCCGCGCACCATCTGGTCCGCGTGCTTGGGGTCTACGCCGAGACGCATGTGAACTTCCACGGTCTCATCGAACTTGGCGAATTTGATTTTCTGGACGAGGTTGACTGCTTCCGGCAGCGCGTATCCGCGATCTTCAACCTGTTTTTGTGCGGCTTCGAATTTCTTTCCGGTGGCCATTTTCCCTCATTGGTGCAGACGGCAGGCGCTGTCTTCTGGCGTGCTTTGAAGACCCCTGCCTCCCACTGAAGATGTCTGAGCGTGAAACGCTTTAATCAGAATAGCAAACGAATGGCCATAATGCAAAATTATCTTGCCGCCCGCACCGGCCACGGTATCCTGTTTGGGAGGAGTAACCCCTATATTTATGATGCTCGACTGGAATGAATACCGGCAGCAGATCGCCGATACCGTCCGCGAAATCTCCACGCTCACCCCCGACACCGTAAAAGGCTATCAAACCCTGTCCGGCGCGGGAGCCAAAACCGGACATCTGGACGCCAAAACGCGCGAATTGATCGCGATCGCCGTCGCTGTCACCACCCGGTGCGACGGGTGCATCACGGTCCATACCAACGCCGCCCTCAAGCATGGCGCAACGCGGGAAGAGATCGCCGAAGCGCTGGGAGTTGCCGTAGCTCTCAATGCGGGCGCCGCGCTCATCTACTCGGCCCGCGCGATGGATGCCGTCGCCGCCAATCCCCTGCTGGCCGCCTCCGCCGGAGACTAGCACTTCTTCCGGCGCTGTACATCAAACCAAAACACGGGAAGAGATAAGATTGGGAGTCGTCCTGCATCCCATTGAAGGAGAACCTCCGTTTGAATCGCGCTCTTCCCTGCTCCCTGCTGGCCCTGGCCGCCTTCTGCTTCCCGATTTCCCCCCTGGCCCACGCCGCCGCCGCCCCCCAGACCACCCACATCATCTTTGTCATGACCGACGGGCTGCGCTGGCAGGAGGTCTTCTCCGGAGCGGAAGAATCGCTGATGACTAAGGAACATGGCGGCGTAAAGGATGTGCCCGCGCTCCGCAAAACCTACTGGCGCGACACCCCGGAGGAACGCCGCGCGGTTCTCATGCCCTTCCTGTGGAAGGAGATGGCGGCCCACGGCCAGCTCTATGGCAACCGGCAGAGCGGCTCGGACGCCTACGTCACCAACGGCCACAACTTCTCCTATCCCGGCTACAACGAGACCATGAGCGGGTTCCCGGACGCCCGCATCGACAGCAACGACAACGTCCCCAATCCCAATCGGACGGTGCTCGAATGGCTGAACGCAAAACCGGCTTTTCACAGGAAAATCGCCGCTTTCGGCGCCTGGAACGTCATCGCCGCCCTGTTCAATCCCGCCCGCTCCGGCCTGGTCGCGAATGCCGGCTATGACCCTTTCACCCTGCCCCCGCTCACACCGCGCCTGGAACTTCTGAACAGCCTCAAATCGGACGGCCCGCGAATCTGGGAAGACGAGCCCTTCGACTACGTCCCTTTCTATACCGCCGTGGAGTACCTGAAAATCCATAAGCCCCGCGTCCTGTATCTCTCCCTCGGTGAG
>Ga0105240_10015197_pt1 | contig 10475 bp, 8 predicted proteins | sample KBSC54metaG_FD_80426 | JGI IMG/M metagenome (GOLD analysis project Ga0105240, IMG submission 80426) | Corn rhizosphere microbial communities from Kellogg Biological Station, Michigan, USA - KBS C5-4 metaG | ecosystem: Host-associated > Plants > Roots > Rhizosphere > Soil | place: Michigan, USA... | reverse complement strand
TGCTCGCCGTCGGTCGCCCAGCATCCGTCCGCGAGATCCATCGGTTTGTTCCGCACTACTTTGGTGGCGGGTGTCCCATCGGCATTATCCGCAGCGATGTTGTCCAACCAGCTATCCATGTGATGTACCAAGTAGCGCGCCGGCTCCGGATAAATCACTTCCCAACGGTGGATCGCGAAAAAGCGCACCAGGTCCAACGCCGACCAGCGCGGGTAGGCGACAATGACTTGATTAGCCGCGGTGCCGTTGGCCGCCAATAGCCGCGCCCGAATGACGTAAGAACGAATGCTGTCGTGGTTGTTGGCCGAATCATCGTTATATTGGCGCCAATCAATGATCGGAATCTGACTGAGTCCGCCGCCACCAGTCATTACAAGGCCACGCTGATACGCGTTTTTTAGCGCTTGCAGATCGGCCGCGGTGCGCGAGTTGACCAGAACTCCGTCATCGTCATATCCGCCCACGTGTTCGTTCAGCTCAATGAATTGGTCGGCATCGATTTGCCCGTGATTGAACGCGACGAGGCCATATTGGACGCCGACATTGTCGAGCGGGCGATAGGCGAACCCGGTGCGCGGATTGCGCCCAAACTCGTTAACCTCGTTGCCGTAGAGATCGCAGCGAATCCCTTTAGGATTGCTCTTGCGGTCATAAACCGCCGCTTTGGGAATCAGCGGCGAGCACAGCTTGTTGGGGTCGAGGATCGGCCAGTATTTGCCCGGGGTACCAAAGGATTGCCCATCATGACAGGTCAGCCACGACGCAAAGCCGGACACTGCCGTTTTTTGCGCGTCTGTCCAAGTTTGTTTGGAGAGGCTGAAGGCCCGATCCAACAGCCCGCAATCAGTAACCGATTGGGCCGTGGTGAAAGGATCGGGAAACGATAGGCCGGTGATCAACCCGTCGAGCAGTCCGGGGTAATTCTGCGCAGTCAGGAGCTGGTTGTAGGAACCGCCGGACTCGCCCCAGCCGATGGTGTGAAGGGGCCTTCCATATTCCTTAATGAAGTGCTCCTTCACCATGGACAGGGTCTCGGCGGAGATATAGTCGTTGCAATTGTTGCCAGTGATGTTGAGGGTCGATGTCGCCGTCGCGTAGCCTTCGGCGAGGAAGGGCTCGCCCGCGTGGCCGACTGCCCCATTAAGCGTGCCCTGCCGGTAGCCGGCGCCGCACCCGCCGTCCACGAGATAGATCAAGCGCCCGTTCCATCCGGCCGCGGGACGGGTCCAGGGAGTTGGCAATGGTTGGCCGGGCTGGTGAAGGAACTGAATGTCATAAACAGCACGATTGATAACACCCAGTTCGCGCCGCACGATATAGGGCACCTTGTGCCCGTCCGAGGTCACCGTTTCAGCAATATCCGTAGGCGCAGCCGACGGATCGTAGGGTTTGAACCCAGGGCCCAATTGAGGCGCGGCGGGGAGCGCCTTGGATATATCGATGTCAGGCGTCGTGGTGGACTTGTAGTAGTACTGCACGAGCGTCTTGGCGCTGCAATTCACATCCATCGCCGGGCCAAGGCCGTTAGCTTCGTTTTGGCAAATGAACGGCTCCTGATGCGAGCCGGAAAAGATAGGACCCGCGAGTGGGTAATCGACAATGTCGACGTGGACAGTAGCCGCGCCCGCATTCGCCTCGAGCACATGTTTACCTGGGGTGAGCCCATCCAAGAGCGCCACCAGCTCGTGTGATTTATCAGTGGGTTTGAAAGAATCGGTAACGTCGCGCCCATCCAACCGGGCGCTCCAGCCAGATGGGGGAGCAACCAAGGATACGAGCACCGCGTCGCCGCTGACGGCATCTGGACGGCTCGAGACGACGTGGAGGTCCAGATCCCCTGTGGCAGCCGCCGCACCCTGAAACAAAACAAAGAGAATTATCGCTTGGAGGAGCCAGTGTGACGCTCGAATCATTGATTGTGGACCTCCGGTCCCACAGCGCTTTTGGTTTTGACTCTAGCAGCTATTGCAACTGCCACTGGCCGCGCAGCGTACTCCGACTCGACCTCACTCGGCAATCGATCACTCCGCGTCTATTGGCGGTATTATTGAGGTACAGTACTGCTGCTCCATAAGCGCGACGAGCTTACATATCAGGAGGTTGCTGCCGCGTTAGGACTGAGCGTCGATACGGTCCATAAGAATGAATGGATCATTGACGAGGCGGCTCGTTCTGCCGATTAGCGGCAGCAGCATCGCTCATTCGGCTTATGGCGAGACAGGACCGAAGTTTGCCGCGTCGTTAGGATTACCGTGACCGAGGTATTTGGCCCGCGTCGGATAGGGATAGATTGGGCGGGAGAACTCCACCGTAGCGGGATCCAATGGAAACTGCAGCCTGCGTTCCATCTGCCGTAGAGCGTCTTGGTCGCCTTTCAGCGCCTTGTTCATCATTACTTCATCGACCTTCACATGGGATCCAATCAGCTTATCCGGCGGGTGGCCTTTCTCAACCCATGCCTCAAGGTAACTCAAGTAATCGATAGCATAAGGCCCGTCGCCACCACTACAGTGATTCATGCCCGGGACGACAAACAAGCGCAAGAAATCCTGGGTCAGCGCCCGTCCCCCGATAAGTTTTTCTGCGTTCTCATAATAATCCACGGTGCGCCCGACACCCGCGACCATATCGTTCCATCCTGTGTACATTAGCAACTTGCCGTTCCGACTCTTCAATCGTCGCAAATCCGGGTTGATTGCTTCAGTTATTTCGGAGGTGCCGAAACGCTGATAGTCGCGGTCGAAGTCCAAGTCCTTTATCGTCCATGCAGGACCGGGGTTAGGCTGAAATAAGTAGTAGCGAAACCACTCCGGCATATAGGAGTAGAGCTTGGTCGGCGCACGCTCCGAACCGCCGAACCAGTCCAACCAACCAAGCTCTGATCCCATGAACACGTGCGGCAAGGCGGTCGGATTACCGGCTTTGGTGACCGGCCCTCCATAAATCCTGCGGACGGCGTCGATCTGAGCCGGTGTTAGACACCCATCGCGCTTAGACTTAGCGCAAGACATCTCCTCGGGCGCGAATCGGCACACCCGAGGGTCTCCGATCACGCCATCTTTGACGTTGTCATTCAAATCGCATTTGGCTACTACGGCTTTGTGAAGGGCCTCAAGATCCTTTTGCGAAAGGACTGGTTCGGCGCCGCTACCCATCAGTGCGCGGTTCACCCACGCCAAGTTCATCCAGTCTTCACTAACACTCAAATTAGGACCGCCCGCCGCAATACCGTCGAAGTCCCACGGGAACCTCTGCGCCTCCATCATTGCTTGCCAACCGCCGGCCGAACATCCCATAAAATAGGATGTACGCGGCGCTTGTTTGTAGTACTGCTCCGCAATTGCCTTCCCCGCTAGCGCGGCGACATGACTCGCACGAACCACATAATCGACCACCGCTTGCGGGTTGTTGTACGCCCATTTCATGTCTGTGCCGCTTGAATGGTTGCCTCCGTCAGAGACAACACAGGCATATCCGCGGCGCAGCGGATTCTTACATCTCGCTATATGTTCCGTCGTTCCGCAAGTACCGCCGCATCCCAACTCGATGAACTTTCCATTCCAGTTTTCGCTCGGGAGCCGCAGTACGAACCCGATGCTGGGCATCACGTATCCGGTGATTTCGCAATAGGCGGGCAAGTCCTCGGAGCGATCCTCCGCATGCGCCTTCGTGATCTGCGTTACCGCATCCGGTGTCCGCGAGAAGTCTTCGGCCCTAAGTGCGTTACATCGTGTAGTGCTATCCGCCGCCGGCGTATCGAGAGCATAACTGCATGGAGGGAATAAAGTTGCGAGGGCCACGCACAGCAGAAGGAATATTGCTTGTCTTGGCATAGGTACCCCAATACAACGCGCTTGATAGCGTCGATTAGTTTACATGCTGGCGACCGGTGCGCAACTTTAGGGGGCAGACTCGTGATGACCGGCATCGCGTGTGACGTCGGCTTCTTGAGCAGGTAGAGCATTCGCCGGGAGGAAGTGACCACCTTACTTGCTGGTGATAACGATCTCAGCGTTACGTTCGTCGACCTTGAGATCGGGTTGCGCGCGCAGAAAGCGAATCAACGATGCAGGATCGGCTGAGGAGAAGATGCCATTGACAAGAAAGCTGTCGAGTCGACTGTCACTAACCGTGAGTTGTCGCTCGTTATAACGATTAATGCGGTGGCGACGTCAGGAAGAGGAGTCGAACTGAAGACGAAACGATGCTGCCTCCAGGCTGTCGCCGTGGTCACGTCAAGTACTTGATCCTGGCTAGCACGATTCAAAACGCCTCTGCGACGATCGATCCGTCGCGCAAAAGCGCCGCGCGTTTCATGCCGGTAGACACAAAGGGCATGCTCACTTCACCGTTTGCGTCTATTGCGATGAGCCCACCGTGGCCGCCAAGACCCGCCATCTCTTGCAGTACCGATTGTGTGGCATCGTGCAACGACTGACCGAGCCAACGAATCCGATGAGCGACCTGCACTGCTGCCGTGACTCGAATGAAGTATTCGCCTTGCCCGGTGCACGAGACCGCCACAGATCGATCTGCCCACGTTCCCGCACCAATGATTGGAGTGTCTCCGCTTCGACCCGCCAGTTTTCCGAAGACACCTCCAGTGGAGGTAGCGGCGGCCAATCGCCCTTGAATATCGCGGGTCACGCACCCGACCGTCCCGTGTGGCAAGGTCTCCCGCAGATAATGCGCCTCGTCCTGGCAGGCGGGCGTGTACCAACTAGAGCTGTCAGAAATCTCCGCCATCCCCGCTGTCCGCGCGAACTGCGCCGCCCCCTCTCCTGCCAACAGAACATGAGGGGTGCGTTGCATGACTGCTTGCGCCACCGTAATGGGACTCGCAAAGCCGCGAAGCGCCGCGACCGCTCCCGCTTGAGCGGAAAAACCGTCCATCAGGCTGGCATCGAGCTCGTAGATCCCGTTGCGGTTGGGTGATGAACCTCTTCCGGCTATATACAACCCGGAAGCCTCCAAAGCGGCCACCGTTTCCACCGCTACTTCCAACGCCTGCGCTCCGGCTCCCAGTCGGTCGCGCCCCTTCTCGATCAGACCGCGCATGTGCTTGAGCTCTTTCGAATAGTCGCCCCCTGGGCGAGAGCCGGCGCCGCCATGAAGGGCGATGCCCGGTGGGCACTCATTCATTCAGTCGTTACCTCTAGACGCGTACGCTTTCGCGCCTATCGTAACAAAAGAGTGCCGGCATCAAAACGTCGTCACAAGATTCAGCCCGACGGTGCGCGGTGTGATGTATTGGAAACCGCGGGCTCTCGATCCGACTGGTGAACATTGCCTTAGCCAGCGCCCGCATGCCGCGGCTCAAATATCCTTCCAAAGCGCCTTCGCTGATCTGCAATCGAGCGGCAATTTCTCGCTGCGAGAGGTCCTCAACTCTCTTAAGCCAAATCGCAGTCCGACACGGATCGGGAAGTTGGTCCAACGCCACCGACAACCGGCGCAACTCCTGGCGCGCACTCAAACGCCGCTCCGGCGAAACCTCGTCTATCAGGACGTTCAGCTCCTCCAAATCCTGCGTATAGTCGATGGAAACTATGCGCTCGTGACGCACTCGATCAAAAATCAGATGCCTGGCAGTGACAAACAGAAGGTTCTTGGCTTTGTCCGCCGTCGGCAGGGCTCGCGGCGTGTTTTTGGCATTCTCGTAGATGCGGGTGAAGATTTCCTGCTGTAGATCGTAAATTTCTGACTCGTCACGCCAGATACGGTGCAGGTAGCGTACAAGCGAGATCGAGTGCGGCAGAATCTCAGTCGTAAACCAATGATCTAGCGCATTCATGGTCTTGGGACACTACACCGCCGTTACGGTATAGCCCAGCCATCCAGAAAATTTTTCGGGACGGCGCAGGAACTGGCTCGGTCGCCCGTCCTGAGAATATTAGGGACTGGCCACAGCCACCCCCCAATGAATTTCGGCCTTCGGGGACGGGCCAACGCGCTAATCCATTGGCACTAGAGCGCCAGAGCGTAGAGATCGCGGCAAAGAAGGCTTAGCCCCGCCCCAACTGTGACAATTCCGACGGCGTGTGCAACACGCACACTGGAGGGTAAAAGTCGTTCAAGGGTGATGGCAGCCGTTAACACGGTCATGGCGCGAAGGTCCATGACGTCGACAACAAGCAAGATAGAGGTTAGCCCGGCGCAGCAGTAGCTGCAATGGACGCCGAGGCGGAGGCCGGATTTCAAGGCCGAGTTAGCATCTGTTGGCGCTGTGCATCGACTAATCGAGACTTCGCGGCAGCAGGCAAGTTGGCGGGCTTTCCACGAGGTGAACTGGAGAACGCCGGCGATCAAGACGACAACACTTACTGTAAGCGGAACGGCGCGGGCTAAAGCGGGGTGTTGCATCTCGAGGGCCGCGAGTGCGACGCCAACTGGAAAGGCGGCGATTCCAAACAGTGCCCAGACTGAAAAGTAGCCGATGCCCACCAGGACTGTCAGCAGGTCAAGACGAGTTACACCGGCGTTACCGATCGCTTGTCGGTAGCGCCACAGAGTTGGAACCAAGGATGGCAACATCATCGCCACCATCATTACAACCCACATGCCGGCAAACGAAGCTGCAGCGCCGGGCCACGACTGGCCCGGCATCAGCATCCACGTCATCGACATCGTCCAACCGCCAGGCATGGGCATCCCGCCCATACCCGACATGGAAGAGCACCAGGTAACCGTGACCACCGCGCAAGCGATAAAAAGCAGCGCCGAGGCACCCAGAAAGCTGCGGCTGGAGTTATTCATGGCTTAGCGCTGTGCGTACTCGTCGTGACGGCGCCACCATATGCCGTTCTCATTACGGCCCAAAGGAGCACGGTCAAGCCACTGATACATGCCCCAGATAGCATCCACGCCGCGCCCGTAGGCTGAGTACGTGTGATAGACCGAGCCACCTTGGAGTACGAACGTGCTTAAACCTGGGCGCTCGCGCAGGAACGTGAGCATATCAACGCCTGAGCTGGTAGCACAAACAGAGCCGGGGCTTGGGTTCTGTTGCTGCGCCCGATCGGCGGCCGTCTTGCTTACCACAGGCGCGCGCACGGGCTCTTCACGACGGTAGTTATATTCGACGCCACCACCACGTTGCTGGTCTTCGGTAAAATACACGCTGAAGTCAAAATTGAAATCGCTACCGAAAGAAGACGCCCAGGGAAATGTCCAGCCCATGCGTTTCTTGTAGGCTTGCAATTTCGCAAGCGGGGCGCGGGAGACGGCCATAAGCATGACGTCGTGATTGGCGAGGTGGACCTGGACGGCATTCAGGCCATCGGCGATCGATGAGCAGGACGGGCAGGCGGCAGTGAAGTCCGGCCCGAACATAAGGTGATAGATCATAAGCTGGGAGCGACCCTTGAACAGGTCGGCCAGCGAGGCTTTACCCTCATCAGTATCAAACTGATAATGCTTGTCGATGTGGACCCATGGCAACTGCTGACGCCGCTGCACCAACTCGTCGCTACGACGCGTTAGTTCCTTTTCGGCATCTAGCAGCCTAAGGCGCGCGTCGAGCCATTGCTCACGGGTTCCGGTCGTATGAGTCGTCATAAGGTTCTCCGTTGTGTGGGCGCCGTTCGTGCGGATACGACGCACTAATGAGTTGTCGTGAGCTAGATTAGGGGCTGGCGCGGTGGAAGTGGGAGTGACAAGTTTGGCGGGATTTGCATGGACTCGCTGATCACGGCGGCAGCGCGAGCCCTGGCTGCAGGGGATCCCTTAGGTGCTCTCAAGCGAATCGCCCTGCGTGACGACGCGCCGGCCTTGGCGCTGCGAGGCATTGCGATGGCACAGCTCGGAGATCTAGCTCGTGCAAAGTTCCTCCTTCGAAGCGCCGCACGCGCTTTTGGCCCGAAGGAAGCTGTCGCCCGCGCTAGGTGTGTGGTCGCAGAGGCGGAGATCGCGCTGGCCTCACGGGAGCTGGGCTGGCCGCCCAAGGTGCTGCATGCAGCACGCGCGACGCTCGAGGAACACGGCGATAAAGTAAACGCCGCTCACGCGCAGTATCTGGAGATCCGGCGACTTCTCTTGATCGGGCATCTAGATAAGGTCGAGCAGGTAGTGGCCAAACTCGACCCTACGCCCTTTTCTCCAGCGTTGCGGGCCGCCCATGAGTTAGTAGTAGCGGGCATCGCGATGCGGCGCCTTAAGACCAAGGCTGCCAGTGAAGCGCTGATTCGAGCTCGGCAAGCTGCACAACAAGCTGGTATTCCCGCGCTAACGGCAGAAGTAGAAAGTGCTGCCCTCCTGTTGAAAACGCCGGCAGCACGTTTAATTTCGCGTGGCGAAGACCGACCTCTGCTGCTTGAGGAAGTCGAAACATTGCTGTCGTCGAAGACGGTCGTTGTTGACGCGTGCCGTTATGTTGTACGTGATGCGAACACTACGATTTCGCTCGCGAGACGTCCGGTGTTGTTTTCACTCGCTCGCGCGCTGGGTGAAGCGTGGCCCGGAGATGTACCCAGAGCCGTGCTGGTAGCTCGAGCCTTCCGCGCGAAATCCGCTGACGAGTCCTACCGAGCCCGCCTGCGCGTCGAGCTCGGACGACTTCGCACTGTTCTACGCAAACTGGCCGACGTAAAGGCTACAAAGGAAGGGTTTACGTTGGTCCCGCGGCAATCACGCGAAGTGGTTGTGCTGGCCAGGCCGGTCGAAGAAGAACACGCGGGCGTCCTAGCATTTCTGGCCGACGGAGAGTCATGGTCGAGCTCAGCCTTGGCGCTTGCGTTGGGCGCCAGCCAGCGTACCGTGCAGCGTGTGCTCGATTCCCTGGCGGAGGCGGGCAAAGTGCAATCTTTTGGTTACGGGCGCGCGCGACGCTGGATGACTCCACCAGTGCCGGGATTCACGACGACTTTGTTACTCCCTGCTCCTCTACCGAGTGACTAGGATGAAGCCATGAAGAAATCAGCAGCCGAAATCACCCGCGAATATGGCCCCTTCCCAGGTGTGAACCGCGTGAACGGACTGACGTACGACGGCCAGCAGGTCTGGTTCGCCGCCGGCGATAAGCTCCATGCGCTCGATCCGGCCAGCGGACAGTCTGTGCGGTCAATTGACGTGGCCGCCCATGCCGGGACGGCCTTCGATGGTGAGCACCTGTTTCAGATCGCCGAGAGCCGCATCCAGAAGATCGACCCCAAGACGGGACAAGTGTTGGCGACCATCCCCGCGCCGGGGGGTGGCGGCGACTCCGGGCTGACCTGGGCCGAAGGAACGCTGTGGGTCGGACAATATCGAGACCGCAAGATCCATCAGATCGATCCGGAGACCGGGAAAATTCTACGTACCATCGAATCCAATCGCTTCGTTACCGGGGTGACCTGGGTGGAAGGCGAACTCTGGCATGCGACTTGGGAGGATGAGCAAAGCGGGTTGCGGCATATCAACCCGCAAACAGGCGAGGTACAGGAAGAGCTGGAGATGCCTGCCGGGCTGACTGTGTCGGGTTTGGAGTCAGACGGCAAGCAGTTCTTCTGCGGCGGCGGCGGCAGCGGGAAAATTCGCGCGGTCCGCAAACCTCGTTGAGACATGCCGCAACTCCGGGATGCGTGGCGGCAGTCAAAAATCCTTTGAAAGACTCAGCCCAATGGCTCTGGGCTGAATGACTTGCGCAAAATATCCACCGCTGTTCCCCACGGCGCCGCCGAAGTCACCTTGACCTCCAACAAAGCCGAATTTGTTTGTGAGGTTCTTGACGTATAGATTTGCCTCGAACCCGGTACTACGCACCCCGATATGAGCATTGAGCGTGGTGTAGGCGGGAAAATTCAGTCGGGCAAACCCGTCCACTCCATCGAATTCACCTGGATGTCTCCCAACATAACTCAGCGTACCCCCGACAACCGCGGTTGCATCCTTGAAATGCATGACGTCCCAATCGACATTGAGGCCGCCCGTATAGGGAACGCTATAGGGCAACTGTGTGCCGGCGGGTGACGGCACCGCGGACTCCTCCACCCCCTTGGGGCCGACTTCCCCCCAAGGGTAGGGATTCTTTCTTCTCAACCATCTTTAGGTAGAATGAAAAAGCCCTCACCTGTGGAGAGGTCCCCGTGTCCGCTTCCATACGAAGTCCCGCGGACGGCTGCACGTTGATCCGCATACTCAAATACGGCCGGGCTACGGCAGCCGAGCGATGCGGTCTGAGCGCCAGATTCTCCCGGCCACCGAAAAATGGGGCTGCAAAAAGTGGCCACACTTCCTGCCCAAATGCTCTACATGCGCGGGAAACCAAGCAGCCTGCAAGTAGAGGATGTCCATTGTGAACAAGACACTGATCGCCCTGGTCGCGGTGCTAGCGACCTTATCTATGGAGTCCAGTGCGGGAAATGCGCTGCCGAGGTTTAAGGCGGGACTCTCGCTACCGTTTTTGGGCGAGACCTTTTACGAGATCTACACAACCCTCACTAACAAGGCCGCCAGCGCGGCGGGCCTTCAGTGGCTGCAGGCCACGGATGCCCGTTTTG
>Ga0105240_10015194_pt1 | contig 10476 bp, 8 predicted proteins | sample KBSC54metaG_FD_80426 | JGI IMG/M metagenome (GOLD analysis project Ga0105240, IMG submission 80426) | Corn rhizosphere microbial communities from Kellogg Biological Station, Michigan, USA - KBS C5-4 metaG | ecosystem: Host-associated > Plants > Roots > Rhizosphere > Soil | place: Michigan, USA... | reverse complement strand
TTGCTCGAGATGGTTGTAATCGAAGCGCACGTTCCAGCGATCGCTGATGTCGTAGCCCGCGTTGAACGTGGAGTTCTTGCGTGTGGTGGCGACGTCCACCTGCCGAAATGTCGCCAGCTGGGCCGCGCTGAGATTGCGCGTGCCCACGGCCTGGTTGTTGCTGCCGGTGACCGCCGTCGAATTGATGATCCCGAACCCTGCCGGCACGGTGAAGATGTTGCCGCCCATGCTGCCGACGAACGGAGTCTGGTAGGTGTCCGTGATGTTGTGGCGCAGTTCGTCGAACTTCAATCCCAGGCTCCAGCTGCCCTGGTCGGCGACGTTGCCGCCCAGCTCGCGCGCTGTGGTGCCCAGGTCGGATCCGAATGCGCTCCAGCGCAACGTGCCCGCGCCCATGCCGTAGGCATTGCCGCCCCGTACATTGAAGTTGGCGATGCCATACAGGCCCGACTTGTTCAGCCCGTTGTACTCGCCGAACTTGGCCGAGGAGTTGGAGACGTCGGCCGCGCCGATCTCCACGGCGCTGGTGGGGTGAGTGAGTGCCGCGACGTCCGCGGCCGTGTCGGCCATCGCGATCATCGGGGCCGCCGCCATTGCCGCGAGAGCTGCCTGGACGGCCACTGTCAGCGCGCTGACAGCCAGATTTCTTCTTGCATTCATTTCATATCTCCTTGGACCTTAGCGGTGCAGCAGGGCACCCGATGGGCTGTTCGAACCATGAACCATGGAGTGGCAATTCATGCAGCCACGGCCGGTCTGGTTGGAACCCGGGTTGGCGGGCGCGGTGGCCGTTCCGACCAGGCCGTTCTGGATGCCGCCCACGGAGCCGGCGTAAGGGGTCTTGCTGTTGTGCGGACCGTTGTGGCACTCCTGGCACAGGAAGGGCGGGCGCGACTTGAGCAGTGGCGAGATGTTCGAGCCGTGCGGGGTGTGGCAGTTGGTGCAGTCTTCGGTGACCGGCTGGTGTTCCCACAGGAACGGGCCGCGTTTTTCGGCGTGGCACTGGAAGCAGGTCTCGTTGACCGTGTTCTTCTTGACCAGCTTCGAGCCGGCGGAGCCGTGCGGGTTGTGGCAATCGGAGCAGACCACCTTGCCCACTTCCATCGGGTGCGCCGAGATCTTGTGGATGTCCGCGCGCTGTTCCTTGTGGCAGGTGAAGCAGACTTCGATCTGCGTCTTCTTGTTCAAGACCCGATCGACCGGCCGGTGGACCTGGTGGCAATCGTTGCACGACACCTGATTGTTCTGGTGCTGCGCGCCGTCCCATTGGGTGCGCATGGTGCCCTTGTGGCAGGTCAGGCACTGCGCCGCGCGTTCCTTGTCCCCGGTCACGCCGTACACGCCTTGCTTGAACACGACGTCGGGCGCGGGCCGCACCTTGGCGTTGGGATCGCCCTTCAGGTGGCGTTCGCTTTCGCCGTGGCACGATTGGCAGGTGGGTGTGCGCGCATCGCCGCGCACGCCGTGCTTGGTCTGATAGATCGTCAGGATCGGCGCGGTCTCGCTTTCATCGTGGCAGCGAGTGCACAGTGCGTCCTTTTTCAATGCGGTTTCGGCTTGCGCCGTCTTGGCGGCCGTGGCGTTGCCCAGGTCGGGCAGCGCGAGTCCGGCCGCCCAGAGTGCAGGCGCCGCGGTGATGCCCAGCGCGATTGCGCAGGCAGCGAGGAGTGTTCGGAGTGATTTCATTGTTGTTCCCGTCATGCGAGGTCAGGGGTTCCCGTTGCGAATTTCACTGGGCCAGAATGCTTGTTCATTGATTGCACTTGTGACTTGTCTTGAGCGCCCGCGAGAGCGCCGGCTACTGATGAGTAATATCGTTGCGCGCGCCGCTTGCCGATATCGGAGTTCGTTCAAACGCGTCATCGGATTACTCCTATTCATCGCAGGGCTTTAGGTTTACTGGTCCTCGCAATGCAAGAAGCCCGCTGGGTGATCCAAGCGGGCTTCAAGGGCAAGAAGAAGAGAGAGACGGGCTATTCGTCGGGATCCTTGTATTCCTTGGGCAGGTTGTGCGCGATGCCCTTGTGGCAGTCGATGCAGGTCTTGCCTTCCTCGCGTGCCTTCATGTGCTTCTTGTACGGGGTCTGCTTTTGCAACTCCGCGCTCATCGCGTCGAACGAGTGGCAGTTGCGGCATTCCTGCGAATTGTTCGCCTTCATGCGGGCCCACTCGTGCGTCGCGAGTTCCATGCGCTTGGCCTCGAACTTTTCCTTGGTGTCGATGTCCCCGGTGATCTTGCCCCACACTTCCAGGCTGGCTTGCGCCTTGCGCTTCATCATCGGCAACCACTCACGCGGCACGTGGCAATCCGAGCAGATCGCTCGCACGCCCGTGCGGTTGCTGTAGTGGATCGTGTTCTTGTATTCCTGGTACACGTTGTCGCGCATCTCGTGGCAGGTGGTGCAGAACTCCAGCGAGTTCGTCATGTGGATGGCGGTATGAAAGCCGCCCCAGAACAAGATGCCCACGACGAAGAACACCGAGGCGATCGCGATCACCGAATACTTGGTGCTCGGCCGGTTCAGCCGGTTCCAGGTTCGCCGGAGCAAGCCCTGTTTGGCTTTGGGCCCGCCCGGCAATTCAGCGGAAGGTGTAGACATAGCTGATGCTCACTGCGTTGACGTCGAAGGCGGGCGACTTCATGCCCGGGCCGATGTAGGCCTGCACCGAGGTGATCCCGAACAGGTCGAACTGCGGGTCGGACGACCTCAGGCGGCGGTGCAGATAGCCCAGCCTGATGGCCGACTGCTTGTCGACCTGGTAACGCGCACCCAGGCGCAGGTCGGTCGACGTGCTGGTGATGTTGGGCATGTTCTGTGCCGGGATGTACACGTTGCTGGTCAACCCGTTGCTGTAGTAGGTGCCGCCACTGAAGTCCAGCGAGGTCCTGGCGCGGGCATACACGATGTCGCCGCTCAAGGTCAGGCGCCCGCCCATGAACTGGCTGGTCTTCGCGCCGGCGCCGAAGGTGAACACGCGATCGGCCTGGCTGAAACTCCAGTTGCGGCACGGATCGGTGAGATAGTCCGAGGGCAGCGTGCCCGCGGCGTTGCTGTAGGGTGCACAGCTTCCATCCGGCGCATGCGCAATGAAGACCGCCGGTGTGGTCGATCGGGCAACCGGCAGCTGGAATTGATCCTGGTGCGACTTCAGGTCTTCGGCCGTGAAGAACGCATTGAAGGTCAGCTTGTCATTCGCGGTGTAGGTGCCGTCGAGATTGAACACCGGGCCGCCGGAATTCTTCAGGCCGAACTTGGACGGGAACTTGTCCTTCAGGTAATCGACGCCGCTTTGCACGAACAGCTTCTCGCTCGCCTGGAAATCGACAGCGACGCGCAGCTTGTCGCGATTGCGGTCAGCCAGGAAGAACTGGCGGAAGCCCGGCACTTCGGCGAACGCGCCGACGTTCGCGGAGCCGGTCGGCGCAACGGGTTCCGGCTCCTCGTAGTCATGCGCGCGGCGCTGCGAACGGGCATAGGTCAGCTGGCCCGACACGGCGTCGTTGAACGCCTGGCGATAACCCAGCTTGACCGTGTTCTCGGTGGCCTTGCCCGAGGCGAAGGGGTTGTTGATCTCGTGCGAAAGCGGGTCGATCGACGTATCCGCCGTGCGCTCGATGTTCACGTGCTCGATGCCGGCCGAGACCACCTGGCCGCGGCTGTAGGTATACGCGCTGTCGAAGTTGGCTTGCCACTGCTTGCGATTGAGCGGCACGTTCCTGAACGTGGTGGACAGGGACGGTGTCACGGTCTCATCGGCGACCGCGATCTTGTACTGGCCGACCGGCGAGCGATTGTCGCGGTTGTCCACCTTGAATGCCGCCGTGAGGTCCAGCCCCGTCATCGGACGCGTGGTCAGTCGCGCCAGGAAGTTGGTCTGGATTTCCTTGGAGTTGGACGAAGTGCCCCCGCCATTGACGTCCCAGCCGGGGCCGCTCTGGAAATGGAACGGTTCGTTTTGCGTCATGCGCGTGTAAGAACCGGACATCACCAGTTTGGTGGTCGGGCTGAAGTGATACCCCCCATCCAGCACGATCTGGTGCATCTGGTTGTCCGGCGCGCCGTTCATCATGACCAGGTTGTTCAGGGTGGGTGCGCTGCCGGTGCTGAACGGGTATTCCGCGGTCCAGCCGTCGACGTGATTGCGATAGAACGAGGCCGAGTAGCCCAGGCTGAAATGCGCCTGCTTGGTCACGTAGCGCGCCACGGCGTCGACGATGTTGGTGTCGCTGTCGATCGGTTCGGGCAGCAATGCGCCCTTGAAGCCGCCCATCGCGGAGCCGGTCAGCTTGGTGCCTTCCTTTTTCTCGTTGCGCGCATTCACGGCGACCGTCCATTGCGGCGACAGGATCACCTCGGTGCCAAGAGCCGTCCGCTTGCGCGTGGTGCCGATGTTCTCGATGTGCATCAGCGCCGGGATGACGAAGCCCGGGCCGCCGCCGGTCGTGGTGGCGTTCAGGTTGGGCGCCTGGATGTTGTTCCAGTTGAACAGCCCCGAGCTGCCGGCGCGCGCTGCGGCTGACGGATAGCCCGCCGGCAGCGTCAGTGTGCTGGTGCCCGCGCCATTCCACAGCGTCTTGTAGTCATCCGAGAAATTGCGGCGCAGCTCGTCGTAATCGATCTTGAAGCGGAACTGGCCTTGCCTGGCGTAGTCGCCACCGATGTTGCGGATATCCAGGCCCAGGTTGGACCCATACACGCGCCACCGCTCGTTGCTGCCGCTGTCGTAGGCGCCGCCGCCGCGCAGGTCGAAACCCGCGTTCGGATTGAGTCCCTTGTGCTGCAAGCCGTTGTATTCGGCGGCCTTGGCGTTGCTCTTGTCGACGTAGATGCCGCCGGCTTCGATGACGCGGGTGGGCGTCACCAGTTCCTGCACGGTGGGTTCGGCGGTCTGTGCGTTCGCGTTCGCGATCACACCGAAGAGGGCCAACGCGCCCTGCACGGCGATGACCGAGGCACGAAGCGCCAGCGGGGGCCTGCGATTGCTTGTCATGTTGATCTCCTGGCCTTATGTGGGCAATGGGTTCAGCGCAGCAGATAGATGCCGGCCGGATGGTTGGAGCCGTGCACCTGCGAGTGGCAGTTCACGCAGCCGCGATAGGCGACCTGCACCGGCGGGTTGTTCGAGCTGATGCGCGCACCGGTGAGCGGGTTGATCGGGTTCGCCGCGGCCGTGTTCTGGTTCACGTTGGCCACGGGACCACCTGGCAAGCTCGCGCCGCTGTAGATGTTGCCGGGGTGCGGCGTCGTTCCGCCATGGCACTGCTGGCACAGCCACGGTGCACGGACGCGCAACAGCGGCTGGATCGTCGAGCCGTGCGGCGTGTGGCAGTTCATGCAATCGTCGTTGGCCGAGGCATGGGACCAGAGGAACGGTCCGCGCTTTTCGGCGTGGCACTGGAAGCAGGTCTCGTTGACCGTGTTCTTCTTGAGCAGCTTGGGACCGACGGAGCCGTGCGGGTTGTGGCAATCCGAGCAGGCCACCTTGCCGGCATCGATCGGGTGTGTGGAAATGCGATGTGTCTCGGCGCGCTGTTTCTTGTGGCAGGTGAAGCACACTTCGGGCTGCGTCGCTTTCGCCAGCACCTTGTCGGCGGGCCGGTGCACCTGATGGCAGTCGTTACAGGCGACGCCGTTGTTCTGGTGCTGCGCGCCTTCCCAGTGGGTGCGGTTGCCGCCTTCATGGCAGTTGATGCACTGCGCGGCGCGCTGCTTGTCGTCCGTCTTGCCGTACACGCCCTTCTTGAACACGACGTCGGGCGCCGGACGGACCTTCGCGTTGGGCTCGCCCTTGACGTGCTTGTCGCTCTCGCCGTGGCACGACTGGCAATTGGGTGTGCGGCTATCGGCACGCACGCCATGCTTGGTCTGGTACAGCGTCAGGATCGGCGCCGTCTCGCTCTCGTCGTGGCAACGCGTACAGATCGCGTCCTTCTTGAGCGATTGTTCGGCCTGCGCGGCCCTCGCCGCTGCGCTGCTGCCCAAGTCGGGCAACAGCGGCGAGTCGGCTGCGCCCGCGGCCGGCGCCGCGGCGATGCCGGCAGCGAAGGCGAGCGCCATCAGGATGTTGCGGATTGCGTTCATTTGCATTCCCCGTCCGGTGTTGGAAGGTGTTGGCTGCGGGCTGTGTTACTGCGCGAGGATCCACTGCACCAGGTTCTTCACCTGGGCCATGTCCTTCGGAGGATTGGTCTTGACGATCTTGTGTTCCTCTTCGTGGCCGTCGGGGAACTTGGCTTTTTCGCCGCTGGTGATGTGCTCGATCAGGCGGGCTTCGGCATTGGGCTTGCCCTTGTATTTCTCGGCCACCTTCTTGTAGGCCGGGCCGTCCTTGTCCTTATCGATGGCGTGGCACTTCAGGCAGTTGTTCTGCCGCGCCAGGGCCAATGCGGCGTCGGCGTCCGCGGCATGCGCCGTGACGGCCAGCAGGCCGAATGCGGCGCCGGCGGCGATCGTGACGATCAGGGAGCGGGTTCTCTTGTCCATTTGATTCACCTCTGTGTGCGGGCCCGGCACCATGCCGGGTTCTATGAGGTGATAGTGGCCTGCGCAGCCACTCTTGAACATCGGAACGCGCTCAAAATGGCTATCGGAATACTCCTATTGGAGTTGCCGATGCAGCTATTCGCGCGAAGGATCGAGCAGGTGGTGTTCGATGGCGTAGCGCACCAGGTCCACCTGGTTGGCCATGTTCATCTTCGCCAGGATGTGCGACTTGTGCGTGCTCACCGTCTTGATGGACAGTGACAATTCGTCGGCGATTTCGGTCAGCGAGATGCCGCGCACGATGCGGCTGAACACGCCGTACTCGCGATCGCTCAAGAGCGTGTGCGGCAGCCCCTCGGTCTGGCGCGAAGCATCCATGGCCAGCAGCTGCGCCACCTTCGCGCTGACGAAAGCGCCGCCCGCGGCCACCTTGCGCATGGCCGGCAGGATCAGGTCGCTGTCGCCTTCCTTGGACAGGTAGCCCGACGCGCCGGCGCGTATCGCGCGCACCGCGTATTGCTCCTCCGGATGCATGCTGAAGACCAGGATCGGCAGCCTCGGCCGCTCGGCCTTCATCAGCTTGATCAACTCGAGCCCGCTGCGCCCCGGCATCGACATGTCGAGCACCACCAAGCCCCAATCGCGCGCCCTGACCTGTTCCAGTGCCGCATTGCCGTTGCATGCTTCTCCCGCCACCGTCATGTCGGCGGTGTCGGCCAGGATCTTTTTCAAGCCGTCGCGAATGATCGCGTGATCGTCGGCCACCAGCACTTCGATGGTCATGCCGCCTCCTCCGCTGCCGCAGCCTCGATGGGCAAAGTCACCGTGATCATCGTGCCGCGGCCGGGCGTGCTGATGATGGTCAAGTGCCCGCCCAGCGCCGTTGCGCGCTCGCGCATGCTCACCAGCCCGATACCGCTGCCATGCCGTGCGGCGTCGGAGATGCCGCTGCCGTTGTCGCGCACCGTCAGCACCAGGACATTGTCGTCCGCGCCCAGGCTCACCTCCACCTTGGACGCGCCGGAATGGCGCACGATGTTCGTGAGGGACTCCTGCACGATGCGATACAGCGCGGTGGCCACGGCGTTGTCCTCCACACGGTCCGCCGCTTCCAGCTCGACGCGCACTTCCAGCCCGCTGCGCTTGGCAAACTCGCTCGCCTGCCACGAGACAGCCTCGCCGAAACCCAGGTCGTCCAGGATCGGCGGGCGCAGTTCGGTGGCGATCCGGCGCACCGACACGATCGCGGCGTCGAGCTGGTGCCGCATGGTGTCGACCTCCGCGGTCGTCGGCTGGCGGCCCTCCTTGACGCGGCCACCCAGCCACGACAGTTCCAGCTTCAGCCCGGTGAGCTGCTGCCCCAGGTCATCGTGCAGTTCCATCGCGATACGCGTTCGCTCCTGTTCGCGCACGTTCTGCAGCGAAGCCGAGAGCCCACGCAACTGCCGGTTCATCTCGCGCAGCTCGGCTTCCGCACGGCGGCGTGCCGTGACGTCGCGCAGCACGGCTGTGAGCTGCGACTTTCCGTCCACCATCGTCTGCGAGATGGTGGACTCGATCGGAAATTCGGTGCCATCCGAACGCAATCCCATGATCTCGAGATTGGGTGACATCGCGCGTGACGCGCCCTCCGCCTGGGCGAAGCCTTCGACGTGGCCACGGTGGCTGGCACGCGAGCGATGCGGAAGCAGCCGCTCCAGGGGCGTGCCGAATACCTCCTCGGCCGGAACTCCGAACATGCGTTCCGCCGCGGGATTGAACAGGATGATGTTGTGCGACTCGTCCACCGCGACGATCGCGTCCATCAGCGAATCGACGGTGCGGTGATAGCGGTCGTGGGCGTCGCGCAAGGCGCGCGCGAGCTTGGCCTCGCGGGCCAGCTCGCCTGACAGCATCAGCGCCGCAATGAAGATGAAGCCGCACACCAGGACCGCACCGCTCACGATGGGAATGGAGGTTTCGCGCCACAAGGCGAGCGCGGGCTCTTGCTCGTTGGTCACGCTCACCAGCAGGGGAAAGCGCCCTGCCCGCGCCAGCGCATACACCTCGCGGCCGCCATCGCCGCGCACGTGCGTGATGAAGCGCACGTCGCTTTCGGCCGACATGAGCTGTTCGCGACTGAGCTCGGGCGGCCGGTCGCCGATCATGTTCGCGCGATGGGGCACGCTGGCGATGAGCGTGCCATCGTCCAGGTACAAGGCGATCGGGCGCGAGTACGAGAGCTTCATCCAGTTGTAGAACTGGTCAAAGCGCGGGATGTTCATGACCGCCACGGCGACGCCGCGGAACGTGCCATCCGGTCCGGTGAACGGTCGTGCGAGGTTCAAGGTCCAGGTGCCCTCCTCGCGATTGGGCACCGGGTGCCCGATGAAGAGTCCGTCAGCCCGGCCGCCGGCGAAGCTCTTGAAATACTCCCGGTCGGCTACCGAATAAGGCAATGCGGAATTGGTCTGCGTCGAATTCACCACCAGCCCTTGCGCATCCACCAGCATCATGGCGGTGAGCTGCCGCATCCCGAAGATCCGAGCGCTCAGCAGCAGGTGCACCTCGGCGCTGTCCAGCGGCAACTTGCTGCCGTACGCAGTCTGCATCCGCTCCTGCACGCCGCGCAAGACGAGATCCGCCGTGTCGAAGGTGCGTTCGGTCTGCTCGCGGAACATGTGGGCGAGGCTCACCGTTTCGACGCGTGCATTCTCCAGCTCGCGCTCGCGCAGGTCCCACTCGAGGAAGATCACCGCGAGCGCGATCAGCACGATCGTGACTCCGGCGAGCAGGCCGATGGCGCGACTGGGAACGATTTGCGTGGGCATGATGTTCTGGGAATTGGCGCACTTCCGGGCGCCCGTCGGGTTGACATATGTCAACGCTTTCTCGACCACAGCGGCACACACTTGCTGCAGGCGCGCGAAGTGGATGCCCGCCCAAAGGATCCAAGACAATGCCGCCCCCTTCGATAGCCGCCGGCGCCCCGCTTCCCTCCCTCGCGCGATCCGCGGCCCGCGCTCCCGACGTTCCGCATTACCTGAACCAGGCGTACTGGTGGGCGTATGTGCATCCGAATGCGGTGCGGGTGTTCGAGCGCGAGTGGCTGGTGAACCTGATCCTGTTCGGCAACTACGGCCGCTTGCGCGACGCGGCCTTGGCCGAATTGGGCGAGACCGTGAGCGGCAGCACGCTGCAAGTCGCGTGCGTGTACGGAACGCTCACACCGCTGCTGCGGCGGCGGCTGGCGCCGGATGCGCACCTCGACGTCGTGGACATCCTGCCCGTTCAGCTGAGAAACCTCGCCGCGAAAATTCCGGCCGACGGGCGCGTGCGACTGGTGCAAAGCGATTCCTCATCGCTGGCCTGCGCCGACGCAAGCTATGACCAGGTGCTGCTGTTTTTCCTGCTGCACGAACAGCCCGAACATGTGCGGCGCAAGACGCTTGCGGAGGCGCTGCGCGTGGTCAAGCCCGGCGGCAAGATCGTGATCATGGACTATCACCGCCCGGCGAAGTGGCACCCGCTGCGGCCCTTGCTGGCGTTCGTGTTCAGGTATCTGGAGCCGTTCGCCATGGCCTTGTGGTTGCGCGAATTGCGGGAATTCATGCCGCCCGGAACCGAATTCCGATCGGTGCGCCAGCAGACATTCTTTGGAGGGCTGTACCAGAAACTGGTGCTGATCCGCTGATGGAAATTTTTCGGGCGGATGTCGCGATCGTCGGTGCCGGCGGTGCCGGCCTGCGCGCTGCGATCGCCGTGGCCGAAAGCGATCCGACGCTCTCCATCGCGCTGATCTCGAAGGTGTATCCGATGCGCAGCCACACGGTCGCGGCGGAAGGCGGCGCCGCTGCGGTGACGCAGGCGCACGACAGCCTCGCAGCGCACTTTCACGACACCGTCGCCGGCGGCGACTGGTTGTGCGAGCAGGACGTCGTCGAATTCTTCGTCGGCCAGGCGCATCGCGAAATGGTGCAGATGGAGCACTGGGGCTGCCCCTGGAGCCGCA
>Ga0105240_10015191_pt1 | contig 10477 bp, 10 predicted proteins | sample KBSC54metaG_FD_80426 | JGI IMG/M metagenome (GOLD analysis project Ga0105240, IMG submission 80426) | Corn rhizosphere microbial communities from Kellogg Biological Station, Michigan, USA - KBS C5-4 metaG | ecosystem: Host-associated > Plants > Roots > Rhizosphere > Soil | place: Michigan, USA... | reverse complement strand
CGGCAGGTGCATTGCTGATGCAGCGGCTCGTCGGCCAGAGGTCTCCTGGTGAGAAGAGTGCCGGCTCTTTCCGGCACGTAGCGGGTGTGCCGCCCGGCACGTGCTTGCTCACACCCTCACTTCCCGGGCAACAACCCCTCCAGCAAGTCCCTCAACCGCTCCGGCATGGTGGCCGTCAACGACCACGGGCTCGGCTGACGCAGCACATGGAGCGTCCCCCGGAGCTCGCAAATCTCATACTCGCTGCGACCATCCTCCAACCTGTAAAAGCGAATCGACACCACCGCATCGGCGACCCGCAAACGCTTCAGCGTGATCTGCGGCAACCAAGCCGGAAGGTGTGGATCAATAAACAAGATCCTCAATGGTGCAAACGGCTGTAAACCCAACATCGTTTGCAACAGCGTAAACGGCGTGGTCGCTGACCAAGCCTGCGGAGAGTTGGCATCCGGGTACACCGCGGGAAACGGGTGCTGCCCATTGCGCGGATGACCGCTGACACATTCAGGCAGCCGCGCATGCTCGAACAGCGAGGCCAGCTCAAATTGCGCCTGGCAAAGGTCATGCAAGCGCGTATGCTGCCCGTAACGGTAGAGTCCCACCGCAAACGGCCCGTGCTCGACCGGCCACACCGAACCGCGATGATACGAATACGGATCGTAAGCGGGATGTTCGCTCGAGAGCGTTCGAACCCCCCATCCTGAAAACATGTCGCTTGCGAACATCCGCTCGAGTGTCCGGATGGCAAGCTCCTCCTCCGCCACGCCCGTCGCGACACAGTGAATCGGATTCGAGCCGACCGATCGAACAGCCCGCTTGTGCCCATCGAGCGCCATGGCGAAGCACCCGAGTTCGGGCAACCAATACGCCTCGTTGAATCGCTTCTTGAGCTCCATTGCCTCGTGGTAGAGCTGGCGGGCCTCGTCCTTACGATCGAGCCACCACAGCACCTCGGCCAGGTTGAGCTTCGCCGCGTGCGCGATGCCTTGCTCCTCGCAGGTTGCAATCGGGGTCGGCACCTGCTGCCCGACCTCATCCACTAGAGCGTCCCCCGAATCCTTCCAGGACTGATTGCGCAGCCCCTGCGTCGAGCGCGTCTGGTACTCAACGAACCCGTCCCCGTCCAGGTCGGCCGTCCGCAACCACTGGACCGCGCGGACTGCGGGATCGATATAGGGTGCGATCGCTTCCTTACTCCCCGTCCAGTGCCAGAGCTGCGCCAACACAAAGGGATAGAAGTTAGCCGTCGTAACGGAGCAGTAGTCACGCCCCTTCGGCGTGAAGTTCAGCGCAGCGAGTGGTCCGGGGTGCGCTTCATGGAGCATGCGGCCGGGTTGCTCGTCGCGCCAGTCATCGAACTGGGTTCCCTGCCAGCACGCAAGCTCCGCCAAGGTTCCGTGCATGAGCTCGGGCCCCAGGAGCGCCGCCTCCCATGCGGCCGTCAGCGTGTCACGTCCGAATAGCGCCACATACAGGGGTAAGCCCGCGGCGACGGTCCACGCCCGTTCGCCCCGATCGAAATCATGTAGCCGCAACGCGACCAGATCACGTCGCCCCTGCCTGAGTGAGGCCAGTACAGTATGTTGTAGTGTGCCCTCGCCGGGGCCTGCGAAGTCGGTCGCTTCATCGAGATAGATCCGATCTCTCCGGTCGCTCTGCGTAGCCCCGCCGCTGAACGAGTAACAGTCGTCGGCCGGTGGCAGTTCCCGACCATCAATCATCGGAATCCATTTCAGACAGGCGTGCCATTGTGCGTGGGGCGCCAGATCCACCTGGAAGACGATTTGACCGTTGCGGTGAGTCGCCGCCGAAGTAGCGTTCTCGATGCGCAGAGTGAGGCCGCGATGGATCGCAGCCAGGCCTCTGTTACCCTGATGATCGTAGTGATGGTCGGCACGGTAGTCGAACGCGAGCTCCCAACAGTCCGGCAACGACCGCCACTGTTGAGTTCTGGTGCCGTGTTGCTGCCTGTTTCCCGAGGTCTCTTGTTGATCGGCGAAATCAGCATCCAGCTCCAATGTCAATTGCACCGACACTTCGCGTTGGGTGAAGTTTGTCAGATCCAGGTCCTCATGGAATCCGCCGCTGACAAACCGTGAAAGGCGGATTTCGAGCGTCTGCTGTGCAGCCTCAGTGGGTCCCGTGAGGCTGGCGCGATCGTGTCCTACTCCCGGCGGGGACACGATGTAGTAGCCCAGCCAACTCCGCTGTTCTACATTCGACAGTGCTACCGGAAACAGCACGTCGCCGTTCACCCGATAACGGTATTTTGACAGCAATCGGGTCTCATCGACGAACAGGCCCTCGTTGCGACCTCCGTGGATGAAGCCGTCGGAGGCCAGTGCCAGGACCGTTCGATCATGGCTCACATAGTCCACCCGTGGCCGTGGGCGCAAACGCATCAATTTGGTATCGAGAAGGGCCATACCGTTCTCAACGCACAGCCTCTCCAGAGGGCTCGTACGGGCCGCCCCCCGCCGCGCCCTCCTGCGGTACAGTCCAGGGCGCCGGCTCACGCGGCCGCGTCAAAAAATCACCGAAGCTCAAAAACGCGAGGAAGGACAGAAACAGAATCGCCGCTCCCGCCGCCAATCGCACCACCGCGTCCGAGCGGTTCAGATGCATGAAGGCCACGGCGATCAGCGCCACCTTGAAGGTCGCGATGGCGAGATTGATCAGCGTATTGCCGATGCCCAGTGGCACATAGGCGCTCCCTGTCGTCAGTGCCAGCAGCACCAGGAGCCCCACCCAGACCGCGACCAACAGCTGGATCGAAGACACTTTCATCCGTGCCGCTCCACCAGATAAAGAATCGGATACAGAAACACCCAGATGCCGTCGACGAAGTGCCAGTACAAAGCGCCCATGTCGATCTGGTTTTCCAAGCGCGCGACCGGTCCCGAGCCGAGCCGCACGGCGAATACGACCATCACCGCGATGCCGATGGTCAGATGCACCGCATGCAGCCCGGTCATGCCGAAGTAGAGGAAATAAAACATGGCCGCCGCGTGCTGGTGCGGCCGCGCGAAGCGAAAATCCAGCCACGGGACCAGGTGCTCACGCCACTCATCATGGTACTCGAGTCCCTTGAGCACCAGAAACACAGCCCCCAGTCCCGCTGCGCACAAAAGCAGGACTCGTGCTGCGGCGCCCCGATCCAACTTGACCGCGCGCGCTCCGAGAGCCACAAACAGACTGCTAGTGAGCAGGACTGCCGTGTTGATTGTGCCGATCACCACATCCGTATGGCGGCTCGCCGCCGCGAAGCCCTCTGAAAAAGACCAACGGCCATAGGCGTACCCCAGAAAGAGCGGGCCGAAGAACATGAGCTCCGTGGCGAGGAACACCCACATCCCGAGCTCGGCCGCCTGGTGTTGGCGCTCCGCGCTTTCGAAATGCTCGGCGGGCGCGCTCATGCCTGGGGCTCCGCCGATGCTCCGGAGGGGGCCGATGCTCCGGACGGGTGATAGTCGTAGGGGCCGCGCACGACTCGTGGAATCACCGCAAAGTTCTCTTTGGGCGGCGGCGAGGGTGTTTCCCATTCGAGCCCCGTCGCACCCCATGGATTGGAGGGCGCACGGGCCCCGCGCAGCATGGCCCACGTCAGATACCCTAACGGCAGCAGGTAGCCAATCCCGAGGATCGCCGCGCCTGTAGAAGAGAACTCATTGAGCAGTTGAAATTGCGGCGCGTATTCATGATAGCGCCGTGGCATTCCCCAGGCCCCTAACAGGTATTGAGGAAAGAAAGTGAGATTGAACCCGATGAAGATCGTCACCGCGGCGATGCGCGCCAGGTTTTCCGGGTAGAGTCGCCCCACGATCTTGGGCCACCAGAAGTGCAAACCCCCGAGATAGGCCATCACGGTCCCCCCGACCATGATGTAGTGAAAGTGCGCGACCACGAAGTATGTGTCTGTCAGATGCACATCGAGCGCAGTGGCGGCCAGAAACAGTCCCGTGAGGCCGCCAATCGTGAACAGCCCCACAAACCCCAGCGCATACAGCATGGGGCCTGACACGCTGATCGAGCCCTTGTATAGCGTCGCCGTCCAGTTGAACACCTTGATGGCGGAGGGAATGGCAACCAGAAAACTCAGGAGCGAAAAGGCGATGCTCGCGTACATACTCTGGCCGGAGACGAACATGTGATGTCCCCAGACGAGGAAGCCGATAATCGCGATGCCCAGAATCGCGTAAGCCATCATGCGGTAACCGAAAACCTGTTTGCGTGCGAAACAGGGAATGATCTCACTCGCCACGCCCATGGCCGGAAGCACCATGATGTACACCGCCGGATGGGAGTAGAACCAGAAGAGATGCTGGAACAGCAAGGGATCCCCACCCAACGCAGGATCGAAGATCCCGATGTGCGTCAGGCGCTCGAACGCCACGAGCGACAGCGTCATCGCCAACACCGGAGTCGCCAGCACGAGAATGAGACTCGTCGCGTAGTTCGCCCAGACGAACAGCGGCAACCTGAACCAGGTCATTCCCGGCGCGCGCAGGCGATGGACTGTCACGATGAAATTCAAGCCGGTGAGGATCGAAGAGAAGCCGACAATGAACACTCCCATCACCGCCAGCACGACGTTTGAGTTGGAAAACAAAGTCGAGAACGGCGTGTAGAAGGTCCACCCGGTATCCACTCCTCCGGCGATCAGCGTAATGACGACGAAAATCCCGCCGAGCGTGTAGATGTACCAGCTCGCCAGATTCAGCCGCGGAAACGCCACCTCACGTGCCCCGATCATGAGCGGGATCAGGAAATTGCCGAGTGTCGCGGGGATCGACGGGATGAGGAAGAACCAGACCATGATCACGCCGTGAGCCGTGAAGAGCTTGTTGTAGGTCTCGGCATCCACGACGTCGCCGGCAGGCGTGAGCAGCTCGAGGCGTATGATGCTAGCCGCGGCTCCGCCCAGGAAGAAGAAGCCGGTGATCGAGATCATGTAGAGGAGCGCAATGCGCTTGTGATCCCGCGTCAGCAGCCACGAGCGCAAGGTAAACCCTTCCCGCAGATAGCTCTCCTCGTGCAGGACCTTCCCGGGAAGAGATTGTTCGGCAGGCAGCGCGTTCATGGCGGCCTCGCGCGGGATTTCAGGAAGGCAATGAGTGCAATCAGATCGTCTTCATCCAACTGACCTTGGAAGGAGGGCATGACCGGAGCGAAACCGGCGACCACCTGCTTCTGCGGCTGCAGGATGGAATCGCGGATATACGTTTCGTCCGCGACCACGGTGCTGCCGTCGCTCAGGTGCACAGGGCGGCCGTAGAGGCCGGTCAGGCCGGGCGCATGCACCGTCGATGTAGGTTCGTGACACCCACTGCAGCCGACCCGCCGATAGATCTCGAACCCGCGCGCCGCGAGACCCGCTTGCTCAGGCCCCGATGCCAACCATTTGGCGAACTCCGCCTGGGGCATCACCGTGATGCCGCCGCCCATGTTGGCGTGGCTCGTCCCACAATACTCCGCGCAAAAAAGACTGAAGTGCCCGGACCGCGTCGCCGTGAACCACAGACTCGTGTATCGGCCGGGCAGCACGTCCTGCTTGATCCGAAAGGCTGGCACGAAGAAGCTGTGAATCACATCCTGCGAGGTCATGATGAGCTCCACGGGTCGCCCCACCGGCACGTGGAGCGTGTCGATCTCCCGCCGGCCATTGTCATGTTCGACCTTCCACATCCATTGCTTGGCGAGCACATGAACCCGCAGAGCATCGCGGGGTGGCCGATAAAACTGCGAAAAGACCGCGCTCGACCACAGAAAAATGCCGAGAAAAATGATGAGAGGTGTCGCGGTCCAGGTGACCTCGACCCAACGCACCCGCGAGGGCGGGTTGCTGCGATCCGCCCCCGAGCTGCGGCGATAGCGGATCGTGAAGTAACCGATGCACACGGCGACCGCGATCGCGACCGCACCCGTGACCCCCAGCATTGTCAGGAACAGCACATCGACGGTAGTCCCGAGCGTCGACGCGGCTTGCAGCGGTGTTTCAAGACCGGCGCTCATCTCGGGCCCGTCTGCTTCAATGTGGCAGCGTTGTGCGCGGCCCGCCTGCCCGGTAATCGCAACCGCCGCCAACCGATAAGGGTCGCCCCAAGCAAGGCGGTGATCACCACTACGCGCAGGCCCAACAGAATGGCCTCGCTATAACGACCCTGCGTAGGATCAAAGTGATAGCAGAGCAGGAGCAACTGACGGGCAAAGGAACCAATGTGTCCGCTGGCCGACTCGCCGAGAGCCGCGCGTAGCTGTGAACTGTCGTAGCGGACGCCGAAAAAGTAGCGACTGATCTGTCCACCCGGAGTCACTACGAGAAAGCCAGCCGGATGCGCGAACTGCCCGTGCTCGGAGTCATAGACATAGCGAAAGCCAACGCTCCGTGCCAGGGTGCCCGCCGCAGAGGTCGATGTGGTCAGGAAGTGCGCCTGCCGCCGCAGCGCCGGGGCACTCAGAAGATGCATTCTTTCATCCTGACTGCGCTGTGGCGTATCCCGCGGATCAATGCTCACAGCCAGAAGTCCATAATCCCGACCCGGAGTAAGCCCCGTCCTACCCAGCACCTCGGCCACGCCGTGCAGGACTTCAGGGCACAGTTGCGGACAGGAGAAATAGGCGAGCACCAACACCACCGGCGTCCGGCCGAAATAGTCGCGCAGAGTCACCGGACGACCGGTCTCGTCCTGAAATCCGAGCTGCAACGGCAGTTGCCTTCCCGGATGCTGCTCCCAACCGACCTGGCTCACGTTGATAAAGGCCCGATCGGGCGTACTGCAGAAGAGTAGAACGACAGCCGCAAGTCCCGTGCAGATTTGAGTCGGCCGTTTCATCGGGCGTCCCGCTTCGACGAGTCGCGCTCTTGCGCCGCGAGCGTGCGCATCGCCTGCTCGATAGGCACGTGCGCGAATTGATGCTGCCGATCGACCCAGCCATAACTGTCCAGTCGTGAGCGTTTGTCGCGCTCGAACGCTGCGATCTCATTGACCGGATCACTGCTCAGACGGATCGAACGTGACGGACGACTCGAACGAGCCGGTGTCTCCGGGACTGGCCCGCGCGTGTTCGGACCGAGCGTGCGGGTGAGACCGCCTGCGACCAGCGCGACCACCACCACCATTGCGAGGATACCAGCCACGACCCACAGGACTGCGCGCGCGCTGATGTCGCCTGGCTCCTGTTGAGGTTGCTTCTTCTGCGCGGCTTCGGGATTCATGACGCGGCCCTCATAGCACCCGAAGCAGAACGACGTAGACTGCGTAACCATGCCGCCGCCCATAACCCCAGTACGGCGACCATTACGACCGGATCACTCCAAGCGACCGCAAAGCCCTTCGGCTTCAACACGGGTGTCACCAGGTAGAAATCGAACAGCAGCGCGCCGCAAAGCAGCAGCAGCGCTAGCGGTCCCAGAAAGCGCGGCGCACGCTTGACCACGCGAAACAACAGGACCGCGAATGGCAGCGCGAACTGCAGCACGAACACCGTAAGCGTCAACCAACGCCAACTCGTCTGCACGCGCGGAATGTACCAGTCCGTTTCCTTTGGCAGGTCCTCCGCCCAGATGATCAGATATTGAGTGAACGCCAGATAGGCCCACGTCATGACATACGTCAGCAGCAGATTCCCGAAGTCCGCGAACCGCCCGGCATCCGTGGTGCGCGCGTCGAGAAATGCGCACGCGACGACCCCCAAAGCCAGACCTGAGAGCATCTGCGACGTGCCGATGAGCAGGCCAAAAGTGGTTGAATACCACTGCGGCATCAGCGACATGATCCAGTCCACTGAAGCGAGCGAGACGGTCAGGCCATAGACGATGAGCCCGACCGCGCTCAGGCGACGCAAGGCAGGCGGCCGGATCTCTCCCGCGCGCCCCGCGATGACGATCCAACGCCACGCGAACACACTCCACACGAGCAGGTACAGTCCGGCGCGGACCAGAAACCCCGGCTCGTTGAGCCACCAATGCTTTGAGGCCAGCGTCGTGGAAGTCGATCCCATCCAGTGATAGAGGAAGGGCAACCCGAAGAGTAGTGGTACAAACAGCAGAATATTCAATGGAACCAGGCGTGCGGCGGCCGTCATCGGGGCGCGCAACGGGACTCCCCACCGCCCGCCCGTGACTTCGTGCAACATGAGATTGGCCAGGCAGCCGAGCGAGAGCCCCAGGCAAAAAAGAAATACGAACAGGTAGGACCGGAAGAAATCACCCGGATCGATGACAAAACCCGCAACCGTAACCAGCGCGGCTACCGTGCCGAAAAGGAGCAGATAGCGCTGGAGACGCTTCATCGGGCGCCTTCCCCGGTTCTCGCGCGCTCCTGTGGACTCAGCTGCGTCGCGGGCACGTGCTGACTCAACTGCAACGCACGAATGTAAGCAACGATGGCCCAGCGATCTGCCGGCGTTACGCGATCGGCATAGGAATACATGATCCCGTAGCCGTGGCTCATGACATCAAAGAAGTGCCGATCAGGCGCTGCCCGCAGCCGGTCGATGTGGTAGGACGGGGGTGCCGGGAAACCCCGCCTCACGATGAACCCGTCACCATCCCCCACCGGACTGTGGCAGGGCGCGCAGTAGATGTTGAAGCGATTTTGCCCCTGCCGCAGCAGATCCAGGGTGATCTCATATGGGTTGCTCGAGGCGCTCTCATCCCGATACCACGTATCGGATGCGCGATCGCCTTTACGCCCCGAGGAGCTCTCGGAAAACTCCCCCCGCGCATGGACCACCGTGCCCGCCAGGGGTGCGCGAGATGCTCCGCCATCGACAAACAACTCGCTCGCCGCGAGCGGTTTATAGCGGGGCTGGTCATACATGTCCTGCATCTGTTTCTCGCAGCCCCCGAGCAGCGAGAGCGTCGCGGCCAGAGCGCAGGCGGCCTGACAGGGCCTCATGAATCGCTCCTCCTCACAGCGGCACCTCATGCACTGAGACCGGCTCCAGGGAGCTCAGGAACCGCATCATCGCGTCAGTGTCATCGTCGCGACCTGTCCTTAGACACAGAAAGAAGCGATTGCGCGAGGCGAGCTCGAACACCGGCGCGTTGAAAAGCGGATGATAGAGTCGGGGCAATCCGTTGAGCGCCAGCATGCCGAACACCGCCGCGAGGGATGCGCCCAACACCGTGAGCTCGAACGTGATGGGAATGAAAGCGGGCCAGCTGTGATACGGCCGACCTCCCAGGTTCATGGGATAATTTACAACTGCGGAATACCACTGCAGGAAATACCCGCCGGCGCCGCCGAACACGCCACCCAGTAACGTGATCAAGGGCACCCGGTCCCTGTAGGAGCCCACGATCTCGACCAGTCCCTCAACAGGAAAGGGCGTGTACGCCTCCACGTGCCGATAGCCCGTCGCACGCGCGCTCCGAGCCGCATGGAGCAACGCCTCAGCAGATTTGAACTCGGCGAGGCACCCATACAATTTCATACGTCACCTCCGTCCTCACGAGGCAGATGTAGCGGCGGCATCTGCCTTCTCCTCGTGCAGCATCTCGCGGATCTCCGAAATCGAGATCGCAGGTAAAAACCGCACAAACAACATGAACAACACCGCGAACAGCCCGATCGAGCCGATGAGGTGCGTCCAGTCCCAGCGGGTCGGATAGAACATGCCCCACGACGAGGGGAGGAAGTCCCGGTGCAGGCTCGAGACCACGATCAGAAAGCGTTCCATCCACATCCCCACGTTCACGACGAGACTCAGCACGAACAGCACCCACACGCTGCGTCGTGCTCGCCTCCACCAGACGATCTGCGGCGCGAGCACGTTGCAGGCAATCAACGCCCAGTAGATCGGGGCGTAAGGTCCGGTCATGCGATTGAGGATCATGTAGCTCTCGAACTCGTCGCCGCTGTAGTAGGCCATGAACGTCTCAGCGAGATACCCGTAAGTGACGATCCAACTGGTCGCCAGCAGCACCTTGGCCGCATTCTCCAGATGCCGCACCGTGATCAGATCCTGCAGTTGGAAAAAGTGCCGCAGCGGAATCGCAAGCGTCAGTACCATGGCAAAACCGGAAAACAGCGCACCGGCGACGAAGTAGGGCGGGAAGATCGTCGAGTGATAGCCCGGCGTATTGCCGATCGCGAAGTCCAGTGAAACGATCGTATGGACAGAGACGACCAGCGGTGTGGCGAGACCGGCCAGCAGCAGATAGGCACTCTGATGGCGTGCCCAATGACGTGCCTCCCCGCGCCACCCAAGCGCGAACAAGCCGTAAAGAATTTGCGTGGTCCGACTTTTCGCCCGATCCCGCAAAGTCGCCAGATCCGGCACCAACCCGACATACCAGAACACGAACGAGACAGTCAGATAGGTACTGATCGCGAAGAAATCCCACACCAGGGGACTGCGCCACTGCGGCCACAGCCCCATGACATCCGGATAAGGTACCAGCCAGTAGAAGAACCAGGGCCGCCCCAGGTGCAGAACGGGGAAAATGCCCGCGATGCCGGCGAGCAGCAGG